>Ga0207701_10002095_pt1 | contig 20690 bp, 17 predicted proteins | sample KBSSwiSSwithPhiX_FD_184294 | JGI IMG/M metagenome (GOLD analysis project Ga0207701, IMG submission 184294) | Switchgrass rhizosphere bulk soil microbial communities from Kellogg Biological Station, Michigan, USA, with PhiX - S5 (SPAdes) (version 2) | ecosystem: Environmental > Terrestrial >... | reverse complement strand
GAGCTGGCAAAGAGAAACACGATCAAAATGCTACCGGAGATAAATACTATTTTGCCGATGGAAAATTGATTGCGGCCACTGCTGCCGACGGCAAATCGATAGATGTCAAAAGCGCAGAAGCGAAAAAAATGAGCGAGAAGTTGCAGAACGAATCTGACGCTTTTCGAGCTGCGGTAAAATAATTTTCCGTATCGCACGCACGACGTTGACGCCAGAATGCGTCTAATGTTGCGAGCGAACCAAGATAGCGGGGCGTGTCGCGGTTATGAGGGCGGCTCGCTTCACGGCAAGACCGCTGATTTCCCGATGCGCGACCTCTCACTCTTCGTGGTTGGCGTCCACGACGTAACGCCGATTTTCCTACGCCTCCGGGATGGCTCCTAGAAGAAGATTTCGAAGCCGCCGTAGTAATTTCGCGGGAGCGCGGGCATAATGCCTTCTTCCCGGACTTCGCCCCAATAGTCCTCGTCGAAGAGATTCCTGATGCCGGCGAAGACTCCAACTCGCCCGTTCCAAAATTTGTATTCTGCGGTCAGGTCCCAAACATTGTAGGCGGGGATGAAGCCCTCAAAGGAGTCGCCATCGTCCCCAAACTCATCGTCCACGACCGTGCCAAGAAGCGCGAGTTTGAAGGTATCCTTGTAGCGATAGATCGCCCCGGCCTTGACCTGATAATCCGGAGCGTACGCCGGAATGTTGCCGCTATTCGGCCCGGACGTGAATTCGGCGTCCAGCAACGTGACGTTGCCGTAAAGTGTAAGGTTGCCGTAAGGACTGGGAGCGCCACCGTTGATCAACGCCAGAATGTCCAGTTCGGTCGCAGCTTCAAACCCGATATAACGCGCGTCGCCAACGTTTTCGGTAGAAGTGAAACCGTTCGGCAAAATAATCTCACCGATCTGATCATCGAAAGTGAAATAGAACCCGCCCACATCAAAATTGAGATACGGCAACGGCTTGCCGCGAACTCCGTACTCAAACTGTAGCGAGTTGCCCTCCTTTAGGTCGCCATTTACGACCGAGCTTGCGCCCGTCGGCACAAGTTCGCCGTAGGTGATGGGGCGGTAGGCTTGGGAGACTGTGCCGTAAAGTTCAACCCGCGGCGGACCCACGGCCGTGATTGGTGGCACAACGACCTTCTTTGGTTCGGGGCCTTTCGAGCCCGCCACCGGGGCTGGTGGCGCTGCCAGCGGTTCGCCTTCGACCAATACATAACCCACTCCAAGCCCAAACAGCGGCACAAAATTAAAGTCGGACTGGGATGCCAGCGGCTCGCCATCGCCGGCTTTCGCTACGTTCACTTGCTCGTCGAGACTTTGATTGAGAAATTCGAGGCGCATGCCGGGGACGATGGAAAGACGCCCGAATTTGAACCGGTTCTCGGCAAAGAGCGCGCCATCCCAGGTTACACCGGTGTTCAAATTGCGAAGTCTGCCAGTTTCCGCGTCCGGCGTTGCACCACGTTCGTCGCGACGGTCCTGCAACGCATGATAGAAATACACGCCGCCGGCAAAGGTCGAGACGTCGCTGAACAAATCGTAGTCGTGGCGCAACCGCGCATCGAGTCCCTCTGTGTAGGCCGAACGCAACTGAATTGAGTTTGTCTCGGCATCTGGCCCGCTGGGGAGAGTGCCGAAACCGCCGCCGCGCTGGCGCTTGCTCCAGCGCGTCAAATACCCGCCGAATGCTTTAATGTCGAGCTGCGTTCTTTCCGAGAAGAACTTCTGGTACTCCAATGTGGCGTAGTAGCGCTCGAGCCGGAATCGATCGAAAAATCGACTGGTCTGAGTGAAACCGTCTTCCACGAAGACAGAGTTTGGCGGATTGACTTCTTCCCGGCGACGCATGCCGCCCGGTTCACCGTGCTCTTCGTCGTAGGCATCGAGCGTGAGGATAAAACGGCTATCATCAGTCACATTCCACACGAGACGTGCGCTGCCGGCGTTAAGATCGTAGTCGCTATTGGCCTCACGAATTCCGTCCTGCTGCCGGTGATCGTAATAGAGATAATAGCCAAGCGGCCCGAACGTGCCGTCCACTTCTGTGTAATTGCGATAATACCCGTAGCTGCCAAACACGTTCCTAGTCGTGAAATGGAACGGCGCGTCCAGGCGCGGCATTTTCATGATGAAGTTGATGGCTCCTCCGGGTTGGCACCCGAACTGCAAAGCCGCGCCCGCCCGAATCAATTCAATCCGCTCTACCGCGTCGAGGATTGGTGTGTAATGGGTTTCGGGAAAACCGAATTGCTCGTTTTTGAGCGACACACCGTCTTTCAGCACCTGCGTGAACTCGCTGCGCTGCGAATTCAGGCCGCGATACCCAAAGTTAATAATCGGCGATTGGGGCTCTTCGCTGACGACTATGCCGGGAGTCGTGGCCATTACCTCTCGAAAATCGTTGCCGGCGAAGGTAGGGAACTCACCCGGTTTCACGAAGGAGGTTTTCTTGCCAGCATTGATCCTGGTTCCTTCGACTGGCGGCAACGCAGGGTACTCGATCGGATAAATGTCGAACGCTCCTGTAACGACGATGCCTTCGACATCAGCCGTTTCGGTGATGCCCGTTATCGCCAGCGACAAGCTCCCGCTTGAGTTCTTCGCGAGTACGCTAGCTGCGGTTCCGGTGCGGCCACTCCTGCCTGAACGGCCTCGATGGGTTTTGTCATCCTTGTCATCAGCATCGTCATTGTCGCTTGAGCTAGCGGGCGGGGTGATCGCTTCCTGAGCCAGGCTAGAGTCAACAAAACAACAGAGCGCGATCCCCACCAGGGCAGTTCCAAGAGCAAGATTAATTTTCGAAAACATGGCCCGAATGAAAAGAGATTGCTCAGGGCGATGCAAGCCTTTTCTTGCATTTTTGTAATGTTTCCTTCCAAACCCACGTGGACCGCTCGGACCGCACTTTTACCCAAAGTCGTGAACAGATCCTGTCATTCAACGTTGGACGTTCGCCCCGCTGTAGCCTTGCGAAGGCGGGTTGGGAGGCGGGAATGCGCTGCGGACGGATAGCTCGTCTCGCCCTTTAAAGGGAGAGGGGGAGGGTGAGGGTCATTTACCACAACTGACGCCTGTGTTCGAATCCCTCACCTTTGTCCTCTCCCCATCGCCACTGGGAGAGGCGAGAAAGCAACACCGCGCGTATCTGCGTAGTCGAATTCCATCAGTTGCAAAGCAACTCCAAACATCGAACATGGAACCCGATGCATATCGAACCGGATACGTTGCCCACTGGGCACGCAGGCATCGCCGCGCATCTGAAAAAAGGTCCTACGATCCATTCCAGCGTCTGGATTGTGCCCGGGGCGACCGTAATTGGAGACGTCACGCTCCAAGAAGAATCCAGCGTTTGGTACGGCGCGGTGCTGCGTGGCGACATAAACCGCATCATCATTGGCCCGCGCTCAAACATCCAGGACAACGCCGTCGTACACGTCGACACAAACTATCCCACGACCATGGGCGAACTGGTCACTGTCGGCCACACCGCCGTTGTGCACGCGTGCAAGGTCGACAACGAAGTGCTGGTCGGCATGGGCGCGATCATTCTCGACGATGTTGAAATCGGTGCGCGCTCCATCATCGGCGCAAATGCGCTTGTGACCATCGGGACCAAAATTCCTCCCGGCTCACTTGTGCTCGGCTCGCCCGCGAAAATCCGACGTCAACTCACTCTTGATGAACAAAAGGACATTGCCCGCTGGGCCTGGAGTTACGTCGAAACTGCAAAGCACTATCGCGAATTTTACTGAACGACTTGCCGCCACAAAATAGGGGACAATAGTCAGCTCATGAAAATGATTGTCCGTTCCGCATTAGTTGTCCTCTTCGCCGTCGTCTTCGATCAGGCGCGGTTGTCCGCTCAAGAAACGCAATCTGGAGGGATGCGTCTTTACCCTCCTACAACTATTGAATGGAAACCGGGGCCGGCGGCTTTGCCCCCTGGAGCAAAGATGGCCGCGCTCGAAGGCGACCCAACGAAAGAAGGCCCGTTCGTAGTGCGATTTCAGTTTCCTGACGGCTACCACGTTGCACCGCACACCCATCCAAAAACCGAGCGGGTGACTGTGATTTCGGGCACTCTTCTTCTCGCGATTGGAGAAGCGCTCGATCGCAGCAGCGCGAAAAAACTTCCGGCCGGCTCCTTCGGTTACTGGCCCGCCGGCATGAAACACACGGCGTGGTCCGAAGGAGAGACTGTGATTCAACTCCATGGGATCGGCCCGTGGCAGATCAATTATGTGGATCCCGCCGACGATCCGAGGAACGTAAAGAAATAAGGGTCTCGTTCCTGCCGCGGCGAGTTACAATCGCTTCGCTAACTCCCGCGCGTTTTCTCGCAACAATTCCGCTGCGCGTCGCATGTTTTCTTCCTCGCTCATTCCCATCCGCGCGTTCTCGTAAACGCCATCGAAAATCTCGCGAAGCTCTCGATCATTGAGTGCGCGGCCCACAAGTGCGAAGACGCGTTTCCCAAGTTTTCGGGCGAGCCGCGCGACGCCAGCAGGTGTTTTTCCCTCCAGTGTCTGCCGATCCAGGCTTCCTTCACCTGTAATTACAAGATCGGCGTCTTTCATTTTCGATTCGAGCCTCACTGCTTCAGCGATCACGTCGAAGCCCGAACGAATTTTTGCGGCGCAAAAAGTCATCAGGCCGAAGCCGAGCCCGCCGGCCGCGCCTGCGCCGGGTTCGTCGCGATGGTCAACCCCAAATTCTTTTGAAACAACGTCAGCAAGCCTGGCGAGCACGCCCTCCAAAATGTTGATCTCATTTTTGCCCGCACCTTTCTGCGGACCGAAAACTCGCGTCGCACCACTTGCGCCGAGCAATGGATTCTGGACATCGACTGCTGCAACAATTTTCGGCAACGACAAATCCTTCGGCCTCTCAACGCGATCGAGCTTTTGCAGTTCACCCACTCCGCCTTGCAATTCTCGCTTGCCCTCGCTGAAAAATCGAAACCCAAGGGCGCGCGCCATCCCAAACCCGCCGTCGTTTGTAGCGCTGCCGCCGAGGCCAACGATGATCTCGCGTGCGCCGTGCTCCACCGCATTCAAAATCATCTCGCCAACGCCGAATGTGTTCGCGCGGAGCGGATCGCGTTCACGTTCGGAAAGCCGTCGCATACCGGCCGCCTCGCTCATTTCCATCACGGCAAGGTTTCGATTGGCGATCCAGCCGTAACGCGCATCGATCTCTCGCCCCAGCGCATCGTGCGCCTCGCATTTCACCCATAATGCGCCAAGCGCATTGCAGATAACTTCCGCCGTTCCCTCGCCGCCATCGGCCATCGGCAAGATCTCGATCTCCGCGTCCCGCACAACGTCGCGCAAGCCGAGCGCGATGTTTTCTGCAACTTCGCGAGCGCTGAGTGCGCCTTTGAATTTATCGGGCGCGATAAGGATTTTCACAGCAACAATTTCATTGCCAATCCGATCTTGTCATTCCGAGCGAAGCGCAGCGAAGTCGAGGAATCTCTAGCCACTCAGACAATAAGTAAGAGATGTCTCGACTTCGCTCGACATGACAAAAGAGAAGGCGCGATTAAGACTTAAGTTTCCGTTCTAGAATTTCTCCAGCTAATTGCGGATTCGCTTTTCCCCCGGATAACTTCATTACTTGCCCTTTGAGAAAATTAAGGGACGCAACATTGCCCGCCTTAAAATCCGCGGCTGGCTTTGGATTGGCGGCGATTACCTGGTCGCAGAGCGCTTCAATCGCGCTCGCGTCGCTTAGTTGCGCGATCCCCTTTTCTCCCACGATCGCCGCCGCGCCCTTGCCGGTGGCGAACATTTCCGCAAAAACTTCCTTGCCCTGCTTGCCGCTGATTTTCCCGGTGTCGATTAGATTGACCAACTCATCGAGCGCTTCCGGTGGAATCGGACAATCGTTGATGGTCTTACCCGCGTTGCTCAATGCGCTTTGCAAATCGTTAAGGATCCAGTTGGCGATATTCTTCGGTTTCTTCGCGCCCTTCGCAGCCTTTTCGAAATATCTTGCCAGATCGAGATCGTTGGCCAGCACGCCGGCATCGTACGGGCTCACCTGATATTGCTCCACGAAACGGGCACGCCTGGCTTTTGGCAATTCCGGAACGCGGGGGCGGACATCGTCGAGCAGTGCCTCGGTTTTCACTGGGACAAGATCGGGATCGGGGAAATAGCGATAATCGTGCGCGAACTCTTTTGTGCGCATCAGAAACGTTTCGCCGGCGACATCGTCCCAACCGCGCGTTTCCTGGTCGAGCTTGCCGCCGCTTTGCAGAATACCGATCTGCCGCTGAATCTCGTAAGCAAGCGCGCGCCGGACGCCGCTGATCGAATTCATGTTTTTGATCTCGATCTTTACTCCCAGCTCAGTTTGTTTTGCCGGTCGGACGGAAACATTGCAGTCGCATCGGAGCTGCCCTTTTTCCATGTCAGCATCGCTCACCGCTCCGTAGATCAGAATCAGTTTGAGCGAAGTTAAAAAAGCGAACGCTTCCTCGGGTGAATTAAGCTCGGGCTGGGTCACAATCTCCATCAACGGCGTGCCGGCTCGGTTGAAATCGATTCCCGTGCTCTTTTCGAAATGGAAACTCTTTGCCACGTCTTCCTCCAGATGAATGCGCACCAGATGAACTTCTTTGTCTGGACTTGCGATGGTTTTCTGTGCGTCTTTCGGATACGCGAGATCGTGCAACGGCACACTGCCATTCGTGCAAAGCGGCATGTCGTATTGCGAGATCTGATAATTCTTCGGCATATCGGGATAGAAATAATTTTTCCGGTCGAACTTACAGGTCGGCGCGATCTCGCATCCGAGCATGAGACCGGTGAGCACCGTCATGCGCAGGGCTTCGTGATTCATCACCGGTAGGGCGCCCGGTAACCCGAGGCAAACCGGACAAGTGTGCGTGTTCGGTTCGGCGCCAAATTCAACCGGCGACGCGCAAAACATCTTCGAGCGCGTCTTGAGTTGAACATGAACCTCAAGCCCTATGCTGGCGATATAGCTCATGGCCACTGCAAAAATTAACCACGAATCAACACAAATGGACACGAACAATAGAGAACCTATTCGCGACCGTGCTGATTAGAATTCGTGTTCATTCGTGTCTATCCGTGGTTACTTCTGTTCCGTTGCATAATTCAGGGCCTTTTGGAGATCGAATTTTTTGATCTGATCCGCGAGCGCCGGATCGTTTACCGCGTCGATGACGCGTTGATTTTGGAGAAGATCGAGAAAGCGCCCGTGCGCAATCATTTCAGAGATGGCCGGATCACTTCGCAAAGCCACGATCCTGGGATGTTCGCTCAGCTCACGTGCACCGGGAAAGGTGAGGAATCTTTTGGTGCGTTCCTGACTTGAAAATACGCTGCCCACTTTTCCAAGCGTTTCAATCGTCTTCAGTGAAACCGGGCCGGTCTGTTTGACTGCGTTTCCGAGCGGCCCAAGCTCGAGCGAATTCTTTAGGCGCGCCAGCGACGTGGCCAGCGCCGTAGACCCGGCATTTGGATCGGAGAGAAAACGTCCTCGTACGTCTGGAGCAGGCGAGGTCGCAGACTGGCCACCCTTGTGAGAATTCTCCTGACTGCGGACTTCCGCGTCGGCGACGGCGCCAATCGCGCGAACACCCGCCAGGATTAGCCAGAGCACAAAGGCGCCGAAAATCAATCCAACGATCGCCCCGGCAATTCCATAAATAAGATGCACTGGCTCGGAATTCTGTTGGCCGATCCGCTTAATCAAAACCATTCCGATGCTGGTTACGAGCGCATAGACAAGAAGGGCAAGAACTGCGCCTCCTATGAGCGACAGAACAATATCAGGCATTTTCAAAAACGGCCGCGTGATCGGGACAAGCAAACTGCCGCAGAAAACCGCTGCCCCATAGGCCGCAACAAGCGCGGCGATTCGCACGAGCTGGCCGATCAAACCCAGTCGCCAGCCGCGCACGACTTCGAACAAAATTAAAACAACGGCAAAAGAGATGAACACTGCCTGCCAAAGCGGCGAGCCGGCCACCGCTTGAACTTCGGGTTTCACTTCCATCAACCCAACGGACAGATCACTTTTTGCCGCAGCGCGTGATCGCAAAGCACGATCGCAGCCATCGCCTCCACGATCGGAACAGCCCGGGGAAGAACACACGGATCATGACGCCCGCGTGCCGCGAGTTTGGTCTGCTCGCGCGAGGCGGTTACAGTTCTTTGCTGGTGGGCGATCGTGGCCGTCGGCTTAAAGCCAACCCGAAAATAAATCTCCTCGCCGTTGCTGATTCCGCCTTGCACACCCCCGGAGTTGTTTGTCGCCGTCCGGATTTTCCCAGCGCGCATTTCGAATGGATCGTTATGCTCCGAGCCGCGCATGCGCGTGGCTCGAAACCCTGAGCCAATCTCAAATCCCTTGGTCGCTGGCACGCTCAGCATCGCTTTCGCGAGGTCAGCTTCAAGCTTGTCAAAAACGGGCTCACCCAGTCCCGGCGGGATGCCACGAGCAACGCATTCAATCACACCACCGACCGAGTCGCCCTCACCGCGAATTTTCTCGATAAGCGATGCCATCTTCTTCGCGGCCGCGGCATCAGGACAGCGAAGTCCATTTTTCTCGACATCCTTCATTGTTACAACGGAACGATCGATTTTCGCGATGATCTCATGAATCTGCGCGACATAAGCGACGATCTCGGACTCCGGACACAAGGTGGACAGTATCTTTTTTGCGATTGCGCCTGCGGCGACCCGGCCAACAGTCTCACGCGCCGACGCCCGACCTCCTCCCTGCCAATTGCGAATTCCATATTTGGCCTCGTAAGTGAAATCAGCATGTGACGGTCGAAATTTTCTTGCGATCTCGACGTAATCCTCTGGCCGAGCGTCTTTGTTGCGCACCAGAATGCCAATGGGTGTGCCAAGAGTCTTGCCTTCGAATACGCCGGAAAGAATCTCGCAGCGGTCTTCCTCTTTCCGTTGCGTAGTAAATTTACTTTGCCCCGGCCGACGGCGATCCATCTCTTGCTGAATTTCCGCTTCTGAGAGGTCGAGCTTCGGGGGACAGCCGTCGATGATCACGCCGATACCGCCGCCATGCGATTCACCGAACGTGGTGACACGAAAAAGTTGGCCAAACGTGTTGCCCATTTGGCTGGAAGATAGCCAGCCTGGCTGTCTCGGCCAGCAGGCTGCCGGCCTGCGGATCTCCGGCGGGCAAGCTGCCCGCCGGCCGAGACAGGCAAGGTGCCTGTCCTCCGACTAGATCATGTCGAGCGCGCTTTCGAGATCGTCCATTAAATCGCGCACGTCTTCGACGCCAACCGACAAGCGAACCAGCGAATCTGTCACGCCGAGTGCCGCACGCTGTTCTTTTGGCACCGACGCATGCGTCATGAGCGCCGGATGATTGATCAGGCTCTCGACTCCGCCCAGGCTTTCGGCCAGTGAAAACAGGTGTGTGTTCTCCAGAAAACGTTTCGTCCCACCGAGACCGGTCTTCAGAACAATCGTGACCATGCCGCCGAAACCGCGCATTTGCTGTCGGGCGAGGTGGTGTTGCGGATGCGATTTCAGCCCGGGGTAACTGACCGATTTCACTTGCGGTTGTTCCTCCAGCCAGCGCGCAATTTCGATCGCGTTTGAACAGTGGCGCTCCATGCGCAGCGCAAGGGTCTTCAAACTGCGCATGACCAGAAAGCTCTCGAACGGCCCGGCGATTCCGCCAACCGAATTTTGTAAAAACGCAATCTGGTCGCCGAGCTCCTTGTTCTCGCCGACCACGATAACGCCGCCGACCATGTCGGAGTGTCCGTTCAGATATTTAGTGGCGGAATGGACCACAAGATCGAAGCCGGCCTCGATCGGCCGCTGAATCCACGGAGTCGCAAATGTGTTATCGCACACCGAAACGATCTTGTGCTCGCGAGCGATTTTCGCGATCGCTTCCAGATCGATTAGCTTGAGCAGCGGATTGCTCGGCGTCTCGATCCACACCATGCGCGTGTTCGGCTTGATCGCGCGCTCGAAATCTTCCGGATCGGTCAAATCGACGTAGGTAAAATCAAGATTGGCCGAACGGCGTCTGACTTTCTCGAATAATCGAAACGTGCCTCCGTAAAGATCGTCGCTCGCAACGATATGCGATCCGCTTTCGAGCACTTCCAGCGCAGTGGACATCGCGGCCAGACCGGATGCGAACGCAAATCCGCGGGTGCCGCTTTCCAAATCGGCAATGCAACGTTCGTAAGCGAGCCGCGTCGGGTTAATGGAGCGTGCGTAATCGTAGCCTTTGTGCCTGCCCGGACTTTCCTGAACGTATGTCGACGTTGCGTAAATCGGCGTCATGATCGCGCCAGTGGAAGGATCGGGTTCCTGGCCCGCGTGAATCGCCCGCGTGGCAAATTCGTGTTGCTTCTTCATATCGATTAAACCTAACGGCGGATTACTGTAGGGGAAGCAGTTTGCTTCCCTGGAGAGGACACTACTAGCGTCCCCTGCAAATCGGCTTTCGCGTAATCAGCGGCTCACTGTTTTGGCATGTGCAGTCGTAAGTACGAGAGCAAATCGGTCCGGGTGATCAGCCCAAGGAATTTATCGTCGTCCATCACAATGGCGACACGACCGCGATCGAAAACCTCCAGCAGGTCATTGATTTTTGCCGTTGGTGGAAGCGTTTCGAGCTTGTCGGTCATCGCATTTTTAACGGGATCGTTAAAGTGCGAAGGGTCGTGGTGCACTTTCACCAGCACATCGGATTCATCCAGAATCCCGACGGCGCGGCCGTTTTGATCGACCACCGGCAGCTGCGAAACATCCGCGTCGCGCATGCGCTTGAATGCGGTCAGCAGCGTGTCCGTCGGTCCGACTGAAATTACTTCGCCGGCTTCGTAACGGTGCGTGATTAGATCGCTCAAGTCCCCGTGCGGTGGGCGGAGAAGGAATCCCTGCTCAGCCATCCAGAAATCGTCGTACATCTTGGAAAGATATTTGTTTCCCGTATCGACCACGAAGGTGACGACGCGCTTCGGTTTCGTCTGTTCCCGGCAGTAGCGCAGCGCACCGGCCAGCAGCGTGCCAGTGGACGAGCCGCCGAATATCCCTTCTTTGCGCAACAGCTCGCGCACGGTTACGAAACTTTCCTGGTCGTCGATCTCGAATGCGTCGGTCACAAAAGACATGTTCGCGATTTCAGGAATGAAATCTTCGCCGATGCCTTCAATCGCCCAACTCCCAGCTTCCTTCAGTTTGCCAGTCCTGACATATTCGTAAAGAATAGACCCCTTCGGATCGGCCAGAATCATTTCGATGCCCCGTCGCGGTTTGACGCGATTGAAGAAGCGACCGAGCCCGGTCAGCGTTCCGCCGGAACCGACACCCACAACGACGGCATCAACATCGTGCCCCATCTGTTCCCAGATTTCCGGCCCGGTTGTTCGCTCGTGCGCGAGCGGATTGGCCGGGTTGCTAAACTGGTTTACATAAAAGCCGCCTGGGATCACTTCGGCGAGCCGCGCGGCCACGTCCTGGTAATATTCCGGATGGCCGCGGGTCACATCGGAACGCGTGATTCGCACTTCGGCGCCAAGCGCTTTCACGTGCGAAATTTTTTCCTGCGACATTTTATCCGGGATCACCAGCAAGACGCGATAACCTTTCGCGCCGGCAACCAGCGCCAGCCCAAGGCCGGTGTTTCCTGCGGTGGCTTCAATGACGGTGCCGCCAGGCTCCAAGTGTCCCTCGCGTTCTGCGGCTTCGATCATCGAGAGCGCAATCCTGTCCTTAATCGACCCGCCCGGATTTTGATTTTCCAATTTCAGGAAGAGCCGGCACGGACCAGTGTCGAGCTGCGTGATTTCTACCAGTGGGGTATCGCCGATTAACGAAAGGATCGCCGGTGGCTTGTCGTGCGAAATCGACGGAGCTAAAGAAGTCTCGAACATTCTAAAAAAGGCTACTCGATCTTTGGCTCGCCTTTGTGTGACCACTCGGAATGGCTGTCCTCAAGAAATTGCTGCAAGACTGGAAAGCGGACTTCGCCGTAGTTCAAGGCGTAACGCAGATCGCCTCCTTTATAAACGCAGGTTGTTGGAATCCACGAAAGCGGCATACCGGCAAACTGCTTGATGTGATCTTTGCCGCGCGGGCCGGGATCGGCCAGGATCGTAAGGTTAGGTTGATCGTCGAGGTCGAACTTTTTCAGCATGGCGCGGCCGTCTTCGCCTCCGTTCCAGACCGAAACGAAATAAAAATGCACCTGCGGATTATCTTTAACCATTTTGAGCCAGCCGCCGTCTTTCAATTCAGCCTGGCAATTCGAGCACCAGGGTGCCCAGAAATGGACGACGCTCAAGTCCTTTGACTTGATGGCCTCCAGGACCTTTTGCTCGGCAGGCGATGGGTCGGCGCAAAGCGATATCGCCGCAAATAGAGTGAATATGGACGCCAGACGCAGGATCGACATGTTATTTCCAAATATGGAGAGAAACGAAGCGCGCTCAACTGGACACAGGCATCTTTGTCTGGCCTCGGACAGACTTGTCCTGTGGCGAGCCGCCGATTCGGTCGGTTTCTCGCCGGCGTGATTCGGGAGGCGAGACGCCCGCCTGTCCCACTACCCGAGACGGCCACGGGTTGACCTGGGCGCGGAAAACGCCTACTATGGCGTCCCCATTTCCACTGCTTAGCTGCGCGGAAGTTTCAGTGTGCCTGAAGGAGGATTTTTTATTTTATGGTGCAAATGCAGGATGTGATGTCGAAGCCGATGCCGGACTTCCGGGAAGGAAGCATCGTTAAGGGACGCATACTGGAAGTTCGCCCGCGTGAGGTGCTGGTCGATATCGGATACAAATCGGAAGGCGTCATTCCGATAACGGAATTTGACGACGTCGATTCGCTCGAAGTGGGCGACGAAGTGGACGTGTTGCTCGAGCGTCTCGAAAACGACGAAGGGATGGTCGTCCTCTCGAAGGAAAAGGCCGCTTATCGGCAAAACTGGAACAAGATTGTGCATGTCTTTCAGGGAGATGGCCTGATCAAAGGCAAGGTAAAATCAGTAGTCAAAGGCGGTTTGATGGTGAACATCGGCGTCGAAGCATTTTTGCCGGCATCTCAGATCGACGTGGTTCCGCCAAAAGATTTGCAGCAATTCGTTGGCAACACCTACGATTTTAAGATTGTTAAGCTTAACGACGACCGTAAAAACGTCGTGCTCAGCCGACGCGAGGTCATCGAGCAAGAGCGCAGCGAAAAACGCCAGAAATTCATGGAAGGTGTCAACGTCGGCGACCGCGTGACAGGTACAGTAAAAAATCTCACCGACTTTGGCGCGTTCATCGATCTCGATGGCATGGATGGGTTGCTTCACATCACCGATATGACCTGGGGCCGCCTCGGACATCCCAGCGAGTTGCTCAAGGTCGCGCAGCAATTGGAAGTCGTCGTGCTCGACATCAACAAGGAAAAAGAGCGCGTCTCCCTCGGGCTGAAGCAGACCCAGAAGAACCCGTGGGACCAGATCGAGGAACGTTTTCCGGCTGGTCAGCGCATCAAAGGCAAAATCGCGAATCTGGTTCCTTACGGCGCGTTTGTTGAGATCGAGGAAGGCGTCGAGGGCCTCATCCACGTTTCCGAACTTTCCTGGACGAAACGGATCATGCGTCCTGCCGATATTCTTACGGTTGGCCAGGAAGTCGAAGCCGTTGTCCTTGGCGTAAACAAAGAGGAACAAAAAATTTCACTCGGCTTGCGTCAGCTCGAACCGAATCCATGGGACGAGATCGAGAAGAAATTCACCATCGGGAGCACCGTGAAAGGCAAAATTCGCAACATGACGGCCTATGGCGCGTTCGTGGAACTCGATGAAGGCATCGACGGAATGATTCACGTTTCGGATTTGAGCTGGACCCGCAAGATCAATCACCCGAGCGAAGTCTTTAAGAAAGCCGACGAAGTCGAAGCGGTTGTCATCGACATCGACAAAGTAAATCAACGGATCAGTCTTGGGATCAAACAGCTGAGCGACGATCCGTGGAAGACGATCGACCAGAAATACAAGATCGGCGATTTGGTGAAAGGCAAAGTGACCAAGCTCGCCAGCTTCGGCGCGTTTGTGCAGTTGCAGGATGACATCGATGGCCTCGTCCATATCTCCCAGTTGAGCGAAGACCACGTCGCGAAAGTGAAAGACGTGCTTAAAGTCGGCCAGGAGGTCGAGGCGCGTGTCATCAAAGTAGACAAGCTCGAGCGCCGCATCGGCCTCTCGATCAAAGCCGCCAATTACACCGAAGAACAACTCCGCAAAGAGGCCGAAACCTTCGACACGCTTCGGCCCGGGGAAGACATGGTCGGCTTGGAAAAAGCCTTCGCCGCCGCCGAGCAGGAAGAATATCGCCCCGGCGAATCGAAGAAAGAGCGCGAAGAATCAGAGCCGAAGGAATCGGAGGATTCCAAGCGCGAATCGACGAAGACCAAGAAGTAACTTATTTCTGCGACGAAGCCAGAGCTTGGCGATCACGCCTGGAATTGCTTGTAATCAGCTAACCCGGCGCGATTTACTCGACGCCCAGCTTGCGCGCGCGGCCGATAACTTTGCGTTTTTTCGTCGTCCTAATCGGTGGCGCCTGAGGAAGTGCCAAAGCGCGAGCCAGGTCTTTCTCCGCCGTAAGATCGAGACGGAGCGGGGTAATTGAGACCCAGTTGTGCTCGACTGCCCAGCGGTCGGTCCCTTCCTCTGCACCTTGCAGTGGTGTGACTGTAAACCAATAAATCGGGCGGCCCATGGGGTCCTCGGCAGGGACAACTTTGCCGTCGTATTGCCGCACCGATTGGCGCGTCCAACGAATGCCGCGCGGCTTTTGCGGCAAATTCACGTTAACGAGGAACATCGTTTTTTCTTCGAGCAGCAAATCGAGCAGCTTTGTGACGTATGGCTCGAGCTTGTCGAAATCTGGCTCTTTGTTTTCACTCACGAACGTGCTGATTGCGATGCCGCGCACTCCGAGCAGCGCGGCTTGTTTTGCCGCGGCTAACGTGCCGGAATGCCAGAGGGAGTTGCCGAGGTTGAGACCGAGATTGATTCCGGAAAGAACGAGATCGACATGTCCCCAATGATGCGTGCCGAGGGCAACGCAATCGGCAGGGGTGCCATTGACGCGATATGCCGCAAAATCGTCCAAGCGAATCCGCTTGTATCGAAGCGGCCTTGAAGCAGTGATGGCGTGGCTCATTGAGGATTGCTCGACATCAGGTGCGACGATGCGAACCTCGCCGAAACGCGACGCCACTTTTGCCAGTGCCGCAATCCCCGGGCTGTAGATGCCGTCGTCGTTCGAGATCAGAATTCTCATTTTCATCCTATTAAGAAACGCGTGTCGCATCAGTTTTGGACGAATAGCTTGCGGAGAAAAGCGCATGCGAATCACCTTGATGCACAATCCCAAGGTCGGGAACGCCGAGTATGGACGAAAAGAGTTGATGGAAGTTTGGCGTCCGATGACGCGCGACCACTAGATAGACAACGCCTACCGAGATCACAGACGCGGACGGAGAAGCCACTGGGCAAAGAAGGCTTTATGGGATCAAACCAACTTGCTAGACTGCACGTCGCGCCGACTACGCCCGCCCAGCAGACAATCCCGACCGTCATGCAATCCATTGTTGCCCGACATAAGTCCTGGTTACGGATAGTCGCTTCGACAGTTTTGCTGTGTGCGATGGCCGGTTGCGGAGGTTCCTCCCAACACGTCGTTGGTAAATGGCGCATGTCACAGGACGCGAACGCAATGGTTTGGGAATTTTCTAGAAATGGGGGTCTCCTGATCGGGAACACCCGAGGCAGGTACACTCTCGACCGCAACCGAGTTAAGATCGAGACGCCCTTTGCCAAGACTGTTTATCAGATGGAATTCTCAGGCGACCGTATGATTTTGCGCGAGCCCGATGGCCCCAAGCTTGAGTTTACGAGGATAAGAGAAAGTGAGGGCTAATTGGCCATGACTTTTCGCCTGCCGCCGGGCGAAATAGCTCCAAAATCGGTTATCAGAACTCAGAGATCAGCCGGCGTTGCGCCAGTCGAATGAAGATGCCGATGTGAACAGCGAACAAGATCGAAACGAAAAACCGGCGAAATCGATTCGCCGACGATTTTAGAATTCGGCGCTGCCTGGAGTGCGCGCGAATGGAATGACATCGCGGATGTTCGGGACGCCGGTGATGAACATCAGCATGCGCTCAAAACCGAGTCCGAAACCGGAGTGGGGAGCCGTGCCGTAGCGGCGAAGATCGAGGTACCATTTGTAGTCGGCAGGATTCATGTTGTGCCGCCGCATGTTTTCCTCCAGCACTTCGAGCCGCTCTTCACGCTGGCTGCCGCCGACGATTTCGCCGATTCCCGGCACCAGCAAATCCATCGCCGTCACCGTCTTCCCGTCATCGTTCAAACGCATGTAAAACGGCTTGATCTCCTTCGGATAATTGAAAACCGTGACCGGGCACTTGAAATGTTTCTCGGTTAGCCACCGTTCGTGTTCCGACTGCAAATTTAACCCGTAGTCGATGGGAAACTCGAACTTTTCACCGCTCGCCTTCAAAAGCCCGACCGCATTGCTGTAAGGGATTCGTTGAAATGGCCGCTCAGTGACAAAATCGAGTCGCGCGAGCAATTCCTTGTCCACGAACTTCGCGAAGAGTTCCATCTCTTCCGGGCAGTGTTTGCGCGCGTCTGCGACCAGATACTTCACAATCTCTTCGGCGAGATCCATGTTTCCCTCCAAGTCGCAGAACGCCATCTCCGGCTCAATCATCCAGAACTCGCTGGCGTGCCGTGAAGTGTTTGAATTCTCGGCGCGGAAGGTGGGGCCGAACGTGTAAACCTTGGACAACGCCAGAGCGAACGCTTCCGCCTCGAGCTGCCCGCTGACTGTCAGATAAGTCTGCCGCGCAAAGAAATCCCTGGCGAAATCGATCTCGTCGCCCTTCGCCCGCGGCGGATTTTTGCAATCTATGGTTGTGACGCGAAACAATTCTCCTGCGCCTTCGCAATCGCTTCCGGTGATGATTGGCGTGTGGACGTAAATGAAACCGCGTTCCTGAAAGAACCGGTGAATGGCGAATGCGAGCCGGCTCCGCACCCGAAAGACGCAGCCAAAAAGATTTGAGCGAGGACGCAGATGCGCGATCTCGCGAAGAAACTCCGGCGTGTGACCCTTTTTCTGGAGTGGATAGGAATCATCGGCCGTTCCAATGATGTCGATTTTGTCCGCGACCACCTCCCACGTCTGTCCTTTGCCCTGGGAAGCGACCAGTGCTCCGGACCCACTGATGGAAGCGCCGGTGGTCAGCCGTTGTATCGCTGCATAATTTGGCAGCGTGTTTTTCGCGATGATCTGAAGGTTGCGCAGACAAGAGCCATCGTTCAGCTCGATAAACGAGAAATCCTTCGAATCGCGCCGGGTTCGCACCCAGCCTTGGACCTGAATCGCATCGACCGGCTCGGTGCGTTGTAGAGCCTCTTTTACTGTTGTTCGAGAAAGCTGCGCCATGTTCCAAATAAAAAGATTGCTCCAGACCTTTGCATAACGCTACTCCGAAAGGTTTCGCGCGCAGGCAGCTTCGATCGGAATGTCGCGCAATCTTATATCGAAATCGCCGAGGGATCGGGCGAGATTTACTCAGATCGGCTCTTGCTACGAGTGCTCAGAAGGACTCAGGAGCCTTGCGGCTTTGAGTTTACGGGTCTTACGCTTCATCTCGTCGACCACGACACGGTTGACCTCGGAGGGTTCGCCCGTGCCATCATAATAGATATGAATGCGACTGCCAGGTTTGACTTGATGCTCGTCGATCTGTTTGCCGGCTTTGTTCACGTAACGAACCGAGTCGTCAAGCGCGTAACAAAAGGTGTCATCCGCGCTTGCAGAGCCGACTACGATGATCTCGCCTGGCTCAAACGTGGTGACAGTGCCGGAGTCAGGTGTCGGTTGCTTCGCGCTCGGCGTGCTGGTTTGCGCAAACGCCAAAGGCGCGATCAGCGCGCAGGCGAGAGCGTTGATTGTTTTCTTCACGATGAATTCCTCCCCTTTTACCTTGAGGTTTTACCCAAAAGCGAACGGTCAGGCCGTCGCTCGTTCCACACTTTGACCGGCCCGCCACGGCGCTGTTCGAACTAATTTGGCATTTGGGCGATGAAGCGAGGCTGGAGACTCGTCAACGCGACGCGTCGAGGAGCAGTCAAAGGCCGACCGTCGAGATGTTTGTCATACCAAAACTCGTGGCCAAACATAGCCTCCCAAGATATCGATCTTACACCGGAATTTGCGCCAGCGCTCGCGCCCGATGGCAACGGCAACGGCTGGAAGCAGGGATGATAGGATTGTAATGACGGGCTGGGTCAGCCCCGGGAATATTTTGAGCCAAGAAGCAAAGAGCCCCGATGCATTTTTCCCACGGAGGCTTTCGTTTTCTTGTTTTAGCGGATCTGTCTGCCACGGACCAGCGCTCCGGTTATTTCACGGAAATCAGCAAACTCGGCGGAATTGTTTTGTTTCTTTGTTTAGCCGCCAGTCGCCCCGCGTGCGCTAAGCTCGCGGAGCGCTATTTCAGCCTTTAGGCGGCTCGCTGTTGACGAGGGGATTGTGGCATGGAGCTAAACTCAAGAACATCCTCGGAGATCTTGGTGATCGCCCAGGGTTCTGGAGTAGTCTGGACGAGCACATTGGCTTCCACGATCTTGCGACCGACTGGCCGCAATGATTTAATCGAGAAGCCTTCCGCTGCCGTCACAATGTAGCCTTGGCCACCTTGCTGGCAAAAGAATGTGCCGCTCTCTCCGCGCAACGCCTCTGCCAAATCAGGATGTTGAATTGTCGCATTTAATGGTAGTTTCGTTTGCATCTGTGCAGCCTCGCGCAAGGCTTGATGATCGCCAGGTAACTTAGGTTGCCTTTTTTATTTCCCGATCATTGAACGTATCAGGAACGGTGCGCTGTCTAAAACTGAGACACGAACGGCAGTTGCGCGAGAGCCGGGAGAGGACGTGCAGCGACTCAAGGGAAATCTCAAAACTGGCAGCAGGCGGCAGTCGGTGATCGATCCGTCACTGGAAAAGCCTTTGCTCTGCCTGCACGCAGCCATGAACCTCGGTTCCTTTTAGAAAGCCATCCAGCAGTTGCTCGCCGCAGCGGTCCCAAATCGCTTGGTCGGCCTCATGCTTCAGCCCAATCCAATTTTGCCCATGATCGCGAGATGGACATTGCCCATGCCTGATGGGTTTTTCGCCGCGGAGCCGCTGAAGAGTTATCTCGCCGCGCAACCGCGCCAGAGGTTCGTCCGGATTCGCGAGCTCTTTTCAAACCGAAGCAGTCTGATGAAATCGGCCTTCTATCGCCGATACATGGCGCCTCAAAAATGCGCTCACAGCGTCGGTCTCCTTTTTTGGAAAGACCAGCGGCTCATTTGTGTGATTGCACTCATGCGCACGGCGACACAGGGCGATCCTTCACCGGCGGAGATGAAGCTGCTCCAGTATCTTTACCGGCAGTTTCTCACCGCCCTTTGCCGGCTCAGGTTGCTCGAGCGCGAACACTCGGTACGAATGGATTTTGAAGAATTCCTGAGCCGACTGCCATTACCGACGATCCTCTTGCGATGGAACTTAAAGCTGATTTATCAAAACCAGGCGGCGCGTGACTTCTGCGCAGTGTGGGAAAAAGGACCCGAGGAGGCGCAACTGATGAACGCGAGCTCACCGATTCCGTCCGAGATTTTGGATCGATGCCGTCTGCTCAAACAACAATGGGCGCACGCGCAACCGCGCACACTTTCGGGGCCGCAGACAGGCTTCAAAGAAGAACGGGTGCATCATCCGCGATCGCCGCATTTGCGAGCGACTGTCCATCTGAAACAGCTCAGCTCAGCTGGCGTGGCGCGGCCGCATTTTCTTATCGAGTGCGAAGATTTGCGCTCTTCCGCTGCTCCGCGCTCCAAGCTGGCGAGCTCCCGTTTGCCGCATTTGGTCCAGCTTACGAGGCGCGAACAGGAAGTTGCGCAACTGGTCTGTGAAGGGCGGAGTAACCAGGAGATTGCTGATAACGCCTGCTTGAGTTTGCCGATGGTGAAAAAGCATCTCCACGCGACCTTCCGCAAGCTTGAAGTTCCCAGCCGCAGCCGGCTCATTGCCCTGATGCGATAAAGCGCCGTGCCAGCAGTCTCTTCCCAGGTAGCGCGGCAATCGCAGGATCCCCGCGCGCAGATTCGAGTTCGCGGCCACATGCAAGCTATACCGGGATTATCCGCGCGCTGACTTTTCGATCTCCTTTCGTTCGATCCTCACCGCGTGCTTGGCCGGTTTGATCGACGATCCGAATTCGGTGGCGTAAACCTGGGTGAACTCGGCGCCGAAAAGTAAAATTTGCGAAGAATAGTAAATCCAGAGCAGCAATGTGATCAGCGAACTGGCTGCGCCATAAGCAGACGCCGCGGTGCCACTACCGAGATATAAACCGAGCGCCCATTTGCCGATCAAAAAGAAAACCGCTGTCATCGCAGCGCCCACCCACATGTCTCGCCATCGGGTTCTCACGTCCGGCAGGAATTTAAAGATCATCGCAAAGAGTGTAGTGACGACCGCAAAATCAAAAATCAGATAAACGCTTACGGCGATGGTCAGACCGCCGGGCATTGCTTGTTGGATATAATGGCTAAACCCTTTTAGCAGGGCCTC
>Ga0207701_10002090_pt1 | contig 20700 bp, 23 predicted proteins | sample KBSSwiSSwithPhiX_FD_184294 | JGI IMG/M metagenome (GOLD analysis project Ga0207701, IMG submission 184294) | Switchgrass rhizosphere bulk soil microbial communities from Kellogg Biological Station, Michigan, USA, with PhiX - S5 (SPAdes) (version 2) | ecosystem: Environmental > Terrestrial >... | reverse complement strand
ATCACGACCACGGCGCAGCTCCGACTCGTCGATGATGTCGTCGTGGACGAGTGTCGCGGTATGTATGAACTCGATCACCGCAGCGTAGAGCACCGCGCGGTCGCCGGTGTAGCCGGCCATGCGCGCCGCCATCAGGAGCACCGCCGGGCGTACGCGCTTCCCGCCGCCATCCTGGATGTAGTTGCCGATCGTCGGGATCAGGGCAACCTGCGACTGCACGTGCCGGGCGAACTCGCGTTCGACCTCACGGAGATCGTCGCGGATCGGCCCGAACATCTGCGCGAGCGTGACGGCCGAAGGTTTCTGCGCTGCGGGATTCAAGCTGGTCAAGTGGATTGAATGGACGCCCTAAGCATGTCGAAGGGCGTTGGTTGGCCCACGAAATCGTGGTCGATCAGCAGCTTCGTCATGCGCGTCTTCGCTGATACGGTCCACTCGCAATCGACTGTATCACCCTCAACTCCACCCGGGACGCCCTCGAGCGATACCGAAGGCATGGTGTCTGACATCCCATCGGACGCTTCGGAACGTCGTTCAGCCGCTCGATGCCCGGCGCCGACTCACCTGGTAACGAGGCTCCACTACACCATATCCGCGCGTTGAGTGTCAACGCGTGCGTACGCCGTAATCCATGCGAACACTTGGACTTACGGGTTGAAGAGGCGCGTGAAGTTCGCCCCGGTCGACTCCGCGATCTCCTCGACGCTCACCTGGCGAAGGGCGGCAATCACTTCCGCGACGCGCACGACATGGGACGGCTCGTTTCGTTTGCCCCGATGCGGCACCGGCGCCAGAAAGGGGCTGTCGGTCTCGACGAGCAGGCGGTCGGCCGGCACCATCCTGGCGACTTCGTGCAGCTCGAGCGCGCGAGGAAACGTCACGATGCCCGACAGCGAAATGTGGAAGCCGAGGTCCAGTCCCCGTCGCGCGGCCACGCGGTCGCCGGTGAAGCAGTGCAGCACCCCTCCCCGCGCCGGCGACAGGTCCTTCAAGATGCCAAAGGTGTCGTCGTCGGCCTCCCGGGTATGAATCACGACCGGAAGGTCCCGTGCCGCGGCATGACGCAGCTGTGCCGCGAACACGGCCTGCTGGACATCTCGCGGTGCGAAGTCGTAGTGATAGTCGAGACCGATTTCGCCTACGGCACGGATCCTTCCTTCACCGGTCATGGCCTGGTCGAGATCTTTCAGCGCAACCTGTGGATCGTCCCGATACCTGGCCGCCGCGTGCGGATGCACACCCGTAGCAAACCGGACCTCGGGCCACGCCGTCCCCACGACTACCGATCGCTGGACCTCCTCGAAGTCGTCGGCCGCCAGTATCACGAGCGCCGACGTGACCCCGGCGGCGCGCGCACGGGCCACGACCTGGTCGAGGTCTGACGAGAACTCAGTGCCGGCCAGATGACAGTGGCTGTCGATCATGCAGTGATGATGGAGCGGCCCTCATTCACCTGACGCGTGCGCCCGGCGGCATCGACTCGTCGACGCTCACGAGCAGCGGCTTGCCGCCCTCGGTGCTCGCGGCCAGTACCATCCCGTTCGACTCGATACCCATCAACTTCGCCGGCTGGAGGTTGGCCACGACGACAATGCTGCGTCCCACGAGCTGCTCGGGTGCGTAGGCGTCGGCGATGCCAGCCAGGATCGTGCGCTGTTCGGAACCGACATCCACGGTCAACCGGATCAGCTTCTTCGACTTGGGAACCGCATCCGCAGCGAGAACTTTCGCGACACGCAGCTCCACTTTCATGAAGTCGTCGATCGTCACGCGCGCGTCCACCGGACCGGCGGGTGGTGCGGCGGACACGGGTGCGGGTGCGGCGGCTGCCGCGACTTCGCTGGGCTTTTCTTCCACGACTGGCTCCTTTGCGACGACGCGCGGCGCGCGCGCGGCGTCATCGGATCGCGGCCACAACGCCGCGCCCTTTACGATGAGGCGCTCGCCGTCGACGCGCCACTGCGCATCGCGATCGAAGCGTAGGTCGTCCGCGGCGGTCAGGTCGCCGACGCGGCGCAGGATCTCCTCCGCCGAAGCCGGCATGATCGGCCGCAGCAGCACGGCGCTGATGCGGATGGCCTCGGCGACGTCGAACAGCACTCCACTGAGTCTGCCCGCGTTTGCCGCATCCTTGGCCAGCGCCCACGGCGCACTTTCGGCGATGTATTCGTTTGCCGCATCCACGATCGAGAACGCCGCCGCCGCTCCGTCGTGCAGCGCGAGACGATCCATCGACTGCCGGTACCGCGTCACGGCGGCGTCAGCCACCTGCGGCAACCGGCCTCCTCCGCTGCCGCGCTGCAGCCGCGAGTTCCGGAACTTCTCGGCCATCGCGGCCAGGCGGCTGACGAGATTGCCCAGGTTGTTGGCGAGGTCGACGTTGTAGCGCTCCTCGTAGCGCTCCCAGGTGAAGTCGCCGTCACCGCCGTACGAGATCTCCTTCGTCAGATACAGGCGCAGCGGATCAGGACCGAACCGCGCGGCGACGTCGGCCGGATCGATGCTCGTGCCGAGCGACTTGCTCATGCGCTGACCGCCGAAGTTCACCCACCCGTGTCCGAACACCTGCTCCGGAATCGGCAGCCCCGCGCTCATCAGCATGGCCGGCCAGACCACGGTATGAAAACGGGTGATGTCCTTGCCGATGATGTGGAGGTTCGCCGGCCACCATTTCGCGAACTTGTCCTCGTCGGTCCCGTATCCGACCGCCGCGGCGTAATTGATCAACGCATCGAACCAGACATACACGACGTTGTCGGGCGCAAACGGCAGCGGGATGCCCCACAGCTGACCGGCGCGGCTCATCGAAATGTCCTCGAGGCCGGCGTCGAGCAGCCGCAGGATCTCGTTGCGCCGGACGTCAGGCTGCAGGAACGTCGGGTGGTCGGCGAAATGCCGGACCAGCGCATCGCGGTACTTCGAGAGGCGGAAGAAGTAGTTCTTCTCTCGAATCCATTCCGGGGTCAGCGTCGGATGCAGCGGACAGCGTCCGTCGACGAGATCTTTCTCCTGCTTGAACGCTTCGCAGGAGACGCAGTACCACCCCTCGTACACGCCTTCGTAGATGTCCCCCTTGTCGAAGGCGATCTGCGCCAGCTTCTGGACGGCCGTCTTGTGGCGCGGCTCGGTGGTGCGGATGAAATCGTCGAACGACAGGTCGAGGGCGCTCCAGACGGCGCGAAACTCCGCCTCCATCCGGTTGCAATACTCCAGCGGACGGTTGCCGAAGCCCTGCTCGACGGCACGCTTGTAGACATTCTGCGAATGCTCGTCGTTCCCCATCAGAAAGTAGGTCTCGATGCCGAGCAGGCGCTTGTACCGGGCGATGACGTCGGCCGTCACCTTCTCGTAAGCGGTGCCGAGATGCGGCCGGCTGTTGACGTAGTCGATGGCCGTAGTGAGATAGAAACGCGAAGACATGTCTGTGTGTCGCCTGAGAACGCGCTAGCGGTCCATGAAGAGCTTGAGGGCGAGAGCCTGAACGTCCTTGACCGGCCGCTGATGCTCGGCCGCCAGACGCACGCAGTCGTCGAATTCGGGGGCCGCGTTCATGATGACGCCGTCACGCTGCGCGACCTTCACCCGCACCGCTCCGAGTGGTGTATCGACGATGACGATTTCGCGGTCGAGGCACTCGCGCTGCATCTCGCGGAAGCGGACGCCGATCGTGGTGCTCTCGCGAAACACCATCGCCGTCAGCGGTTCACGCAGCGCCGGTGACGCGAGGATGGTCAGGAGTGTGCCGGGCCGGTTCTTCTTCATCTGAATCGGCGTGTAGTACACGTCCAGCGCACCGGCGGCGAGCAGCCGATCCATCAGCACGCCAAACAGCTGCGGATTCATGTCGTCGATCTCGGCCTCGATCACGACGACGACGTGCGCGTGGGCCCGATGGTCCGCCGTGGCGTCCCCGAGGACGACTCGAAGCACGTTGGGCGTATCGGCGAAGTCGCGTGAGCCGGCGCCATAACCGATGCGACGTGGCCGCATCGGCGGCAGGCTTCCGAACTCGGTGGCATATTCCGTAATGAGGAGTGCCCCGGTCGGCGTCACCAGCTCCACCTGCGGCGGTCCGGAGTAGACCGGCGCTCCCTGCAGCAGGCGCAGCGTCGCGGGCGCCGGCACCGGGTAGACCCCGTGCGCCGAGCGGACGGTGCCGCCGCCCACGTTCAGCGGCGAGGCGACCACGCGATCGACGCCGAGCGATTCGAGCGCGTACACCGTCCCGACGACGTCGATGATGGAGTCGAGTGCGCCCACTTCGTGGAGATGCACTCGATCGATGGACGTCCCATGAATGGCGGCCTCGGCCTCGCCCAGGCGCTCGAAGAGCCGCCGGGCGCGCCCCTTACCTTCCGCGCTCAGCGCGGACTGGTCGATGAGCCGGCCGATCTCGGCGAGGGTGCGATGGTCGTGTCCTTCCGGCTGGTGCCGATGGCCACGCGGCTGGCCCGCCTTGGGCGCCCGCGCGTAATCATCACGATCGTCGTCGTGCGCAGACCCGCCGGCATGGACGGGGTGATGCGTATGACCGTCGCGGTCATGCTCGTGCCCGTGATCGTGTGACTGCAGGTCCTCTCCACGGACGCAGAACTTCGTCGCGCTGATCCCGGCTCGACTCACGCGCTCGGTCCAGATCAGGTCAGGCGCAATTGCCAGGCTCCCGAGCGCGGCGCGGACGTCGTCGAGGCGGACGCCGGCATCGATGAGCGCCCCGAGAATCATGTCGCCGGCGGCACCCGAGGCGCAGTCGAAGTAGAGCGTGGTCAAGCCCTTCATCTTACCCTGCCGCTACGTCCTCGTGTCGCGACTCGACCAGCGAGTAGTAGCGCTGATCGGCAAGAATCAGATGATCGACGACGTCGATCCCCATCACCTCGCCGGCGCGCACCATGCGCGCGGTCAGCAGCAGATCGTCCTTGCTCGGCGTGGGATCGCCGGACGGATGATTGTGGAACAGGACGATGGCGGCGGCCGAGGCCGCCGCCGCCTCACGAAACACTTCGCGCGGGTGCACGACCGTCGTGTCGAGCGATCCGATGGACACGATCTTGATGCGCAGCACGCGATGCTTCGTGTCGAGCATCACGATGCCGAAGTGCTCGACGGCGAGCGCCCCGTACTGCGGGAGGAGATGCCGTGCGAGATCGCGCGGGGTACTGAGACGCGGACGCGCGGTGCCGCGCCGCAGCAGCGTCCGGCGTCCGAGCTCGACGGCCGCCACGATCTGAGCGCCGCGCGCGGTTCCAACGCCGGCAACGCGTTGCAGCTCGCCGAAATCCGCGCGCACGAGACCGTGCAACCCGCCCACCGACTGCAGGAGGATGTTGGCGAGCGCGAGGGCATCGCCCGTACGCGAGCCGGTGCCGAGGACGAGCGCGAGCAGCTCATTGTCGCCGAGTCCGCCGGCACCGACGCGGGCGAGCTTCTCCCTCGGGCGCTCGTACGGTTCAACAACATCTTTCATCTATACTCAGCTTCGATGTCTCGCTGGTTGCCCCGCGCGCGGCCTGTCGCGCTCTGTCTCGGCCTCGTGCTCGTGTCATCCTGCGCGGCACCGCCCAATCGCGAGATCGAAGCCGCCGAAGCGGCGCTCAAGGCAGCCAAAGCGGCCGGCGCCGAACGCTATGCCCCCTCCGCCGAGTCATACAAGCAGGCCGCGGCGGCGTACACGTCGGCCAACCTGGCCGTCACGGACGGCGATTACCGGCTGGCGCTCAGCCGCGCGCTGGAGAGTCGGGAGCTTTCCCAAGCTGCGGTTCGCATCGCCGGCGACGCGCACGCGCAGGCCCGGGATGAGGTCCTGCAGATGATGACCCAGGTCGCGACGCTCCTCGCGCGTGCCGGCGCCGAGCTCGATGCGGCGGAGCGCCGGCGCGTACCGCGCGCGGTGCTCCGCGACGTGCGGCAGACGCTGGCCCTCGTCGATGCCGACGTGCAAAAAGCGAGCGCAGCCATCAAGCGGCAGGATTTCGACGAAGCGAAAGTCGTGTTGACCGGAGTAAAGACGCGTCTCGACAAGGCGCTCGCCTCGCTCGACACCGCCCGCCCGGTGCAGCCGTCGAAACGAACGCAGTCCTGACAGTACGCGGAAACTGCGAGCGGCCGCGCGCGGCGCAGTGTGCCGGCTAACGTCCTGCGCTGCGATCGGGCCGAATCCATCGGCCGTCGAGCACGATCTCCGCCCAGCCAGTCAAATACACGCCATCGTCGCGCCACTCGACACGCTGTGTGCCGCCTGGCGCCGTGACCTCGAGATCGCGGCTGGCGCCGCCATGCGCGATGGCCGCGACCGCGGCGGCGGCCGTGCCGGTGCCGGAGGAGGTCGTCGGCCCGACGCCACGCTCCCAGATCAGGATGCGCACTGACTCTGGCGATTCCACGGCGGCGAACTCGACGTTCGTTCCCGCCGGAAACATCGCATGCGTCGCCAGCGCCGGCCCGAGGCGGTTGAAACGATCCGGATCAGGGAGCGCTCCCATGACCACGCACTGCGGGTTTCCCATCCCCAGCACCGTTGCCGTCAAGGCTTCTCCGGCAGCTGTGAGGTCGACCTGGCGAATGCCGGTCGGGACGCCGAGAAACGTCCGGAACGTGTAGCGGCTCCCCGCCGACGCCTGGAGCTCGAGACGCAGCGCGCCGGCATCGGTCGCCACGGCGATGACCTCGCCGGGCTCGAGCTTCTGCTCTCTGGCGACGAGTGCGCCCAGACAACGCAGCCCGTTGCCCGAAAGCTCGGAGGGGCTGCCATCGGCGTTGAACAGCGTCATCGTCGCGGTCTTGGGGCCGAGGGTGTAGAAGATCAGGCCGTCCGCGCCGATGCCGTGATGCCGATGGCACATCGCGCGAGCCACATCCGGCCATGTCCCGCGCTGTTCATCGGCACCCGCGAGCAGGAAGTCGTTCCCATAGGCGTGCGCCTTGACGACCGTGAACGGTGCGACCTCGCTGCGATCGCGTGCGGTCAAGGGATTTCGAAGGCCTTGAAGACGTAGGTGAAACCGGCGGCCACGCCAAAGCCGGGGTCGCTGTCGGTCAAGCCAAAGAGCATCGCGCCATCCGCACGCCAGCTGCCGAACGTGTATCGGGCGCCCAACCGGACCATGCTGCGCGATTCGGTGCCGGGCGGCGGCTGCCCGTTTCTGGTGTCGACGTGCCCATTCACTTCACCCACCGCCTCGATGGCCGCGGTGAGCGCACGGGCGAACGAGGCGCCATAGGTGAGGACGTCGTTCTGACGGTCGCCCCGCGTCGGATCACCCAGAATCGCGAAGCCGAGGTTGCCGACAATGCGAACACGATTGATGGTCTTCGCGCCGAGCGCCGAGGCGTAGAAGTTCGTCGTATCGAGACCAATCCCGCTCTCGTTCGAGGCATTCGGCAGGCGCGTCGCGAACCGGAAACCCCAGCTCGGGCTGTACACACCCTCCGGCACCAGTTTGATCTTCGTGCCGATGACGATGTCCTCCACGTCCGACGTCGTGTCGTCGGTGGCCGTGACCATGCCGGCGAGCGGCGCGTTCGGATCGCGGCTGCTGATCTTCAGACGGTTGTAGAACCCGCCATCGATCTGGACCTCGGCGATCGAGCTCAGACCAACGCTAACGCCAATCAGCGGAATGCGCAGCAGCGGCCCTTCGAGCCCGGAGGCCGTGTATTTGTAATCAGCGCCGTAATCGAATCCGCCCTCGATCAGCATCCGGCCGGCGCCGACCGTCTCGGGATCCTCGGTGACCAGCGGTCGCTGCTGCGCCATGGCGGCAGCGGGAATGCACAACAGTGCCAGAGCACAGAAAAGTGAACGTGTCATGTCCTCGTTTCGCGGCCGGACGGCTGCGTCCGGCGAGAAAGATGTCGGCCAGGATCATCAGAACTGGCGTCTGCTGTCGATGAGGATCGTTACGGGCCCGTCGTTGACGAGTTCCACCGCCATCGTGGCGCGGAACTCACCTGTCGCGATCGGTATCGACGCCGTCGCCAATTCTCTCACGAGATCCTCATAGAGCTGGCGCGCGGCGTCGGGCCCGGCCGCCGCATCGAACGACGGACGGCGGCCTTTGCGCATGTCGCCATAGAGCGTGAACTGCGAGACGAGCAGCACGCTCCCGCCCGACTCGATCACCGAGCGGTGGTTCGGCCTGCCGTCGTCGCCGTCGAAGACGCGCATGTCGAGAATCTTACCGGCCACATACCTGACGTCCGTCGCCGCATCGTCGGCGGCGATCCCGACGAACGCGAGCAGGCCGCGACCGATCTCGCCGACGAGACGATCCCCGACGCGGACGCGGGCCGTGGTGACCCGCTGAACGACAGCACGCATGAACTAGCGAGGCGCCATAGGGGAGGATTCCCGGCGGTCAACCCGTCTAGTGCTGAATCTGAATGAGCGGCGAGACGACCGTCTCTTCTTCCAGCCGCAGCGCGACGCTGTCGCGCAGCTCGCCGCTCGGATTGAGGCGCTGATCGAGCAGATGGCGCGGCATCACGTTACCGAGCGCCTTCAGCATCGACTGCTTCACGCCGGAATGCTCGCGTTCGAGGTCGAGAATCAGCCGCTTCACCCGCTGGCGCTGCAGACTGAGATCGCCACAGGCCGGACAGCAACAGCCGATGATCGGCAGGCCGCACTCCTTCGTATACAGGCGTGCTTCGTCCTCGCCCACATACGCGAGCGGACGTATCACCACATGCGCCCCGTTGTCGGAGACGAGCCGGGCCGGCATCGCCTTCAGGGCGCCGGCGAAGAACAGGTTCAGCAGCAGCGTCTCGATGAAGTCGTCGAGATGATGGCCGAGCGCGATCTTGGTGGCGCCGATCTCGCTCGCAATGCGGTAGAGCACACCGCGCCGCAGGCGGGCACACAGTGAACACGGGGTGGCGTTCGCCTCGAGGAGATCGTCCATGACCTCCCCGATCGCCGTGTGCTCGATGCGGTATTCCCAGCCGCGCGCCTCGCAGGTACGTGCGATGACGTCGTGCTTGAAGTCCTTGTAGCCGGAGTCGACGTTGACCGCGACGAGCGAGAAGTCGATGGGCGCGCGCTGCCGCAGGTTATCGAGCGTCTGCATCAGTGCCCAGCTGTCCTTGCCCCCGGACAAACCCACCATGACGCGATCGCCGTCCTCGATCAACCGGAAGTCGGTGATCGCCTTCGTCGTCTTCTTGGCAATGCGCGATTCGAGTGGTGTCCGATACGACATACCGATGATTCTAGACGAAGAGCAGGGGGTGCCGATCGTGTCGGTCGGGGTCCGCCTGAAGGCGGACACTACGTTTCGACCACGATGTCTCGCCTGAAGGCGGACACTACGTTTCGACCACTATGTCTCGCCTGAAGGCGGACGCTACGCTGCGGCCACTACGTCTCAGCCACGTTCTCGAGGACTTCCGCGATCCGGTACAACTCGCGGCGCGGCGCGGACGGATCGATCGCGTCGCGCTTCAATGCCGGCAGCCGCAGCAGATCGGCGACGACCTGGAAGGTCCGGGAGAGGCCGTATTTCGAGTGACCGAAGCGGCGCGGGCGGTGGTTCACGACCTCCTCCCGCACGCCGTTCCCGAGCGGCACCGCCAGCGAAGCCAGGTACCGGTGCATCCCGGGCCGCAGATTCAGCTGCTTGACGATGTCCGCCCGGAATACCTTCAGCGAGCAGCCGTTGTCGTGCAGCGGCGTGCCGCTGACCAGCCCGATCAACCAGTTCGCGACCGTCGACGGCACCTTCCGCGTCAGCCAGTCGTCATGCCGCTCCTTCCGCCACCCGCAGACGATGTCGCACGATTGGGCGAGCGCGAGCAGGCGGGGAATGTCGGCCGGATCGTTCTGCAGATCGCCATCCAGCGTCGCCACGAAGCGGCCACGCGCCGCGGCAAAGCCGGCGGCGAAGGCGGCCGTCTGGCCGAAGTTGCGGGTGAACCGGATGACGCGCACCCGGTGGTCGCGGCGATGCACGTCCGTGAGCAGCTCGAACGTGCCGTCGGTACTGCCGTCATCGACGATGAGCACCTCGTACGCGATGCCGGTCCCGTGAAGCGCACGCACCAGCTCCTCGTGCAGCGACAGGATGTTCGGCTCCTCGTCTCGAACCGGAATGACGATGGAGAGATCCAGAGCGAAGACGCGTGACGTCACGCCTCGCCCCCGATGGCCCGGCGGCGCTGCCACAGCCACCACAACAGTGCCCCGGCCACGATCGCCGCCACGAGCCACAGCGCCACCTCCGGCCCGCGTGTTCGCATCAGTTCGAGCGCCGCGTCACCGTAGTAGATCGCCAGCCAGCCCAGCGCCAGGTAACGGATGCCGCGCGCCACCGCAATGGCGACGACGAAGGAAAGCGGTCGAACGTTGGCCACGCCAGCGGCGAGCACGAACAGCTTGAAGGGCGCGGGAGGCGGGAGCAACGCCGGAATCATCAACGCCATCAGACCGTGGCGTTGATAGAACCCGAGCACGCGGCCGAGATGCGATTGCTTCATCCGCTTCTTGAGAAACGCCTCGCCGCCCTTTTCCGCCAGGGCGTAGATCACGTAGCAGCCAGCCACGGATCCCAGCGTGGCCATGGCCGCATAGTACGGCATCCACGTCTTGTACCGCGTGGCCATCAGGACGACCAGGATGTCGTTGATCTGCGGCAGTGAAATGAACGAGGAGTCGAGGAAGGCGGTCACGAAGACGCCCGGCCCGCCCAGGGTCAGGGCGATGCCATAGAGCCACTTGATGAAGGACTGCACGCTGTGGGTGACGTCGCGGACGTCTGCCGATTATAGCGTGACGCCGCTCTGGACGGCTGAGACACCCCGGATGGAGGGCTTGCTCAGGAGGAGCCGGACAGAAAAATGCCGGGTCCAGAGGGACCCGGCAAAGGATTCCGAGTGTCGCGACTGTCTGACAGCGGCGCTGAACGCAGGCCGGGTCCCCTGGACCCGGCGATCGGTGTCAGTCGAATCGCAGCCCGAACGTCGCCTGGTAGTTCCACCCACCGAGGTCGATCTTCGGCGGCACGAAATTCACCGGATCCAGATCGCCGTCCGCCTTCTGATACCGGATTTCGAAACCGACACTGAAGGCGTCCGTCGCGTAGCGCACGCCGCCGAGAAACACCGGACCCACGGCGCTGCCGCTGTCGGTGAACTCGTCACGGAAGATCGTGCCACCCTGATCGAAGTCGACGAACTCGCCGGTCTCCGTGTACCGCCACGCGATGATGGCCAGTCCTCCCCCGACGTATGGCTGCACCTTGCTGGCCGGTCCGAGCGGCATCAGCCGGCCGGTGAACTCGATCGGCACGCGCCGCAGTTTCAGGTCCTGCTGAATCTCCGAGCCATCGTTCGCGATGAAATCGGTATAGACGCTCGGAGCGGTACGTTGGGTGAACGAAACCCCTGCGCCCAGCTCGACCCATCGGCCAATCGGGAGCAGGTACTCGCCGCCGAACGTCACCCCCGTGAAATCGCCGATATCGAATGTGAGGAAGGTCTGGTTGAAGGTCAGCACGTCGCCTTCGACGCGTCCATCCGCACCGCGCGGGACGAATGCGCCAAACGTGAAGTTGAGCGTCTGAGGCGCCTTGGTCTGGCCGACGCGGAACGCAGGAGACTGCTGTTGCGCGTACGCGGCATCGGCTCCGCACAGGGCCACAGCACCGGCGAGCACGTACGATCCGATCGTTTTGAACATGCACTGTTCTCCGAAAGTCGATCTCTCGCGCACGCTTCGATGAAGCGCACACGTCATCGGTATGCACGACTTGCAAAGGGGGTGCCCCGGTATTCACGCCTGATTATCGGGCAATTCCTGGGAAATGACGCGCGACTGCGGGCAGATCGCGCCGCCCGGATGTCATCTTCCGGCGTCAGGGCGTCAGGATTCCGCCACCTCGAGCCCGGCGCCGGCCGGCGATGACGGCAAGCATCGCATCGTGCACCGGCCCGTTCGAGGCGACCAGATGGGCGGCGACAGGGTCGAACGGCGATCCGTCCATGCCGGTCACACGCCCTCCCGCCTCTTCGACGATCAGGGCGCCGGCCGCGACGTCCCAGGGTCTCAGGAGCTGCTCCCAGAACCCGTCGAATCGCCCCGCCGCCACGTAGCACAGATCGAGTGCCGCCGATCCGAGGCGACGCACGGCGCGGGACGCGCCGAGGAAGGCCCCGAACATATCGACGAGCTCATCCAGATTGCGGTGAACGTCATAGGGAAAGCCGGTGACGAGCAGCGCGTCGAGGAGCGCGGTGGTGCTCGATGGGCGAAGCGGAACGCCATTCAGATACGCGCCGGCGCCGCGTTCGGCGGTGAAGAGCTCCTGGCGGCTCGGGTCGAAAATCGCGCCGACGACGACGCGGCCATCGATTTCGAGTGCGAGCGAGGCGCAGTAAATCGGCAGCCCGTGCGCGTAGTTCGTCGTCCCGTCCAGCGGATCGAACACCCACCGGTGGCGCGACCGGGACGGCTCCGAGGGATCGCTGCTCAATTCTTCAGCGAGGATGTCGTGCTCGGGGAAACGCTCCGCCAGAACAGCGCGGCAGAGGCGCTCGCATTCGAGATCGACCTCCGTGACGAGGTCGATGACGCCCTTCTTGTCGATGCGAAACCCGGTGTCGCGTCGCGCCTGTTGAATCGCGCCCGCGCGCAGCACGATCTCGACGGCGGTGGCCAGATACTGCGGATCAGGCAGTGTCAATCGAGTAGTGTCATCCAGTGCGACGCGAGCAGTCGGCACCGGCCGCCCGTTTCACCATGACGACTTCCATGCCGCCCTCCGGCGACTGCCGGAGATCGACATGGTCCATGAAGCTGCGCATGAGAAAAATGCCGCGGCCGCTGGACTTCAGCAGATTGTCAGGAGCGAGCGGGTCGGGCAGGCTGGCGGGATCGAAGCCGGCCCCTTCGTCGCGGACGCGTACGAGCAGGCCGGGCAGGCTTTCCGCCTCGAGTGGTGTGAATTCGACGTGCACCCGCTTGGCCTCATCGAGCGCGTTGCCATGCTTGATGGCATTGATCACCGATTCGCGGACCGCCACGCCAAGCCAGTGGACCGAGTCGTCGTCGAGGCCGACGACCCGGCCGAGATGATCGGAGACCACCTGGACGAAATCCAGTATCTCGAAGGTGCTTCCGAAATCGAGGCGAACGGTCGCGGTGCCGGCGATCATCGGATCGACCGCACGTCTACGGGTAACTCCCGTCGAGAGACAGCACGAACTTCACGTTCTCGCGAGCCAGCGAAAATGCGAGGTCCTTGCTGAACGGCCCGGTGAGGCCCTCTGGACGGTCGATGAGCACGCGGTATTGCCACGTCTGCTTCACGTGGCGCACGGCGATGGCGTTGGCGATCTCCGGCAGCAGCGTCGTCAGCCGGGTGGTCGCCGAGGAGGCGATCGCGTCGTAGCGGCCACCGGTCATCTGCTGCGCCGCCTTGGCGATCAGCACGGTGCCGCCTTCGTTCTCCGGCACGTCGCTGCGAATCCCGGGCGTCACCATGATGAAGTGCGTCATGACGCCGTACTTCTGCAGCGCAAGCAGCATGCGCTCCGTGCGCTCCTTCTCGATGAAGCCGCCATCGAGACCGGCCGACCCGATGCTCACCAGTACGGGCAGATACGGTGGCCGCTGCTCACGCGTCAGCCCCTTGAAGTCGCGTTCGAGGCGTTCGGTGTACTCCGTCAGCGAATCGGTGAAGCGGCCGAGCGTCTCATCGTCGTTGACGATCAGCCCGACGCCCTTCTGAATCTGAATCTGGTCGGTGGTCGGGCGTACCAAATAGCGTGGATTGGGAGCCGTCGAGATCAACGTGACCTCGACGTCGCGCGGCAAGGTGTCGAAGAACTTCTTGAGGCCGCTCCGGAATTGAACCAGGTTGCTGTGCACCGACTCGTCGAACCGGACCGACCCGCCCCCCACCTCGCCCGGCGTCGAGCCGGTGAGCGAGCGCTGGGTGGCGCCGCCGAGCCCGGAGGCACCGCCCAGGCCATTGTCGACGAGGACCGTGACTTTGACCGGCCACTTGTAGGGCTCGACGCTGACGATGTCGCCGACCTGCTCGTTCTCGCGGTAGCGCAGGTCGGTCGCTTTGAGGTCCGTCACGACCCGTCCATCGTTGTTGACGGCCAGGACGTAGACCTCGAACCGCCGCTGGGCGTGCACCAGTGCCGCACTCATGGCCACAGCCAGGAGGACGCCGCCCACGAGGATTTGTCGCCGATGCCGCAACACCTGCAACATCTTCACCCTCCGTCTCTTGAACGAAACGCGGGCTGGCGTCGGCCAGAGGCCTGCGCCAGCCTGCCATTCCCCACTGTCCGCGGATCGGTCCGATCGCACAGACCGGCCATTATAGGCTACTGAAGATACCGCCCGTCGCCGCTGACCGCCCCGTTCAAGCCCGAACGTGTGAAGCGCATGTCCAGGTTATTGAGCCCTCCGGTCGCGCCGGCCGGTCGGGTGATGCTCAACTTGTACTGATTGACTTGTTTCGTATGGATGGCGGCGACCATCTTGCCCCATTCCGGCAACAGCGTCTCGAGACGGCTCGGCTGCGCCAGCGCCTCGTACTTGCCGTTGGTCGACTTGGACAGCGGCATGGCGATGAGCGCCTGACGCCCGTTGTTGAGATCCTGGACATCATCGCTGGCCGTGGGGCCGGCATTGGCGGAAGCCGCGGTCGCCGTGCGCTGCTCGAGCGAACTGGAATTGCGCGTCGTCGTCATTGCCACCGACAAGCGGGCTCCGAACTTGACGAAGTTGGTCATCGCCTTCTCGATCTCGTCGCGCTGATAGCTCGCCGCCTCTGCCGCGGTCGTGGAGACGATGATGAGGTACGGCGCGTAGTTGAGTTTCTTGTCCTTGTTCTCCTTGTCCAGGCGTTGTGAGTATTCGACCAGGGTGTCAGTGAATCGTGCCGACTGTTCGTCGGGCGCCACGCGCGTGATGCCCTTGATCGCCTCGGCGTGATTGGCGGTCGACTTCACGACGATGCGCGGCTGCGGTGCCATGGAAATCACGGTGACTTCGACATCTTCCGGCAGCGCCTTCACGAGGGCGGAAAGGCCGTTGCGATAGAACCCGAGGGACTGGCCGCTGCCCGGTCCATTGTCGAGCGCGACGGTCAGTTTGATGGGCAAACTGAATTTCTCGGCCGCGGTGACCTTGCCGGGATTGCCGTTTTCCGACATCACGACTTCTTCCGCTTTGAGATCGGTAATCGGCATACCGCTCGCATCCGTCGCTGAGACATACAACGTGAGCGGTGCCTGCGCATAGAGTGCAACAACCGCCGTGCAGGCAACGATCGCCGTCGCGACGCCGCCAACGCGCATTCCGCGGTGCCCAAAAGAGCCAAGCATGAGAGCCTCCCCTTGAATCAGGTCCGCGCAACGTGACGTGGTCCTCGATACGTCCCGCGGAGCCCACCTGTTATAGTTCGGCAATGCCTTCCACGCAAAGCGTGATCGTGCAGCCGGCGCCTCGTGTCTCCGGTCGCGTTCGTCCCCCCGGGGACAAATCGATCTCTCATCGATACGCCATGCTCGCGGCGATTGCGGAGGGCGTTTCCATTATCGAGGGGTATTCTACAGGCGCGGACTGCGCTTCGACGCTCGGTTGTCTGCAGGGCCTCGGAGTGACGATCACGAGTACGGAGGCCCCCCAGGGGCGCGATCTGCGGATCACCGGCCGCGGCCCCCGCGGCCTGTCGGCGCCTGCCGGTTCGCTCGATGCGGGTAATTCGGGCAGCACCATGCGGATGCTGGCCGGCATCCTCGCCGCCCACCCCTTCAGTACGACCCTGACCGGCGACAGCTCCCTCTGCCGCCGGCCGATGCGGCGCATTATTACGCCGCTCGAACGCATGGGCGCGATCCTCGACTCGACCGAAGGCCGTCCCCCGCTGACCATCCATGGCACGACGGCGCTCGCCCCGGTCGACTACCTGCCGCCCGTGCCGAGCGCACAGGTCAAGAGCGCGATCCTCCTTGCCGGCCTGCACGCGGACGGTACCACCGTCGTGCACGAACCACTGCCGACCCGCGATCACACCGAACGCGCGCTCGCCTCGTTCGGTGGCACGGTCGAACGGGTTGGTGACGCGGTCAGAGTCACCGGCGGCCAGCGCCTCGTCGGCCGCACGCTCCGCGTGCCCGGAGACATTTCTTCTGCCGCCTTCTGGATGGTGGCCGGTGCGGCCCTGCCCGGGTCGGAGGTGATTATCGAAGGGGTCGGTCTCAACCCGACCCGTACCGCGATCATCGACGTGCTCCGGCGTATGGGGGCACTCATCGAGGTCACGCCCGATCCCGGCACCGACGGCGAGCCGGTGGGCACCATCCGCGTGCGCCACGGCGCTCCGGTCGCGGCCAGCATCGAGCCGGACGAAGTCCCCGGCGTGATCGACGAGCTGCCGGTCCTCGGCGTGCTCGCCACCTACGGCGGCGAGCTGCGGGTGTCAGGGGCGCAGGAGCTGCGGGTGAAGGAAAGCGATCGCATCTCGGCGTTCGCCGACGGCCTGCGCGCGATGGGCGGGCACATCGAGGAAGCGCACGACGGCTTCCTCGTGCGCGGGCACCAGCGCCTCACCGGCGGGCAGGTCGATGCGCGTCACGATCATCGTCTCGCGATGGCCTTCGCGATCGCGGCACTGGGTGCGACCGGGCCGACGACGGTGCACGATGCCGGCGCCGCCTCCGTGTCCTACCCCGAATTCTTCACCGTGCTCGATGCATTGCGGGCGTGAGAGCCGACAAGCTGTATCTCGTCGGATTCATGGGAGCTGGCAAGACCACAGTGGCGCGCGCGCTCGGCGCGCGTCTCGGCTGGCGCGTCGAGGACATCGACATGCGCATCGAGGCCATCGAGCGTCGGCCCGTCGCCACGATCTTTGCCCAGTCGGGCGAAGCCTACTTCCGTCAGGCGGAACGGCAGGTGCTCGGCGACCTGCTGCCCGTCCGCGACATCGTCGTCGCCACCGGGGGCGGGACGTTCGTCGAGGCCGACAACCGGGCGCTGATGCTGACCGATGGCGCGGTGGCGTGGCTCGACGTACCGCTCACCCGCGTGTTGCAGCGGGTGCCCGCGGACGGCCGCCGGCCGCTGGCCGCCGATCGCACCCAGATGGAGCTCCTGTTCGCGCGCCGCCAGCTGGCCTACGCCGAAGCGCACGTACGGATCGATGCCTCGGGGCGGGTCGCCGATGTGGTCGAGCGATTGCTCGACTGGATGGACTTCTAAGGTTCGAAGGTTCGAAGGTTCGAGGGTTCGAAGGTTCTAGGCGGGACCGCAGCGAACCGTGAAACTGTATTGGCACAGACGCGATGCGGTACCTGATTCTCAGCGACATCCACGCAAATCTCGAGGCACTCGAGGCTGTCCTGGCCGCGGAAACGCAGGTCGATGCGACGCTCGTGCTCGGCGATCTCGTCGGCTACGGCGCCGATCCCAATGCGGTCATCGATCGGCTCCGCGGCCTCTCCGCCACCACGTTCATCCGCGGGAACCACGACAAGGTGGGCGCCGGCATCGACAGCGTGCGCAGCTTCAATCATCTTGCCCGACATGCGATCGAGTGGACATCCGCGACGCTCACGCCGGAACGGACCGAGTGGCTCGCGGCGCTGCCCCGCGGGCCGATGATCGTCGACGACCTCGTGGAGATCTGCCACGGCTCGCCGTTCGACGAGGATGTCTACATCTTCGATGACCTCGATGCGCGCCGGGCCCTGGGCGTCAGCCGCCGCGCACTCTGCCTCTTCGGACACACCCACCTGCCGGCCGCGTTCTGCCTCGACGACGCGTTCGAAAGCATCGCGCTCAGACGGGACGTGTCGTTCGACCTCACGTTGGCGAAGGACGTGCGGTATCTGGTGAATTGCGGCGCCGTCGGTCAGCCGCGTGATGGCGACTGGCGCGCGGCGTTCGGCGTGCTCGACACGGATACGCGAGTACTCACGCTCCGGCGTGTCCAGTACGACGTCACCACGGCGCAGGCGAAAATCGTTCGCGCCGGCCTGCCGGAAGTGCTCGCGCACCGGCTCGCCGTCGGACGCTAGTCCCGCTCGGCGTGAGGTCCGCCTTCAGGCGGACGTCGCGGGCTGCGAGGAACGGCCTGGAGGCACCGGTGCTCGGGTCAGTGCGGGCGCGGCGGCTTCCCGTCGCGCTTCCTCAGTTCCGATGCGTAGGCGTCGGCTGCCGCTCGAGAGCCGAGAATCCATCCGATCACGATGCCGATGAGCATCACGCCGGGAATGTAGAAGAAGTGCGCGGCAGTCGGCATCAGCGGCGTTTCAGCTGTGCATCCATCCGGGCGATGTCGCGGCCGACGGCGTTGACCCGCCGGGCGAGCGACAGCACGTAGGCAAAGAGCGCCACGACCACGAAGACATACGCGCCGATGAGCATCGGCGCTGCCGGCAGCTTCTCTTCCGGCGGCAGCTCCGAAATCGGCACGAACCCGTCGGCGGGCTTCGTCTGACGATTCAGGACCGCCCCTCCCGACTGCTGTGACGGAGACGCCTCGCGCAGCTCCTCAAGACGGCGCAACGGTCTGGATCGGTCCGGAAAGTACAACGGCGGCGGCGGCGCCGGTGGCAGCGCCGGATCCCGCGACTCCGCCTTCTGAGGCTCCCCCAGCCCAATCAGCGAGGCCGGCAACGGGCGCTCGATGAGGCGCTGCGGAAGGTATGGAAAGTACAGCGGCGGCGGTGGCGCTGGTGGCAGCGCCGGATTGCGCGCCGGCCCGATCACGGGATCGCGCTGTTCCGCGGCCGCCAGCGGCACCCAGGAGACAACCAGGAGCAGTGCGCAAAGCGCGCGAGCAACACGCATAGGTTCACTCATCGAGCAGCAGGTACATGGCATCGAGCTGCGACCGTTGCGCCTCGAGGCGAACGCGCAACCGCAGCAGCAGCACGAACAGCAGCAGGAACGTAAAGGTGCAGAACCAGAGCGGGATGCCGAACGACGTCGGCAGCGTCGGCACGACCGTGGTCAGCGGATGGATGGTTCTCCAGAAGTTCACCGAGATGTAGATGAAAGGGACGTTGGCCATGCCGAAGAGCGCCATCGCCGCCGCCAGCTTGTCGGAACCGGGGCCGCCGTAACGACGCACCAGGAGATAACCGACTGCGAGCATCCAGCTGACCAGACTCGACGTCAGCCGCACGTCCCACGTCCACCACACCCCCCATGTCTTCCGCGCCCAGAGAGGTCCGGTCACCAGCGTGATCGCACCGAAGAGGACCACGAGCTCGGCTGCGGCCCACGCGAGCCGATCGTGACGCGGATTGCCGCTCGTCAGATAACGCACGCTGGCGACACCGCACACGATGCCGCCGAGCAGGAACATCCAGGCGGACGGCAGGTGGTAGTAGAAGATCTTCGACACGACCCCCATGTCCCCCTCGAACGGCGCGTACGCGATGAGGATGGGAGACGCAGCGAACATGACCGCGCAGAGCATGGCGGCCGGCATGAACCAGTTCGGAAGCGCGATATCGCGAGTATCCAGTGGCAACGGTGAATCCTGTCCCTTCACTGCTCCGCCATCACGGCGTCGAACGTCCACAGCGCAATCGTTACGAACACGACGTCGAAGCAGACGAGCAATACGGTCCAGAAACGAACGACGTCGTCGTTGACCTCCGCCTGCAGCAGTGACGAAGTGCCGCCGACCCCGGCAATGATGACCGGAACCGTGATCGTATACAACAGAAGCGGCAGCAGCATGTCACGGCTGCGCGTCCGCACCAGCATCGCGGCGAACAACGTCCCCACGGCCGCAAACCCGGTCGTTCCCGCCACGACGATCGTCGCCAGCCGGAACGGATGCCGCAGCAGCGGCTCCTGGAACAGGAACGCGATGAGCGGCACGAGAAACACTTCGGCTGCGCTCATGAGCATGACCAGCCCGACAAGCTTGCCGGTATACACCGCCGGGCGCGACGCAGGCGCGAGAAGCAATGCCCGCAACGTCTCCGACTGCCGTTCCCGTTCGAAGGTCCGCCCGAGCGCCAGATTGCCGGCAAACAGGATGGCAATCCACAGGACAGCGGCCGACGCGCCCTGCGGCGGCACGCCCTCACGGACGAGCGCGAACGCGAACACCAGCACGCACGACACCGCGAAGAAGAGCGTCGTGTAGGCAATCTCCCGGCTGCGGACCTCCACCGTCAGATCCTTGCGGACGATGAGCCACACCGTTCGCATGAACATCACGGCTGCCCTGCAGCGTTCGGCTGCGGACGCGCCATGATCGACCGGTAGACCGCGCGCAGCCCTTCCGGGTTCGCCCGCCTCTCGACGACGCGGCCGTCGCGCAGGAACAGCGCCTCATTCAGCAGCCCCTCCGCCAGATCCAGATCGTGCGTCGCCACGATGACGATGGCGCCCCTGGCACGGAGATCGACGAGCCGGCCGGTCAAAGCCGCCGCGGATCGATCGTCGAGACCGGTGAACGGCTCGTCGAGCAGCACGAGACGCGGATCCTGAATCAGGGCGCGCTCGAGCGCGACCCGCTGGCGCATGCCGCGCGACAGGCTCGATACCGGATCGGAGGACCGGTCCTGCAGGCCGGCACGTTCGAGGGCGGCGCTCGCCACGGCCGCTGGCGCGTGCAGACCGTAGAGGCCGGCGAAGAATGCCAGATTCTCGAATGGCGTCAGCTCGGGGTAGAGAAACAGATCGTGCCCGAGCACGCCGATGCGCGCGCGGATCGG
>Ga0207701_10002089_pt1 | contig 20709 bp, 19 predicted proteins | sample KBSSwiSSwithPhiX_FD_184294 | JGI IMG/M metagenome (GOLD analysis project Ga0207701, IMG submission 184294) | Switchgrass rhizosphere bulk soil microbial communities from Kellogg Biological Station, Michigan, USA, with PhiX - S5 (SPAdes) (version 2) | ecosystem: Environmental > Terrestrial >... | reverse complement strand
GGCGCGCGTCGAACGTGTACCACTGGCCGGACAAATAGACCTGAAACCAGCCGGAAAAATCCATCGGCGCGGGATCGCGAGGCACGCCGATGTCGCCGAGATAGCCGGTGCAATAGCGCGCCGGGATGTTCATGCAGCGGCAGAAGGTCAGCGCCAGATGCGCAAAGTCGCGGCAGACACCGGCGCGCTCTTCGTAGACGTCATGCGCCGACTTCATGTGATGGGCGTGTTCATAGCCGAAGGTGACATGGTGATGGACAAAATTTGTGATCGCCTGCACCCGCGCCCACCCCGCAGGTGTGTTGCCGAACAAGGACCAGGCGATATCGGTGAGCTTGTCGGTTTCGCAATAGCGGCTCGGCATCAGGTATAGCAGCACTTCGTCCGGCAATTGGTCGATCGGCAGTTGCTGCGCGGTCGGCATCACCACGTCAGGCAGGCCGGAATCGCGCACCAGCGCGCTGCCGCGCAGGGTGACGCCGCCGGCGGGCGCCACTAGCCGTCCGCAGACATTGCCAAAGCTATCGCGGTAGAAGCCGATCGGCACCTCGGGCTCGGCTGTAATGCGCTCGGTGCCGACGATATCGGAAAAGCGCGACGGATGGATCGAGAGCATGATCACCATCGGTGTCGGCTGCGCGGCGGCATAGGCGATTTCGAATCCGACCCTGATCTCCATGATCAGACCTTCTCCGCCTGCTTTTCGTCGCCGACCGAAACGACGTTGATGGAGACCTCCATGCCGACGAAAGCGTCCGGCGACCCGAGATAGGCGCCGTGCAGCGGGATCGCCTGCCGCGGATCGCGCGCCACAGCGACGCGAACGAGATCGCGGGTGCCGACGATACCGTTGGTCGGATCGAACTCGATCCACCCCGCACTCGGCAGATAGACCTGCACCCAGGCATGCGTCGAGCCGCCGCCGACATAGCCGTGCGCGCGGTCGCCGGGGATAAAGAGATAGCCGGAGACGAAGCGCGCGGCGATGCCGAGCCGCCGCAGCGCCTCGATCATGAACAGCGCATAGTCGCGGCAGGTGCCCGATCCCGTCGACAGCGTGTCGAGCGGATGCTGGGTGCCGTGCGCGTGGCGCTTGCGATAGGTAAACGCTTCACGGATGCCGTGGGTCATGCCGCTGAGGATGTTGAAGGTGCGCGTCGGCCCGTCCGCTTCGAGAAACCCCCGCGCCCAGTGCGACAGTTCGCCATTGGGATCGCCGTATTGCGGCGTGATGAACTGCTGCAGATCGGGAAACTCTTCGTCGTCGTACAGGAACGGATAGAAATAGGCGGGATCGTCCGGCGTCAGCGCGAATTCTTCCGCCGGATTGTGCTCCACCGTCGCCATCGAGGTGAACGACAGCGTTTGCGCCCGCTCGTCGAAGGTCGCGATCGCGACGCTGTTGCCGAACACGTCGTGGATCCAGCGCAGCGCCATTGGCTGCGGCGCGATCTCGAGGCTACTGGACAGCACGCGGAGATCATGGCCGTCGCGCGGGCGCAGCATGATGCGGTGTTCGCCGAACGCCACCGGATGCGTGTAGCGATATACGGTCTTGTGGTGAATCGTCAGTAACGGCATCGTCAAGCAATCATTATGATTTTGGGCTGGCTTATCTAGTGCGAAACCTGCTCATTTGTAGGCCGAAATGCCGCTTCGATAGGCAATGCCGAGGAAAAGTTAAGGGAAATTGCTTTGAACCACGCCATCGACACACCATTACTGCTGGGGGAGACGGATGTTCCCCCGGTCCGCGAATATAACGATTCTGGACGCTCGCCGTTCCTTTTGACCTGCGACCATTACGGCCGGCTGATTCCCCGCGCGCTCGGCGATCTCGGCCTGCCCGAAAGCGAACTGGTTCGCCACATCGCATGGGACATCGGCATTGCCGGGGTTGCCGAAATGCTGTCGAAGCATCTCGACGCGCATCTGATCGTGCAGCGCTATTCGCGGCTGGTGATCGACTGCAACCGGCCGCCGCATGTCGCAAGCTCGATTCCCCTGATCAGCGAAGCGACGACGGTCCCCGGCAATGAAGGCATCGCGCGCGAGCAAGCGGCGGCGCGGCGGGCGCAGATCTTCGATCCCTATCACCAGCGCATCGACGCGATCATCGACGCGCGCCGGCACAACAACATGCCGACGATCCTGGTCTCGCTGCACAGTTTCACGCCGGTTTATGCCGGCATCGCGCGGCCATGGCACATCGGCACGCTCTACCAGCGCGACAAGGTGCTGCCGACGCTGCTGCTCGGGGCGTTGCGCGCCGAGCCTGATCTGGTCGTCGGCGACAACGAACCCTATGCGGTCTCGGACCAGACCGACTACACCATCCCCGTCCACGCCGAAGCGCGCGGCCTGATGAATTCGGGAATCGAAATCCGCCAGGATCTGATTTCGGACCAGGCCGGCGAGAGGTCATGGGCCGACCGGCTGGCGCGGATTCTCGCCGAGATCGAAGCGACGCTGCGTAAGCAGAAGGTGATTTAGCGATTGCTCCGGATCGATGTGCCTGAAATCGCCGGCAGTACCGTTTCCGTGGATACCGTTTAAGGAGGAGTATAGGTAATTTTGATAACGCCTGGCGCGCCGTCCCCGCCGAGACCTGGATTGACGCCGTCGTGACCTCGGCGGCCGCCACCGCCACCGCCGCCGCCGTAGTTTCCTGCGCTGCCGCCGGCCATACCATCGCCGGAGCCGGCACCGGAGCCGGCGCCGCCGCCGCCTCCGCCGCCGCCAACGTTACCCAGATCGAAGCCCGCGCCACCCGCGCCGCCCGCCGTCGCAGCAATCCCGTTTGTTGGCGAAGTAAATCCACCACCGCCACCACCGCCGGCTCTGCCGTCGGCGCCAGGACCGGCGGGGCCGGAGCTTCCCGCGCCCGCCCCATCGGACGCAAAATTGTTGCCGCCACCGCCACCGCTATTGGTGCCGGCCGTTCCGGCACCCGCTTTGCCGCCGCCGTTGCCGCCACCACCGCCACCGCCGCCTACCGTGACGGCATCATAGATACTGGCTCCGCCGGCGCCGCCCTTGCCGTTCGGCCCACCGGCTCCGCCGCCGCCGCCCGCGCCCCCTGCTCCAGTGGCATCGGCTGCGCCGCCGGTGCCGCCGGCGAATGTGGTTGTACCGGCGCTGTCCGCCTCACTGCCACCGGCGCCGCCCTTGGGCGTGGCGCCCGTGATGCCGCCGGCGCCGCCCTTGGCGATCATCACACCGCTGTTGAAGTTCAAGGTCGTGTCGCCGCCAGCCGCACCGCTGGCGCCCGGCGTTTTGCCGCCCGCTCCCGCCGCGCCAACTGCAATCGAAAGCACGGCCGATGGTGTGAGCGCGACATTCGTGTCCTTGACATATGCTCCGCCGCCGCCGCCGGCGCCGGAGTTACCGTCCTCGTTGCCCGCAGAGCCGCCGCCACCGCCGCCGATCAATTCGATGGTGTTGTTGGCATTGTTCCAGTCGGCGGGAACGGTCCAGGTCGCGCCGGCGTCGCTCTTCAGTACGATGACCCTCGCGGGCGGCTCGTTGCGCACCAGCGCATCGAAAAACAGTTGCCAGAACTTTGGAAATTTCATGCCCGCCCGGCGGCCCTGCGCATCCCCTGCAACGTCCGGCCCCCAGCGGCCGGTATAGCCTGGACCATCCGGATCGGTGCCCCAGAGCACCTGCGTCGCGCGATCCACCGTAAAGTCGTAGCGGCGGCCATCGATCTGGACATTGTCGGCACTACGCCATTCCATCGCGCGACTTGGGTCTACCTCTGCCGGACGTACGCCCACAGGATGAATGACGAGACCGCTGGGACTGACCGCGTCCACGGTTGGCGCCGTCGTGGGAAGGTACGAATCGTTGACCGTGACGGGCGAGAGTTCGGCTATTGACCAAAGCACACCTGCCGCCGCGCCAAGCGCTGCCCCGACGGGCCCGAAAATTCCACCGGTGTTCGCACCAGCCACTATTTTTGCAGCAGGGATGTACGGGAAGGTTATCGGAATTTCGTCGATAGAATTCACAATGGGTGCGGCACCGCCGCAGTGCCCGGCAGCAAGATCGTCCGATGTGAGCGGCTGCACCGGCGGAATCGCTTCACCCGGCAAGTAAAGGCCATGGCTGCCTTTCGCGACCTGGAAACGGGGATGGTTGCCTCCGAATGTCTGCATCGCGCTCCAGGGAAGGATGCGCATGCCGGTTCGGACTTCCGGGCTTTCGCTGTCCATCCTGATCACGCCGATGTTCCGATTGGTCAGCCCGACCCACTTCGGCACATACGCGGCGCCAACGGTATTTGCCCGGTCGAGCAGCAACGCAATACAGCTCCATTCGCCGGCGAAGCTGCCATAGTCACTCGCCGTTTCGAAGCCGGCGCAGCCGGGTAAGGACTCCTCATGGCCGGGGTAGAACAGATAGTAGCAGATGAGCGCCGGCTCGGTCAGAACCGACCCGAACAACTCGCTAAAATGGGTGGCGCTGCCGCCCGGATCCACGTGGTCGAACAGACTATGAAGCCTTCCGGCGTCGAAGAATTCGGCGTGATACCAAAACTGGCTTTTGTTCAGGTTCGGTCCTGGCCCACTGGGGTTCGCCTCGGCATAGCGTGCGGCGAGGCGGTCGAGATCGGCGCGTTGATCGTCTGATTTCCAGCCCGAGACCTCCAAAAAACATTCCTGGTCCGGTGGCGTCTCAAGATAAAGCGGATGGCCGCTGCCGTCCCGTTTGCCGAGAAAGACACCGCCCTCTTGCTCGTTGGCGCGGAGTTGATCCGCCTCGACGATCGGTGCTCCCCAATCCGATCTCGTGGCGAAGGGCTTTTTGGCGAGATACAGTGCAGCGTGCTCGATATAGCGTTTGGCGTCGCTTGGGAAAAAGCGCTCAGCACCTGCTTCCCCGGGATAACCGAAAAAGAAGAGCGCGGGCTCGTAGTCCCGAATTAGCTGAACCTGTGTCGGGTCCATTGCGCGGATCCTTGATCGCTGTTCATTCGCTGTTTGCTGGTCTCAGGCGCCCAGGATTGCTTTGAGCAACGTCTGAGCATCGGCATCGCAATCGAGCCCTCCGACGGCTCCCGTCAGGTTCTTCATGCAGGGATTTTCGAAGACACCGAGAATGTCGGGATCGTCTGTCGAAAACAGATTTTCGCTTTTGAGCCAATCGCGCAGACGGGCGGCGAGATCTTTCATCTCGTCACTGCCGACCTTGCCGGCCGCCCACAGCTTCTGATAGGCGGCGCAGAGATCCCAGAACTCCGCGATCTTCTCCGGGCTCTTCTGGGCCAGCCGCTGAAAGAAACCGCTTTGCATCTGCTCGGCAACGCGCGCGAGCCAGGCGACGCAATCGGGATCCTTGCTCGAAACCTCGTTGATCTTGTGAAGGAAGTCACCCCAGCATTTCAGCAGCGGAGGCGAGAGCGGGCGGTCAAGAAATTTCTTGATCATGGTCTTTGGATCGGCGCGCCAGATTTTGATGCTCTGAATGTTGCCGTTGAGATGGCTGGCCGGGCTTCCGATCCGGTTTCCGAACCAGACGCCTTGCGGTCCGACAGCCGGCACTTGGCCGGGCACGAACTGCGCCGATCCACCGCCTCCACCCTCGCCAAGGCCGGAGGCCAAGGTATATCGATAGCCGTGTGTCAGCGCATTCACGCCGTCATGCGAGAACTGGAACGAGACCCAGTTCCCGACCGGAAGACCTTCGATCTCATACTCCAGGGATTTACCCAGGATATCGACGACGATCTTTTGCGGGCCATCGAAGCGAACGCGAAAGCATTGATCCGCATCGATCAGGGTACCGCCGCCTTGCAACGAGCTCGCAACGATCTCAACGCGGATAGCCCGCATCACCCGCCAGGCGTCGGCGGCCTTGCGAGGAATTACGATACGGCTTTGCGGCGTCGAGAAGCGTAAGCCAGGTTCGCCAGCCAGCGGGGCTACATCCGTCACAAAACCGTCACTGTGCCACGGTGACCGGTCGGCCGCGATGGTACCCCAACTATACTGGTGATGACAGATCAGTTCCCACATCGGTGACCCAATCGCAATCAAACGACCAACTCTACCAACAGTAGCGTTTGTCGCAAGAGTGTACAATGCAGTCAATCTGCATGGTGTCCCGGCGCCGAGCGAATGCCAATGGTCCTTGTCACTCGACGCGCGGGCGATGTGGTGAACATCGGAACCGAAATCCGCCAGGATCCGACCTCCGATCAGGCCGGTGAGAAGGCAGGGGCGAACCGGCCGACAGGAATTTTCGGGGAGAAGCAAAGTTGCGTAAGCGGCGGGTGACTTGGTTTTTCGCCGTACCGATGCGGCGTTTCCCTCCACCCTTGCGCGGTCCGTGCGCAGGCGGGAGCAGAGGTGCGCCTGCAGAAGCTCTGTCTCTTATCCGTGCGCCGCCGTATAATAAGTGAGTCCGGCAAACCCAAGCACCAGGATCCACAGGAACCACGCGAACGGCGCGCGCGGCTCCAGCGTCGCCTCCGACGGGTTGTCAGGATTGACCCAGACCTTGACGGCCGCGCCGTCCTGATAGGCCGTGGTGAACTTGTTCATCAGCCAGCCCGAGGTCGATGCGACGTTGCTGGCGAGGCTCGCATGCATGTTGGTGTAGGAATTGCCGTTGTAGATGTAGGTATACGATACCTTGCGTTGATACATCGTCTGCCCGCGCCGCCCGTCAGTTCGCGCGGCACGGTATTGCTCGAGACCTGACAGTTTGATGGTGCCTGATACCACCGGCCATTTCTTTGCAAGCTGCGCCTGCCTCTGGATGGCGAGCGCAAACAGCGCGATGACGCCACCGAACGCGCCGAAGGCAATCACCAGCGGCGACGCTTTTGGATTGGCCAGATGGGACGCTGCGAATTCGCTCAGCCGGTTGAGCCCGAACGCCGAGCCGAACACGATTCCGAGCACGACCACCGTGCCGATGCCGAGACAGCCCCACAGGCCCTTCGGCAAATCGCGGTCAAGCACCGCCTCGTTCGGATGCAAGGGATTGTAATAAACCATGACGATAGCGCCGACCGGATATTTCGCGATGGTCTCGGCGACCTGGAAATTGCCGCGGTCCTCGCCGATGCTAACGCGGTTGTTGCGCAGCTTTTGCCCGGCAACGGAATATTCGTAAACGATGTTGGCGAAGTTGCGCTGCTCGGTGCGGTAGCCTTCTTCGAGGTCGCCGTCGATCACCCTGGTGTCGCGCACTTCCGCTTCCGAGACCACCACCTTGCCGGCGGCTTGCGGCCACTCCCTGGTAGCGCGAACCTGCAAGGACTTGTAGGCGGCAGCGCCCAGCACCAGCAACAGCGGACCGAGCAGCATCAGATAGACGAACCACGGCAGATCAGGCACGGGCGTTTCCCCAGGGAAGGCGCCAAATTAGACGCGCCATCGCGGCCCGCGGTTCAACCGCGCGCTGTTACCGCGCCCGGGTCAGCGCCAGCCAGATGCCGCCGCCGATCATGAAACCGCCCGAGATCCGCGATACCAGCCGTGTCCGCTGCGCCGAGAAGAACAGCCGGGCGCGGCCGGCCACCAGCGCGAAGATCGAATCGGTGATCGCCCCCGTGACCATGAAGGTGAAGCCGAGCAGCGCCACCTGCGAAATGTGATCCTTGCTCATATCCATGAACTGCGGAATGAACGCGCCGAAAAACACCAGCACCTTGGGGTTACTGAGCAGCACCACAAAACCCTGCAGAAAGAAGCCGCCGCGCGGCGGCGGTGGCGGCTCGTCGGAATTGACGCCTTCAACGGGATTACGAACCAGCTTGATGCCGAGCCAGACCAGATAGGCCGCGCCCGCAAACCGCACCCAGTCGAACCAGTAGCCCATGGTCGCCATCAGCGACGTCAGGCCGACCGCGACGATGCCGATCACGATCGTAAGCCCGGCCTGGACGCCCAGAATATTGGTCAGCGCGGCGCGGGTGCCGTGGCGCAGGCCGTTGGCGATCACCAGCGTCACCACCGGCCCCGGGATCAGCGCAAGCGCAATGCAGGCGGCGACGAAAGCGAGATAGACTTGCAGGGACATGGGGAAATTCCCGGGTGAGGATTATCCGACCATTATGCACGTGGAAGGAGGAGATGGAAGCGACTCACCCCCTCTCCCCTTGCGGGAGAGCGCGGACGGGTGAGGAGTTGTTTCCGCGGATGGAGACCCCTCATCCGGCGCGCTTGGCGCGCCACCTTGTCCCACAAGGGGAGAAGGGAAGAACAGCAGTCTCACCTTCCCTCCATCGCCGCGGTCATCCAGCGTGTCATGTCGCTGGAGGCGAGATATTCCAGCGCCGCGCGCCGGACCTCGGCGGCGCTGCCCCTGCCTTGCGCCACCGCGACCAGCAGATCGCAGCGCCGCGACACGGCGATGCCGATGGCAGCGCGGCGGGAGCCGTCCTGCATGTCGAGATCGTAGGCGCGCAACCGTCCCGGCATATCCGCGACGCGGATGACATGGCCCGCTTCGCGCGCCACAAAACGCTCGCTCATCAGATCGAGATCGGCGACGCGGTCGACCTCGTCATCGTCGGCAACGCCGGTGTCGCAATTGCAGAAGCCTCGCTTCGGCCGCACGTAAACCTCGGCGCCGCCGCAGGCGCCTGCGCCGCAACGGAAGGCGCGGCCCGCGGGCCAGCCGTCGCGCGGAAACGGCCAGGCGATTTCCTGCCACGCGCCGGCGCGCGGCGCCGCGCGTTGATACGCCGTGCCGCCGGACAAGGCGCCGAGCGCCAGAACCGCAAGCATGATGGCGGTCCGGTGGCGCATCAGATCCTCACGGCAGGCCGGCGACGGCGCGTGCAGGGCCCGTCAGTTCCAGAATGTGCAGGCCGGTATTGGCGCGATCGACGATATAGATGTAGCCGCGCTCGTCGGTTTCGACATTGTTGGTCTGGATCGCGACCTTGCATCGCTCCTTGCCATCGACGGTGACGCAGCGCTTGTCGGTCGCCTTGGTGATGGATGGGATGAAGTAGCCGACCTCGAGGGGATGGTAGGGATCGCGAATGTCGAGCGCCCGAACGCCGGCATTGAAGAAGGCGATGAACACCATCTTCTTGTAGTACACCGGCGCCATGCTCTCGTTCGACGAATGCGATCCGAAGCGTCCGCCGCGCTGGCAGAAATTGCCGCTCGCTTCCGGCACGGTGTAGCTCGAGATCATCATCGGGCGGTTCTCGACCGTAACGTCGGCGAACCAGACCATCTGCCGCGCCTCGGCGCATTCATTGAGGATCGCCTCGTCGACCACCATCATGATGTCGCGCGACTTGCCGTCCTTGTCGTGGGCGAATTCGGCGATCGGCATTTTCGGCATCGGAAACGTGGTGTGTGCGCCGTTGAGCGCCGACATCGCCAATCGGGAAACCTCCGGAAGACGAAGGTTTTCCGCCGTCGGCTCCGCTGGCCCCTTGAGCAGCTTTTCGCGGTCGACAATCTGGATGAAGCCGCCCTTGTTGGTGCCGTAGCCGAAATAGACGCGGTTGCCATCGGTGCCGGTCGAGATCGGCCCGTGCAGTTCGGTCGGCACCGCGCCGGTGGAGCCGGGCTCCTGGCCGGGAAGACCGAAGTCGCGAATCTTCCTTGGATTAGCCGGATCGCTGAGATCGTAGACTTGCGTCATGCGGCGCGTGCGCCAGTCCGGTGCGCCGGAGACGAGGTACGCAATGCCGGTGTCGCATTCCCACCAGTTCTTGTGCGTATCCTTCAGCCCGCCGGCGATCCGGCTGACCAGCACGGGCTTCTCGGGCGTTGCGACATTCCAGATTTCATGCCCCTCGCCACCGAACGTGCGCAGCATGTAGACCGCATTGGGGTCGCCCTTCGGCAGCCCCTTGCCATCGCAGACCCGAACCATCTGCGCGCCGCCGCCTTCATATTTTCCTTGCTGGCCGGGAATGTGGGCCAGATATTTCGGCTTGGCGGGATCGGTGACATCGACGATCGAGGTGCCGTTCGGTTCGGCGCGTTCGGTCATCGGATTGATCGGCGCCGGAATTTCGTCGGTGCCGCCGTGATGGCCGATATAGGCGATCCAGCGGTCGCCCTGATGATGGATGGTCGGCTGATAGGCGCTGCGCGCCTGCAGATCGCTGGTTCCAACCAGCTTCATGTTGGAGGCTTCCGGCGGAGCGCCGATCACCTGTTGCTGCGCGCAGGCGAGGTTCGCACCCGCGAGAAAATAAACCGAGAAACAGGCTGCGAGTTTGACGCGACCGCTCATGCTTTCCACCCTGATGTTCAACGCCAATCTTCGTTGGCTGACGGTACGATAGCACGGCTCACGGCCGGTGCCAAAAACACGCTCTTGACATGCAACCTTTTGGTTGCCTATTATCGCAGCCATGGATGAAGTCTTCAGAGCGCTTGCCGATGCGTCACGACGCTCGCTGCTGGACCGGCTTCACGCCAGGAACGGACAGACGCTGAACGAACTCTGCGACGGCCTGGCGATGACGCGGCAGGCCGTGACCAAGCACCTTGGAATTCTCGAAGCGGCCAATCTCGTCACCACGTTCAGGCATGGCCGCGAGAAGCTGCACTATCTGAACCCGGTGCCGATCCATCAGATCGGCGAGCGGTGGATCAGGAAATTCGAGCGCGGCAAGCTCACCGCGCTCAGCGAGTTGAAACGGCAACTGGAGAAGCGCGATGAGTAAGCCGGAATTCGTCTACACCACCTATATCGAGACCACGCCGGAAAAACTCTGGCTCGCACTGACGGATGGCGATTTCACCGAGCGTTACTGGTTCGGCCATCGCGTGGCCTCGGCCTGGGAGATCGGCTCGCCCTACAGGTTCTCCAAGCAGGACAAGACGACCATCGCCGGCAAGGTGCTGGCATTCGAACCGCCGAAGCGGCTGTCCTACACCTGGGACAACCAAAAGCCGGACCTCAAGCACGAGCGCAGCTCACGCGTCACCTTCGACATCGAGCCGCGCGGCAAGGTGGTCAAGCTGACCGTGACGCATGACAATCTCGACGAAGGCGGCAAGACCTTCAGCGACATTTCCGGCGGCTGGCCGATGGTGCTGGCGAGCCTGAAGAGCCTCCTGGAGACCGGGCAGCCGTTGCCGCCGATGCCATCGCCCGCGGCGTGAGGGATAGACCAATGCGCAAGCCCGAGTTCATTTACGTCACCTATATCGAGACCACGCCGGAGAAGTTGTGGGAGGCGTTGACATCAGGCGCGTTCACCAAGCGCTACTGGTTCGACACCGAGGTGCGGTCGGACTGGAAAGTGGGTTCGCCCTTTGCGCTCGTGATGGGCGACAAGATCACCGACACCGGCGCGATCCTCGAAGTCGACCGGCCGCGGCGGCTGTCCTACAGCTTCAAGCACCAGCTGTTCGAGGAGATGCGCCACGAGCCGGCGACCAGAGTCGTCTTCACCATCGAGCCCCATGGTGGAATCGTGAAGCTGACGGTGACGCATGAAGGCTTCATCGAGGGCAGCAAGCTGCTCGGGGCCGTCTCCAAGGGGTGGCCTGCCATCCTCTCCGGCCTCAAGAGCCTGCTCGAAACCGGCGAGGTGCTTGCGATCCCGCCCGCCGCGCTCGGCAAAGAGCAATACGTACAAGGATGAAAATCTACCGAAGGGTTCGGCCAGACATGAACATCGCCAAATTCAAGCCTGCGATCGTCTACACCATCTACATCGCCGCCACGCCCGAAAAAGTGTGGCAGGCGCTGACATCGGCGGAGTTCAGCCGCAAATATTTCTTCGGCAATGCGGTCGAGGTCGACTTGACGGTCGGCGGCGCCTATATCGTGCGCACGCCCGACGGCGCGCTGCATATCAGCGGCGAGGTGATCGAATGCGATCCGCCGAGGAAGCTGACCGTCACCTTCAACGTCAACTGGCCGGCGCTGGTGGAGAAACTCGGACCGACGCTGGTGACGTATGAGATCGAGCAAGCCGGCGACGCGGTCAAGCTGACGCTGATCCAGTCGCAGGACCGCACCATCAGCGACGACATTTTGTCCGGCGGCCGCCAGGGCTGGCCGGCGATCCTCTCCAGCCTGAAGAGCGTGCTGGAGACAGGTCAGCCTCTCGCAATCAGGATGGCGCCGCCGGAACGGATGCTGGCGGCGCTGAAGGAGATGGGGATCGCAACGCCGTAGCCGCCCGAACGACAGCTTGATCTGGCGATCACAGTACCTTTCTGACCCATTCGTGCGGGTCGGGCGCGCGTCCGTACTGGATGTCGACGAGCTTCTTGCGCAGCGACATCGCGACCGGACCGGCGACGCCGCCATTGATGACGAAATCGCCGCTCGCCGAGCGCACCTTGCCGATCGGCGAGATCACCGCCGCCGTGCCGCAGGCGAAAGCCTCCTTCAGCTTGCCGCTGGCGGCGTCAGCGCGCCATTGATCGATCGTGTAGAGCTCCTCACGCACGCGCGTACCTGCATCCCTGGCGAGCGCGATGATGGAATCGCGGGTGATTCCCGGCAGGATGGTGCCGAGCGGCGGGGTCAGCAGCGAGCCGTCGTCGAACACGAAGAAGACGTTCATGCCCCCGAGTTCCTCGATATAGCGGCGTTCGACCGCGTCGAGGAATACGACCTGATCGCAGCCGTGATCGATCGCTTCGGCCTGCGCGCGCAGGCTGGCGGCGTAATTGCCGCCGCATTTCACGGCGCCGGTGCCGCCGATCGCCGCGCGCGTATAGTTCTGCGACACCCAGATCGAGACCGGCGCCGGGCCGCCCTTGAAATAGGAACCGACCGGCGAGGCGATGACGGCGAAGATATATTCGGCCGAGGGTTTTACGCCGAGGAAAACCTCGTTGGCGATCATGAACGGGCGAATGTACAGGCTGCCCTCGCCGCCCGGTATCCAGGCGCGGTCGATGCGGATGATCTGTTCGACGGCCTCGATGAACACGGCTTCGGGCAGCGGCTCCATGGCCATGCGCCCTGCCGAATCCCGGAAGCGCCGGGCATTGGCGTCCGGGCGGAACAGGTTCACGCCGCCGCCGTCGCTCCTGTAGGCTTTCAGGCCCTCGAAGATTTCCTGGGCGTAGTGCAGCACGGCGGTGGCCGGATCGAGCGAGAAACTCGCGCGCGCCTCGATACGCGCTCCGTGCCAGCCGCGCGCCTGATTGTAGCGGACGATGGCCATGTGATCGGTGAAAACCCGGCCGAAACCGGGATCGACGAGCTTTTCGGCGCGATCCTTGTCCGGGGTCGGTTTTGCCGTGGGCTGGATTTCAAATTTCAAGGTCATTCCAGTGCATCCTGCCGTCCGAACCGGCGCGCCGGCCCAAGGGGTTTTAATTCACGCCGAACCATATTTGGGTGCGGCGAGGAGCGAAAGAGGGGTCGGTGGGGCCTTTCGGAACATCTTCACTCGAATACCTTCGCCGTCGGCCGATCCGGGCGTTTCCGTCTCGCCTATGGACGGATCGCACACAGCTGCCGCACATTATGTGCTTGAACGAGAATACCCGATTCGAGCGCGGAAGACGGACCATGAGCCTGCGCACTCGACTGCTGATACTCGTCATCGCGGCCATGCTGGTGCCGGCCATTCTCGTGGGATTGCGCTTCGCCCAAAACCGTGCCAGCGAAATCAACGCCGCCCGTGACAACCTGTCGGCCGCGGCCAACGACATTTCAAGCGATCTGGACGAAAAAATTCAGGGCACGGCCCAGCTTCACTACGGCCTGGCCCGGGCCCGCGACCTCGACACGTCGGACAAGGCCGCCTGTTCGGCCTTCCTTTCCGCGGTGCGCGAGGAGTATCCGCAGTTTACGGGAATATTGACCATCAATCCCGACGGCAGCCTGTTCTGCGATTCGTTGCGGACCAACCGGACCCTCGATCTCAGGGATCGCCAATATTTCAAGGATGCGCTGGTTGCGAACGGGGTCGTCACGCTGGAGCCGGTATTCGGCCGGCTGACCGGGACATCCGTACTGCAGATCGCCTACCCGGTGCGCACCGAATCCAGCGCGCTGAAATTCATCCTGCTGGCCTCGTTCAACCTTCGCAAATTCGCCGAATTCCACGACAAACGGCTCTCGGGCGACAAGGAGATTCTGCTCGTCGACAGGAAGGGCATGGTGCTGGTTGCACCTGGCGGACAGGACTGGACCGAGCCCGCCGGCGCATCGATCGCAAACTCGGACCTGTTCCGGTTTGCCGCCACGCCAAACCGCGAGCGTATCCATGAGGTGACGGGCCGCAACGGCCGAACGCAGGTCTGGGCCGTCGCCCGTTCGCCGTCAAACCGGGATGCCGGGCTCTATATCATGGTGGGACTCTCCAAGGACGGGCTGGTCGCCGCCGCCAATCGCCGCCTCTTCGAGGATATGGCGATGCTTGCCGTGGCCTCGCTGTTGCTGCTTGCCGGCGTGTGGGTGCTGGCGACACTCGGTCTCGGCCGTCAGGTCGGACGCCTTGCCGCCATGGCGACCAGACTCGGGCTTGGCGATTTGAGGGCGCGGATTCCCGAGCCGCATCCGCGCGGCGAATTGGGTGGCCTGATGACGCTGCTCAACCGCACCGCCGAATCGCTCGAACGTCAGCGCGCGGCGATCGAGGACCTCAATCAAAAGCTCAACCAATCCCAGAAGATGGAGGCAATGGGTCAACTCACCGGCGGCGTGGCGCATGATTTCAACAATCTCTTGACCGTCATCCTGGGCAATTCGGAATACCTCGCCGAACGGCTGGCGGCGAACAAGGAGCTGCACGGGATCGCCGACAGCATCGCAACCGCCGCCGAACGCGGCTCGGAGCTGACAAAGAGCCTGCTCGCGTTCGCACGCAAGCAGCCCTTGGTGCCAAAGGACATCGACATCGGTCAGAAGATCCTCGACATGGAACAATTGTTGCGACGGACGCTCGGCGAACATATCGAATGTGAGTTCCTGCTCGATTCCGGGCTGTGGCCGGCCAGCGTCGACCCCGGTCAATTGGCATCCGCGCTGCTCAATCTCGTGCTCAACGCGCGCGATGCGATGCTCGAGGGCGGCAGGCTGACGGTCGAGGTCCGCAACATTTCGCTCGGTCAATCCGACGTCGACGTCAACGGCGAAGCCCGGCCTGGCGATTATGTCATGGTCGCCGTGAGCGATACCGGCAGCGGCATGGTCGCCGAGGTCGCCAGCCGCGCCTTCGAGCCGTTCTTCACCACCAAGGAGGTCGGCAAGGGCACCGGCCTGGGGTTGAGCATGGTCTACGGGTTTGCCAAGCAATCCGGCGGCTCGATGCAAATACGCACCTCACCGGGACACGGCACCGCGGTAAAACTTTTCTTCCCCCGCATTGACGCATCGCACGGCAACGATGCGCCGGCCGCCGATCCGGTCGCCGCGCCTGCCGGCGGCGAGACCATTCTCGTTGTCGAGGATGACGACATGGTGCGCGCGTATGTCGAGAAGGAATTGAAGGAGCTTGGCTATCGCGTCATCGTGGCGCGCAACGGGCCCGCGGCGCTCGCGATACTGCGCACGCCCGAGGAAATCCACCTGCTCTTCACCGATGTCGTGATGCCCGGAGGAATGTTCGGACCCGAGCTGGCCAGGCAAAGCTTAAAGCTGCGGCCTCACTTGAAGATTCTGTTCACTTCCGGCTACAGCGAACAGCCCGTCAACTCGCTTGATGGAATAGAAACGCGGATTCTGAACAAACCGTACCGGCGCACGGACCTTGCTTTTATGCTGCGGTCGGTGCTGAAGCCGACGTGAAGGCGGCTATCGAGCCGCAGCCGGGGCGACGATGCGGCGATAGAGGTGCCAGGTGGCGTGGCCGAGCACCGGCAGCGTCACCAATAGCCCCAGGAAATACGGCATGATCGACACGATCAACAGGACGACGATGACGGCTGCCCATCCGATCATCGGTACGGGGCTGGTCACGACCGAACGCACGCTGGTGACCATTGCCGTGACGAAATCGACGTCGCGGTCGAGCAGCAATGGAAACGACACCACGGTGAGCGAAAACAGGATCAGCGACAGCGCCGCGCCGACCGCGTTGCCGATGACGAGAAACATCAGTCCTTCATTGGTGGTCAGCACCACCGCGATGAACTGCTGCAAGCTGGAGAACGAGGCGTTCAAGCCGAGCAGCAGCGCGATCAGGAGCCGCACCTGGTACATCCAGATCACAAAGACGAACAGCGTGACGAAGGCCATCCAGCCGATCTCGCTGCGCGACCTGACGGTGGCCCAAATGCCGCGGAGCGAAATCTCCTGACCGGATTCGCGCCGGCGGCTCAACTCATAAAGACCGATCGCCACGAACGGACCGATCAGCGCGAATCCGGCCGCAAGCGGATAGGCCAGATAGACCAGACCGAACGCCGTCAGGCAGAGCAAGATCGCAATACCGCCGGCGGCATAGAGCGCGCCGAAGGCGAGCCCGTAGAACGGCAGCGCCTGAAAATCCCGCAACCCCGCGCTCAACGCTTCCGCGATATCGACGGCAGTGACGCGGCGCACCACTGGATCCACCTTACCGGAAATTGAGGCCATCCCTTCCTCCCAAAGATTTGGACCATTGAGACCCGCCGGGCCCGCGGCGGGATTGATCCCGATCAATCCGACCGGCGCAATCGTCATTTGGAGCTACCCCAACGCCCGCAGCTCGCGCCGCAACACCTTGCCGGTCGCCGTCATCGGCAAACTCTCGACGAATTGCACGAAGCGCGGGTATTCGTGGGCGGCAAGTTGCACTTTGACGAACTCCTGGATCTCGCGGGCCAACGCATCGCCGGGCGCAAAGCCCGGGCGCAACACGATCCACGCTTTTATGGATTCGGTGCGAATGGAATCGGGAATGCCGACCACCGCCGACATCGCCACCGCCGGATGCTTCATCAGCGTGTGCTCGATTTCCGAGGGACCGACGCGGTAGCCGGCCGTGGTGATAACGTCGTCCTCGCGGCTGACATACCAGAAGTAACCGTCCTCATCCTGGACGCCGAGATCGCCGGTCAAAAGGAACCCGCCGGCATATTTTTTCGCGGTGGCTTCCGGATTGCGCCAGTATTCGATCATGGTGCACGGGCACGGCTGCCGCACGCCGATGACGCCGCGCGTTCCCCGCGGCAGCTCCTCGCCTCTTTCGTCGACGATACGCACATCGAAGCCAGGTGTCGCCCGGCCCATCGAGCCCGGCCGGATCGGAAACAGTCTTGAGTTGCTGCCGATCACGAGATTGCATTCGGTCTGGCCGAACACTTCATGGGCGTCGACGCCGAAGGTGGCGCGCACCCAATCGAGCAGTTCGCCCCCCAGCGATTCACCGCCGGTGAAAATGCTGCGCAGCCTGACGCCCGGATGCTTGACGCCGGCGATCCGCATCAGTTTCAGCGCGGTCGGCGGCAGGAACACGTTGCGGATGCCGTAATCGGCCATCATCTGCATCGCGGCCTGCGGCTCGAATTTGCGCGCGCGATGACCGACCAGCGGCACGCCGTGATACCAGAACGCGAACAGCGCGTTGATCAGCCCGCCGATCCAGGCCCAGTCGGCCGGCGTCCACATCAAATCGCCGGGTTTTGGGATGAAGTCGTGGCACATCTCGACATTGGGCAGATGGCCGAGCACCACGCGATGCGCATGCAGCGCACCCTTCGGATTGCCCGTCGTGCCTGAGGTGTAGATGATCAGGCAGGGATCGTCGGCCGAGGTGTCGACGGTCGCAAAGTCTGGCGAGGCGCCCTTCAGCGACGCCCAGAACGATTTGGTGCCGGGGTTCGCGCGATCGCCGATGACATAGACGTTCTTCAGCTCCGGCAAGCGGTCGCTGATTTTTGCGAGTTTCTCCCAGCCGGCCTCGTCGGTGATGATGGCTTTGGCTTGCGAATTGGAGAGGCGGAATTCCAGTGCGTCCTCGCCGAACAGCGCAAATAATGGAATCGAGATCAGGCCGGAGCGAAACGCCGCCACGTGTGCGATCGGCAGTTCCAGCGACTGCGACAGGAACACCGCGACGCGGTCGCCGCGCTCGAGCTCATCGGCCTTGAGCACATTGGCGAACCGGCGCGACATCTCCGCGATCTCATCGAACGTGGTCCGCGTCGCCGCGCCATCCTCGTCGATGTAGATCAGTGCGAGACGACCCGAGCCATCGGCATAACGGTCGCAGCAGACGGTTGCCAGGTTGAGACGCTCCGGGATGTCCCAGCGGAAATTGCAGTAGAGTTCGTCGTAGGTGGACGATTCGGTGAGCATTCTTAGCCTTCTGTTTTTGTCGTCCCGGCCTTGAGCTCAGATGCGGACTAGCCCGACAGCGCGACCTTCACCATGGCGCTGGCTTTGCCGAAATCCATTTGCCCGGCATATTTCGCCTTCAAGACCGCGATCACCTTGCCCATGTCCTTCATGCCGGCGGCGCCGGTTTCCGCGACCGCGGCCGATATCGCCGCCTTGACGTCGTCTTCCGACATCTGCTTCGGCAGGTAGGCGGAGATGATCGCGATCTCCTCGCGCTCCTGGGCGGCGAGTTCGGCGCGGCCGCCCTTGTCGTAGAGTTCGACCGATTCCTGACGCTGCTTGATCATCTTCTGGAACACGCCGAGCAGATCGGCGTCCGACAACGGCGGCTTGCCCTGCCCGCGCGCGTCAATGTCGGCGTTCTTGATGGTCGAATTGACCATCCGCAGCGTGGAGAGCTTGCGCTCGTCCTTGGCCCGCATGGCGTCCTTGACCGCATTGTTGATATCGTCGCGCAGCATTTTTTGATCCTTCGAATGTCAGCGTCTGATCTAGGCTGTCCGCCCCGCCTAAACAACTCTAGTTCCGCAGCCATTCGGTCAGCGCGTCGGCGGTCGCCTGCGGCTGTTCCGGCTGCGGCATGTGTCCGCAATTCGGCAACACCACGAGTTTCGCGCCCGGAATGCCGCCGGCCATCTCCATCGAGAGCGAATTCGGGATGGTGTTGTCCTGGTCGCCGGTAAGCACCAGCGTCGGGCATTTGATCCAGGCCAGCGTCGGCCGCGAATCCGGCCGACCGATGATCGCCGTCTGCTGGCGGATGAACGCGTCGGCCCCGACATCGTCGCCCATGTCGAGGACGAGCTGGCGCAGGGCGGCATCGCCGTGGCGCGAGGGGTGCACGAGGCCGGGGAACATCTCATCCAGCACGTCGCGGTATCCACCGCTGGCGGCACGCGCCATCATGCCTTGGCGGCGGGCGATAGCCTCCGAGGTATCGGGGCGGGCCTGGGTGTTGATCAGCGCCAGTTTGGCCACCCGCGCCGGCGCCTGCCGCATGATCTCGAAAGCGATGTAACCGCCCATCGAATGCCCGGCCAAAGCGAAGCGCGGCGGCGCCTCGGCTAGAATCCGCCGGGCGATCGCTCCCATATTGTCGTCGCGGACGTGATTGGCGACCGTTACCGGCCCCAGCCGCCACAAGGCCGGCATCACGGGACCATAAATCCGCGGCGAGCAAGCCAGGCCCGGAACGAGCAGGATCGGCATCGTATTGTCCATGCGTGGCTCCGGATTGGGCGGTTTTGGGCAAAAATCGGCTGCAATGGGAACCCCAGATTAAGACGGCGCCGCGCCCTGTCAAATATGTGCACAAAACGCGTGTGAATCCGCGTTTTTTGGGGTTCACGCGGCCGGATGCGACGACTATGTAGTGCGCTCATGACAATCCCTGAAAACGCTTTGGCCTGGCCGGACCTCAAACCGACCGCGCTTCTCGTGCTTGCCGACGGCACCGTGCTGGAAGGCTTTGGCCTCGGCGCGGAGGGACAAGCCGTCGGCGAAGTCTGCTTCAACACCGCGATGACCGGTTATGAGGAGATCCTCACCGATCCCTCCTATGCCGGGCAGCTCATCACCTTCACCTTCCCGCATATCGGCAATGTCGGCACCAACGACCAGGATATCGAGACGGTGAACATGGCGGCGACGCCGGGCGCGCGCGGCGTGATCCTGCGCGCCGCGATCTCGGATCCCTCGAACTACCGCTCCGCCAGGCATCTCGACGCGTGGCTGAAGTCGCGGGGCATCATCGGCCTTTGCGGTATCGACACCCGCGCGCTGACCGCGCTTATCCGCTCCAAAGGCATGCCGAACGCGGTGATCGCGCACGCCCGGGACGGCCAGTTCGACTTGCATGGCCTGAAGGAAGAGGCGCGCGAATGGCCGGGCCTCGAGGGCATGGACCTGGTGCCGATGGTGACGTCGGCCCAGCGCTTCACCTGGGACGAAACGCCATGGGGCTGGGAAAAGGGTTTTGGCCGCCAGACCGCGCCCGAGTTCAACGTGGTCGCAGTCGACTACGGCATCAAGCGCAACATCCTGCGGCTGCTCGCCGGCGAAGGCTGCAAGATCACGGTGGTGCCGGCGACCACCTCGGCCGAAGACATTCTGGCGATGAAGCCGGACGGCGTTTTCCTGAGTAACGGTCCCGGCGATCCCGCCGAGACCGGAAAATACGCGGTGCCTGTGATCCAGAAGGTGATCGCGTCGGGCACGCCGACGTTTGGGATTTGTCTGGGCCATCAGATGCTGGGCCTTGCGGTCGGCGCAAAGACCAAAAAGATGCATCAGGGCCATCACGGCGCCAATCATCCGGTGAAGGACGAGACCACCGGCAAGGTGGAAATCACCTCCATGAACCACGGCTTTGCGGTGGACGAAAAGACGCTGCCGAAAGGCGCCACCCAAACCCACATCTCGCTGTTCGACGGCTCCAATTGCGGCATCCAGCTCGACGGCAGGCCGGTGTTCTCG
>Ga0207701_10002088_pt1 | contig 20711 bp, 17 predicted proteins | sample KBSSwiSSwithPhiX_FD_184294 | JGI IMG/M metagenome (GOLD analysis project Ga0207701, IMG submission 184294) | Switchgrass rhizosphere bulk soil microbial communities from Kellogg Biological Station, Michigan, USA, with PhiX - S5 (SPAdes) (version 2) | ecosystem: Environmental > Terrestrial >... | reverse complement strand
CGACGAGGTGCCGCCGCTGCCGACGACGCCGCGGGATTTCCTGCCGCCGCCGGAGCGGGAGGTGCCGAAGGGCGAGAAGCCGGCGCCGCCGGCCGACGCGCCGCCAGCTCAGCAGGTGCCGTTGCCGCCGCCGCCGAAGTGAATGGCGGAGCGGCAGTAGACTTGTCGACGTGTGGTGAGCGGGTGCGTCGCGCCCGCTCGATGCAGGTACTCGGGAATTGAACGGAGCAGTGCCATGACACGCCGGTCGAGTGCGAAGTTCCGAAGCGAGCGCGGAGCTATCCTCATTCAGGTGGCTGTGGCGATGCTTGGCCTGCTCGCCTTCTCGGCCCTTTCCATCGACTACGGCATCATGTGGATGTCGCGTCGCCAGGCGCAGAACTCCGCCGACGCGGGGGCGCTGGCCGGCGCGATCGCTTTGGCGTTCGACGACCCTACCGACTTCTCCGACACCGGCGCCGCCAAGCAGTCCGCGCATGCCGCGGTGCTTGTGAACAGGGTCTTCGGCGTGGCGCCCGACAACAACGTCTCGACGGACATCACATTCTACGGACCGGGCCTGGGCGCTCCGTGCCCCGATGGCGACACGGGAGCGACGTGCGTCAGGGTCGACGTCCACCGCACGGTGGCCCGGGGCAATCCGCTGCCGACATTCTTCGCGCGGCTGTCGGGCGTCCTGTCGCAGGACATCAGTGCCACCGCCACGGCGAAGGTCACGAGCGGCACCAATGTCAGCTGCATGCGCCCCTTTGCCGTGCTCGACAAGTGGGATGAATACAATGCGGCAAACCCAGCCGAACACGACTACGATAACGCCCCCAATCACATTGATCCTGATTTCAATTTCCTGGACTCGTCGTTCGACAAGTACCCCTACCCGGGGATGAAGACGCCGGTCGAGCCGGACTACTACGTGCAGGCAGTCAATTGCCCGAACCCGCCAAATGGATGTGTGCCAACTCCGGGAACGGGATATCGCCCGTATGCAGAGGATGGCACAACGCCGGTTGATTACGGCCGGCAGGTCGAGATTCACACCGGGTCTCAGGATCAGAATTCCGCTGGCTGGTTTGCGCCGGTGCGGCTCCACGCGGGCATCAGCGGTGCGAAGGACTATTGCACAGCCATCAAAGAGTGCGACCCGAGCCTGACGAACGGCATCGGCGAGACCATTTCCACGGAGAACGGGGACATGGTGGGACCGACGGTTCAGTGCCTGTTCACCGACAAGGACTCGCTGTTCAACGAGGACCCGACGGCGCACTGGGTACAGCCGGGGGTTGACCCGCAGTGGCCAAATGGAGCCGTGCTGTCGGATGACTATCCGCCCAACCAGAGCCCGCGGATCGTTCCGCTGCCGGTGATCAACCCGGACGAGTTCTTCGCCACGGACCCGAACGGGCACACGACCCTTACGATCCGCAACATCCTCGGGTTCTTCGTCGAGGATCAGATAGGCAAAGGTGGACAAACTGTCACACGGGGACGCCTGATCAATGTCCCTTCGGACGACGTCGGCGGCTCGACGACGTCCACGTCGTCGTTCCTGAAAAAGATCGTCCTGATTCGCTAGGCGTGCCCGGATCATTCGATGGACTGAGGACTTGAGGCAGTGTCGCTGAACATCACGATTGTCGGCTCGCAGGATCGGCAGCTCGAGGAGCTGCTCCGCTCGCAGAGCACGCGCATCCGATCGATGCCCGTGGCGGAGCTGCTCGCCCTCGCGCAGCCGGCAGCGGCGCAGCCGGACGTCGTGGTGCTCGACGCGCGCGAAACCGGCGCGCTGCCGCCGACGCTTGTCACGCTCAAGCGCCAGCACCCATCGACCGGCGTGGTGATCATCGCGGCGCGGATGGACCCGGCGTTGATGGTCGAGGCCATGCGCGCGGGCGTGAACGAATGGCTCGCGGAGCCCATCACGGCGCACGACCTGGCGCTGGCCATCGAGCGTGTCACATCCATCCGTCCGGCCAACGTGCACGGCCACATCTTCGCCTTCATCGGCGCGAAGGGCGGCGTCGGCACCACGACGATCGCGGTGAACGTCGCCACGGCGCTGGCGCAGGCCGCCGAGGACGAGCGCACGCTGCTCATGGACTTCCACTTGTCCTACGGCGATGCGGCGGTGTTTCTCGGCGCGGAGCCGCGTTTCTCCGTGGCCGACGCGATGGAGAACACGCACCGGCTCGACGAGTCGTTCTTCGAGAGCCTGGTCGTCCGCAGCAAGGCCGCCGGCGTGCACCTGCTGGCCTCGGCGGAACGGGCCGTCGGCGCGGTGGACCTGCGCCGGATTGCGACGCTGCTCCAGTTCGCGGCGACGCACTACCGCTACACCTTGCTCGACGTGCCGCGATCGGAAGCCGCCGTGCTGGACTCGCTGGAAGGCGTGGCGAGCATCGTCATCGTCGCCAACCAGGAGCTGGCCACCGTGCGCAACGCGGGACGCATCGCCGGCACGCTCCGCCAGCGGTATGGCAAGGACCGTGTGAAAATCGCCATCAGCCGGTTCGACAAGCAGGCCGAGATCGGCGCCGAGGACGTCGAGCGCGTCGTCGGATCGCCAGTCAAGTACACCGTGCCGAGCGACTACCGCACGGCCCTGAACGGGTTGAACAAGGGCAGGCCGCTCGCCCTGGATCGGGACAACAAGCTGACGGCGGCGTTCCAGTCGATGGCTTACGATCTGGCTGGCATGCGTGCAGAAAAAGTGGCCGAGGCGCCGCGGAGCGGCGGACTCTTCGGGTTGTTACGTAAGTAAGTTGTTACGTAAGTAAGTAGGGCCGAACGTCGGGTTCGGCCGTTTGTTGATAGGTTTCCCCATGGCGTATCAGACCATTCCGGCGGCGGCGGGCGACACCAGGAGCGCGCACTATCAGGAGCTGAAGGCGAAGGTTCATCAGGAACTGCTGAACCGGCTGAATCTCGAGCGTCTGACCCGCGTCAGCCGCCGCGAGGCCGAGCCGGAAATCCGCGAGCTGATCAACCACATGATCGAGGCGGAAGCCCAGACCACGCCTCTCAGCCTGTTCGAGCGCGAGAACCTGATCATCGACGTGCTCGACGAGTTGTTCGGCCTCGGGCCGCTCGAAGCCCTGCTGAAGGACCGCGATATCTCGGATATCCTCGTCAACAAGCACGACCAGGTGTTCATCGAGCGCAATGGCATGCTCGAGGAGACCGGCATCGTCTTCAAGGACGATCGGCACCTGATGCAGATCATCGAGCGGATCGTCAGCTCCGTGGGCCGGCGCATCGACGAGAGCAGCCCGATGGTGGACGCGCGTCTGGCGGACGGCTCGCGCGTGAACGCCATCATCCCGCCCCTCGCCCTCGATGGCCCCGCGCTTTCGATACGCCGCTTCAGGACGGACCGCCTGGGCGCTTCCGATCTGGTGGAGCGCCAGTCGATGACCCAGCCGATGCTCGACTTCGTGAACGCGGCCGTCCACAGCCGGCTCAATATCATCGTGTCGGGCGGCACGGGCGCCGGCAAGACGACATTGCTCAACATCCTGTCGAGCTTCATCTCCGACAAGGAACGCATCGTCACCATCGAGGACGCCGCGGAATTGATGCTGCGTCAGCGGCACGTGGTGCGCCTCGAGACGCGCCCGGCCAACATCGAAGGCCGCGGTGCCGTGAAGGCACGTGACCTGGTCACCAACTCGTTGCGCATGCGTCCCGACCGCATCATCGTCGGCGAGGTTCGCGGTGCCGAGGCCCTGGACATGCTGCAGGCCATGAACACCGGCCACGACGGGTCGCTCACGACCATTCACGCGAACTCGCCTCGAGACGCCTTGTACCGCCTCGACACGATGGTGGCCATGGCGAACCTGAGCATCCCCGACCGCGCCGTCCGTCAGCAGGTAGCCTCCGCCGTGGACCTTCTGGTGCAGGTGACGCGCCAGGCTGATGGCACCCGCAAGATCACCGCCATCTCGGAGATCACCGGCATGGAGGGCGAGGTGATCACGATGCAGGACATCTTCCTCTTCGAGAAGTCGGGTGTTGCGGCCGGCGGCCGCGTGACCGGCCGCTTCCGTGCCACGGGCATCCGTCCGAAGTGCAGCGATCGGCTGGCGGCAGCGGGCAACCACTTGCCGATGGACATGTTCGATCACATCCAGATGGTGGCCTAGCGGAGCGCGACATGAGCGTCCCTCTTCCCGTCCTGTTCACCTTCGGCCTGGTCTTCGCGATCATCTCGATCTTGTACTACCTGGTGATCCTCAAGCCGGAGCAGGAAGAGCAGACGTCGCTCCGCCGCCGGCTGAAGGCGAACGTGGGCTCGGTGAAAGGCGCGGTCATGGGCCTCCGCCGCGAGGAATCGCAGATGAGCGCGATTCCCGTTGTCGACCAGGCCCTCAGGGGCGTGAGTGCCGTGAGCGGGCCCCTGCAGCGGCTTCTCGATCGATCGGGCCTCGATCTGACCGTCGGCACGCTGATTCTCATGTGTGTGGGCGCCGGGGCCGCAGGGTATATCGCTGTTGTAGTCATCAGCCATTTCCGCATCGCCGCGGCAGTAGTCGGGGTGTTCTTCTTCTATCTGCCCATCTGGTTCGTCAACTTCATGGCCAAGCGCCGGCTGTACAAGTTCGAGGAGCAGTTCCCGGAGGCCATCGACCTGCTCTCGCGCGCGCTGCGGGCCGGTCACGCCTTCACGACGGGCCTGTCGATGGTGGCCGAGGAGATGGCCGAGCCGGTCGGCACGGAGTTCCGTTTGGCCTACGATCGCCAGAACTTCGGAATGCCGATGCCCGAGGCTTTGAAGTCGCTCGGCGAGCGCGTGCCGCTGCTCGACGCGCGCTTCTTCGTCACCGCCGTGCTGACGCAGCGCGAGGCTGGAGGCAATCTCGCCGAAGTGCTCGACAACCTGGCGTCGGTCATTCGCGAGCGCTTCAAGGTCAAGCGTCAGGTCCGCGTTGTCACCGCGCACGCGCGAATCACCGGCTGGGTGCTGGCACTGTTGCCGCCCTCCCTTGGCCTGGTGCTGACGCTGCTGGCACCGGGTCACATGAGCCTGCTCTGGACGGACCCCACCGGTATCAAGATGGTTGTCGTCGCTCTTATCCTGCAGGTTGTAGGTACACTCATCATCCGTAAGCTGGTGGACGTGGAGTACTGAGATGCAGGATCCGCTAGCACTCGCGTTGGTGCTCGTCTTCGTCGCGGTCGCGGTCCTGAGCGGGCTGGCGGCCTCGGTCGTGATGACACGTACCTCCCCCGAACGTCGTCGGTTGAGGGAGATGGTGGCCGCCGCTGGCACCTACACCGTCGGGACAGTGACGTTGTCGCTCACCGATCGGCCCGGGCAGATGGTCAAGCGCGTGTCGACGTTCGTACCCAAGTCGCCGAAGGAGATGGGCCGGCTGCAGAGGCGCATGGTCCGCGCCGGCTTCAAGAACCCGCAGCGGGCCGCCGTCCTGTTCGCGCTGGCCGAGATCACCTTCCCGGTTGTTTTCGCACTGACCACTCTCTTCTTCATGGGAACGGTTCGGGGCGGGCTGATGGCGTTTCTGCTCGCCGGCGTCGGGTATGCGCTGCCGGGCCTCTGGCTCGCGCGCGTAACGGCGGCGCGGCAGAAGCAGATCCAGAACGGCCTGCCCGATGCGCTCGACCTGCTGATTGTCTGTGTCGAGGCGGGGGCCGGGTTGGATGCCGCCATCGTCAAGGCCTCCGAGGAGCTCGCCCTGGCGTATCCTGCCCTCGCCGACGAGCTCAGGCTGATCACGACCGAAACGCGCGCGGGCAAGCCCCGGCTCGAGGCGTTCAGGAATTTCGCGCAGCGCACCGGCGTCGACGATGTGAGGGGCCTGGTTGCCATGCTCATCCAGACCGACCGTTTTGGCACCAGCATCGCCCAGGCCCTGCGCACCCACGCCATGACGTCGAGGACCAAGCGCCGCCAGCGCGCAGAGGAGCGCGCCGCCAAGCTGGGTGTGAAGCTGGTCTTCCCCCTCGTGTTTTGTCTGTTCCCTGCGCTTTATGTCGTGGTGCTCGGCCCGGCAGTCATCAAGATCATGCACTCGCTGTTGAGCGGGTAGGCACGAGCGAGTTGCGACGAGCGGATCGAGTGGGTCGTATGCGGAGTCGCAAGCGACGAACGGGATTCTCCGGAGACGAAACTAGAGCAGTGGCAGCCCTGGAGGCGCAACCAAAATGAACTCAATCCTGATCATCCTCGCTATCCTCTGCTTGCTCGGCTACTTGTTCAAGCGCCGGGGGCGGTTGAAGAGCGAGGACTAGTCACAAGTGACGCGCGGGCTGTTGGTCTGGGCCGTCGTGTGGACGCTGCCCGTGGTGCTCGTGTCTGCCACCGGGTGCGCGTCGCGATCGACCTCCAGCCCGTTCATCATCAAGAACGGCAGCGGCCCGGTCGACGTGGGTCACGGCGTCGGGTTCAAGAAAATCGACCGCGGTCAGATCGAGCGGGCCCGGCGCGAGGCTCTGGCACGGCGCGCGGCTGCAGCACCCGAACAGCTCCGCTCGATCGAGGGCACCGACGTGGCGTTGCGGAATGCCCTGGCCGCGCTCGGTCAGCTGGAATCGGCCGCGGCCCACGTGGCGGTTGCGCAGCAGTACTGGCGGCTTCATGTCTACGACGCGGTGTACGATCACTATACGGACGCAATCCGGCTCGAGCCCAGGAACGTCACGGCCCTGGACGGCAGGGCAAGGGTCTGGCGTCAGTGGCACATGACCGAACCGGCTCTCTCCGACGCGCATCGGGCTCGATACTTCGGGCCGGAGCGTCCCGACGTCCTCAACACGCTCGGAACGATCCTGGAGCAGGCGGGTCAGTGCGGCGCGGCACGCGATGCGTACGCCTCGGCGTTGAAGCTGGATCCGTCGGCGGCCTGGGCAAAGGACAATCTGGTCCGTCTCGAAGGCAGAACCGATACGTGCGGCACGTGAGCCTCGACTAACCGGCAATTTCACGAAGGACATTTCGTAGGGCCGAACTTCAGTTCGGCCATGCAGGATCGACAAACATGCTGGCCAGCAAGCCCAACATCCCATCCATTCTGCCGCATCCACCGGCGCCCTCCACGCTGGAGGAGGCCGGCCTGACGCTGGATCTGATGATTCAGCTCGCCCTGAAGTCACTGCACTTGACTGGCGAGCTGACCGGATCCGAACTGGCTCGGCGCCTGGGGGTGCGGTTCAGCGTTCTCGAGCCCGCCCTGACGATGATCAAGGCGCAGCACCAGGTCGAGGTGGCGGCCGGCGCCATGATCGGCGGCCCTTCCTATCGCTATCGGATTACCGACGCAGGGCGCGTGCGGGCTCAGCTGTTCCTCGAGACCAATCACTACGTGGGCGCCGCGCCCGTGCCTCTGTCGCAGTACCGGCGCTACATGGAGGAATACAAGAAGCACGCGCCGGCCACCGCGACGCGCGACCGTGTGCGCCAGGCGTTCTCGCACCTGGTGATCAGCGACCGGGTCATGGACCAGCTCGGGCCGGCGATCAACGCGGGCCACTCGATGTTCGTGTACGGGCCGCCCGGAAACGGCAAGACCGTTATCTCTCAGGCCATCCAGAAGCTGCTCGACGGCGATCTCCACATCCCGCACGCTCTCGAGGTGGAAGGCGCCATCATCCGGCTCTTCGATCCCGTCGTACACGAAGAGCTGACCGATGAGCAGGCTGACGGTGCGGGCCTTGACAAGGGTGCACAAGACGACCGCCGGTGGGTACGGTGCCGTCGCCCGATGGTGATGGTCGGCGGCGAGCTGACTCTCGAGTCTCTCGAGCTGAGCTACAACCACACCACCGGCTTCTACAAGGCGCCCGTGCAGGCCGTCGCCAACGGCGGCGTGCTGGTCATCGACGACTTCGGCCGGCAGCGAGTCGCGGCCCGTGACCTCCTGAACCGCTGGATCGTGCCGCTCGAGAGCCGCGTGGACTTCCTGACGCTCAGCTCAGGTCAGAAATTCGAGCTGCCGTTCATGACGCTCGTGGCCTTCGCCACGAACATCCGCCCGCAGGAGCTGGTCGACGAGGCGTTCCTCCGCCGCATCCACTACAAGGTGCTCTGCGAGAGCCCCTCGTACGAAGACTACGTCGTCATCTTCCGGAACTACTGCCGGATCAAGAACGTCACGTTCGACCGGTCCCTGGTCGAGGATCTGCTGGACAACTACTACAAGCCGCGTCAGCTCTCACTGCGCGGCTGTCATCCGCGTGATCTGATCGAGCAGTCGCTGTCGCTGGCCGAGTACCTTGGCCAGCCGCGCGAGCTGTCGCCCGAGCTGCTGCGAGCGGCTTGCGACAGCTACTTCGTGGACGAAAGCGGCGAGGAGATGTCCACGCTCAAGCCGCCCGCATGACCCGAGCAGGACTGCGCCTCCTGATCTTCACGCTCTCCCTCGCAGGCGCGCTCGTCACTGCGGTCTCGTCTCCCGTCGCGCAATCCCAGTCGCCGGTCGCCACCGGCAGCGCGCTCGATCGCGCGGCGCCGCCGCAGAGTCTCGCGACGCTGGCGGGTCCGCTGGCCGTCCGCATCACATCGCCACTCGGGCGGACCGGCGCCACCAGCGGCGTCCGCATCGTCGCGCAGGTGAACGGGTCCGCCAACGTCACCGCGGTCCGCTTCTACGTGGACGGCGTCATGCTCGGCGAGGCGAAGAAGGGACCGCCCTGGGGCATCGACTGGACCGACGAGAATCCGCTCGAGAAGCGCGAGATCCGCGTCGACGCCTTCGATGCCGCCGGCCATGCCGCGACCGACTCGGTGACGCTCAAGCCGCTCGAGATCGTCGACCACACCGAGGTGTCGAGCGTCTACGTCGAAACATCGGTCCAGGACAAGACGGGCCGCTTCGTCACCGGCATGACCGGCAGCGGGTTCGCGCTGTTCGAGGACGACATCCCGCAGACGCTCGACGTCGTGCGGCCGGAACAGCTTCCGGCCACGTTCACCCTGCTCATCGACACGAGCCAGAGCATGTCGCGGCGCATCGACTTCGTTCGCGATGCAGCGATGGAACTGGCGGGGTATCTTCGCGCGAAAGATCGGATCATCGTCGCGCCGTTCTCGAAGACGCTCGAAACAATCACCGGGCCGACCGACGATCGGACAACGGTGTACGACGCCATCTCGGCGATTCAACCGGGCGGTGGGACCGCGATACTCAACTCCCTGGCGCAGACCGCGAAGCTGATCTCCGGCGTCGAAGGACGCCATGCGGTGATCCTGCTCACCGACGGCTACGACGAGCACAGTACCGAGAGCTTCGACGATACGCTGCGCGCGATCCAGGGCACGGGCGCAGCAGTGTACGTCGTCGGCATCGGCGGCGTGGCCGGGATTTCGCTGAAGGGGGAGCGCTTCCTCAGGCAGATTGCCGACGACACGGGCGGCAGGGCGTTCTTCCCGAGCCGTGAGATCGAGCTCAAGCCCATCCACGAGCTCGTTGCCGCCGAAGTCACGCTGCGCTACGTGCTGACCTATACACCCAAGAACCAGCAAGCGGACGGCACCTGGCGGCGAATCACGGTGAAGCCCGTCGACAAGGATCTGAAGCTGCGCGCGCGGCCCGGCTACTTCGCGCCGAAGCCGCCGCCAATCCGGCCGAACATCGAGTTCACGATGACGAACTCGAGTCCCGAGCTTGCGGACATGTCGATCGACCAGCTCGAAGTCGTCGAGGACGGCGTGCCGCAGAAGCTGGATGCGTTCCAGGAGGCGACGACGCCCGTTTCGATCGTGTTCGCGCTCGACGCCAGCGGCAGCATGAAGAAGGTCGTCGAGCCCATCAAGGCGGCCGCCCGCGGGTTCATCGAGCAGGTGCGTCCCGAGGACAGCCTGGCGCTCATGACGTTTGCCGACAAGGCCGGCTTCGCGCACGACCTCACCACGCGTCGTGACTGGAGCCTCGAGGCCGTGGACAAGTACGTTGCCAACGGCGGCACGGCACTCTACGACGCCGTGTACGACGCGCTGTCCCGCCTCAAGGGCATCGAGGGCCGGCGCGTGGTGGTCGTCATGACCGACGGCCGCGATGAGAACAATCCTGGCACCGCGCCCGGCAGCGCGCACACGGTCGCGCAGGTGCTGGACCGCCTCAAGGAAACGGATGCGGTCATCTTCACGGTGGGGCTCGGCCCGAAGATCGATCGCCCGGTCCTCCAGCAGCTCGCCGACGTCTCGGGCGGCGAGGCGTACTTCCCCGAGGACGTGTCGGTGCTCGGCGCCGACTTCAACCGGGTGCTCGAGACCCTCCGCCGCCGCTACGTGATCAGCTACACGTCCACCAACTCGACACGCGACGGAGCGTGGCGCAAGGTGGAGATCCGGAGCAGCAGGTCCGGCGTCGCTATCGCGAGCCGCGGCGGCTACTTCGCTCCCGCCAAGTGATGGTCACGCGCCGGGCCGCATGATCTCCGACGAGACCCTGCGGCGCGTGCTGCCGGAGGCTGCGGTCGATCTGCTTGGCGAGCTGATCCGGTGGCTTGCCTGGGGGCTGGTCTTCGTCGTCTGGGTGTCGTTCCTCCAGGTCTACCTCCGGATGATTCGGCTCACGCTGGCTGATCCGTCCCACAGCGACTTCACCATCTTCTACTTCACCGCACGGCTTGTTGCCGATGGCCTGCCGATGTACGGCGTGTCGCCGGCGCGCTACGGCATCGAGTGGGCGGCCGATCATCTCGGGAACCTCAACCCCCCGCACTTCCAGATCCTTGCGCTTCCGCTCGGCCACATGTCGTACGGCGGGGCGCTGAGTGTGTGGGTCGCCGTGAGCCTGGCCTGCGCGATCGCGTCGGTCGTGCTGATCGCGCGTGAGCTGGAGATCGCGTTCTCGTGGCCGCGGCTGTGGCTCTGGGGCGCGTTCACCATCTCGTCTGCGGCCTTCACAACGGTGGCCGTCACCTGCGAGCTGACCTTCGTCCTCATGCTGCCGTTCACGCTCGCCTGGCGAGCCTGGCGGAACGGGCGCTGGCCATCCGCCGCGGCGTGGCTCGGGGCCTGCGCGAGTTTCAAACTGTTCCTGCTGCTCGTCGTGCCCTGGCTGGCGTGGCGACGGCAGTGGAAGGCGCTGGCGGCGTTCCTGGCGGCCGCCGCGGCACTGGTGGCTACCGGCGCCCTCGTGTTCGGTGTCGACTCCTATCACCAGTGGATTGCCACTCTTGGCCGCGTGGGCTGGTGGTGGCTGCCGATGAACGCGTCGTGGCAGGGCTTCGTCAGCCGGATTCTCGCGGGCAGCAGCCACGTCGCGCCGCTCGTGAAGCGGCCGGAACTGGTGGCGCCGCTTGCGTTGGGGGGCAGCCTGCTGTTCGCAGTCGCGACGCTGGCCGGTGCGGCGCGCGTTCGCGCAAACGCCGACCAGACGCTGTTGTTGCTGCTGGTGGGCGCAATCCTGAGCTCGCCGCTCGGCTGGGTCTACTATCTGCCGCTCGGTTACGGCCCGATACTCGGATGGATGGGCGCCGGCGGTTGGAAGGGGCTGGCAAGGATGCCTCGCGAGCCTCTGTATGCGCTGCTTGCAGGCCTTGTCCTTCTGTACATGCCGCACGAGACGACGGCCGCGTGGCAGCCGTCGGGGCTGGCGAGCCTCACAATCGGCTCGACGTACTTCTGGGCCACACTCGCGCTATGGACCTCCTGCCTGACGGCGAGGCCGTCGTGAAGACGGCCGCGGGGCGTTGGGGTCCCCTCGCGGCCGCCGTGGCTGCCTATTGGACGCTCACGTTCGCGCTGCTGATGGTGGGGCTCGGCCGCACGGGCGGCGTCTTCGTCTACGCCCAGGACGATCCGTACATCCATCTCACCATCGCCCGGACCCTCGCGATTCACGGCGTGTGGGGAATTCGGGCCGACGAGTTCGCGTCGGCGTCATCCTCCCCGTTGTGGACGGCACTGCTGGCCGTCTTGTGGAAGGTGGGCGCCAGGGCAACCTGGTGGCCACTGGTGTTGAATCTCATCGCCGGCGCGGGGACGCTGTCTTTCGCTCACGAGGTCCTGCGGCCACGGCTGCTGCCGATACCTCGCTTTCTGGCGCTGATGGTGCTGACAGCGGCCACTCCGCTGCCCACGCTGGCCCTGATCGGAATGGAGCACTCGCTCCAGATACTGCTCGTGCTGGCGCTGGTGTGGGTCGCGACAGGAATCATCGAAGAAGAGGCACGTTCCCGGATTGGCCTGCTGTGCCTGCTGGCGGCCCTGTTAGCGGCGACGCGGTACGAAGGGCTGCTCGTCGTTGGCGCGGCTGCAGCGGTCATGGCGCTGAACAGACGCTACATCGCTGCGTGCGCCTCCGGCCTGGCGTCGCTTGCCCCGGTTGTGTTGTTCGGCGTGTATTCGACCGTGCACGGCGCGCTGCCGCTCCCCAACTCTGTGCTCATGAAGTCGGGGCCGGGACGGTTTGCCACGCTGGGGTCCGGCATCGCCGCCGTGGCCTCCGACTGGCTCGCCGTGCTGAACATATTCGGCCGTCCCCCCGTGCTGACCCTCACGATCGCGGTCCTGCTGGCGTTGGCCTTCATGTGGACCGCTCACAACCGGGAGGACGCTCGAATCAGGAATGCAGGGCTGATCTTCCTTGCTTCGGTGACGCTCCATGTCTGCCTCGTGAAGATCGAGTGGTTTTTCAGGTACGAGGCGTACCTCGTAGCCCTCGGGATCCTCACGATGGCTCTCGCGTGTTCACTTCGGATGCGGGGTGCACTGCCGCGGCTGCCGCAGGAGCGGACCATGCCGGCCAGCGTGCTCGCGATCCTGCTGTGTCTGCCCGTCGCCGTTCGCTCGCTCTCGGCGGTGGCGGTGACACCGGGCGCGATGCGCAATGTGTTCGAACAGCAATACCAGATGGGATTGTTCTTCCGCGGCGCCTATCCCGGCGATCCCATCGCGGTCAACGACATCGGAGCGGTGGGATGGCTTTCGCCTTCGCCGATCGTCGACATCGTCGGGCTGGCGACCAAAGAAGTGGCGGACCTCAAACGCCACCGTCGATTCGACGGGCCCGCGCTCGAGAGACTCATTGCCGTGCGCGGCGTCCGTGCCGTCGCGATGTACGAGAAGGTCTTCGAGCCGATCATCCCGCGCTCGTGGACGCTGGTCGGCGAGTGGACGATCGCCAACAACGTGGGGGTCTCTGAGGATACGGTAGGGTTCTATGCGCCGACGCCGGCGGACGTGACGCGTTTGCGCGGGGCGCTCGATGCGTTCGCCACGGCACTGCCCGGCACCGTGAAGTACACCGCCGGGCCCAGATGAAGCAGTCCGGGCGATCCCGTTCAGGCGCGGGCGTTCTGGTACATCTGGAAGACGCCGGCGGCAGCCGCTTCGAGCGTACGCTCGATCGCCGTCATGAACTCCGAAGGACCGCCGGCCAGCACGACCATGAACGCAATGGCGATCAGGAAAACGACCACGGTCATTTTGCCTTCCGACGCGATTCCTGACGTACGCATGACACCAGACTCCTGGAGCGAGGAGACGCTCCAAACTCCCTGATCTCAGCTTACGAACAAAAGAGACATGTGTGAGCTGACTGACGCCGCCACGGTCGTTCCCGCGACTCAAAGTGTCACATAGATGATACATAAGGCCGGCCAGAAGCCAGCAGCGCCCCCTCTGCAGTTGAGTCACCGTCGTCCTGAGGCTCTGGCGCTGGTAATTGTCCTGTGGGCTTCGGCCCTATGGGTGGTCGGCACGGCGGGCCCGCTCGACCGCTTTGGAACGCTGAAGGGAACGGACTTCTCGCAGTTTTATGTGTCGGCACGACTGGTTGCGACCGGCCACCCCGCCGATCTGTATGACTGGGCCACCTACACACACGTGCTGGCCAATCAGGTGCCAGGGCCGGAAGGGTTGCTGTATCTGCCCGTATACCCGCCAGTGCTCGCACTGTTGCTGGCGCCATTGGGCTTGCTTCCGTACCTGTTCGCCCTGGCGACCTGGACGGCCATCTCGGCGGCCGCCTACCTGGCGGCGGGGACGTGGCTGGTCGCGAAAGTACCCGGACTCCGGCGCGACCCCGTGTCGGCCGGGCTTCTCCTGATCGCATTCCCGGCATTCCAGCAGCTGTTGTTGTACGGGCAGGTCAGTGCATTGGCCATGCTGCTGGTCGCGGCGGGGTGGCGAGGGTGGACGACAGGACACAACGCGCTCGCTGGTGTCGCCCTTGGCGCCCTGGTCTTCAAGCCGCAGATGCTCTGCCTTGCCCTCTCGGCCAGCCTGCTTGCGCCAGGCTGGGCTCTCATTGGCGGCGCCGCGATCGCAATCGCCATTGAGCTGCTGGGGACCGGACTGCTGCTGGGCCCCGATGTCTATTGGGGCTATGCGGAGACGTTGCGACGCATGCTGGCGCATCCGGGCGCCTTTGAACCGAAGGCGGAGCAGATCCAGAGCCTCCGCGGCTTCCTCCTCGCCCTCGGTGGTGACTCGGCCACCACCACGGTTCTGTTCGTGGCCGGGATCGTCGCTGTCCTGCTCCTGGCCAGGCAGGCCGCGCGTCGCGCTCCGACGCCGGACGTGGCATTCGCGGTGATCGTCGTTACGGGCCTGCTCGTGAACCCGCATCTTTACGTGTACGACCTCGTGGTGCTGCTCGTACCTCTGGCGTTGGTGACAGGATGGCTCGCGTCGACGCCATTGAGCAGCCGTGCGGTCCGCCATGTCGGATTGGCCGTGTTGCTCCTCTACTGGCTGCCTCTCGTGGCCCCGGCGCTGGGGCTATTGCACGTGCAGCTCATGGCCCCTGCAATGTTGTGGTTGTTGTGGTTGCTGCGCCAGGTCTCTCCAACACCCGCCACCGCTGGTCGCTGAACCGCAGCAGCCAGCCGTCCCTCGCCAGCCGCGCCGCCGTTGGCGACTGCGGAGGCAGCGCTGCGCAGTTGATGTGCCACCGCGCAAAGGTCGCTTCGTAATCGCCGGTGGCCTCGACGGCGGTCGCGGACTGCACGAACGGAATCGGAAACGGATCCTGACGGCTGTCGATGAACACGGGCTGCGAAGGCACGAACCAGATGAGCGGGCCGCCGCTCTCGTACGTGTTGTACAGGGGCGCCGGGCACGCGGCGATCGCTCGCGCCTCGGCGGAGTCGATGGGGCGCCAGCCGAGCATCGGCCACGATTGCTGCCATGCCGAGGCGACGACGAACAGGCCGGCGACCAATGCTGCAGCAGTCAGTCCGAGGTTTCGCGACGGATGTTGCCGGGGCGAGGGAGGATTCGCCGTGGCCTTTAGCCGCGGATAGAGAAGACGGCTGACAGCGGGCGCCGCGATCATCATGAACGTCGGCACGTTGCGCAGCGACCGCATGGCCAGTGGGCACGCGACAATCGCGGCCACCAGCAACACGCGATCGGCAGGATCCTCGAGTGACTTCCAGCGGCGGACGGCCATGACGGCAAGAACGGCTGCGAGGCCCCAGAAGGCGAGATGCTGCGGCGGGAGCGGCGTGGGCTGCCATTCCTGAATGACGTTGGCGTAGGACCGCCCGATCGACGCGGCGATCTGGCGCCAGTTCTCGAGGCCGAACGGCGTTACCAGGGTGGCGAGACCAGAGACTGCTGTCCAGCCCAGGCGCGTCCAGAGCCGTTCCCGGTCCTGGACGAAAGCGGCGACAACGGCAGCGATGAGCAGCGCAAGGCCCATCGCGAAGCCGGCGTGGAGGTTTGCCCAGAGGACGAACAGAAGCGGCAGCCAGCGCCAGCGGTCGTACGCGGCGAGTCGAATCACGACCATCGACGCCAGCAGGCTGAAGACCTGGGGGCGGAGCGACCACGTCACGGTGGCCGACGAGAGCGCGACGGCGAGCAGCAGCAGGCGATCGGTGAAAGGCCCTCGCATCAACTGCCACGCGATCACCCAGGCTGCCACGATGACGCCCGCGCAGACGAAGGTCAGCAGCTGAAAGCCTCCGAGGAGCAACAGGCCGTAGAAGATCAGTTGCGCGAGCCACGATGGATTCCAGAAGAAGGCGCCGTGCACCGTGAACGTGAAGCGATCGTCGGACATCCACTCGCGCGTGCGCGCCATCTCCTGCCCGCTTCGCAGATGCCACCAGGTGTCGTTGTGCGCCGGCGACAGGCAGGCCAATGTGGCGATGCCCATGAACATGATCAGGGTGATCGTCCGCTCGGGGGTGAGCCAGGCCGCCAGGCGCCGCATGCCGCAATGATCCTAGCCGCTCTGCCTTCGTACGCAGTACGTAGGGCCGAACTTCAGTTCGGCCGTGCCGCTGGCGTAGTCCGCAGTCCGTCAGACATCAGTGCCGTACCAGCCAGCCTTTGGAAGCATGGCCCTCGCAGATCGCACGTTTCGTCCCGGCATTACACTTGCTCCGTCGTTTAACGTGCGGGCACACGGGTTCTTCAGCCTCGGGGGATTTCTCTCGCGCTTCTGGCGGCCGGCGTACTTGCTGCTGCCGTGGGCGTTCACGAGCGCCATGCTCACGGTCATCGCCCTCTGGGACCGCTGGACCCGGGGCGGGGCGATCGACTACACCGTCCTCGGCCTGGCGGCCTACGAGCTCATGATCGGGCTCATGGAAGAGGACGCGCCTGCGCCCGCAATCGAGTCGGCGCGCGAAGGCGAAGCCTGGACCAGCAGCCACAGCCCCAGGCACATGCCTACCGTCGAGCACTGAACGCCGTAAATGCGTGCCAGCATCGTGCCTGGCATGGCGCCCAGATACAGCAGCAGCAGCGTGACGAGCCAGCCCTCGACTGGCAGCCGCCCCGTCGTCTCCCAGCGCCAATCAGTGAGGAGTACCAGCGGGACGGCCAGGAGCAGGAGGTCGTACGTCAGCAGATGCGGGCTCGCCACCAGCGCCGCGATGACGAGCGCCGCCCACCGTGGCCGCGGGTCCGCGGTCGCGCGCCAGACACGTGATGCCAGCCACACGGCGACTGTCAGCCCCACAAGAGTCCCCGCCTCGACGAGTGCCGCTGGCGCAGACCACAGCCGGAGTTGTCCAGCCACCGAGTGCGACTCGGCTGGATAGAGCTGAACGACTTCCGGATGTTGCGCGATGGCCGACAGCACGCGAAGGTACTCGGCGAAGACCGTCCACCCGACGCCGGCGATGGACACCGCGATTTGCACGGACGCGCCGACGAGCATCCCCGTCAGCAGACGCCATTGGCCGGCGAACAAGAAGACGAGCGCGGGCACGACCAGCAGGTTGGGCTTATATGCCAGGCATCCCAGCGCCAGGCCCGCGAGCAGGCTCCAATCGCGCGCCGCCAGCCGCACGCTGACTGCTATCCAGAGCATCGAGAGGGCGCTCAGCTGGCCGTAGCGCAAGACTACGAAAGTCGTCGGCCATGCGGCGGCCACCAGCCAGAAGCTGACCGGGTCGGCTGCGAGTCGTGGCGCGAGTGGAAGGAGCAGCGCCAGGCCAACGCAGCAGAGCAGCCACGAGAGGATCGCCCAGAGCGCCATGGCATCGAGGTAGGGCAGGCCGGCGAACGGCGCGAAGATCCACGCCACCACGGGGCTGTAGTTCGGATGAAACTGCTCCAACGTCAATCGCGAGTCCACGCGGCTCCGGGCCACGCGTGCGTGAGCCGCCGGATCGTAGAGTGCGGCACTCTCACCGGCCCGGACGAGCGAACCGTACGTGTAGAACTGCAGGAAGTCCGGACACTTCAGCCGCCCCGCACGATCGAGCAATCCGGGGGTCGCCATGTCCCAGGCGTTCAGGGCCGTCAGCGACGCGATCCCAAGGATACTGGCGAGGCGAAGCGTGCGTCGCGCGAACACGGTGCCATAGTACCGGCCCAACGCTGGGCCCGCAATGTGAGGACATTTTTGAGCTATCTTGCGGCGGCGGCGAATCCGATAGATGGGGCAGCGGGAGCGGAATGACTGACGCGGAGAAACCGGCCCGGTCCATCTCGATCGTGGTGCCTGTCCACAACGAGCAGGCCATCCTGGCGGATCAGGTACTGGCGATGCGGGCCGAGATGGCGCGTGTGGGGTACGTTTACGAGATCCTGCTCGTGGAGAACGGCAGCGCCGACGGTACCTTGGCCGCCGCCGAGGCGTTGACTCGTGCCCACCCTGAAATCCGGCTAATCTCTATCGAGGTCGCCGACTACGGTGTCGCGTTGCGTCGCGGGATTCTGGACGCCCGTCGCGACGTCGTCATCATCTTCAACGTGGAGTTCTGGAGCGCAGAGTTCGTCTCCATTGCACTTGCGGCCTTGCAGACTCGCTCGCTCGTGATCGGATCGAAGTCGGCTCCCGGGGCCAGGGACGACCGCCCAGCGGTCCGGTTGGCTGTGACGCGCCTGTACAACTTGTGCCTGCGGTGGTTCTGGGGGTTCCGCGGCACAGACACCCACGGCATGAAGGCATTCAACCGTGTCGATGTTGTGCCGTTCGTCGAGCAATGCCGGTGCAGCGGCTTCGTGTTCGATACCGAGCTGGTCCTGCGGTGTGAACGCGCGGGAATGAAAAGACTCGAGTTGCCGACCGACGTTCAGGAAGTACGCGCCCCGTCGCTGGGCTCCCTCCTCGCCCGCGTGCCTTCGGTCGTGCGCAACCTGCTGATGCTATGGCGCGTGCTCGATTGAACACGACCGTGTTCATGCGATGAACGGCTCCATGTCGCGAGAGTGTCGGGCATGTGGTGCGACTGACCTGACAGCACGATATCGCGTTGGCGAGTTCCGGATTCTCAAGTGTGCAGCGTGTGACTCGCTCACCACCGACAGCGCCATGACTCCCGACGCTGCGGAGGCGTGGTACGGAGCCGAGTACTTCCGCGGAGGCGACTACGCCGACTACGAGTCGTCGCAGGACCTGCTGAAACGCAACTTTCGCCGCTTCGTCCGGAGAATGCGCCAGCACCATTCTGGTCGACGCCTGCTGGAGGTCGGCTGTTCGTACGGCTACTTTCTGGACGTTGCCCGCGACTATTGGGACGTCGAAGGGATCGACATCTCGGAAGCCGCGCGCAGCGCCTCGGCGCGGCTGGGAAGCCGGGTCGTGACTGGCGATCTGCTCAGCGAGACGGGACGAGCCGGTGGCTACGACTGGATAGTGGCATGGGACACGATAGAGCATCTCGACCAGCCTCGCTCGTACGCACGGCGATGCCTTGACTTGCTCGCGCCTGGCGGCTTCCTCGCGGTGACGACAGGCGATGTGTCCAGCGCTGTCGCTCGACTGACCGGGCGCCGATGGCGGCTGCTGACGCCGCCGAGTCACCTGACCTTCTTTTCCAGGAAGGGGATGACACGGCTGCTGTCGGACGCCGGCTTCGAGCAGATTCAGATGGGTACGACTGGCTATTACCGGTCGCTCGACTTCACGGTGTACCGTTTGCTCGGCCCGCAGACGTACCGGGCGCTTACCTCCACAGGCCGTCCGTTTCAAGCCTGGCTGAAGCGTGCCGGCTTCTATGTGAACCTGTTCGACATCATCTTCGTCACGGCGCGAAAGCCGGATCATCCCCCCGGTCGATGATCTGGCGGATTGGCGACGACCGTGTCCGGCGCCGCGTCCTCGCGGCGGCCATCCTCGGGGTGGTGCTGGTGCTGCACCTCTGGTCACTCCCTCGCTTTCCCGGACCGTTCGTGGACGAGGCTTGGTTTGGCAACCGGGCGTGGTCGTTCGTGCAGCACGGGAACCCCCTCGGCACGCTCGACCACGGAGTTGTCGACCGGTTCGACGGCTCATCGCACTTCTTTCAGACGCTGCCGATGCTCGTGCAGGCCGCTGCCTTGCGGCTGACTGGATCACCTTCCCTGTTCGCGCTTCGAGCCGTCTCCCTGATCATGGGAGCCGTGCTGGCCCTGGCTACCTGGTTGATTGCCAGGACCTGGTACGACGCGTCGACCGCGTTTTCGTCCGTCGTGCTGCTCGGACTCTCCGGTCCGTTCATTTACTCCAGCCATCTCGCGCGGTACGACATCATGGCGGCCGCATTCGGCTATGCGGCAATCGGCCTGTACGTACGACCAGGCCGCCATCGACCGCTCACCGCGATCCTCGCTGGATTGCTGGGTGGGATCGCGTTCGAGTGCCATCCGTTCGCCCTGGCCATCGTCGTCGCGCTCCCGGTGCTGGCATTCGAGGAATTCGGATGGCGCGTGCTCAGCGCGTCCGTGTCGCGCGCTCTCATCGCGGGCCTTGTCGCCGGGTTCCTGATCTACCCGACTCTCCACATCCTGCCGAATCCTCAGAGCTACTTCGAGTTGACGCGACTCATCTACGGGCCCACGCACACCCCCTCAATCGGGCAGCTCGGGACCGGCCTCGCGGAGTGGCTCAGTCTCGCCGTGGCCTCGTTCGGCTTCCTGACGCCCGTGCTCATTTGGGCCCTGTTCACATTGTCGGAGGGTGGCGATCAGCCCGACCGACGCCTGCTCCTGGTGTCCGCCACGATCAGTGGCGCGTTTGCAATCCTGGTGCGCAACAAACAGCCGTACTACAGCGTTCTGTTCACTCCGCCGCTCGTCATGTGTCTGGCCGTGGCGGCCGGAAAGATGATTCGCGATCGCAACCGTTCCCCACGTTTCCTACGCCGGTCCTCGCTGGCTGCCGCAGCCGTACTCCTGACGCTGTCCTTCGGCTCGAGTTTCAGCGCGATGGGGCAGGACGGCAGGCCGGCATACAACGACGTGTTGAAGCGGCTCGCGAAGGTCGTCGAGCCCGGCGACAGCATCATGGGCTCCCAAACTTACTGGTTCGGCTTTGCGGACCACCCTTATTACTCGTGGGAGCAGCTTGTTTACCTGAGGC
>Ga0207701_10002087_pt1 | contig 20719 bp, 21 predicted proteins | sample KBSSwiSSwithPhiX_FD_184294 | JGI IMG/M metagenome (GOLD analysis project Ga0207701, IMG submission 184294) | Switchgrass rhizosphere bulk soil microbial communities from Kellogg Biological Station, Michigan, USA, with PhiX - S5 (SPAdes) (version 2) | ecosystem: Environmental > Terrestrial >... | reverse complement strand
TGCGTGTACGTCAGCGCGGCCTCGGCGGGATCGAAGCGTATCCTGGTCGCATCACCGATCAGGACAGCACTCCAGTCCCGCGCGATTTCGCCGATGTCTCCGTCGTCGTCCGGACCGGAATCGTCGATCGGCGCCACATCGCGCTCTTGAGCCCCGAGCAGAACACCCTGCAGCAACAGCGCCGTCAGGATCAGACCGCTGCCCAGCCACAGCAGTCGCTTACGCCGCTCGAGGTTCGCGGGTTCAGTCCAGTAGAGCCACTTCAGTTGTGAAGTCCGGAAGCGATCGCCGAGCTCGTCCTGCCATTCGCTCTCGATCGCCTTGCGGGATTCCACCGGACCAACCTTCGCCGCATAGACACTCGCATCCCGGATGCGTTCGGCCGTAGGTTGCCTGTAGATATAGTTCTCGGCCCACGCCTCCTCCCAGTCCCCGCGTCGCATCGGTTGCTCTATTCGTTCCAGCTGGGCGTAGGTCGACGCGTTCCCTTCCGCCTCGTGTCCCCGCCAGACTTCCCGGAACAACAGCAGAACGCCCGCGGCTTCCAAAAGCAGCGCCAGGAACTCAATCCCGTGCGGCCACACGTGCATAACGCCTCCCCAACCAAGTTATAGGGCTATACACCATGACCTATTTCGATGATCTGTCCGAATATAGGTTTCTTGGCGAACCGGAATCCGGCGTACTAAATGTGGGCTGGCTAAGCAAGGGCCACCCATTCAGATTTCTGCGCACGATTAACTAGCTGGCCTTGAGTCTCGTGGCAGATCGGACAGACGGAAGTGCGCGATCTTGAATACCTGGCGCAGGCTCTCGTCGAACTCCGACTGTTCGTCATGGCTGATGCGCGTCCGGCAGCTGTCAAGAATGCTGCGCGAATCCGCATTGCGCACAGCAAGAATGAAAGGGAAGCCGAACTTCGCCTCATACGCATTATTCAGTTGTTCCAGCTCGGCGCGCTCGGCAGCGCTCGCATCCAGAAGACCAGCACCCGCCTGTTCGGAACGCGAATACTCGCTCAATGCGAGCCGCGTACCCAGTCGCGGATGCTTCTGCAAGAGCTCAAGCTGCTGCGCGTGACTCGCGTGGCGCACGACATCGGCCAGCGCAGTCTCGAGCGCCGTTGCATCCGCAAATGGCCGCGCATTCCAGGCGGCCTCGGCCACCCACGGTGATTTCTCATAGATGGCGCCAAAACGGCCGACGAATTCCGCGCGTCCCAGAGAGTTGACTTCGGCGATCGTCAGAGAAGGCGGCTTCATGCCTGCGAAGGTCCACCCGGCGCGTGATGGGCGATCCAGTGACGCGCGATGTCCGCGCGCCGGCATATCCAGACGTGTTCATGCCGCTCGACGTGATCCAGAAACCTCTCGAAGGCCTCGCAGCGTCCGGGGCGGCCACCGAGCCGGCAGTGCAAGCCGACCGACATCATCTTCGGCGCGTGTTCGCCTTCACGGTAGAGATAGTCGAAGGTCGCACGCAGGTAGTCCGTGAACTCGGCGGCGGTTGCAAAGCCATTCACGGTGGCAAAGCGCATGTCATTGCAATCGAGTGTGTACGGGATCACGAGGTGATGGCGCCCGCTCACACTCTGCCAGTACGGCAGGTCATCCGCGTAAGAGTCCGCGTCGTAGAGAAATCCGCCGTGCTCGACCACGAGCCGGCGCGTATTGGGACTGTCACGGCCCGTATACCAGCCAACCGGGCGCTGGCCGGTCAACTTCTCAATGGAACTCACCGCCCGCGCGATGTGCTCGCGCTCCGTCTTCTCGTCCACCGACTGGTAGCTCAGCCAGCGCCAGCCGTGGCTCGCGATCTCGTGGCCGCCCGCAATCATCGCAGCGACGGCTTCGGGATTGCGCTCCAGCGCCATCGCGACGCCGAACACCGTCACCGGCAAGCGGCGTCGCTCGAACAGACGCAACAGCCGCCACACGCCTGCGCGACTGCCATATTCGTAAAGCGACTCCATGCTCATGTGGCGTGCGCCCTGATACGCTTCCGCCGCGACAATCTCACTCAGAAACGTCTCCGACGCTGCATCGCCGTGCAGTACGGAACGCTCGGCGCCTTCTTCGTAATTGAGCACGATCTGCAATGCGAGCCGCGCACCGCGCGGCCAGTTTGCGTCAGGCGGCCTCGCACCGTAGCCGATGAGATCTCGTGGATAGTTCGGGCTCACGCGCGCCGCGATTCGATACAATTGAGGAGGTCGATTGGAAACATATTACACTTCAAGCGGTTCGGCCAGATGAGCACGACGGCAGCGATGAGCAGCGAGGTTCCCGGCGGACTCGTCAACCTGGCGGAAGGCGAGCTCGGCGCCGAAGTTCTCTGGGTCACCGACGAATTCTTCGCCGCCAAGGAACGCATGCTTAGTCGCGCCGAGCCCGTGTCGCGCCCCGGCACGTTCGATGCGCATGGCCAGTGGATGGACGGCTGGGAATCGCGTCGCCGACGCGGCGGCGGTCACGATGCGGCGATCATCCGGCTGGGTCTGCGCGGTGTCATCCGGCTCATCGATCTCGACACCCGGTATTTCACCGGCAACTTTCCGCCGCAAGCGTCAGTCGAGGCGACGGACGATCCTGATGCGCTCAAGCCGGAAGCGCGCTGGACTACCCTGCTCCCGCCCAGTGCACTGCAAGGCAATCGCCACAACCCCTTTCCGATCGAGAACCGCGAGGGCTGGAAATTCCTGCGTCTCAACATTTTTCCGGACGGCGGCATCGCGCGCCTGCGGGTGTGGGGCGATGTGCGACCGGATTGGCACAAGATCGGCGCGCGCCGCATCGACCTGTTCGCCGTGGAGCATGGTGGCGTCAGCCTGATTGCGAACGATCAGCACTATGGGCAGATCGGTAACCTCAATCGTCCTGGACGCGGTATCAACATGGGTGACGGCTGGGAGACACGGCGCCGTCGCGAGCCGGGCCACGACTGGGCGGTCCTGCGCCTCGGTCGGCCGGGCACGATCGACGAAGTGGAAGTGGATACCGCTCATTTCCGCGGCAATTTCCCCGACCGGGTCTCGTTGCAGGCGGCGCTGATCGGCGATATCGCCACTGAGGCACTCGAGACTGCGAGCGCAACCTGGCCGCTACTGCTGCCTGAGCAACCGATGCGCGACGATCATGAGCACCGGTTCAAATCCGAGCTCGTCCGTCTGGGTCCCGTCTCGCACGTTCGCTTGAATCTGCACCCCGATGGCGGCGTTTCCCGCTTGCGGCTCTATGGGAGCATCGCGCACACGTGAGTAGTGGAGCGCAATCGCTTCGACCCGAGCCGCTGACGCGCGCGGGCTTTGCCACGTTCGGTGATGTCATCGAAGCGGCGAACGCTTTCGATGTGATCAACAGCGGGACGACGCGGCAGTACCGCAAGCTCACCGAGATCGAAGTCAGCGCCGACGGCGGGCGAACGCAGGTGAGTCTTTATCGCGTGGTCCCGTACGAGTTGCCGCTCGCGATCGCAATGCTCGAACGGCATCCACTGTCCAGCCAGCTCTTCATGCCCTTGAGCGCCGCGCCCTTTCTTGTAGTGGTCGCGCCGCCCGGTGAGCACGTGGATCGCGCAAACGTGCGCGCGTTCGTGACCAATGGGGCGCAGGGGGTCAACTACCGCCGCGGCACCTGGCATCACCCGGTGATTGCGCTCGCGAACCCAAGCGAGTTCCTGGTGGTCGACCGTGTCGGCCCCGGTGCGAATTGCGATGAGTTCTTTTTCGAGCGCGACTCGTTGCTGCTGCAATCACCGTCGTCGTAGATCCGCGCTTTATTCGTCACCGTGCGCGCCGTGGGCGTACCAGGTGGCGATGGTGGCGCGCTCCTCAGCGGTCATTTCCGTTAGATTCGCGAGCGGCATGGTTTGAGTCACGACTACGCGCTCGAAGATTCGCGGAGCGCGCACCAGGATGTCGCGCCGTGTATCGAACATCACGCCGGCGGCTGCAACTGGCGCCGTCGGGTGCGTGGGTCGTGCCGAGTGGCAGGTGACACAACGTGCCGCGATGATCCGGTGCACTTCATCAAAGGATGCCGCGGCTGTCGCCGTTGGAGCAGCCACTGGCTTGCGCGGCGCGATCGCCCACGCGAGTACGACGCCGATCACCAACGCCGCGATGGGCAGCGCGACGACATTCCGGCCCCGATTGCGCAGATTGAAGTAGTGCCGCACCAGCATGCCAGCGCCGAAGATCACGAACAGTACCAGCCAGTTATAGGCATGCGCGTACGTGAAGGCGAAGTGCGTGCTCAGCATCGTGAAGACTACCGGCAGCGTCAGGTAGTTGTTGTGCACTGAGCGGTGCTTGGCGCGCGCGCCCAGGCGCGCGTCCGGCTGCTCTCCCCTGAGCTTGGCCGCGACCATTTGCTTCTGCGATGGAATGATGATGAAGAACACGTTGGCAGCCATGATCGTGCCGAGCATCGCACCGATCTGCATGTAGGCACCGCGACCGGTGTAGAGGTGACTCACGCCCCAGCAGAGTCCCAGCAGCAGCGCTGTGCCCAGTACCGAGAACGTCGTGTTCCCCAGGTTGAGGCGACACAGGCCGTCGTACAGCAACCAGCCGGCGAGGAGCAGCGCCACGCTGAGGATTGCGGCCTTGGCGGGACTCAGCGGCAGGACTGCCGGATCGATCAGCATCGCTTCGGCGTTCAAGTAGTAGACGACGATGAACAGGGCGAAGCCAGTCATCCACGTGAAATATGCCTCCCACTTGAACCAGTGCAGCGGCTCCGGCAGTTGCGCTGGGGACACCTTGTACTTCTGTGCGTGATAGAAGCCGCCGCCGTGGACCGCCCACAGGTCGCCGGCGACGTCCGGGTTCTCCGGGTCGCGCGGCGGCACATTGAGGCGCGCATCCAGCCAGATGAAATAGAACGAGGAGCCGATCCAGGCGATGCCCGTGATGATGTGCGCCCAGCGCAGGATCAGACTGAGCCAGTCGGCGAGATAGACGTCGATGGCCATCGGTGATGGTCGCGTGTCAGACCGTATGGCGCTTGCCCGAACCCGAAGCCTGCTGCGCCCGCAGCTCCTCGATCGCCTGCAGGATGCGCTCGGGAGTGGCGGGCGCATCGAGTTGCGGGCGCGCACCACCTGCACAAGCGGCAATGGCATCTCGGATCGCGTAGAACACCGACATCGCCAGCATCAGCGGCGGCTCGCCCACGGCTTTGGATCGATAAATGCTGTCCTCGCGGTTCTCGCTCCAGGGGAGCAGGTTGACGTTGAAGGTTTGCGGCCAGTCGAAGGCGGTCGGAATCTTGTACGTCGATGGCGCGTGTGTCATGAGCTTGCCGGCGCTGTCCCACCACAGCTCTTCACTGGTGAGCCATCCCGCGCCCTGCACGAAGCCGCCCTCCACCTGCCCCATGTCGATGGCCGGATTCAGCGAGCGGCCGACGTCATGCAGGATGTCGACGCGCAACAGGCGCGATTCGCCCGTGAGCGAATCGATGATCACTTCGGAAATCGCCGCGCCGTAACAGAAATAGAAGAATGGCCGGCCCGTGAGTGTCTTCACGTCATAGTTGATCTTCGGTGTCGCGTAGAAGCCCGTGGCCGACAGCGACACGCGAGCGTGATACGCCTGGTTCACCAGTTCCGCGAACGTGAGGGTCGTCTTGTCACCCACGCGCACCTGTCCGTCCTTGAACCGCACGGCCTGCTCAGAGACGCCGTACTTCACGGCGGCGAACTCGATCAGGCGCGTCTTGATGGTGCGCGCCGCGGCCTCGGCCGCCTTGCCATTGAGATCGCTGCTCGAGGATGCCGCGGTTGCCGAGGTGTTCGGCACCTTGCTCGTGTCGGTGGCTGTGCAGCGAATGCGTGCGATGTCGATCTGCAGTTCTTCGGCGACGACCTGCGCCACCTTGGTGTGCAGCCCCTGCCCCATCTCGGTGCCGCCGTGATTGAGCAGAACCGAGCCGTCCAGGTAGACGTGGAGCAGCGCGCCCGCCTGATTGAGGTGAGTGGCCGTGAATGAAATTCCGAATTTCACCGGGGCAAGCGCAAGGCCCTTCTTGAGGATCTCGCTTCCGGCGTTGAACTTCGCCACGGCCTCGCGACGCTCCTGGTAGCTCGCGATCTGAACCAGCTCGTCGGTGAGCCGCTCGAGAATGTTGTCCTCGACCTTCATGCCGTAGGGCGTCACGTCGCGCCCGTCGCGACCGTAGTAGTTGATCCGACGGACGTCGAGCGGGTCCTTGCCGAGCGCCCGCGCGATGTCATCCATGACGTTCTCGATCAGCAGCATTCCCTGCGGGCCGCCGAAGCCGCGGAACGCGGTATGCGACGGCTGGTGCGTTTTGCAGCGATGCGACACGATCTCGACGTCCGACAGGTAGTAGCAATTGTCGCCGTGAAACATCGCGCGCACGTTGACGGCCTCGGACAGATCCGCCGAGCGCCCGCAATTCGATGCCATCGTCATGCGAATGCCGAGAATGCGCCCCTCCTCGTCGAAGCCGGCGTCATAGCTCAGGTCGAAGGGATGACGCTTGCCGGTGATGAGCATGTCAAGATCGCGATCGAGCCTCAGCTTGACCGGCCGACCGGTCCTGCGCGCACCGAGCGCCGCGATGCAGGCGAGCAATGCCGGCTGGGTTTCCTTGCCGCCGAATCCTCCGCCCATTCGTCGGCAGTGGACAAAGACATCCTTCGCTGAGACGGCGAGGCAGTGCGCCACCAGGCGCTGCACTTCGCTCGGATGCTGCGTCGAGCTGTGGACCAGCATTGTGCCGTCCTCGCCCGGCAGTGCCACCGCGATCTGCCCCTCCAGGTAGAAGTGCTCCTGCCCACCGACGGAAAAAGAGCCACTCACGCGGTGGGGCGCACTGCGTAGCTGCGCGTCAGGATCCCCGCGCTTCAGTGTGCGAGTCGGCATCACGAACGATCGGCGCGCGAGCGCCGTCTTCACATCGAGGATCGGCTCCAGGTCCTCGTATTCAACGACAGCGAGCCGTGCCGCGCGGCGGGCGGCGTCGACCGATTCGGCGACCACGGCGAAGAGTGATTGGCCGGCATATTCGACCGTGTCCTCGGCGAAGACCGGATCGTCGTGCACCACGGGACCATGATTGTTCTCGCCTGGGATGTCCTTCGCGGTGATCACTGCAACGACACCCGGCGCCGCGCGTACGCGACTCAGGTCGACTTTGCGCAGGCGCGCATGCGCACGCTCGCTGACCCCGATCGCCGCATGCAGTGAACCTTCCGGCAGCGAAAGGTCATCGATGTAAAGCGCCTCGCCGCTGACATGAAGGCGAGCGCTCTCATGCGGAATGGCCTCACCCACTCCGCCCTCGATCGGGCCAACGCCGCGTGCCCTGCCGCTAGCTGACATGACTCCACACGCTCGCTGGTCGATCCGGGTGCGACACCTCGGCATGAAAGCGCTGCAACAGGTTCGCCGCCACCTGTGTGCGGTATTGCTCGGAAGCCCGCATGTCGGTCAGCGGCTTGAACTCCTTGGCGAGCGCCCGCGCCGCCTTCGCAACGCCCGCGGGGTCCCAGGATGCGCCGATCAGCGCCTGCTCACATTTGAAAGCGCGGCGCGGCGTGGCAGCCAGGCCACCGAACGCGACGCGCGCGTCGCGCACCTTCCCGTCTTTGAGCTCGATGCAGAAGGCTGCGCACACTGCGGAGATATCCTGGTCGAAGCGCTTGGCGATCTTGTAGCTGCGCAAGAGACGCCCCTGGCGCGCGCGCGGCACGCGCACCGCGACCAGGAACTCGCCCGCGCGCAGATCCTTCTTCATGTAGTCGAGATAGAACTCCTCGAGCGGCAGAGTGCGCGTCTTGGCACTGCCTTGAAGAATCACGCTGGCGCCCAGGGCGATGAGCGCCGGCATCGAATCTCCGATCGGCGAGCCGTTCGCGACATTCCCGCCCAGCGTGCCGGCGTTGCAGATTGGCGGCGAAGCAAAGCGGCGCGCAATTTCATGGAGCTCAGGATATTCGGTCCCGAGCATTGCGAACGCATCCGTCAGGGTGACGGCCGCGCCGATATCGATGTGAGCCTCCGAGCGCGTGATCGTCTTGAGCTGCGCGACATTGCCGACATAGATGAGTGCCGGAAGGTCCATGTACTTCTTGGTCACCCAGAGGCCCACGTCCGTGCCACCAGCAAGGATGACTGCCTCCGGTCGCTCCGCGCACGCGCGTGCGAGCTCCGCGATCGTGGACGGTGCGACATAGCTCGACCCTTGCCAGCTCAGCCGCTTTTCGCTCGTCACGCTAATGGCACGAAGCTGCTCAATGAGGGCCGACTCAGAATCACTCACGCTCGGGTATTCGTACATGCGCCGCGCGGCGGCGAGAATCGGTCGATAACCGGTGCAGCGACAGAGGTTCCCCGAGAGCGCCTGTCGTACCTGGCTCTCATCCGGTTCGCGCTCGGTGCGATAGAGCGCATACAGCGACATCACGAAACCGGGCGTGCAGAAGCCGCACTGGGACCCGTGACACTCGACCATGGCGCGCTGCACCGGATGCAGCGTACCGTCGGCGCGACTCTTGAGACTCTCCACCGTGAAGAGCGCTTTGCCATCCAGGGTGGGTAGAAACTGGATGCAGGCGTTGACGGCGAGGAACCTGAGCTCCTCGCCGACCAGTTCACCCAGCACGACCGTGCAGGCGCCGCAATCGCCTTCGGCGCAGCCTTCCTTCGTGCCGCAGCGCCGGATGTGCTCGCGCAGGTACCCAAGAACCGTCGTTGTCGGGGGCAGCGCGTCCACGGTGTGGATCTCGCCGTCCAGCAGGAAGCGGATCTGCTCTGCGCCGTCTGCCATTGGGATTCAGCTCCCCCGGTACGTCGAGTAGCTCCACGGCGTCACGAGCAGCGGGACGTGCAGATGCTGGGCGGGATTCGCGATTCCGAATCGGATGACCACGATGTTGAGAAAGCGCGGATTGTCGAGCACCGTCCCCCGCGCCGCGAAGTAATCCCCGACGTGAAACTCGAGCTGCCATTCGCCCGGCGTGAACGCATCGCCTTCGAGGAGCGGCGCATCACAGCGGCCATCGTGGTTGGTCGCGACTTGCTTCACTGTGCTGCGCGTCGCGCCGGCAAGCGAGGCGAGCTCGAGCGTCATGCCGGCCGCCGGCAGACCGCGAGTGAGGTCGAGAACGTGTGTCGTCAGGCGGCCCATACTGGAGATCATGGCTGCTCTGCACTACAGTTCATGCGCGCTGGCTGCCTGCGACAGCGGCGCGTATCACGGGACGCGAACAAATGAGCACCAATACGGGCCGCACCCGGCGGGAAGCGATACGGGGCTCGGTTCTTCACTTTCTGGACGACCCGGTTGCCGGCGGCACTTCATACGAATTCCATGCAGACGGCCTGCTGATCGTGGAGGACGGCTATATTAGCAAGGTCGGCAGTGCACCAGAACTGCTGCCGCAACTCGACCCGCAGATTACGCTCACCGACTACACGGGCAAGCTCATCGTGCCCGGATTCATCGATGCGCACGTGCACTTCGTGCAGACCGACATTATCGGCTCGCACGGCGAACGGCTGCTGGAATGGCTCGAGCGCTACACCTTTCCCGCCGAGCGTCGTTTCGCGGATGCCGCGCATGCGCGCGAGGTCGCCGAGTTTTTCGTCCGCGAGCTGCTGCGTAACGGCACCACGACCGCACTGGTCATGGGAAGTGTGCACCCGGCATCGGTCGATGCGATTTTTACTGCCGCCCAGGCGCGCGGCATGCGCCTGATCGCCGGCAAGGTGCTGATGGATCGCAACTGCCCGGAGGATTTGCGCGATACGGCGAGCTCCGGCTACGCCGAATCGAAAGCGCTGATCGAGCGTTGGCATGGCAAGGACCGCCTGCAATATGCGATCACACCGCGCTTCGCGCCCACCTCTACACCCGAGCAGCTGGCGGCGGCCGGTCGCTTGGCGCAGGAGCACACCGACGTCTACGTCCACACGCACATCGGTGAAAACGAGGAAGAAGTGGCCTGGGTCGCGAAACTCTTCCCGGAACGTCGCAGCTATCTCGATGTTTACGACCACGTGGGCCTGTTGCGTCGCCGCTCGGTCCTCGCGCATGGCATCTGGCTCGACGCGGCGGACCTCGCCCGCCTGGCGCAGACGCACTCCGCCCTCGTCCACTGCCCGACCTGCAACCTGGTGATGGGCAGCGGACTGTTCGATCTGCAGCACACGACCACGGCCGGGGTGCGCGTCGCGCTCGGCACGGATGTCGGCGGCGGCACGAGCTTCGGCATGCTGCGCGTGCTGGATGAGGCCTACAAGGTGGCGCAGCTGCGCCATCACAATCTTTCGGCGCTGAGCGCTTTCTATCTCGCGACCCTGGGCGCCGCCCGCGCGCTCGATCTCGATGACCGGATCGGAAGCTTCAGGCCGGGCAACGAAGCCGACTTCATCGTCCTCGATCTCGCCGCCACGCCCTTACTCGCGCGGCGCATGGCGTTGGCTGCGACTCTCGAGGAACGCCTGTTCCTGCTCATGACGCTGGCCGACGATCGCGCGGTGTTCAGGACCTACGTCGGCGGTGCCTGCGGCGTATGATTCTCACACCGGCCGGCGCCGGCCCGCAGGTGATCATCATGCTGGAGACGCTCATGGCGCTCGCACTGACTTCGTCCGCATTCAGGCACGACGGGCCGATTCCTAGGCTCCATACCTGCCAGGGGAGCGATACGTCGGTGCCGCTCGCCTGGAGTGGCCTGCCGTCAGGCACGAAGAGCCTGGCCTTGATTGTCGACGATCCGGATGCCCCGGATCCGGCGGCGCCGAAGATGACCTGGGTCCACTGGCTGCTCTATGACATACCGCCGGATTCAACGGGGCTCCCGCATGGGATTACGCGCGCAGATCTGCCGCGCGGCACCCGCGAGGGCCTCAACGACTGGAAACGCACCGGGTACGGCGGGCCCTGCCCGCCGATTGGCCGGCACCGGTACTTTCATAAGCTTTACGCGCTCGACGTGGTGCTCGGGGACCTGGGCCAGCCGACCAAGGCGCGGCTCGAGGAAGCGATGAAAGGGCATATCCTGGAACGGTTCGAGCTCATCGGGACCTATCAGAAGGAGTGATTCGGCCGCGGCGCGCTCAGTTCAAGCGTTGGGTCGCAACGGGGAGCAGTTCATGAATGCTGTTCGGAGAGTCGCCTTCGACAACGAGATCGCTCTGGCGAAGGAACTCATGGCAAAAGGCGAACTTGAGGCCAGCTTTCCTCACCTCGAGCGCGCCCACATTATTGGCCAGACCTTCGTCGTACCCCATGCTACATCCCATTGGTTGATGCTTAGGGTGGAGCTTCGCAGAAGGCGGCTCATGGCGGCCCTCGGGCAAACGGTACGCATCCTTTTGGGCATCCTAGGTTCGGCCGTCGGGGTAGTCCCTGTAGGAAATACCGGGGGCACCGACATTGGCATGTTCAAGCGCATGCCAATCGAACCTGAATTGCAGAATATAATCGATGGCGTTTCAGCCAATCCGCGCGCGTAGAGTGTTCGAAGCATGGGTGTGGAGTTCTTGGTTGGAGCGATCTTGGCATTTTCGGTCGGGTTGTAGCGACGCTCCGTTAAGCTGCTGACCCAACGTTGGCTGGCGCAGCGGGAGTCGCGCTCAGAGGCGACAGGAGACCTCCTTCGCACGCAGCCGCAAGACGTGTTTCCTACAGCAGTCATCGCCGCACTCCGACAGATGGCCGCAGGCTCACGCCTCAGGGTGAGTCGCTGCGTAATTCCGACGCTACTTCGTCAAAGAGCTAGCTGCGGGATCGCCCTGGTGGCTGAGGAAACGGCTTCATGATTGCGGAGGTCATCGGCTGGGTGAGCTCCGGGATACTTCTGCTCACTCTGGCAAGGCAAGTCGTTACACAATGGCACTCCGAAGCAACGGCCGGCGTTTCGCGTTGGCTCTTCGTCGGTCAGGTCGCTGCTTCCATAGGGTTTGCCTTATACAGTTGGCTGCTAAGCAATTGGGTCTTCCTCATCACAAACGTCGCGCTGCTTCTAACAGCACTCGCGGGTGAGGCGATATATCTGCGCAACCGACGGCGGCGCCGCTGAGGCAACCCATGGAGCTGAGATAGGTTTTTCATGGCGCCGGGGAATGTAATCAGATCTTGACCTGCGCCCCCAGCTCGACGACGCGATGCGGCGGCAGGCAAAAGAATCCCATCGGGCTTTCGGCGTTGCGCATCATCCAGGCGAACAGCCGCTCGCGCCAGATCGCCATTCCCTTGAGATCGGTCGCGAGCGGCGTCTGCCGGCTCAGGAAGAAGCTCGTTTCCTCCTGGTCCAGCGGCGCACCGATCCCGCCGACGCGCTCGAGCACCTCGGGTACATTCATCTCCTCCATGAATCCCCGGTGCAGCGTCACCCTGAAGAAGCCGTGGCCGAGGTCCTGGGCAGTTACCTGCTCGTCGGACGGGACGTAGGGGACGTTCTCGATCGCCACAGTCAGGAACAGCGAACGCTCGTGGACGACCCGGTTGTGCTTTAGGTTCTGCTGGAGCGCGTGGGGGATACCGTTGGGCTGGGAGGTCATGTAGATGGCCGTACCGGGCACGCGCGTGGCCGACTGCACGGCGGAGCCAAGGAAGACTTCGGCGGGAATTTCGGTTTCGCGCATTTGGGCGACGAGTAGCTTCCTGCCTTTCGCCCAGGTGGTGAGGAAGGTGAAGGCGATGATGCCGATGAGGAGCGGGAACCAACCGCCCTCGGGCACCTTCACAAGGTTCGCGCCGAGATAGGCCATGTCGACGACGTAGAAGAGTGCCAGCGTCGGGACGGCGATCCAGGCCGGCCATTTCCACAGCCCGAAAAGGACTACCGCCAGCAGGCAGCCGTCGATGAACATCGCCCCGGTCACCGCGATGCCATAAGCGGCGGCAAGGTTGGTCGAGCTCCTGAAAACCAGGACGAGCAGGATCACCATCACCATCAGCGCCCAGTTAACGACCGGAATGTAAATCTGCCCCGCCGCCGCCTCGCTGGTGTGGCAGATCCTGAGTCGCGGGACGAAGCCGAGATGGATCGCCTGCTTGGTGACGGAGAAGGCGCCGGAGATGACCGCCTGGCTGGCGATGATGGTAGCGAGGGTGGCGAGGATGATGAGGGGGAGCCGCGCGACCTCGGGGGCGAGCAGGAAGAAGGGGTTTCTTACCGCCTGCGCGGCGCCTTCCGCATTCAGCGAGAGGATCATCGCGCCCTGGCCCATATAGTTCAGCATCAAGGCGGGCATCACGTAGACGAGCCAGGAAAGCCGGATCGGGCTGCGGCCAAAATGCCCCATGTCGGCATAAAGCGCCTCGGCCCCGGTCACGGCCAGCACGACCGAGCCCATGGCGAGAAACGCGCGCAGGCCGTCGGCGAGGAAGAAGTTAAGCGCATTGAGCGGATTCAAGGTGTGGAGGACAATCGCCGGGTCGTCGGCGACGTGCATGATCCCGAATACCGAAATAGCCGCGAAATAAACCAGCATGATCGGCCCGAAGAAGGTGCCGACGCGGGCCGTGCCGTGGGCCTGGATCGAGAAGAGCCCGACGAGGATGGCCACCGCGATGGGCACCACGAAGGGAGCGAACCGAGGTTCGACGGTCTGCAGCCCCTCGACTGCGGAAAGCACCGAGATGGCCGGCGTTATCATGCTGTCGCCATAGAAGAGCGCACAGGCGAACACGCCGAGCAGGACGATCTGGGCCCTCCATCGGCGCTCGCGGATCTTGCGGCTGATCAAAGCGAGCAGGGCCAGGCTGCCGCCTTCGCCGTTGTTGTCGGCCCGCATGGTGATGCCGACATACTTGATCGTCACCACGATCATCATCGACCAGAAGATCAGACTCAGCACTCCGTGGATGTGGAGCGGGTCGGGGGCGATCGGATGATGGCCGACAAAGGTCTCGCGAAAGGCGTAGATCGGGCTGGTGCCGATGTCGCCGAACACGATGCCGATCGCGCCGACCGCGAGCTTCAATCTGCCTTGACGCTGATGATCGTGCGGGCCGGTACGCACGTCCGGCAGCGGAGGAACAGCGGCGGGCTCGTTCATGGAATCCCCGAGACGGCTGACCGGGAATAGTGGACACACTGGCTACAAATACAACTTGACAATACTCCGACCGGCCACGGGTGGTCCGCTTCGCCCGTCGAGTCCAAATCCTTGGCTCCAAGGGCACTCATTTAAAGGTCGCGCCCTCCTCCATCCTGTAGGCGGAGGGGTCGGGTCTCTGCCGGAATTCCGATGCAGCACGGCTAGGGATATCAGCGCATGGCGCGTAACACGCGCGGCGGCAGAAAAGCCGCGAGCGTGCCGCTACGTGCCTGGATGTTGTGAAAATTCAACATCCACAACTTGAATGTCCGAATCCGCCGACAGGCCACTGCGGGTGTCTCTGGGCCAACTTGGAAATGCGGGGCAGTACCCTGCCATAGGCGGCCTCCTCCAGGTCGGAATCAATCGAGAGGTCCATCACACATGACAACCGCTTCCGGACACACTTCAGCAATCAGCGCACGCAGAGTCATTGACACTGACGTCTTCGACCCTTCGGGCAAGAAGATCGGAGAAGTCAAGGATGTGGTCCTGGACAAGACGTCGAACAACATCATGTTCGCGATTGTCGGATTCGGCGGGCTGATGGGCGTCGGCGAAAAATATCACCCGATACCTTGGAGCGAACTTGACTATAAAGAAGGCCGCAAGGGATACGTTGTGGGCTTCACGAAGGATCAGCTCGCAGCCGCGCCCGCCGGCTCGATCGAAGAGCTCACCAAGGACGATGGGCGCGCCTATCGCGATCGCGCTTTTGACTACTACAAGGTTCGTCCGTATTGGCAGCATTGACGGACGCAGCGCTGCCGAGCCTGTGACGTCCTCGCGGCGTCACAGGCCGGTGATCCCAGTCCATTACCGGGCGACTCCAGGTGTCGCGGGAACTGATCGTCAGAAAAGCCTGACGGGCACGGGGGGCGCCGCGCGGATGCACATCCGGGCGGAAATGCCTTTAGCTTTAGTATCCCGCAAGCACACGCCGTGCTCGCCCCAATCAGCCGGGATATGGAGAGACATGATGTCCAAGCGAAAGAAGGTCAAATTGCCCAAACGAATCGCGGGTGTGAAACTCCCGAAAGCCACCCGAAAGGGCCCGATCGTGGATTTCTTGAACTCCTCCGGGGGTCAGGTACTTCTCGCCGAAGCATTGGTGCTGGCCGCCGGCGTGTTTGGAGCGCGCCGCGTCGCCGCGCAGGCAGGCGCGCCATGGGACCCCGGAATGCGCGAGCACATTGCAGGCGCCTCTGCGCGTCTGGCGCATGCGTCCCGTGCGGCATTGCAGGCGTTCCGTGCTGCATTGTCGGAGCCGTCTCCGCTGCTTGACGAGATTAGTGACACCGATGACACAAGTTCGGAAGAGTCGGCGGGGTTTGTACCGGCTGAAGAGGTCGCCGTCGCAAAAAAAAAGCGCGCTACGTCCCGCGCGGGAACGGAAGCGGCCATGCCATAGCGAAGACTTCAGAGATACCGGATGAGTCCGTCAGCCCAGGTTTGCGGCTCATGGGGCCGGTTCGGCGATGGATCGCGAAATACGGAGAACGCCGGATCGAGCGCGAGTTGAGCGACTATCAGTATCCACCGGAGTTGAGGGTGGCGCCATTCTTCAGACGGCGGCCGGATGTGCAGCGTCAGCAGGTGTTCCGGAGCCTTGTTCAGATCAATTTCTACCCGCGTCCTAAGTAGGCCCCCTTTCCGACCTCCTCGTCCAAGGGCACATGTCCGACAGGTACTTACGAAGCCCGCTGATCCTCATGCGGCGCCGGATGAGCGATCTTCCCTGTTCGATCAGGCGCCGTGGGCATATCGCATCGAGCGAGACTCTCGGACCGGTGAGCATTATGGATAACGAAGGAGCGAGTAATGGCGAAGGAACGCGAGATCGCGGAAAAGTTCTGGAAGGCGTTGAGGTCGGACCGGACGCTCATGCTCGGTCTGGCGGGCATGCAGGAGGGCCACAGCCAGCCAATGACCGCTCAGCTCGCCGATGACAGGGACGGTGGACCGATCTGGTTCTTCACTTCGAGCGACACCGATCTCGCTAAGGCGCTCGGCAGGCCTCACCGCGCCGTCGCGCACTTCGCGGCCAAGGGGCACGACTTGTTCGCGTCGATCCATGGCGAGCTCGTCATGGACAACGACCGGACGATGATCGAACGATTGTGGAATCGGTTCGTGGCCGCCTGGTTCGAAGGTGGCCCGGAGGATCCCAAGCTGCGGCTGCTTCGGCTCGATGCGGAGCGGGCGCAGATCTGGCTCAACGAGAACAATCTGCTCGCCGGCGTAAAGCTGTTACTCGGCCGCGACCCGAAGAAGGAATACAAGGACAAGATCGCCGAGGTTGAGCTGCCCGAATAGACATCACCACGACCGGGACGAGACCAAGGAGATAGGTGCGGCAGTTCCGACTATATCGACGAGCACGCGTAATGAGCCGGGGAGATTTACGTGGCCGACCACCGGCCCGGCGCCAGGCCAAGGCGGCGCATGAGACTCCGCGCATCTGCAGGTGCGCGCAGCTTGACATCGGTATTGTCGAAGTAGCAGTAGACATCCCCACCTGACCTCCGCGATGACGGTGGCCCAATGCGCACCGCGCCGCGCGGCAGGTCCGTCAGCTCCCGACCGTCGTGCCACGCGGCGATGCGCCTGGCCCAGCGCGAAAGTGCGACCGGTCCGTAGCCGCTGCGATAGAGCTCACGATCCCCGTGTAGGCGCAGATACATGAAGTCCGCGGTGACGTCGCGTGGCATCGGCCACTTTCGCGCCGTTTCGGCAATGACGAGCGCAACGTTGTGCGCCCGGAGCATCGCGACGAAGCGCTCGTCAAGAAAGCTCTCGTGGCGAATCTCCATCGCGTGTCGGAGTCGACGCGGTCGATCGATTGCGAGGTGGCTGCGGCCGTACATTCGCGGGTGCCGACGACGCGCGAGCTTCAGTGCACTGGCCGTGTCACGCGGCAGGAGCGCCAGGAATGTCTCGAAGCGTCGAGCATCGAAGCGCAACGTGGGCGGAAACTGCCACAGTATCGGCCCGAGCTTCTGCTTCAGTGCGAGCACGCCCGACGCGAGGAAGTTTGCGAGCGGCTGGTCCACATCACGAAGTTTTCGCATGTGCGTAATGAAACGCGGGCCCTTGACGGCGAATACAAAGTCTTGCGGCGTATCCGTGTACCATTGTTTCCAGCTTTCCGGACGCTGAAGCGAATAGAACGATCCGTTGATCTCCACCGTCGGAAAGATGCTTGCGACGTATTTGAGCTCGAGGCGCTGCGGGAGGTCTGCCGGATAGAAGACGCCGCGCCAAGGCGCATACCGCCAGCCGGAAACACCGATGCGAACCCTCACTACAGCGTCAGCGCCCGCCTGAATCAGCATGCGATCGAATATCGCAATCCACCTCGGCATGCCGCGCCGCCGCGGCACGGAGGAGCGGGTGCATCACCATCGTGATCATTTCGCGAGCGGCCCGCCGGAGACGACAATCTCGACGCGACGATTTCGCGCCCGACCGTCCGCCGTGGCGTTGTCGGCGATCGGGGTCGACGCGCCGAGCCCGGCCACGTCGGTTGCCGACGCGGGAACACCTTTGGCGATCAGGTAATCGCGCACGGCGATCGCCCGCTTCAACGAAAGCTCCTCATTCTTCGCCGAGCTGCCCGTGTTGTCCGTGTGACCCTCGACGTTGTAGCGTAGCTGCGGGTACGAAACGACAACACCGGCAAAGTTTGCGAGGCTTTCGCGGGCCGCGGAGTTCAAGTTGGCGGTGCCGGTTGCGAACTGCACCCCACCGATCTCCGATACCAGTCCGCGCTCCGTCTCGCGCGTCGGCAACACGGCATTGAGTCGATTACGCAAGTCGGTGCGCGCCTCCTCCGCGGCCATCTGCTCGGAGCGTGCACGCTGCGTCTCGGTCGCCTCGGCCGCAGCCGCTGCCTGGCGCCCCTGCTCATCCGCAGCCGCTTTGCCCGCCATGGCGGCGCGGCTGGCTTCCTCGCCCGCCTGCGTTGCTTCGCGGGCCAGGAGCGGTGCCTGTTTGCGCTCCGAGCTCTTCTTGCTCGCCTGAGCGGCCTCAGCGGCGTCGAGCTTGGCCTGGGCCGCCGCGAGCTCTGACGCTGCGTACTGGCCCGCACCCGCGCCCGCCGCAATGGCGACGGCGTAACGGGCACCGACCAGCCCGGCCGCGATTGACTTTTCGTCGCCGGCGATCTTCGTGAGGTTCGAGTAGTCAGCGCGCTCGGCGAGCGATGTGATCTTCGTCTCCTCACCCTTGACCTCCTTGGCCAGGTTGAAGAGCACGATGTAGCTGCTGGGCGCGCGCACCGCAAAATGCGGTTCCGCCGCGACAAGCAGCGCGAATTGCGAGCCCGAGAAAGACGTGTTGAGTTTGCCCTTGCCGCTCAGTGTCTCGATGGCGCCCAAGTTCGTCGCGCGTCCGTCCGGCGTGATAGCCCACAGAACGTAGGTCGTGAAAGGACCCAGCGTCGCTGCTGCTGGCAGGTCCTTGACATCGCTTCTGACCTCGGACCGGCCGTTCTGGAACTCGACTTCGACCTTGCCGGTGGCTGCCGGGGCCAACGGTGTGCCGGTCAGCAGAAGCTCCGATTCAGGTCCCTCGCGGTAGCTGAACGCGGAAATCTGGTTCATGACGTCGCGATTGACGATCGCGGTGGATTGCTGGACCTCTTGCGCCGCGACCGGCATCGAGCCGGACAGGGTGATCCCGACGGCCGCGAATATCCAAAGGCTTGTGCGTGGCATGTTTACTCCCTTGCCATATGCGCGTGATCCGGTACGCGCGACCTGACAGCTCTTTCCAATAATCGAAGCGACAACCCGTTGGCGCGCAGAAACGGTTTCAGGGCGCGTTTGCGTTCCAGGCTTCCCGTCACCTATTGCGCAAATCGCCGCCCGCCTGCCGACCTGAACTCTTCGGCGGTGTATCGCTCATCAATTCAGCCTTGCGGGCGGCCAGCTGCTCTCCGAGGGCCTCCAGATCCATTTCGGACTGCCGCGACTTTGCGAACAGACCGTCGCGCTTCTCCTCTTCGTTCACGTGGTGCTTGATCATCTCCGACAGCACGGTCACCTTCGCGTCGTAATAGTCGTCGTCGGGACCGGAACTCTCGATTTCGGCAATCAGCTTCTTGGCACCATCGTGCTCGACCGCAGCTTCGTGATGTAGATCCTCCTCCTCGGTCGCCTCGAGGAACGCCGGGTAAAAGATCTCCTCCTCAATAGTTGCATGCACCGTCAACGCTCGACAGATTTTCTCGGCTAGCTGCTGTTTGCGATCGTCGGATCGCGCTTTCTCGAACGCCTCGAAGTAGCCCTCGACCTCCCGATGATCAGCCTTGAGTAACCCGATTGCGTCTTCGCGTCCAGCCCTGCGACTACCGCGTGTATCACTGGTGTTTCGCGTCCTCGAGCCGTTACCGCCGTTCGAAGATTTTCGTTTCGCCTTTGCCATGGTGGACTCCCCAATCCGTTAATGAACGGAGCGGAGTCTAGGCCCCTGCAACGCTCTAACCTGTCATCCGAGACCCGCGGTCCTTGTCCGTGCTCGTCCCACGTGGAGGCGTGCGCGATACGGTGCAACGATTCGGTCTTCGGCACCTCCCCGGTCTGTTCCAAGGCTCGTAAGCTGGTGCCTCCCTGGCACGCGGGGTGCCCTGCCTTGGCTGCGTCTATCGCTCCGTGCCCTGCCTTGGCTGCGTCTATCGCTCCCCCGTCCAGATGCGGAACCCACCCGGAAAGACGTCGCCCTGATCCACCTCAGGACGTCACGCTGACACGGACCGAGCCAGGACGCGACAGCGTGGTCTGCACCACCACTTTGCCGGCCCTGCGCCGGAAATGCAGATCGACCCTCTCGTCGTTGATCGCCAGGCCGTTAATGTCCAGGCGCTCGACATCCTGCGGAAGCTCGGGCCGGTCGATCAGGATTTCGCGTCGGCTTGCATCGAGCTCAACGCCGAGTGTCGCCTGCAGCATCATGAACACGGCGCCCGAGGACCAAGCTTGGGGCAGACATGCCACGGGGTAGCCGACCGGCGGCTCGCCGATGCGCCGCGTGAACCCGCATAGCAATTCGGGCAGGCGCATGCCGAAGTGTGTGGCGGCGGCGAAAGACTGTTGTAGAAGTTGCCGGGCCGCGGCCCGATGTCCGTACCTGGCCATCCCGGCGGCACAGAGGCTCGTGTCGTGAGGCCAGACGGTGCCGTTGTGATAGGACATGGGATTGAATCTCGCGGCCTGGTGCCGGACCGTTCTCGTTCCCCACCCGCTGTCGAATGATGATGAGAGCAACTGCTCGGTGACCTGTCGTGCCCGACGATGCGAAGGCAGGCCGACGAACAGCAGATGTCCGGCATTCGATGCGCACACCCGGCAAAGCTCACCGTCGCCGTCCAAGGCGATGCCATAGAACTGGCGGTCCGGCATCCAGTAGCGGCGCTCCACCGTTTGGCGGCCGGCCTCGGCGGCGTTGGCCCACTCGCGCGAACCAACTGCGTCCCCGCGCAGCGCAGCGAGCTCTCCCATTGCGAGTCTCGCCGCGTAGACGTATCCCTGCACCTCGAGCAAAGCGATAGGCCCCTTCGGAAGACGGCCGTCCTCGTGAAAGATTGAGTCGAAACTGTCTTTCCACCCCTGGTTGGCCAGGCCACGCTCCGACGTG
>Ga0207701_10002086_pt1 | contig 20720 bp, 16 predicted proteins | sample KBSSwiSSwithPhiX_FD_184294 | JGI IMG/M metagenome (GOLD analysis project Ga0207701, IMG submission 184294) | Switchgrass rhizosphere bulk soil microbial communities from Kellogg Biological Station, Michigan, USA, with PhiX - S5 (SPAdes) (version 2) | ecosystem: Environmental > Terrestrial >... | reverse complement strand
GGTGGGCGCCAGCGCGAGGATCGATTCCGCGCTGGCCACCCGCCGCAGCCCCGCCACTGCCGCCTGCACCTCGATCGCCGGGCTCACCAGCTCCGCCACGCCCACCAGTCGATCCACCGCCCCCATCCGCACCAGCGCCTCGGTGGTCACGTCATGCAGGCTCACCAGCCGCACCCCATCCCGCCCCCCCGCGCCCGCACGCGCCGGCGCACGGCAAGCCACCGCCGTCACGACCAGCACGCACAGCCAGCGCATCATTGCCTCGCCTCAGCACCACCTAGTGGCAGTAGTTCTGACCGTTCGGGATGGTCACGCTCCAGGGGTACTTGCCCACGTCGTCGAAGGTCTTGACGATCTGGTGGGTGAGCGCGTCGATGACCACCACCTTGTCGGCGCCGCTGACCGCGGCGACGATCAGGCTGCCGTCGGGCGTGGTCGACGCGGTCTCGGTGTTTCCGCCCACGTCGATGCGGTCGACGATGATGCCCTGGGTGGTATCGACCACCGAGATGTCCCGGCGGATCCGGTTCATGACGAAGGCCCGGTCGGGGGCCTTCGAGGTGTAGTTGACGCCGAAGGACTCCTGGTCGCCGGGCATGGTCGCCAGCACCTGCGGCGAATCGCCGGCCAGCATCGACACCGTCTGGTCGCCGAAGTTGGGCACCAGATAGCGCATCGGCACGTTGGCGAAGGGGTGGTTGGCATAGACGATCCAGGGCGCCGAGCCGACCTGGGTCTCGCGCAGCTTGGTCCCGCTGTTGGTGTCGAAGACCATCACCCGCCCGGTGGCGGCGTGCGCGGCGTACAGCACGCCGAAGCGATCGATCTGCACATCGGCGAAGCCGCTCTCCATCGTGACCTCGGTCGGCACGGTGGTGCCCTCGAGCGGGATCTGCTGGTCGATCTCCAGCGTGGTCAGATCGACGCGGCTGACGTGGCTGGCGCCGACGTTGGCGACGTAGCCGTGCTTGCCGTCGGGCGCCATGCGCATGAAGTGCGGGGTGAAGAAGCCGGGCAGGCGCTTGGTCTCGACGTCGCTGCGGGTGTCGATGAAGGAGATCGAGCCGCCGTACTCGTCCATGACCGCGAACATCCCGTTCGGGGTCAGCGACAGGTGGGTCGGGAACTCGCCGACCTGGATGCGCCTGGTGATCTCGAAGCGGGTCACGTCGACCACCACCGTCTCGTTGGTGCCCGGCGAATCCACATACAGCTTGCTGAAGTCGGCGTTCAGCTCGGCCATGTGGTCCTCGACGCCGCCGGTCTTGAGCCGGCCGATGACCTCCAGGCTGCCGAGATCGATCACGGTGACGTCGTCGGAGTCGCGGGCCACGATGTAGGCGCGGTTGAGCAACGACGGCTGGGGCGTGATCACCGGGGTGGTGGGCTGGTCGTTGCTGCAGGCGCCACCGCCCGCCAGCGCCAAGGCCATGGCCGCGAGCGCCGCCATCTCGGACACTGGTCGAAAAACAATCAGATCTCGTGCACGCGCTCGCATCGCCGGGTCCTTCCTGGAGTCCACGCTCCAAAGCCGAGGAAAAACAAAACCCCTCGCTCGCACGCAGGCGGAAACGAGGGGTCGGCGGACTCCGAGGAGCCGTTGCGACGCTCCGTTTCCACGCGGAGGTACGAGCAGTCTTCGCTCTGGGTAGGTCTCCTGGCTCGTGGAGCCGAGGCAATGTCATTGCCTCGCCGCGCTCTCTACCTTCCCCGAAGTGATTCGAGTGGTGATTGCGAGAGTCGCTCTCCACTTACAGTGGCGGGACCGCGCCGGCTTGGACCGGCTTCCCTTTTACGCCCGTGAGGGCACCCGGAGCTGCTATTCAGTTGTCACCACGGCTAATGTCACAGCGCGCGATGCGCTGTCAAGGGTCTCATCGCGCGCCTCATCACTTCCCTTGGGTGACCGCGCCGTTCGCGCGGCCCGACAGCAGCTGGCGCACGAAGTCCGTACCCGGTTCCGCCGCCAGCTGGCCCAGACGTCCGCGCTGGACGATCGAGCCCGCCTCGACGACGACCACCTGGCCGTCCAGCGCCTCCGCGTCGTCGCGGTCGTGGGTGATGACCACCGTGGGGATGGCCCAGGCGCGCAGGCGTTCGGCCAGGAAGCGGCGCACGTCGCGCCGGAGCGACACGTCCAGCGCCGCCAGCGGCTCGTCCAGCAGCAGCGCGCCCGGCCGGCGCGCCAGCGCGCGCGCCAGGGCCACCCGCTGCATCTCGCCGCCCGACAGCTGGGCCGGGCGCCGCGCCGCCAGCGCGTCCGCGTCCAGATCGCGCAGCGCCTCGCGCGCGCGCTGCCGCCGCTCGGCGCGCGAGGGCGCAGCCACGCCGTAGGCGACGTTGCCCAGCACGTCCAGGTGCGGGAACAACCCATAGCGCTGCGGGACGAAGCCGATCGCGCGCCGCTCGACCGGCACGTCGATACCGCGGCGATCGTCGAACAGCGCCGTGCCGTCCAGCGCGACCCGGCCGCGGCGCGGGCGCAGCGCGCCCAGGATCATCATCAGGATGGTGGTCTTGCCGGCGCCGTTCGGCCCCACCATCACCAGCGGCACCTCCGAAGACGCCGCGAAGGAGACGTCGATGGCCAGCGCGCCCACCGCGCCCTGGACCGAGACGTCCAGGCCGCCGGCCTCGGAAGCCGCCGGCGCGCTCATCGCCGCGCCCCCGCGCGCATGGCGACCAGCAGCGCGAAAGCCACCGCCACCAGAACGATCGACAGGCTCTGCGCGGTGCGCAGGTCGGACTCCAGCGCGCTGTAGATGGCCAGCGGCAGCGTCTGGGTCCGCCCGCCCAGATTGCCCGCGAACATCAAGGTCGCGCCGAACTCGCCCAGCGCACGCGCCCAGCTCAGCGCTGCGCCCCCCGCCAGCGCGGGCCAGGAGATGGGTATGGCCACGGTGAAGAAGACCCGCGGCCAGGACGCGCCCAGCGTGCGGGCCACCAGGACCAGATCGCCGTCCAGACGCCGGAAGGCCGACACCGCCGCCTGCACGTAGAAGGGAGCCGCCACGAACGAGGCGGCCAGCACCACGGCCGCGCGGGTGAACGGCACGCCCACGCCCACCGCGCCCAGCGCCGGACCCAGCAACCCGCGCCGGCCAAAGGCCAGCAGCAACGCCACGCCGGCCACCGCGGGCGGCAACACCACCGGCATCTCGACGACCGTCTCCAGCACGCGCCAGATCCGGCCGCGGCGGCGCGCGATGATCCAGGCCAGCGGCGTCCCGGTGGCGACCAGCAGCACCAGGCTGCTGGTGGTGGTGATCAGGCTGACCCGGAACGCCGGACCGACCAGCGGATCGCCCAGCCCGCGTAGCAACGCTCCCGGCGATGAGGTGAAGAGCAGCCCCGCGACGGGCAGCAACACCAGCAGCAACATCGCGCCGGCCAGCACCCCCATCGCCAGCGCCCAGGCGGCGGTGACCAGTGGCCGGCCGCCGCGCGCGCGGGTGGACCCGCCCCGATCGGGCGTCAGCGCGCCCGGCAAGGCACGAACCCGGCCTCGCGCAGCGCCGCCGCGCCGGCGGGCGACTTGACCAGCTTGATCCAGCGTCGCGCGAGCTCGCCGTGGGGCGCCGACTTGACCACGGCGATCGGGTACTCGGCGGCGACATTGAGCTCGGGCGGGATGGCGACCACCGCGACCTGACCGGCGGCCGCCACGGCGTCGCTGCGGTAGACCACGCCGGCGTCGGCCTCGCCCAGGCGCACCTTGGTCAACACCTGGCGCACGTTGAGCTCGCGCGACACCACCTTGGCCTCGACCCTTTGCGGGAAATCGGCGCCCAGCTTGCCGCCGGCCTTTCTGAGGACCTCGGCCGTGTAGGCTCCGATCGGGACCTCGGGGGCGCCCACCACGATCCGGTCCACGCGCGGCAGGTCAGCCAGGCTCTTCACGGTGGCCGCCAGCGCGGGCCGCACCACCAGCACCGGTTCGTTGCAGGTGAACAGCGACGGAGCCACCACCAGCCCCTGCGCCTCCAGCGCGTCCATGTGCTTGCGATCGGCCGAGGCCAGCACGTCGGCGGCGGCGCCGTGCTCGATCTGGGCGCGCAGCTCCTGGCTGCCGGCGGCGTTGGTCACCACCTTGGCGGGGGCGTTCTCCTTCTCGAAGCGCGGAACCAGCCGGGCGAAGGCGTCGCGCAGCGAGGCCGCCTCGAACACCACCAGCTCGCCCCCGACGCTGGCAGCAGCGCTGGCCGCGCTGGCCGCGGCGGCCGGCGCGATCGCATTCGCTGGCGCCGCCGTAATCACCCTGCCCGCGGCCACCAGCGACACGGCGATCGCCACCCCACCCGCGAGCGCCGCCACCATCCAGCGGCGAAGCCCGCGGCCTCCGGCATCAGCTGAGCTCATCATCGACGCGCAGCTCGCTTTGTACGCCATCCCCGACGTGAATGACAGGCGGAAACGCGGCCGTCGCGGCGGCGCTCAGGAGGCGGCGGGCGCGCTCTGGTCGGGCACCGGCGGTTCCTGCTGCCGGTGCTGGCCCACGATCGAGGCCAGCGCCTCGACCAGCGTTGGCCCGACGACACGCAGCTGATCGCGGTGCAGGACGGACAAGCCGCGCAAGATACGATCTCCCTGGGCGGTCAAGACCAGCAGGATCTCGCGCCGGTCCTTGGCGTGGCGCTTGCGGCGCACCAGCTTGCGCGCCTCGACCTGATCCACCAGCGCGACCACGGTGTGGTGCTGGACGCAAAGCCTCTCCGCCAGCGCCTTGATGGTGGGCCGGCGATCCGGCGGCAACCCCTTGATGGCCAGCAGCAGCTGGTGCTGCTGCGGCTCCATGCCGGCGGCGCGCGCTGCCTGCTCGCTGAAGCTGAGGAAGCGCCGGATCTGGTAGCGAAACTCCGCCAGCGCGCGGTAGTCGGTCAACGAGGGCTCGTCTGACGCAGATTGTGGTACCGGGCTCGACATTGCGGTCATCTTGCCACGTCCAGGCCCCCGCTCGTCCTCGGTGATCGACGAGTTTCATATCGCCGATCGATGCATTGGTCGTCGCCGCGATGACTGGAAACGCCGCCGAAACAGCGCGGCAGCGACCGAAAGCCATTTGAGTTGGCCGCGATCAACCAGGGACGCGCGCCACGATCTCGACCAGGCCCCCGGCGCTGATGGCGGCGTGCGCCAGGAGGAATCCCGCCTCCGCCACCCAGGTTTCGACGTCGCGCGCGGCCAGGCGCAGCTTCTGGTAGGCGCTGGCGGTGAGCTGCCAGCCGCCGCCGCTGCGCCGGTAGAGCAGATCGTGCACCCGCACCGTGGCCGGCAGGACGTTCGCGTCGGGCGTAGGCCGGTCCCCCGCCGGAGCCCATCGCGGGGGGTTCGAGACCCTTTGAGGGTCCCGGTCAAATTCGAGAAAACAGGTCAAGATGGTGGCGTCGTCGGAGCGGACCTGGATGAAGCGATCGGTGCCTTCCAGCGCGCGCGACAGGTCGCGGAAAGTGAGCACCAGCGCGCCGCCGGGAGCCAGACAGCGGCGGGCGGCGGCCAACAGGGCGCGCACCTCGTCGGGTGAGCCCAGATGGGTCAAGGTATCGCCCAGGCAGACCACCGCCCCGGCGAGCCCGGTCAGATGCCGGGGAAATCGCCGCAGATCGTCTTCGATCGCGGTCACGTCCAGGCCGGCGGTCCGCTGGCGCAACTCGGCCAGCAGCTTGGCGCTGAAGTCGATCGCCTGCACCTGCCACCCGAGGCGCGCCAGCGCGACCGCCTGGTGGCCACTGCCGGCGCCGAGATCGACGGCGACGCGTGCGGCACCCGCGTCAGCCGCGCCCGGCGACACGCCGTGCGCCAGCAGGAACGCGCGCTCGCGCTCGACCCGCGCCTCGAAGTCGCCGAGCATCCAGGAGTAACAATCGGCGAGCAACCGGTCGTAGTGTTCGGCGGTCGTGCTCATGACTGGTGGGCCAAGAATCCCCGGTGACGTCAGCGTCGGCTACTCGCCCGGCAGGGGGATGCGCTCTTTTTCGTCGCCGGGAACCAGGGGAAAGCGGCGCTCGCGCCAGTCGGCCTTGGCCTGCTCCAGGCGTTCCCGCGAGCTGGAGACGAAGTTCCATTCGATGTGGCGAGCACCGGCCAGCGAAGCGCCGCCGATCAGCATCACCCGCGCCGGCGCGTCGGCGGCCAGCGAGGCCACGGCCCCTGGTCGCAACACGGTGAGCACGCCGGGATCGACCCGCTGCCCGTCGCAGGCGACGCTGCCCTCGATGACGAAGAGCGCGCGCTCTTCGTGCTCACCGTCGACCGGCACCTGCGCGCCGGCCGCCAGGCCGATGTCGACGTACAGGGTCGGCGACAGCACCCCGACCGGGGCGGTCAACCCGTAGGCGCTGCCGGCCAGCACCCGCAGCGTGGCGCCGGGACGGCGAGCCACCGGCAAGCTGGCGCCGGGGTGGTGCTCGAAGCGGGGCGCGATCTCTTCCGCCTCGGTGGGCAAGGCCACCCAGCACTGCAGGCCGTGCATCCGGCCGCCGCGCGCGCGCACGTCGGCGGAGGTGCGCTCCGAGTGCACGATGCCCTGCCCGGCCACCATCCAGTTGACGTCCCCCGGTCGGATCGGCTGGTGCGAGCCCAGGCTGTCGCGGTGCACCAGCTCGCCCTCGAACAGATAGCTCACGGTCGCCAGGCCGATGTGCGGGTGGGGCCGCACGTCCATGCCTTGCCCGGGCCCGAACTCGACCGGACCGAAGTGATCGAAGAAGATGAACGGACCGACGCGCTGCCGCTCGGACGCCGGCAGCACGCGCCGCACCTCGAATCCGCCCAGGTCACGGGTGCGCCCGGCGATGCGGGCTTCCACCACATCGCCGCTGCCGGTCGCTCCAGCGTCGCTCATTTCAGCGCCGCCGTGCGGGTGATCTCGCCCAGGCGTCCGTTCTGGAAGTCGCGCACCGCTTGCATGATCTCTGCCTCCGAGTTCATCACGAACGGACCATAGCGCGCCAGCGGCTCGTTCAGCGGCACCCCGGCCAGCAGCAACAGCCGCCCCGGCTGGTCGGCGCCCACCAGGCGGACCGCCGCGCCCGGCCCCAGCACCGCCAGCTGCCCGTCGCGCACTTCGCGCCGGCCGTCGCCGATGCGCGCCGCGCCCTGGAATACGTAGGCCAGCGCGCGCTGGTCGGGCCGCAGCGGGACCGTGACGTCGGCGCCCGGGTTCAGCGACCAGTCCTGGTAGACGATCGGGGTATGAGTATCGATGACCGCGCGCGCGCCCAGCGCCTCGCCGGCGATCACCCGCACGCGGGCGGCGCCATCGCTGGTCTCGGCGGTCGGGATGCCGGCCGCCGGGATCTCCTGGTAGCGCGGCTGGGTCATCTTCAGGCGCGCCGGCAAGTTGATCCAGATCTGGAACCCGTGCACGCGCCCGCCCTGCTCCAGGATGCGCCGCGATGGCATCTCGGAGTGCACGATGCCGGCGCCCGCGGTCATCCACTGCACGTCGCCGGCGCGCAGCGCGCCCCGGTGGCCGGCGGAGTCCTCGTGCTCCATCTCGCCGTCCAGCACGTAGGTCACCGTCTCGAAGCCGCGGTGTGGGTGATCGGGAGCGCCGATCGCCTCGCCGGGCGCATAGTCGACCGGCCCCATCTCGTCGATGAGCAGGAAGGGATCGACCTGCTCCAGGCCCAGGGACGGGACCGGACGGCGCACCACGAAGCCCCCCCCTTCGCGCTGGCGATGGGCGCCGATGATGCGTTCGACCTCGCGGACGCTATTGGCAGCTTGGCCGGGATCGGACGTCTGGGGGGTCGAGTTGGGGTTGGGGTTGGTCCGGGTGTCGGTGCTCATGGCTGGGTCTCCTCGCGCTGTGATCTAAGCGCGGCCACCGGCCCGTCTATGCTGCGGGGTTGTCCTCACTGTCTCACCTCCGGAACAATGATCGGGGCGCCTCCCCCCCGTCAATCCAAGGAGTAGCGCAGCTGGACCAGGCCGCTGTCGTACGGCTGCGCCTCGATCAACTTGAGGCCCCGCTCCGCGGCTCCGCCGCCCTCGAACAGTCGAATGCCCGCGCCCAGCAGCACCGGGATCACCGACAGGGTGAGGTCGTCGATCAGACCGGCGGCCAGGAACTGGCGGATCACCGCGCCGCCGTCGACGTAGACCCGGCGCACGCCCTCGCCGGCCAGGCGCTGCAGCAACGGCTCGAGCGCGCCACCGGCGAACTCCTCGTCGGCGCGCCGCGCGACCGGCGGAGCATGGGTCAGCACCAGGCAGCGTTTGCCCGGGTAAGGCCAGTGGTCGAAGCCCAGCACGGTGTCGTAGGTGCCCCGGCCCATCACCAGCGCGTCGACGCTGTCGAGGAATGCGCCGTAGCCATAGTCCTGGCCCGCGCGCTCGACGCGCGCCAGCCAGTCGAGCGCGCCGTCGGGGCGCGCGATGAAACCGTCCAGGCTGGCGGCGATGAACACCGAGCACCGGGGTCGCGCGGAGGAGGACGCCATGCTGGTGGTAGTGATAGCGCGAACCGGGCCGCCCGGCTCAGATCGGCCGGCTGGTGAGCCAGGAGATCGCGCGCTCCTCGGCCCAGTACATGGGCTTCCAGGGCCAGCGGCCGGCGATGAAGGCCGCGTGGCCGCCCCACAGGGTGGTGACCAGCTCGACGTCCTCCGAGGCGCGCCGCGCGGCGCGCTCCAGCACCTCGGCGGGAACGAAGGGATCGTCCGAGCTGCCCAGGCACAGCACCGGCACCTCGATGCGCTCCAGGTAGTGCATCGAGCTCGAGCGCCGGTAGTAGACGTCGGCGCTGGAGAACCCGTGCAGCGGCGCGGTCACCGCGTCGTCGAAGGCGTGGAAGGTGCGCGCGCTGGAGATGCGCCGCGCGTCCAGACGGCTGCCCACGTTGGCGAAGCGCCGGCACAGGTCCAGCGCCTTGGCCCGCAAGGTCTTCAAGAACGTGCTGGCGTAGAACCGCCCCGCCCCGCGCTCCAGGTGGTGGGCCGCCGTCTTCAGATCGTAAGGCACCGAGATGGTGGCCGCCGCCTCGATGCGGCTGCGCGCGCCCTGCTCGCCCAGCCACTTGAGCAGCACGTTGCCGCCCAGCGAGACCCCGGCCGCGTACAGCGTGCCCGACGGCTCGCGCGCCGCCAGGGTGCGCACCACGAAGTCCAGATCGGCCGTGTCGCCGGAATGATAGAGCCGGGGCTGGCGGTTGGGCAGCCAGCGCGACAGGCGCTTGGGATCGCGGGCGCAGGAGCGAAAGTTGATGGCGGTGCCCTGCCAGCCGGCGCGCGCCACCAGGCCCGCCAGTCCCAGCATGTACACCGAGTTCGAGCTGCCCTCCAGCCCGTGCAACAGCAGCACGCGCGGCGCCGACGGCGGACCGTCGAGGTGATCGAGCACCAGGTCGTCGTCGTCCGGCGTGGTCAGGACCTCGCGCCGCCAGGTCACCGGCTGGCGCCGGCGGCCGAGGCGTCCCAGGGTGGTCTGGAAATGCGCGTTGCGCGCCCACCAGGCGGCGGTGGTCACCGCTTTGCCGTGCGTCATCAGGCCGCGACCCCGCCCGCCCCCGCCGCCCCCCGCCGCAGCGCCGCGATCGCGGCCAGGTAATCCTTGCCCGGCGCGGCGAAGACCGAGTTGCCCGCCACCAGCACGTTGGCGCCGGCGTCGACCACGATCGCCGCGGTGTCGGCGGCGATGCCCCCGTCGACCTCGATGTCGACGTCCAGCCCGCGCCGGGTGATCTCCTGGCGCAGCTCGCGGATCTTGGGCACCACCGCCGAAATGAACTGCTGGCCGCCAAAGCCCGGGTTGACCGTCATCAACAAGACCATCGACAGGTCGGGCAGCACCAGGTGCAGGCTGTCCAGCGACGAGTGCGGGTTCAGCGCCACCGCCGCCCGCTTGCCGTGGGCGCGGATCTGCTGGATGGTGCGGTGCAGGTGCGGCGACGCCTCGGCGTGCACGGTGATGCTGTCGGCGCCGGCGGCCGCGAACTCGTCGACGTAGCGCTCGGGCTCGACGATCATGAGGTGCACGTCCAGCGGCAGCTTGGTCGCGGCGCGCACCGCCCGCACCACCAGCGGGCCGATGGTGATGTTGGGCACGAAGCGGCCGTCCATCACGTCGCAGTGGATGTAGTCGGCGCCGGCCGCCTCGGCGGCGCGGACCTCGTCGCCCAGGCGGCCGAAGTCAGCTGAAAGGATGGATGGTGCGATGCGGACGGGCCTGGCCACGTCGCAATCCTACCTCAAGCCGCGGCGGTGCAACGCAGGCGCACCGCGAAAAATGCGTCGGCGTCGTGACGCTGCGGCCAGGTACGCACTAACCCCGCCTCATCCGTGACCGCCCGCCAGTCGACCGTCGGGGCGGACGTCAAGTCGGAATTGGCACCGGGTGGGGTCGCGCCGGACTGCGGCGACGCTTGAGCAGAGCGCTGGGTAGAAATATCGAGAGGCGACTCGACATGAAAATCGTCGCGCGATGCCAGGAAGCGCTCGACGACCTCCTCGCACTCGGTCCGATCGAAGGTGCACACCGAGTACACCAGCACGCCCCCCGGCAGCACCAGGGGCGCCATCGTCTCCAGCATCCGCAGCTGTTTGGCCGCCAGCGCCGGCAGGTCTGCGGCCGTGCGCCGCACCAGCGCCTCCGGGTGACGGCGCAGCACGCCCAGCCCGGCGCACGGCGCGTCCAGCAGCACGCGGTGGTAGCGCCGCCCGGAGTTGGACCAGGGCCGGGTCAGATCCGCGGTCAGCGTGGTCAGGCCGTCGACACCCAGGCGGCGCGCCAGCTCGCGCGCCTGGCGCAGCTTGGCGGGTGACACGTCGACCGCGTCGATCTCCGCGCGGTTGTCGGCCAGCATCGCCAGGTGCGCGCTCTTGCCACCCAGGCCGGCGCAAGCATCCAGGATCCGCTCGCCCGGCGCGGCCCCGCACAGCTCGGCCACCACTTGCGCGCCCACGTCCTCGATGGCGAACAGCCCGTCGGTGAAGGCGCGGGTCAGGAAGGGAGAGTCGATCCGGCGCACCAGCAGGGCGTCGGGCGCGATGGTCGAGGCGACCATCTCGGCGCCCGGGCGCTCCTCGCGCAGGACGCGGAACAGCTCGTCGCGATCGACGCGCAGGCGGTTGGCGCGCATGGCGAGCGGCGCCGGCGTGCCCACCGTGTCGCCGAAGGCGACGGCGTTGGCGCCACCCATCTGATCGATGGCCAGCCGCGCCAGCCACTCCGGCATGCCAGCCCCCTCGACCAGATAGCCCAGCGGATCGCTGGCGGCATCGGGCAGCGGCGGCTCGCGCCGGTCGGCCAGGCGGCGCAACAGCGCGTTGGCCAGCCCCGCGAAGCGCGCTCCGTTGCGCAGCCGCTTGCAGGCCTCGACCGCCTCGTTGACCGCGGCGTAGGCCGGGATGCGATCCAGGAACAGCAACTGATAGGCGGCGACGCGCAGCACGATGCGCACCGAGACCCCGATGCCCGACAACCCGCGATCGGACAGCGCGTCCAGGGCGCGATCCAGCCGGGCCTGACGGCGGAGCACCCCGTACACCAGCTCGGTGCCGAGCGCCCGCTCCTCGGCCGACAAGGTGAGCGCGCGATCCAGCGCCGCCGACAGGGCGCGGTTGGCGAAGGCCCGTTCGCGCTCGACCTGCTCCAGCACGGCGCGCGCCAGCTGTCGGCTGGTGGTGATGTCGGTCAGGGGAGGGTTCATCCGAGCAGAGTATCGGGTGGGATCGGGCGTCCGTTGAGTACCACACCGGCCGGCAACCGCTTGCGACCGGGCAGCTGCAGCTCGGCGAAGGCCACCACCCCGCCATCCCCGCAGCCGATCATCAGACCGTCCGGGCCGGCACCCAGCACCCGCCCCGGTCGCACCGCTGCCGGGGCGGGCCCCGCCGGCGCGACCACGCGCGGCGTGAAGAGCTTGATCATCTCACCGTCCAGGGTCGCGGTGGCGCCCGGCCAGGGGTCGACGCCGCGGGCGCGCGCCGACACCGCGCGCGCCGGCTGGGCAAAGTCGAGCCGTCCATCTTCCTTCCTTAGAGGCGGCGCCAGGGTGGCCCTCGCGTGGTCCTGTTCGCGCGGGGTGACCGCGCCGGCCGCGATGCGCGGCAGGGTCTCGGCCAGCAGGGCCGCCCCCAGCCGCGACAGCCGCGCCGACAGCGTCGCCGCCGTGTCGTCATCGCCGATCGGGGTCTCGGTGACCGCCGCCACCGGCCCGGTGTCCAGCCCCTCTTCCATGCGCATCACCGCCACCCCGGTGCGGCTGTCGCCGCGGATGATGGCCCACTGGATCGGCGCGGCGCCGCGCAGGCTGGGCAGCAGCGAGGCGTGCACGTTCCAGCAGCCGAGCCGCGGAATGGCCAGCAGCGCCGGCGGCAGGATGCGGCCGTAGGCCACCACCACGAAGATCTCTGGATCCAGCGCGCGCAGCGCCGCCTCGAACTCGGGCGTGCGGATCTTCTCGGGCTGCAGCAGGGGCACCCCCAGCCCGCGCGCCGCCACCTTGACCGCCGGCGCGTGCAGCTCGCGCCCGCGCCCGGCGGGACGGTCGGGCTGACTCACCACCCCGCGTAGATCGGTGACCGCCGCCGCCACCTCCAGGGTCGGAACGGCGAACTCGGGCGATCCGAAGAAGAGAGCGCGCGGCCGCTCGGACATGCGACCGTTTACTCCGCCTGCGCCGCGGGCGCCAGCGGTAGGTGCGCCTGATAGCGCTGGCGCAGGTGAGCGTCGCCCAGCACCCGCGCCCCCTCGTCCAGCACCGCGCGGATCGCGTCCAGCTGCGCCTCCAGCTCGGCGACCAGCCCGGGATCCAGCGCCGCCGCCGACATCTCACGCGTCAGGGCCTGATGCGCGCGCCGCACTTCGTGCGCCGTCGCCGCCCGCTGCAGCCCCAGGACCTGGAAGTAATCCCCCTCCTGCACCAGCGCATAGCGCGCCAGCACCCGCGCCCGGTCGATCTCCCGCTCTCCCTTCCCGTTGGTCGCCCCCCCCACCAACCTGGACGTGGACGCCGGCGTCGTCCCGGTCGTGGTCGCGTCCGCCCCCTCCCGCACCGCCACCGCCAACCTCAAAGCCACCAGCGCCCAGGCCAGCCCGGCCGCGGTCTCCTCGCCCACCTGCGCGCCCGCCCTGACCTCGGCCAGGGTGCGCACCCCGTCGAAGCGGCGCGCCAGCGTGCGCTCCTCGTCGGACAGCGCCATGTCGTCGAGTACGTCGGACAGCGACGCGCCGCCGGCCAGCAACCGAACCACCTGGCCACCCCCACCCAGCCGGCGCGCCAGCCGCGGCACGGTGTACTTGCGGCGGATGCCCTCCATGATCAGCGCGGGCGCCGGCAGGTCCAGGCGGATCGGCTCGTCGGCGGAGACCCGCTCCGGTCCCAGGGTCCACTCGCCCTCGCCCTTGCCCTCCCCGTTCTGGGCCGGCGCCTCGCCGGGCCCCGGCGCCAGGTCGGGCCAGGCGAACACCGAGTAGATGATCTCCTCGAAGTGCCGCTGCACCAGCGGGCCGAGCTCGCTCTCCTTGAGCGCGCCGATCTCCACGAGAACGCTGCCGATCCGGCGCCCGGTGCTCTCCAGCAGTCGCGAGCCGCGGATGCGCTGATCGCGGGTCAGCCGTCCCTGGCGCGCCAGCATCTCGCCCATGCGATCGTCGGGCAGGTTCGAGCTGGCCAGCACCGGCGTGCCCTTCTCGAAGTAGATCACCTTCTTGACCAGCCCGCGCCGGAAGGTGAGGCGGCCGTTGAGCCGGTCGCAGCTGATGCGTCCCAGCAAGAGCGCGATGTCAGGCACCCCGATGGGTCCGCTCTCGTGGGGAGCTGCCGTGCCCTCCAGGTCGGGACGGGCGACCACCCGCGTGGCGGCGGCCCCCGACGCGACGCCGCCGGCCCCCAGCGATGACCCGTCGTGCATCATCATCATGCGCACGACCACGTCGCTGTCGACCTCGCGGGTCTTCTGGCTGCCCTCGTCGCCCAGCTCGACCGCCGCGCCGCCGGGCGCCGCGACGCCGTCCACCACCAGGCCGCGCGCGACGTCGCGCATCTCGGCGTCCAGCGAGGCATCGATGCTGGCGGCCAGGTGCTGCATCAGGTCCTGCGGCGCCGCCGGCAACCCACGGCCGCTGGTGGGGCTGGTGCTGCCGCGCCCCCCCGCGGCGGCGGTCTCGCCCTGCGCGGCCAGCGGCTTTAGCCCCAGCGAAGCGGGCAGCTGGCGCGAGCCGGTCGTGGGCGCGGAGATCGGCCCGCTCCGGTCGGCGGATGGGATCACCCGCTCCCGCGCCTGCGCCACCAGATCCGCGGGCGCGATCGGGCGGACGAAGAAGCCGTCGGCCAGGCCCTTGAACCGGTCCTCGTCGGACGCGTCGCCCACGAAGAAGATCGGCACCCGGCCGCGCGGCGTGGACCGCACCTTGGCCAGCGCGACATTAGGGTCGGAGCTCACCATCTGGGGCGCCATCACGATCAGATCCGGCCGCGTCGCCGAGATCCAGCCCGACAAGCTCTCGCCCGGTTCGACCGCCACGGTCTCGAAGCCGGCCGACACCGCCGCGCGCCGGATGCGGTCGGCCTCGTAAGGACCAGCGATGATGAGCAGCTTCATGGGCAACGGGTGACCGGCGGCCGGCGGCCGCCGGCAGTGACCAGGCGGCCAGCACACGCCGCCCTTACCCCTGACTTTAAACCAGTCGGCGGCGCTGCGCAGCAACCCCCGGCGGTCCGGGCACGCCGGTTGCTTTTGCCTGGCTCGGGGAGACGACGATCATGGATAAACCAGCATACCAGCGCGGCTTTCAGAGCCGCTTTCGCAAGACCTGGCACATCGGGGGGCTGTTCGCCGCGGCGCTCGCCGTGGTTTCCTGCGACGACGGCTCAAAAAATCGTCACCCGGGCCAGACCGACTTCACCACCCTGGACAACGGATCGGGCTCGGCCCGACACAGCACCGGGGCGCAGGACAGCGCGGGCGCGGGCCCGGGGGGCCTGGCGCCGACGGCGTCCACCCCCGCTCCCCAGGGGCGCACCGGCACCGTGCAGGAGGCCGACATCTACCGCCTGTCGGGCTCGCGCCTCTTCTACCTCAACACCTATCGCGGCTTCATGGTCTACGACGTCAGCAACACCCAGCAGCCGGTCAAGGTCTCGTCGCTGCCGGTGTACGGCTACCCGGTCGAGATGTTCGTCGAGGGCAACACCATCTATGCGCTGCTGCGCGACGCCCTGTACCTGACCGAGGTGGGCGGCCAGCTGCAGTTCCAGCGCCACTACGTGTCGCAGCTGGTGACCATCGACGTCAGCGACCTCAGCAACCCGCGCATTCTCAAGACCCTGGACATCATCGGCGAGCTGCACGAGGGCGTGTCGCGCAAGATCGACAACACCATCTACGTGGTCTCCGAGCAGTTCGGGGGCTACTACTGGGGCTGGGTCACGCCCGACGTGGTCCCCACCGAGCAGGCCTGGGTCTATTCGTATGACGTGTCCGATCCGCTGAACCCGCGCCAGGCCGGGCAGCTGCAGATCTTCGAGGGTGGCAACACCCAGGGCCAGAATTCCTCGCGCTACTTCGGCGGCGTGGCCATCTCGGCCACCTCCAACGCGCTCATGGTGGTGGAGAACTGGAACGCCTACGGCAGCGGCATCGGGCCGTGCGGCTGGGGCAACACCCAGGACGCGGTGGTCTCGGTCTACGACATCTCCGATCCGACCGGCAACATCCGCTTGCACACCCGCTTCGGCACCACCGGCAACCTCGACGATCAGTTCAAGATGACCTATCGGTTCGACGACGCCACCCAGCGCGGGACCTTCTTCGGAATCTTCGGGCGCCAGTCCTGGAACAGCTGCGGCTCCGGGCCGGTGACCCAGAACACCCTGGAGAGCTGGGACATCACCAACGGCGCCTCGCCGCAGCGCCTGGCGTCGCTGGACTTCGGCAAGCCGGGCGAAGCGGTGCGCGGCACCGCCTTCGACCTCGGCCGCAACGTCGCCTACGCCATCACCGCGCGCCAGGTCGATCCCCTGTACGCCATCGACATCACCGACCCGGCGGCGCCGCGGGTGGCGTCGGCGATCGACGGTCTGTCGGGCAGCGTCAGCGTCTTCCGCACGGTCGCGGGCGGTCAGTTCCTGCTCGGCGTCGGCACCGACACCAGCAGCGCCTGCGACGGCAGCCCCGACCCCAGCACCGGCTGGGCCAACACCAAGATGGCGCTGACCATCGTCGACGTGCGCGACCTGGCCAACATCCGGCTGGTTCAGCGCCAGTGCATCGCCATCCAGAACGCCGAGTGGACCTGGTCCAGCCTCAACTGGAACCTCGACCAGGCGCACAAGATGCTGGGCATGTTCCAGGACGGCGACCTCAACGTGCTGACCGTACCGGTCTCGTACTACACCCGCCAGGACGCCAACGTGGACGTCGGCTGGTGGTATCAATGGAAGACCGCGGTCGGCCTGCTGACCTGGGACCTGTCGCGCTACGACCCCAGCAAGCCGCCCGCGCAGCAGACCGTGGTGCGGAGCTACGGCACCTTCGTGCACCCCGAGGGTGAGGTGAATCGCTCGATCCTGTTCCGCCATCCCGTCACCGGCGCGCGCACCATGATCAACCTGTCCGACACTCATCTGTCGGTGGCCAACATCGACGACCTGGCGCAGCCGCGGCTGGAGTCGATCGTCGAGGTCGCGCCCCCGGTCAACGAGATCTTCGGTTTTGGCAACTACTTGGTCGAGCGCGTCGATCTGGGCCAGGGCTACTGGTCGATGAACGGCATGGCCGAATTCCGCGTCAAGCGCGCCGGCGGCGACGTCGACGACAAGGCGCCGGTCGCCACCTTCCGCATCGGGCAGGCGACCGCCGCCTATCAGTACAAGAAGAACCTGGTGGTGCTGCGCTACCAGATCGACGACAGCAACAACCCCAGCAGCAGCACCACCACCGAGGCGATCGTCTACGATCTGACCGACCCGACCCACCCGCGCCTGGCCAGCCGCCTGACGGTCCCCTTCCAGTCGTTCCGCTACTGGGGCTTCTTCTGCGGCGTGGACTTCTGGGGCGGCTACTGGTTCGGCGGCGGATCCGACACCATCGTCACCGATGCCGGCCTGGTGCAGATGACCACCGACTACGAATGGAACGGCTCGCAGACCATCTACAAGCCCACCCTGGCCCTGCTGGACCTGCGCAACCCGGCCGCGCCTGCGGTCGACCAGGCCGCGCTGGAGCCGCGCAACAACTGGAGCTGGTTCAGCCTGGTGAGCGATCCCGGCGCGCCGGCCGGGTTCTACCTGTCACGGCGCGACTACCTGGGTTCGGAGAACGCCGACGGCGGCGTCTTCAGTCGCTACCGTGACTTTGCCCAGCGCTGGGAAGCCGGCAGCGGTCACCTGGTCGCGGGCGCCGACGTCAACATCCCTGGCCCGCTGGCGCGCACCTGGATCGACCGGGGCACCCGCCTGTTCCTGACCAGCGAGAACGTCTATCGGACGATCCAGTTCCCCGATCGCAGCGAGTGGCACGGCGACACCCGCCTGAACTTCCTGAAGCAGACCGGATCGCTGGCCGAGCTGCTCGACGAGCACACCTTCGTCGACCTCAACGTCAGCTCGCTGATCGTCGACAGCAGCCACCTGTTCGTGGCGGCGCAGCGACAGTACTACTGGTGGGGCTACGCCGACCTGCGCGCCGCCAACCCGCCGAGCTGGGAGTCGACCTCCGACCGGCTGATGACCTTCGACCTGGGTGGACGGACCCTGCGCTCGATCTTCGACCAGCCGATCCGCACCAACTACAGCCAGCTGATGGGCCTGCATGGACACGACCTGTTCCTCAGCCTGCCCGGCGACGGCGTGCTGATGATCAACGTCAGCAACCCGGCGCAGCCGAGCGGCGTCCGCTTCGTGCGCACCCTGGGTTGGGGCAGCCACCTCGACTTCGTCGGCAACGACGGCTACGTCGCGGCCGGCAACTTCGGCAGCTTCAACATCGACCTGACCTCGCTGGCGAGCCTCGCCGCCGAGTAGCGGGTAGAGGAAGTGGGCTCGGGAACGGGAACGGGAACGATCCGGAGTCGGAGTTGGATCCGGATCCGCCTCGTTCCCGTTCCCGTTCCCGTTCCCGTTCCCACTATTCTCGACCGCACTTGGCGTAATCTCGCCTGCAGCGCCTCATGTCCTCGCCGGAACCGCTCCCGCTCGCCGACCTGATCGCTCGATTCCTGGATGCGTCGCTGCCGCGCGCGCAGTGGACCCACCAGGCTCACCTGCGCGTGGGCGCCTGGCACGTCGACCGCTTCGGCGCCGGCGAAGCCTTGCCCCGGCTGCGCGCGGCGATCCGGCGCCTCAACGACGCCCACGGCACCGCCAACACCCCGACCAGCGGCTACCACGAGACAGTGACCGCCGCCTACGTCACCCTGATCGCCGCGTTCTTCGCGGCCGGCGCGGGCGACCCGCTGCCAGATCGGGTCGAGCGCTTGCTGGCCAGCCCCCTGGCCGACCGAGCGGTCCTGCTGCGTTTCTGGTCGCGCGACACGCTGATGTCGCCGGCGGCGCGCGCCGCCTGGGTGGCCCCGGATCTATCGCCCCTCGAGCTACCGGCCACCGACGCTGTTCCCGACCGCTGAGCGCCGCCCGCCCGCCCGGATCTGCGCCGCATCGCTCGCCATCCCGGCGCCTACAGACCCCATGCCGGGATGCCGATAAGGGATGGCGATGGTGGCTCGCCCACGGCTGCGGACCTACCTCCTGGTCTCGCTCGCGCTGGTCACGGCGACACCCCTGGTCGGCCTGGGCGTGGTCGAGGTGCGCCGCTGGCGCGACGCGGGCCGGCGCGACGCCGACAAGGAGCTGGCGTTCACCGCCGAAGCCCTGGCGCGGGCCATCGGGCAATCGGTCGACGCCAACGTCCGCGCCCTGGAGACCAGCGCCGGGGAGCTGGAGGCGCATCCGACGCTCGAGCGCGCGATTTTACAGAACATCGTGGAAATTCATCGCCGCCGCTTTCCCGGGCTGGCCGTGGTCAACATCGCCGGCGCCGACGGGCGCACCCTGGCATCCGACCCTATCCACGACGCCAAACGCGGGACCTACATTGGGCGCGACTATGCCGACCGCGAGTACTACCGGCAGATGGTCCGCACGGGCCGCACCGGCATCTCCGAGGTCGAGCTCGGCAAGGTGTCCGGCAAACCCGCCATCCACGCCAAGACCCCGATCCGCGCGCTGGACGGATCCGCTCGCATCATCGGCAACATGGGCTTTGCGCTGGCGCTGGACCATCTGCAGAAGCTCACCAGCGACATCGTCTCCAACTTCGAGGGCATCGAGGCCAGGGTGGTGGACAACCGCCGGCGCCTCATCACCGAATCGAACCCCGAGGGACGGGCCGTGCTGCGCGATCTGTCCGGGTTGCCGCTCTACCGAGCGGCGCCCAGCGTCGGCGTCGAGCTGCGCGACGGGGTCGACGAACAAGGCCGCCCGGTGCGCGCCGCGCTGGCTCGCGTCGCGGAGCAATCGCTCAACTGGACGGTGGCGGCCACCCGGTCGACCACCAGCATCGCCGCCCGCGCCGGTCACGCCCGGGTCACCGCGCTGGTCGCGCTGGTCGCGGCCCTGGGCGGCGGGCTGGGGCTGGCCCTGGTGCTGTCGTTCTGGCTGGCGCGACCGATCGTCAGCCTGGAAGCTTACGCGGCCCGCGTGCGCAGCGGCACGCCCGGGACCGCGCCCGCAACCACCGCCAGTCATCCGCGCGAGGTGACCACCCTGATCGATACCGTCGAGTCGATGGTCGGCGAGCTGCGGGCGCGCCACAGCGAGCTCGAGACCTTCCGGGAGACCCTGGAGGAGCGCATCCGCCAGCGGACCGCCGAGTTGAACCAGCGCACCATCGAGATGCGTCTCTTGCTCGACAACCTGACCGAGGGAGTCTTCACCATGGACGGCGCCGGCGTGGTCGGGAACGGCCACTCCGAGGTGTTGCGGCGCTGGTTCGGCAGCCCGCGCGGGGAGCCGTTCTACGAGTACCTGGGCCGCCAGTCACCCGCCTTCCGTTCCCACGCCGAGCTGGCCTGGGAGCAAGTGGTCGAGAATCTGCTGGGCGTCGACGTGGCCCTGGGCCAGCTGCCCAAGCGGCTGGAGTCCGACGGCCGCCACTTCAGCCTCTTCTATCGTCCCATCGGCGACGGCGAGGATGATGACGCTTCACGGGAAAACCCGGCCCGGTTCCTGGTGGTGGTCTCGGAGATCACCGCGGACGTCGAGCGCGAAAAGATGCTGCGCGAGCGGCGCGAGACCCTGGCCCTGTTCGAGCACGTGCTGGGCGATCGCACCGGGTTCTTGACCTTCATCGACGAGGCGTCGGGCATGGTCGCTCGGTTGCTGAGCCCGGGCGTGGCCGAAGAGGTGGTGCGCCGCGACCTGCATACTTTGAAGGGCAACAGCCTCTCGTTCGGGATCGAAAGCGTGGGCAACCTGTGCCACGACATCGAGAGCGCCATCGAGGAGGGTGGATCGGCCTGGCGCGCCGATCTGGTGCGCCTGGGCGAGCGCTGGGCACGCCTGACCGCCGACATCGACCGCTTGCTGGGCAAGCGCCGCCGCGTCATCGAGATCTCACCCGAGCAGCACGCGGCCCTGGAACGCGCCGCGCGGGACGGCGCCGCCGGCCAGGATCTGTTGCGGATGATCCGCGAGGTGGCGCTGGATCCCATCGAGCGGCGGCTGCGCCGACTGGGCCAGCAGGCCACCGAGATGGCCCACCGGCTGGGCAAGCAGA
>Ga0207701_10002085_pt1 | contig 20728 bp, 11 predicted proteins | sample KBSSwiSSwithPhiX_FD_184294 | JGI IMG/M metagenome (GOLD analysis project Ga0207701, IMG submission 184294) | Switchgrass rhizosphere bulk soil microbial communities from Kellogg Biological Station, Michigan, USA, with PhiX - S5 (SPAdes) (version 2) | ecosystem: Environmental > Terrestrial >... | reverse complement strand
AGAATCTTTATCCTCTTTTGTTGGAGTATATTTCAGCTTATCCTTTAGCCTGATGTCAAGGTCATAAGGGTCATATTCCGGGGTGCTGGTGATTTTACTGAGACCGGTATACACAGGGATTTGCAAACCAAAGTTTTTTGGAAACAGTTTGCCGGCATCAATATTGGCCAGCAGGTCAAACGTATAAAGGTCCTCGCGGCTTCTTTGATTCACTCGTTGCTCCAGCGTACCGAAGCCTTGTGTTCTGACCGTTCCCGCCAGGCTGATATTTCCCAGGTCTGCCAGCTTTAGATCTACGCGGCCCAATGCAGCATATCCGCCTTTTTCGTCGAGGTGAGAGAACCGAAGCTCATTAAACCAAACTTCGGCGCAGGCATTGGTTGGACTATTGTTCTCAACGGCCAGCATCATCCCTTTCACTTCTCCCAGGTTAGGATTTCCCAATACGGCAAACACTCGTCCATCGGCCAAAGTTTCACTATAGTAAAGCGATGGTGACCATTGCGCGATATTTCGCCGGGATTTTAAGCGGGTCAACTCGTAGAGGTCAAAGTCAAGGTTATTTAATTCCGGCCATATTCGTAAACTATCGGTCTCACCCCAATTGGTTTTTTTCAACGGTATCCGTACTTCGTAGTAATTACCCTGGAAATCATTACCGATCCGCACAATGGCCGTCAATGAATTGTCGGCAATCGCATCGTTGCTTCCACGTCCTTCGGCATGGATAAACATCCTCATTTTTCCGTATTGACGCATATCCATGTTCATTGTTTTAAATACAGCGCGGGATTGCTCCTGTGGTAAATTACATAACTGAACACTTAATGCCTGCTCATTCAAATACAGCTGGACATTGTTATTACTTAGCTGTTGTTGTCTTTCAATACCGGGGGGACTCACGTAATGTATTGGCTCACGCTGGTCATTTTCTTCAATGTTTACGGCAAGCGTGTTGACTTCGACAGGATCATTCGGAGGAAGGTTCACATAGTTCCCGGTTGTATCAGTCACAAACTGGAATTTGCGCCACTGGTTTCTTATCAGTTCAATTTTTCCGAAGCGCATGGTGACCGAGTCATCTTCAAAACCTGTCATGAACATCCGGATGAACCGAATGGATTTAAAATCGGGAATGTTTCCCACTTTACTTTCAAATTCCGATACAGGAATGCGAAACAGGTACCAGTTCTCGTTTCTTGTATTACCATCAGCAAGTTTAACGTTGACGTTTCGTACGTCTGTAATGAAATTGCTTCCTGCGGTCATAAAAGGAACGATGTCCACTTTATATTGAAAATACTCTTCTACTTCGTTGAGTGTGTTGTCGCGGTTTAGCTCCTCAGCGTCGGGATACTGAGTAAATGCATTTACAAAGTCGCTGTTTGTATTGGCAATAGGTGAGTTGCCGTTAGGATTATTAATGTCCTTATACCTCCTTAAAATTCCGGCACCCGCAGCATCATAAGCAGCGTCCCGGTAAGGCCTGAAGTTATCGGCAGATGGGTCGGTCAGGGCCTGCTGGTAAGCACCAGGTGCTGTCGCCTGGAGATTGTTTAAATACGTAGCAAACTTGGATTTCTCATCTTCATCTCCTAAACCGTCAAACCCGACGTCCTGGTATTGCCTGTCGCTTGGCTCGTTGCTGAAAGCGTTTGTGATTTGCATTGGATTTGACGGCACTCTTCCCCAAACAGAATTGTCGTCTACTTGTGCATTGTTAGTGGGTGTAGGCAAACCATTTTCATAAAGGCGCTTTCCGTCTTTCAATACGTCTTCCGATATATTCCCAAGATTGAAATACAATTTTCCGCCGGTACTATTAGGTCTTAATACAAACGGGTCCTGCAACCAAAATTCGATATACTCGATATTACTGGTTTCAAAATCGATCTGGTCAATGTTGCGCATGATCCCTCCCCACGTTTCTTTTGGATTGGCCAGCCGGCCATTTGCATCAATCCTTCCGGGACGATATTCGTAATTGTAAGGACCTCTTTGCTTCGGATAAAATGTGATATCAAAAGTGGTTAATAGCCCCTGTCCAAAATCGGTAGTTCGTTGCGGGAAAATTTCCTGTTGCAGCACCTGTCTTGTTTCCGGCTTGGATAATTCAGCCACGTTATCGCCAAGCGGATTGTCCGGGTTATTCTTTTCCTGCAACACCGGTTCAATGTTGTACCATGATATTTTTCCCCTGTTGTAGCCGCTTGCCAGATCATTGTTGAGTGAGGATTCAGGAAACAGCCCATTTCCCTGCGGGATGGATGCCATATTCCAACTGATCAGCGGGAACCGAAGGTCAATACCTGCCCGCGTACCTTCGAAGTCGTCTATATAAATCTGTCCCTCGGTGCCTTTGCCAATTTGAGGGGCGTGCCCCGGCTGAAGCATGGCTCCTTCGGCATATGCCGTGATCGAAGACATTTCCTTTGTGTTGTAAAAAGGTAGCTTATCAAGAAGTTTGGTAAGGCGGGGCCACTCACTCTGATAGTCTACATCGAGACCATACATGGTATTCCGGATCGGATCGTCTCCATAACCTTGTTTTACAAAAAATGGTCGTTCCCCCAGGCGGGTGATAGTACCTCCAATCGTAAGCTTCTTACTTGCCAAATAATCTGCCCGGAACCCGATAAAGTTTCGTTGCTGAATACCAAATGCCGCCTGGTTCTCATATTGAATGTTTACCGGAACACCGGAATTGATAATGGATTGGTTGATGACCCGTAGCGTGCCCAACTCGTAATTTATTTCATAATCGATATTTTCCTGCAATACCTGTCCGCCGGCAGTCACCGTGACCGACCCCCGGGGAACATTAAACCCTAACTGGTAGTCGCCACTCCCCGCCGACGAACGCGAACGGCCCTTTATCTTGAATCGATTGAGATTTGCGTAGGTCTGGGCAATTGCTTTGATTGTATCATACAATGGGTAATATAAAAACTTGTCCCGTTGTGCCTGCGTACCGTACAAGTAGTCAAGATCGTGACCAAAAGGTTCCAGTACAGGAAAGATGACACGGCTCATTGACGAGATGATCGTAAAGCCTTCAATAAAGTCAAAAACCCCGTCGGGTTGCGGGTCATTTTGATTATTCAAGCGGTCCAGGTTTACCTGAGAAATAATTGGCTGGCCCTGGTATTGAGCCAAAACATCATCTGGAGGCAGGTACCTTTTTTCACCAAGACTCGGCTCTTCATAAAGAATATCAAGTTTGAAATCTGCTCTTTCCAGCTGGCCAAAACCAACTGAATAAACGTTTTTCATCATCAGCTCCCATATTGGAAGATTGGTGCGCTGTGACGTCGCCTTAAGAAGTTTGAGAAAGAGGATTCTTTGAGTTGACCCGGTTGAATCAGGAGGCACATCCTGCGAGAACTCCCCTACCTGGAAAACTTTTCCGTTGTAGGTGTATTGAAAGGCAACACCCAACACTTCATCTGGTTGTAGCGGCTGATTCAGAGAAATAAATCCTATTTGAGGATTGAAATAGTAATCTGATGGCAACAGCTTACGGGCGAATGTTTTTTCAAAATCCTGGACGCCCACCAATCCCATATTAGTCAGTATGTTTTGTACTACAGACGAGTTACGGCTTGAGGGATTGGAAAGTATTCTCGAATAAAGGCTGTTCGCACCATTATCGGGTAAGCTATTGGGATTTCCACCCCATGGGCCATAGGGTGCGCCTTCACCCAAATCCATCAGTGCAACAATGTCACGGGTATCAGTCGTCGCGCCGTTCCGGTTGGTTACCCAAACTTCCATTTTTAAGATCTGCACTGCAGAATTGATAACGGGCAGGTCACTCATTGCCTTATTAAACCTGTTCCTGAAATATTGAGCCAACAGGAAGTGACGATTCTCCTCATACTCATCAGCTTTCAAAACGAATTCCTGGGTGGCAGTCCCTCCCGCCATATCTAACGACTGCCGTTGTGCCCTCTGATTAGCCAGCACCCCGGTCAGGAACAATTTTCCGAACTGTAGCTGTGTTTTGATTCCAAACAGGGATTGTGCACCGGGGATTAAAGTGCTTTTGGAGGTAAAGTTTGTATTACCCATCTGGAATTGCTTGATGATCTCATCATCCTTTCCGATATAATTCAGGTTTAACTGGTTTTCAAATTCGAAATTGGCGAGAGTGTTATAGTTGATGGGAAGTTTCAATTTGTCGCCTATGTTGGCGTCTACCTGCAACTGGGCATTCATGTTGAAATCAAGGCCGCCGTTTTTCCGGGCCCTTTCAGGAAGCGTCGGATTTTTTATGTTTTGCCCCATGTAGCCTGCCAAAAGATCAACATAACCAGATGGCTTGATATCGATTTTACCGACGCCTACTATTCGGTTGAACCAACTTTTAGATGTATTGAATTTGGGTTTAAACAGTCGGCGGTTCATGTCGGCCAGCATGTCGGCCCTTCTGCGGAAATAAGTATTCTCATCTTTTTGTCCTTGTAGCCGCAGAAACTCATCGCGGCTGAATGCTGTCGGGATGCGATAATTCAGGTTCCCGATTTTTTCTATGATGTAATACTCGCCCGTAAGCGGGTCGTATTCTATGCTTCTTTTCAGATAGCCGGTGTCACGAAGTTCAAAACTATTTCGGTTGGGATTGCTGTAAGGATCGCCGTACCTGTCCTTGATCGGATAACGTAGTGTATCCGGTTTAGCTGGTTGCTGCTGGGCTCTGAGCTGGCTGATCGCAGTCAACAAAATGGCAGCAGTTAGCACCAACGTACGGAAAATATGGGCAGAAAGAATGTACAACGCGATTCTCAGAATATAGTTAGTCCAGAAATTTTGTTAGATCAGAGGATACGTAGAGCCTTTTTAATCAGCTCTTCCACAGGCTGGTTGGGATCTTCTACCAACACTTTTTTTATAGCCTGTTCAGCAGCCGACCGGTTGATACCTAAAGCTGTTAGAGCATTAAACGCATCTTGATGCAAAGTATTGCTTATCAGGGGGGAAATATTTGATTCCGAGGGATGCTTTGCCAATTTGTCTTTCAGCTCAACGACAATTCTTTCAGCGGTTTTTTTACCGATGCCTTTTATCCGTTCAAGTGTGCGGATATCGGCCTGGATTATAGCCTTTGCCAGCTCGTCAGGTTTCATATACGAAAGCATCATGCGCGCCGTTGATGCCCCGACCCCTGAAACACTGACCAGTTGCTGAAACATTTCTTTTTCAGCGATCTCAAAAAACCCATAAAGGATGTGGGCATCTTCGCGCACCAGGAATACGATGTGCAATAAACCTTTATCAATTTGCTGGATCCGGGTATAAGTATTAAGACTAATCTGTACTTCATAGCCAACTCCGTTAACTTCTACGTGCACCGACGACGGGCTCTTATGTACAAAGTCTCCTTTAAGGAAAGCTATCATAGCCGCGAAAATAGGAAAACAATGTGCAAATGCCAGATGTGCAAGTGTGCGGATGTGCAAATGTGCAAATGCCAGATGTGCAAATGTGCAGATGTGCAGATGTGCGAATGTTCTATTTTTTTATAATCAAAGGGTCGAGCAGCTACTCTAAGCATTACCCAATGCGAACATCGTATATCGAACATCGTACATCTAGCATCGTACATTGCCTTACCTTTGGTCACTTTTATTTGAAATAATTTCAATATGACTAGCAAGAAAACCACTGCTGCTATCACTGCTGTTGGAGGCTATGTGCCTGATGACAAGCTGACCAATTTTGATCTTGAAAAAATGGTCGACACAACTGACGAATGGATACGCACGAGGACAGGCATCATAGAAAGAAGAATATTGAAAGGAGAAGGAAAAGCAACTTCCGACATGGTTGTTCCTGCGGTAAGGCAGTTATTAGAAAAAAGAGGTATGACACCCCTGGACATTGAATGCCTGATCGTAGCCACGGTAACTCCGGATATGGTTTTTCCCGCAACTGCCAATATTGCGTGCAACAAACTAGGCGCTACCAATGCGTGGGGTTTTGATGTATCGGCAGCATGTTCCGGATTTTTATACGCCCTAACTCTTGGTGCCACCCTTATTGAAAGCGGCCGGTATAAAAAAGTGGTGGTAGCAGGTTCCGACAAAATGAGCGCGATCATTGACTACACCGATAGGAATACCTGTGTTTTGTTTGGCGATGGCGCCGGTGCAGTGTTGCTTGAACCCAATCATGACGGCTATGGAATTCTCGACAGCTTATTGAAAAGTGATGGTTCGGGAGTTGAGTTTTTACATATGAAAGCCGGAGGTTCTTTAAAACCTGCAAGTATGGAAACCGTAAAGAACAAGGAACATTTTGCATACCAGGACGGTCAGCCGGTTTTTAAAGCTGCTGTAAAAGGGATGGCCGATATAAGTGCCGAATTATTGGAAAGAAACAATCTTACAGGCGATGATATTGCGTGGCTGGTTCCCCACCAGGCCAACCTGCGCATCATTGATGCAACAGCTAACAGGATCGGTTTGCCGAAAGAAAAAGTCATGATCAACATACAGAAATACGGAAATACTACTGCTGCAACCATTCCATTGTGCTTATGGGAATGGAGACAGCAGTTGAACAAAGGCGATAATATTGTGCTTGCGGCTTTTGGTGGTGGGTTTACGTGGGGAGCTACATTAGTCAAGTGGGAATATTAAATTGCCAACCTAATAATCAGCCCGCGAAATAGATTTGTTTTTCTCTTCAGGTTGCTACCTACGAAATACCACCTTTGCCTTTTTCGGAAGATTTAAATTTGGCATTGCAATAGCAAACGCAATTGCGGCCGAAAGTTGCCAGTAAGGTTTTGTGGTATCCAGATTGGGGACGGAATATTTTTTCTGAAGTAATAATGATTTCGTTTCAATTTCAAAATAAATATTGTCAGAATTTGCGGGATTGCCTCTCGGGACTTCGATGTAAACGTAGTTTGAGAATTTATACACTGCGTCAATACTATCTGCAGAGTTTGGACCCGGCGGGTCTTGTAAATCGGTCAGCCTCGCCGATATCAACCCTTTTTTTGGCAGGTATTGCCATTGAAGGTTCGAGTTGACAATTTCTTTAACCGGCAGAGCCGAATCGATAACTTCTACTCGTTTAATGTCTGTCGCACTAAGTCCGTCATCGTCGGTGACCGTTAGTTCAAACTCATAGGTTCCGGTACTAAAGTTTTTTGCTCTGCTCTGCGGCTTTCCAGGCTCTTCAATAACGCAGACCGATGGACCGGAAATTTGTCTCCACTCATAGCTGGTAAGCGTGCCGTCAGGATCGCTCGATCCACCGCCGTCAAGAAAGGCGTAAGGCTGAGACAGTAGAACGGTGTCGTCTTCCCCGGCATACGCTATTGGGGGATTGGTGCCGGCTGTCGGATTGATCACCTCGACAATTTTTATATCTTTTGAACTTGATCCATTATTGTCGGTAACAGTTAGCTCAAATTTGTAAGTTCCGGCACGGAAGTTTTTTGCCACAGTTACTGATTTTTTGGGTTCGTCGATGATGCATGGCAGACCCGAAATTTGTTTCCATTGATAACTAACTATTGTTCCGTCGGAATCGCTTGAAGCCCTACCGTCGAGAGTGGTTGCGGACTGGGGTAATATAAGAGTGACGCTTTCTCCTGCATCCGCAACAGGAGCCTTGTTCGCTCTCGATCGCATTTCATCTTTGCTGCAACCATTAAAGACCAAAAAGAAAGCGATCCATGATAATGATTTAAGTGATCTCATGACTTAACGTCTGGTGGTCTAAAGATATCGTCAGGCGAGAATGGCTCTGAATACTTCAATTGAATGAATTTGTGCTGTTTCTCCACCCTGGTATTTGCAACGTGAATTAGCCTCAACCTCTTTGGGCGAGCATATGCGAAAATCAAATCAGATTTGTTTTTGAAACAGAGATTATACTATTTGATTTACCGGCAAGGCGTTTCTTTATCACATTTATCTATCGAAATCCCAACTTTGTTTTCTTTGGAAGATGTAAGGCTGGAATGGCCCACACAAACCCCTCTGCATTAAGAATAGCCAATAGCGTGGCAGTTTGCCCCGACTTAACGGAATATTTTTTATAGAGAAATATTGATTTTGCAACAACGTCATAATAGACGCTATCTGAATTGCCCGGATTCGAACCTGCACTTTGGCTGAGATCGTCTTTTTTACAGGAGTAACATAAAAAAGCGACATCAACCGCAACTAAGATCAAAAAACATAACTTTCTCATATTCGCATCGGTTTAATGATGGTCAGGAGGACCAACCGAAGCTATTTATCAAGTAGGTACTTCTTCATACTCCGATTGAGTGAATTTACCAGCGAAGAGTTGAGACTGCCTTTCAAGCGTTCCTAAAATAAACGACTTTTAAAGGCTTTAACAATGGCCTGGTTTACCGAAGCGACATGTAACTTTTTATAAATACTTCGTACGTGAGTACGCACCGTATCATAACTGATAAAACATTTTTTCGCAATATCGTGATAGTTGTCGCCGTCCATCATCAGCAACAATATTTCCTTTTCTCTTTTGCTTAGAAGGGACGATTCATCTTCGGTCTGAATTGCAGGCGCCGGCGCAAATTTTTGGAAAAGCCGTAATACTCTATTTGCCACACCAGGACTCATGGGCGCTCCTCCCCCGTATACCTCAAAGAGTGCGTCAATCAGTTTTGCCGGCGTCGTCTTTTTTAAAATATAACCCGATGCGCCGGCACAGATTGCCGCAAAAATTTTTTCGTCATCTTCAAAAACAGTTTGTATAAGGATCTTAGTTACAGGAAAATCTTGCTTGATTGTTTTTGTCGCTTCTATACCGTTGACGCCGCTCATTTCAATATCCATCAACACCACGTCAGGCTGGCTTCGCCTCATATCTAACATAAGATTATTGCAGCCCGAAAACGAACCCGAACAGATGAAGCCGTCCGTGCCATTTAAAATGGCTTCGAAAGAATCTCTCACGAGTTTATTATCTTCAAAAACAGCCACGCGTATCGCCATAGTGAAAATTTATGTAAATCTCAGTATAACCTGTAAAATATAACTACTACAATCAGATGAATTTTAATAGTAGGTTCACTGATGTTCCCCTATCCTTTTCAGAATTCAATCTCAAATCTGCGTTTATTTCCCTTGCCCTCGACATCATATTCTTCAGTCCATTACCATCAAAATCCTTTAGCGTGTCGAATCCCTTTCCATCATCGATCACGCCGATGTTCAAACGATGGTCCTCTTGCTGAAGCACAAAACTTAAATTATCACATCCGGAATACTTTACCGCATTGTTGATAGCTTCCTTGCAGATCAGGTAAATGTTGCTTTTCGTCTGCATATCAAGTTTATAACGTTCTAAACCATTGCCCGGTTTGAAATGCAACTGTATTCCGAGGGTATCGGTCGTATTCTTAGCGTAGGATTTCAACCTGTTTATCATTTTTTCAAAACTGTCATTCCCCGGGTTAATGGCCCATACAATATCACTCATCTTTTCCAGCATCTCATCAGAATTGATATTGATTTTATATATTGAATTTTTTGCTTCAGCCGCCTTATTATTGTTTAATTGCTGCATGGCAACTTCGCTAAGCAGGCCAATTCCGCTCAGGGTAGAACCTACTTCATCATGCAGATCCCGGGAAATTTTAAGCCTGATTGCCATTATTTTTCTTACCTCGGTTAAACGAAGCTTGTACAAACCCAATACAGCAGCTACCGCAACCGTAGCCACAAGTAAACGAAACCACCAGGTTGCCCACCAGGGGGGTAAAATAATAAAACTATATTCTGCGGGAACTTTACTCCAAACATTATCATGTGTTACCGCTTTTACATTCAGCACATACGCACCGGGCGCAAGAGAAACAAAAGATATTGAATGTATCTTCTGTGGCTTGCTCCAGGCCGAAGAATCGTCACCTTTAATTAATTGATAACTGTATAAGACCTTGTCCTCGCTACGCAATGAAGTGGCACTGAAATTAAATACGAGATTGTTTTCATTATAGGCAAGCTTTGCGCTGCTCCCATTTATTATTGAACTGTCGACATCATTATTTTTAAGCAGTTGGGTAAAGAAAACCTTTGGAGGTTTTGTGGCCGAGTACTCGTCATTTCGCACAAATACAACTCCAGCCGGTGTTGCCAACCAAAAATTGTTCTTCGCATCATGTACATAATCCCATGTCGCCGAAATTCCGCCATACCTGGAAGTAAGATTCTCAATAGAAACCGAGTCTTTAAACGGATGAACCCGGTAAATGCCACCCATGGTCCCTGCGAACATTTCTCCGTCTTTATTAATTGAAATTTTAATAACCCATGGATTCGAAAGTCCTTCCTTTAAAAAATAATTCCGAACGATGAATGAATTGTCTTTTTGCCTTTCGAATTTAAGAATGCCCTTATAAATGGTACCCATCCAAAAATTACCGGCTGCATCCCTGGCAATGGTTCGTATGTGATTGTCGGGCAAATCCTGGTACCTCCTGATCAGTTCGAGTCGCATCGTATCACTATCCAATATGATCTTCCACCTGGCAACCCCATCGTTTAAACCACCCGTCCAAAGTTCATTCCCATCGATAAAAAATGTCCACAGACCTTTGTCAAAAACTCTCTGAATCCTGCCATCTTTAGTAGCGCGAAAAAGTCCAAAGTCCTGCAAATTCCACATCACGGCCGCTTCCTTATCGGTTTGCATCGCAGAAATAAAGTCAGTGTTCCACTCAGGACGATCCCATTTCTTCAGTAGCTTAATTTGAGGTTGCAGTTCATAGGATATTTTGAATAAGTATAGTTTATCATTCCACACGAACAGAGAATCATTTTGCACGTTTACGGAGATCCAGGCAAAATTATCTTTCGCCGGTAAATCGAAATTATATATCCTGCTTTGATATATACACGAGATACCCTTTTTATGTACCGCCCACGCCGACCCGTTCCGCTCATCCTCGGAAATTCCGGTGACATATTCGGAATGCAAACCATCGTTTTCAGAATAGAAATCATTGTATTTGTTGTAGAATTTATTGAAGCCTGCGTTGCCAGGCATCCAAATGTTTCCGTCTTTATCTTCCATCAGGCTGCTGGCTGCCAGGTCGAATTGCTTTAATATGCCCTGGCGATCTAGTCTCATAACTCCCTTTTTGCCAGCTGCAATAAACCAGTAGTAGCCATCAGCATCAATTAAAAAATCAAAAACCTGTCTTTGTGAAAAGCTGATACTACCTGCCAGCGCTGGTGCAGGCAAAAATTTAAAGAGTCCTTTTTGCAAGCTCAGCGTGTCCAGTAAATAAAACTGTGAATTAAAATACCAGAAACGCCGGTATCGGTCTTTGAAGACTCTGCCTGCCAGTCTTCCTATGACTTTCTGAAACGTTTTGTCGACTAAAAACAGGCTGTCCGGGTTTACCTGCTCAATTAAAAAGTGGTCACCCGTTTCATACATTTTTGCAACATCGCATGGAGCGGCTGAAATGCGCGCTGGTTTATAGTTTCTGATCTCAAAAATTTCTCCATCCCTTGAGCCAAATACTTCGCCCGTTTTGGTGAGTATAAGATTACTTAACTGGTATCCCCTGATTGGTATGGAGCGCACCCGGTTTCTTTTCACGAATACGTCGACACCTGAGCTTTCTATTACCCAAACCTCATCCCTGCTTCTTTCAAAAAATGACAAAACGATATCGGCCGACAGACCCCCATTCTCCACTGTATAGTTTCTAAACTGATGTCCGTCATATATACTGATGCCGCCAAATGTCCCGAACCACATAAAACCATCCTGGTCCTGGAAAACCGGCTTTTCCTTTGGCCCGGAAGCAATCGTATTACTGGGGAGTCCATCCGCAGCTGTGTAATAACGGAAATATTGTTGTTGTGCAAGAGAGGAGCCTGCGACTACCAGGTTAATTGCTAGCATTAACTGCCCCATCAGGAGGTAAGTGGTGGAATAAAAAATCCTTTTTATGGACCTTGTTCCGTGCAGCATCGATCTGGTTGTTTGAGCCCTTAACCATGTAAAAGTTAATTAATATCAGGCACAACATCAAAATGAGGCCGGTGGAATGAGGCAGGTTGTGTAACGTAAGATCAATAAACCATACAATTGCAGTATTGGTGGCAAAAAGGCAATAGCTTAAAAATTGGGTTACTTCTTTTGACCCCGCGTGTGTTGTGTGCTATGCGCCGGACAGTTTTAATTAGAAAGCCTCCTTTGAAAAGGAGGCCGGACGAATGCATGTTCTGTTTTGAAAAAACTCTTTTGCATTTAAACCTATACCCGGATTTACAGAGTATGTACCCTTTCAAATAATGACTACTTCCTCCCTATTCTGAAAGATGCAGTGGCTACATTATTCGTATTGTTATTAGAAGTCACCGTAATCGAGCAAATACACCATATCTGCGTGGGCAGGCCGTAAATAGTAAGCTTGTTGTTTCCTGATTTTGTGGACACCCGTTTCTCAAAATAAACTCGATCATCAATTTCACCTTTTATTGCAAAATGAATGGTAACTCCTGATTCTGGCATTCCTGATAAGATGGCGAGGTCAAAGTCAAAGCTCGACGAAGGGCTTAATTCTACACCTGCCGCGTCAATACTGATTTTAAGATTTTCTTCCGATGGATCTTTGTCACATTTTATCGAAGTCAGAACGAGTACTGTTATTCCAATTAGCGCCAGTATTTTTGAAATTATTCGCATAAAATGAATTTTAAATTGAACAACTTTGTTAAACGTCACACGCAGGCTAACTTATCCGTCACCGAACTACAACTACTTTTACCACTTTTCTCTCAACTCCGTATTGTACCGCCAATTGGTACATCCCGGAACTTAGATGTTCAAGTTGCATTTGGTTGCGTCCCTGTTTTAATAATTGCTGTCTAATTCTTTTTCCTGACAGGTCGTACAACGTCGATATTATTTTCCTGTTCGATTGCATGGTCACATCAATGAACAATGTATTGCTCACCGGGTTGGGATAATATCGAAGTGATGCATCTGCCAGTACTAAATCATTTGAAGCCGTGATCCAGTAAGGTTTTGGATCCGAACTTTTACTGCAGTTGAAGTTTGAGGTAACTACGACTTTATAGTTTCCAAACTCAGTATCCCCCGGTGTGTATGTGTTGGACGTTGCGCCGGAAATGGCTGTATCATTGCGATACCATTGGTAATGCCCATACCCTGTTCCGGTGATAAACTGGGTTCCATTCCAGTCGAGGGCGGGTTTAAAGGGTGCCGCTATATCGCATGAGAAGTTAAAGTCAATGGATGAATTCGGACAACTAAGCATCCCGGTTCCGACCACCTTGTAAATTCCAAGTTCAACAGGTTGGAAAAAACTGGTATCTGCCCCAGCAATTGAATTTCCATTCAGATACCATTGGTAGCCCGAATATCCCGATGCGGTAAAGAGTCTTGAACCATCCCAGCCAATCACCGGCGTCGTGGTGGAAACGGTAGCACAGTTAAGATTAAATTCATAGGAAGCATTATTGCAACCATAATCCGCTATAACAACCTTGTATACCCCGGTGTCCGTCGGCTGGTAAATTTCAGCGTTGATCCCCGGAATTGCCTGCCCATTCCTGAACCATTGATAATCATAATATCCCCAGATGGTCTGTAAATAAGTTCCATCCCAGTTTATAAAGGGCTGTTCCGGATTCAGATTGACAAGCACGACCGAAGATATTCCACACCCATCTGAGTTTTTAACGCCCACACTATATTCGCCAGATGATTTCGCTATATAAACTGTATCTGTTGCACCGGTGATTTGGAATCCATCTTTAAACCATTGCAGAACGCCGCTTTCACTAGACGTTAGTTTCACGCTATCGCCGTTGCAAATATTCAAACCGCCTCCCGGGATTATGCTCACCGGTAGTGAGTTATAAAATATAGGCACTTCCGCAGATTCGCCACACTTGCTGCCATCTATAACTCTTACTGAGTAGGTACCTGAAGCCGTGGCGTTGAACGCCGAATCGTTAGCGCCAAAGACTGACTGCCCGTTATAATACCACTGAAAATTTCCCTGTTGATGTGTTGATAAAAGCACGCTTTGGCCGAAGCAAGGATATAAGGAACCAGAATGGGTAATGCTAACTAAAATGTCTTCTGTCGGTTCCTTTAAACGCATTGCAAACTGGTCATACCGAATAGTATTATTTATGCTGTTGAAATACTGGCCCAATCCACCAACGATGATTTTGCCTTGCTGGATTGCCACTCCCGTGGCATAATTGTTAGAATCCACGGAATTATTACGTAAATACCATTGTCCATCTCCGCTAAAGCTACTATCAAACGTGCCATTGCCGTTCAGGCGGGCAATAAGGAGACCTGAGCCATAGCTATTTGAAATGGAGCCTGCCAGGATAATCTTTCCATCGTTATTAAGAGTAATTGCATTCATCCACCCGTTTAACACTGCCGAAACAAAGCTGTTATCAGGTTTACCATTACCGTGATAGCGTTTGGTGAGACCACCGCCCAGGACCGATCCGCCCGTTATTACAAGTTTTCCATCGGGTTGAACGACCATACCTGAAGCATAAATTAGTCCATTGGTTTCGCGGACAATGCCCGATAATCCAAAGGTGCTGTCAAGTTTTCCGTGGCTATCAAACCTGGCCATTAATAACCCCGTTGTGTTATATCCGCCACCGTAGTACCAGTCACAGTAGTATTCAGTGATGTCGCCTGTGGCAACAATTTTTCCATCTGGTTGGATGATGACCTGGGTTGCCCTGCCACCATTAATGTTATTGCTCGGAATGATGGATGTTCCGTTTTGACCAAATGTCGCATCAAGGACGCCATTACTGTCATACCTTAGAACGGAAAGCGCAGGCATACAAAACCAATTGCCATTACAGTCCGTAAAGCACGTGTTTGAGATATATCCGGCCACGATAATTTTTCCGTCCGGCTGAATAGCAATGCTATTGGCTTCATCGTTATAGGCACTGACAGGCGTAACCACCATGCCTCCACTGCCGAAGGTGTTATCAGGGGTGCCGTCACTATTAAATCGCACAAGCATAATATCCTTGTAATAGTTTACGCTGCTGTAACGAATTCCTACTACCACAATCTTGCCGTCGCTCTGCAATGCAGCAGACGAAGCATTATAGTACATGCCGAATTCCGGATTATAGGTTAATCGTCCATTAATGCCGAAAGTGGAGTCAGCCTGACCGTTACTTTTATACCTTAAGACATTGAACTGGGTATAGGTACTACTAACCTGGATAATCTTGTTGTCTGGCTGGACCAGTATATTTTTCCCCTGAAGCCAGTCGTTGGTGGTACTCAGCCCAAGTGCTTTTCCGTTAACCCCGAAACCTGGATCAAGTGGACTACAGGATTGAGCCATACTTGCCGCAATCCGTGCTACAAAAAGCAGCAGTGTAAAAACCTTTTTCATGAACGCTGTTTTAATATTGAGTAAAGGGAGCGTGAACTTCCCAAATGCAGGGACATTATCTTGTTTATTGCCAGGTCATTCCTCAACCTTTTGAAATAACACCTTCAAAATATTATCGGCAACTGCGTTCCCCTCCTGTAAACCTGCTTCTACAGAAAACCGGTAATGTATGCCCCCAAATATTTTTGAATCGCCTGCTTCCTTTGCCATCGCCCTGAACGAATAATAAGTTCTTGGCTTCATGCCTGCATAATCGTAAGTATGATCGGTCAGTTGATAATCGTTGCCAAATACATGAGCAAGTGATCTGCATACAGCAGCAGCCATCGCAGCGAAACCTGAGGTATATTCAGGATGCGGTGGCGTGGGTACCAGCGATAACCAGTCATCGTGCCTCATGACATGCCGGATATAGGTGACTGGCCTTAAAAGATTGTAGACATACCTTGTTTTCCAACAGCTGATCCATGCATCGTTCAACGACAGTCCCGTGATCGCATAGGCAAATGCCGCCTGGTCCAACGACGAATTTTCCTTTTGAATTATTTGTCGCAGAATATTCAGCCAGTGTCCCGGCGCTGTAATTCCAGGATTGATTTCCTTCCAGTACAGAGCAATTTCTTTTTGTTGGGGTTTTATATTTTGTGAAATGTCATAGACTTCCTTTACCTGTTTGTAGAACGCAGACGAACTGTCTTCGGAATATGGTATAGGCGCAGGCGGCTGAGCATTTATGATGCTACCGCTTACCATCGTTCTCAAACTGCCCCAGTGTGGAGTAACGGGCTGTGAATATTTGGGAGGTGTGGGTATCCATTTTCCTGGCCCGGATGGTGGGGAATATTTATCATTTGCATGTTGGTAGCCGTCTGCTTCCGACCAGGCATAAACCCTCTGGGCGACCGATAATCCATAATCTGCAGACCTCTTAAGAGTGGCTGCATCCACATCAGGCGAAAAGCTTTTCCTAATAGCTTCTTCCAGTGAGTCGATTAAGCGTTTGCCAGCTGCTTCTGATGGAAACATGGAGCGATTCATAAAAGCCATTGCAGCATTTAAACTGGATGGCCAGTGATACCTTTCCTTTTGATTTACTCCCGGTAGTGCGTGTAAATTGTTTAGGGCGCTTTCCGAAAACCAAAAAGGTGACTTTCGCGCTATGCCGGGAAAAATTGATCGAAAAGCCGCCAAACCGGTATACGAATAGATGCGGACAAACGGTCCATTGAAAATCGCGGGAGTGCTACTCATTAGTTTTATTTGCATAGCCATCCATTTATCCAGCACCGTCGAAGAATAGGAAGAAGCTGGCGCACTCTTTTCGGGAAATGAATGGACTGTTTTTTTAAATGAAAAAGAACAGATAAAAAAAGGTAAGAGTAATAGTTTCTTCATCTACTGATTTATTATGTGATTAATCAATCGCTGTCTTCGGGCGGGCAAATGGGATTTATTTGAAGTCAGAACCGACAATTTGCACTTGAGTCGTTTGGATCGTTCTTTTATCTGTCGTGTTCAAACCAAAATGGTAAACAAATGCTGCAAGAATTTTTGGCATGGTTTCTTTAAATGGAGCAGCAAACACAAAAATATATTGAGTCATTGCCCAATTTTCTTTATTTCGACCAACGTCAGGGGCAAACGGCACAACACTAAAGAACCGGTATCAACACCAGATACCGTCGACGAATGGTTTTCATCCTGCCGGGAATTACTCACGTCTAAGCTTATTTGACCAGCGGGGAAATTGCAGCATGGAATGGTTTAAATTTATCGTGCAACCCCTGATGTGCCATACAACAATTCATATTCTCTGATCAACGCATGCATAGAATTGCCGGGCGTGTTGCATTCCGGACAGTGTAGGCGATTTCATTCAACATCTTGTTTCATTTCCCTATTCATGTATTTAAGGGGTGGAATACAAACGGGCCACCCAACCCGAATCTTCAAAAACTGGGCATAATTTTTTTTATGAAGCCTCTATTCGTGAATACTTTTCTTGCAGTTATAGTTTGCGTTATATCTTTTGAAAACAACCCTCCCGCATCGGTACCTTTCAATTCAAACTTATAAACTCCCTGAACAAGACTTGTCACTTGTGTTTGAGGAGCATTTGCATTATCAAATAAGAAAGGAATAGCTTTTTCATAAAAGTTTAATTGTTTTAAAACCCCATTTCTTGCTCCTCTGGTACATCATGATTCATTTTAGTGTGTCGTTGGATTCGTTTTACCCGGTAAGAACAGGTAAAAGGAAAAACGGCAGGATTACTTGAACCTGAGCTGACGAACAGAGCCATATTTCCAAAAACTGTTCCTGTTATATATCCGTTCACTGCTCCATATTCCGTAACATTTGTCGTCAAAGAGGTTTGGTTTGTAAATGAACTGGTATATAGTGTATCATTTAATTTAGAACCAATATATACTGAATAGTTCCCCGGAACTATATTGTTACCGGTTCCAATATTTAATGAAATTGAATTTGCCCGATTGACCGACGAAGGGGCTTGGCCATGTATATGCGTATAAAAAGAGCCTGAAGTATCTGCCACCCTTTCGCCATAAACATTAACAGAATCAGAAGTTGGCAACCACGAATATATAATCCCGTTTAATGAAAGAGTAATATAAGTGTCACCTGGCTGGTTAACTAAATGCAATATTTTAAATGTCGAATCGGCTAAACTGGATCCTGTTGCAATTAATTTAACTGTATAATCTCCCGCAGTTGAATAAGGGTTCCATTATTCATATAGGCTGCATTATGGCGACGGGTTCCGTTTACCAAAATCAGCAACTGATCAGGAGCAAGGAGGAGAATACCAGGGAACAGCTTTTTATGATATTCCATCAGGAACTCCAATCACCGATTCTATAAGGATCAAAGCACGGGATGACTCTGTCATTAATGAAAGAGATATTGATAAAAAAGAGTTTACAAAACACAACGGGATCAATGAAGTGATCAATTCAGGTTTTATGGTGAATGGCGGTTATCCTGTCAGTAAGCATTCAAAATTATCCTTGACATCAATGTGTGCAGAGCCTCTGAATGATTGGATCCCTTCAAAAAAACATTGCTGTATGCTGGGTGCCCGAAATCCATTACTAATTGCTCCCCGCAAAGAAAATGTAGAGGAGAATTTATAACGGGCTGCGAGTTTACCTGCGAGATTGCCGTGTTTGATACAACAAATCGTGACATTAAAGCCATCCTGTTTGATTACCCCGATATTGACCTGGTGCAGTTTTATACCAATGCAATCAATACAAGAACTCATGGATTAGATGTGGTACTGATTGGCAACTGGAGAATTAATAAAACCAAGCTTGGATTGACGCTGGCCGCCAATTTCAACCGCAGTGATATTTTCGGCGAAATTAAAACTACTGATAAGATTTCCGACACCGCCCGCTATACCAGTACATTATTCGGTAAAGAAGAAAAAACCACCCTGGAAAAAGGTCAGCCGGGAGAAAAAATAATTTTATTTGCAACGATTACCAAAGGCAAATTTGGATTTGCGGTCCGAAATACCCACTTTGGAAATACCGCCTTAGTTACAATAGATACTAATCCAACCGATACATTGTATGAATCTTTCTCTTCTAAAATTCTTACTGACATTAGCATCACCTACACACCAAGATCGTGGCTAGCGATAACCGCCGGCGCCAACAATATTTTTGATGTATATCCGGACCGCCTGAAGAATTACAGGAATACCGGTGAAGGGAGCGACATCTACAGTAATGGAGCTTCGCCGTTTGGATACAATGGAGGATATTATTTTGTAGGTGTGAGTTTTAATTTTTGACAAGTTACTTCTTGTTGTTTAACACAATAAATATGTTTGCAAATTCAAAACTTCAGCTTCCAGACCTGTTTTGATAAAATCTTTCGCTATTTCAGTTTCCTTCCACTAATTTTTATCTAATTAATGTCACTGTTCCGTTGATTTTTGTTTTGCTTGCATTGCCTGGTTTGATGAATTCACAATACCACACAAATGTTGCGGATGATGGCATCTGTCCGTTAAAACTACCATTCCATCCTTTTGCAAAATCAACAGTTTCAAATACTTTTTGTCCCCAGCGATTATAAATTACAAGCCGATAGTCTGTTAAATTATATCCACCCAGAATTTTAAACCAATCATTTTTCCCGTCATTATTGGGTGTAAACCCGGTTGGAAAATAAATATCACAATTGCTCTCTGTTATCATTATTTCATCACTTGCTGAGCCACAATTATCCGTTACCATTACGAAATATAAACCGGGTTGTTTTACGGCGATGTGGCTTTGGGTAGAACCATCCTGCCAACTATAATTAGTAAACTGCCCTGGATAGAGTAACACTGAATCCCCGGAACACAAATTTTTATCACTCCCTAAATCGGGCGCAGGTTTGGGCAACACAGTTAGTTGCAGTGTCCTTATACTATCACAACCGTTGGCCGCAATTAATGTATCAACATAGGTGCCACCAGCAGCATATCCTGAATAATTTTGACCCTGGCAGATAGTTTCTTTTATTGCAGAAAAGGATTTTGGTTTTATAGCAAGCTGTAGCGTAACGATACTGTCGCATCCATTGGAAGCAACCAATGTATCTGTATAAGTACCGCTGCTGGTAAAGGTTTGGCCATCCCAAATATAGCTGTTACAGGCTGAAGCATTAAAAGTAAAGGTCGAGTTGGTATTACCGATAGTCAAATTCAGTGTTATTATGCTATCGCAACCGGCAGCATTTGAACGTATTTGTGTATAAACTCCACTTGAAGTGTAGGTTTGACAATTTAACGTATAGCCACTGCATGATGTTACCGTTATTGTTGACGATGTTCTACCGCTTGTGCAACTACTCATTTTATCTACAAAAATATCAGAACCACCAAACGAGGTAAAATTGTAAACACCTAATCCCGGGTCAAAATCTACTGTATCACCAAAAGCTCCTGTTGTATAAATATTTCCTGTGGCATCTAATGATATTGCACTCCCATACGCTGATCCCGTGCCGCCCATCTGCCTTGCCCAAACAAAATTTCCCATTGGATCTAGTTTAGACACAAAAATATCTCCATTCCCAGCAGCATTCAGGTTGAAGACAGTTCCCCCGGGATCAAAATCTACACTACCAATAAATGTTCCGGTTGTAAAAACACTTCCTGTAGCATCTAATGATATTGAACTACCATCTAAAAATAATGAACTAACAACCATGGACCCGGTGCCTCCGATTTGCTTTGCCCAAGCAAAATTGCCGGCAGCATTTAATTTGGAG
>Ga0207701_10002081_pt1 | contig 20736 bp, 24 predicted proteins | sample KBSSwiSSwithPhiX_FD_184294 | JGI IMG/M metagenome (GOLD analysis project Ga0207701, IMG submission 184294) | Switchgrass rhizosphere bulk soil microbial communities from Kellogg Biological Station, Michigan, USA, with PhiX - S5 (SPAdes) (version 2) | ecosystem: Environmental > Terrestrial >... | reverse complement strand
TCGATCTGCGTAATCTGTGGATCAAAAACTCTGAATATTCCGTTTGCCTTTCCCCTGCCTTGCGGCAGACTTATGATTCGGTCGCCAGTCGGCGGGCGCGTTGATTTTCCCTATGGCAGATACTACTGAACTTGTGCCGGAATTGCTGGAGGCCGGCGTGCATTTTGGGCACCAGACCAAGCGCTGGAACCCGAAAATGCGGCCCTACATTTTCGAGCAGAAAAACCAGATCTACATCATCAACCTGGATGAGACGGTAAGGCAATTGCAGCGCGCCACTCAGTTTTTGGAGGAAATAACGCGGCGCGGCGGGAAGATTTTGTTTGTCGGGTGCAAGAAACAGGCGCAGCAGGCAGTGAAAGAAGCGGCCCTGGCCTGCGGTCAGTTTTTTGTCAACCAACGCTGGCTCGGCGGGACGCTGACCAATTTGGCGACGATTCGTAAAAGCATCGGTCGCCTGAAATTCATCGAACAAATCGAGCAGTCGCCGGCTTTCAAGAAAATGGGCAAGCAAGAAATCGCCGCCCTCAATCGCGAAGGGGCCAAGCTCCGCCGAAACCTCGACGGCATTCTGGAAATGTCGCAATTGCCCGATGCGCTTGTCGTCGTTGACACGACCCGCGAGCAGAACGCGGTGAACGAAGCGCGCCGTCTCAATATTCCGACCGTGGCGATTGTCGATACTAATGCCGACCCGGAGATCATCGATTATCCGATTGCCGGTAACGACGATGCTATCCGGGCCATTCGCGTGATCCTGCAGAAGCTGGTCGATGCGATTGTGTCGGCGAGCGGCGATTCGTCGGTCACCGCGCAGGCAGAGATGGCCGGCGTATCCGCTTAAAACGGACGAGAAATCGACGGCTCTGTCGATTTCACATTGTAACGATGTAACTTTTGTACCTTTTAACGAATGCTAACCATGCAAATTGATCCAAAAACCGTTAAGGAACTTCGCGACCGCACGAACGCGGGAATGATGGATTGCAAACGCGCGCTGACGGAAGCCAATGGCGACCTGGCGAAAGCGGAGGTGATTTTGCGGATGAAGGGAATTGCCAGCGCCAGCAAGAAAGCGTCGCGCGTCACGAAGGAAGGGATCGTTGCCTCTTACATTCATTTGCAGGGGAAAGTGGGCGTGTTAGTCGAAGTGAATTGCGAGACCGATTTCGTAGCCAAGAACGAAAATTTCCGTGCGTTTGTTAAGGATATCACGCTGCACATCGCCGCGGCGCATCCGCTCTACGTGAGTCGTGACGATGTCCCCGGCAATCTGATTGAAGCCGAGCGCGAAATTTACAAGGCGCAAGTGAAAGGCAAACCGGAAGCGGTCATGAACAAGATCGTGGACGGCAAGCTGGAGAAATTTTACAGCACGGTTTGTTTGCTGGAACAGGGGTTTATCAAAAATCCCGACCAGACGATCAAGGAATTGGTGAGCGCCAAGATCGCAGAGTTGGGTGAGAACATTGTGATTCGTCGTTTCACCCGCTACCTGGTTGGCGAAGCGTTGGCGCACGATGCCACCGCCACACCAGCGAGCGAACGAGCGGCTTAAAGGCAGGACGGCTGCCCTCACTGCCGGTCCGAGCCGGACAAGCGGATTCGCGTGCGTCTCTCTCTCAACGGGAGAGAGTAGGAGAGCAGATATGCGAGATCTCATTTCTGGCTAGCGCTGGAGCATGCTCGGTTCCTTCCCGTCGGGGAGAAGGTTAGGATGAGGGCTTTCAAAATCCGTTTCATCCGCGTCATCCGCGGTTAAATTGATTGGTCATGGGCCTGAGCCAGTACAAACAGAAACGCGATTTTAAGAAGACAGCGGAGCCGGCTGGTGCCGCCAAGACCAGCGGGCGAAAAGCGCGCGCTCTACGTTTTGTTATCCAGAAACATGATGCCCGCCGGTTGCATTACGATTTCCGGTTGGAAATGGAGGGTGTTCTGAAATCGTGGGCGGTGCCGAAGGGCCTGCCGTGGGCGCAGGCGGAGAAACATCTCGCTGTCGAGGTGGAAGATCATCCGATCGATTACGCGGACTTCGAGGGCATCATTCCCGAAGGACAGTACGGTGGTGGCACGGTCATGGTTTGGGACCGCGGAACGTATGAGCTAACGCCTGCGGGCGATCCGGTGGAGGCAGTTCGCAAAGGTAAATTCCATATGATTTTGCATGGCGAAAAAGCCAAAGGCGAGTGGGCGCTCATTCGCATCCGACCCCAGGATGGGAAGAACCAATGGCTCTTGATGAAAACCGCGGGCGGGGTGAAACCGATTTCAAAAAAACGCGACGACCAATCGGTCAAGACTGGCCGGACGATGAAACAAATTGCATCGGCCCGAGACGCGGAATGGCAATCCAATCGCGTGAATGAAAAAGATTCGTTCAAAGCGCGCATTGCTGACGCAGCGAGAAACGCCTCGCTTAAAAAAAAAGACGAAAGTGAAATAGGGCGCGCAAAAACTGGCGTCATTCCGAGGCGAGCAAAACAAAGTCGAGGGGCCCAGCGGTCGAACGTCTCGGTCGTTTCGGGGGATCCTTCGGCTTCGCCGCGCTCCGCTCAGGATGACGCACTGGCTAAACTGCCGAAAGCAAAGCCGCGCTTCATCGAGCCGATGAAGCCGAAACTAGTGGAGCACGCGCCAACTACAGGCGATTGGGTGTATGAACTGAAGTTCGATGGCATTCGCGCACTTGCGATCAAAAACGGGCGCACAATCCAATTAATCTCGCGAAATGAGAAAAAGCTAAACGATCGGTTCCCTGAGATCGTGCAGGCGGCTGCGGACTTTGACGCCGATGAATGCGTGGTCGATGGCGAAGTCGTCGCAATGGACGGCGAAGGTCGGTCATCGTTTCAGCTTTTGCAGCGCGCCGAGCTCGATGGCAAAGATGCGCCGCTGGCGTTTTACGTTTTCGATCTCCTGCAATTGAATGGCCATAGTTTGACCAACGTACCGCTGACTCTGCGCAAGGACGCGCTGATGCGCATGATTCCGCCATCGGGCGATGTTATTCGTTTTTCGGGGACGCTCGGAGCTGATGCCAAGACTTTGCTGTCCGAAATTCAGCGGCGCGGCTTGGAGGGGCTTATCGGGAAGCAACGCGATTCCGTTTACGAGCCCGGCCGGCGCAGCGGAACCTGGATTAAGTTAAAATGCGTGACCGAGCAGGAATTTGTCATCGGAGGTTTCACACCGCCGGCGGGCGCGCGCAAACATTTCGGCGCATTGCTGGTGGGTTACTATGACAAGGGGCGACTGCGTTTTGCCGGCAAAGTCGGCACCGGGTTCGACGCGAAATTACTGAGCAGTTTGTACAAGAGGATGCGGGCGGAAGAGAGCACCACCTGTCCGTTTACCGACCTGCCATCGAAGCAAAATGGCGAATGGGTGCAGGGAATCACCCCGGGCGAAATGCGGAAATTTACCTGGGTGAATCCAAAACTTGTCTGTCAGGTCAAATTCACCGAATGGACCCGCGACTTGAAACTGCGCCAGCCCGTGTTTGTGGGACTACGCGAGGACAAGGATCCGCGTGAAGTGGAGAGGGAGACGTAGGGGGCATCGGATTCCAGCCTTTGAGGGAACCCGGTCATTCGCACGAGACTACAAGGCCCTTGTGGTCACGATCAGCTTGTCGTTTTGCACCGTTGCCATCCTGATATTTCGCCAAAGATCACTCGCGTCACCACGCCTGGCGGATTCACGACGAAAGCTGTCGTTAAAACTGCGATTGAATGATTGAATCAACTCAGCGGTAAGAAGCGCGCGCGGAAATTGGTAACCGTTCGCTTCGGCGGAGCGGACGTTGAAGTTAAAATTATCGTCCACGTAGCTAAAACCGAACTGAATGTTTCCATTAAACCATCGTCCCCTGAGTCGGCTCCAATGTGCCGAATCGAGCGGTGCACTGACGTCGAGCGACACAATGGAATTGGCAAAGGCGACCCGCGCATGATTGCGTGCCTCGCGGAATTCGGGTTCATTTTGCAAGAGAGCGTTAACGTCGTCGGCGGTGAATTCAATTGTGGTTTCTACCCGATTTCTGATCGCACTGCGGAGCGAGTCCAATTTTGCTTTCGCCAGCTGCAATGCCGTCGGCGTTACCGGCCGCGTCTGGATTTGAGCCGGCGCGGTTGCGGTAAACATGTTGATGCCGCGGTTTACGACAAACAGACCACTGCCGATCAGAACAACGCCGAGAACAACCACGACAACAACGAGGACCAGACAGCCCTTGGCGAAGCACCCCATCCCGCTCGGCACGGGCGGCGGTTGCGCTTGCCTGATTGGTGGAGCGTCCATTTCGCGGCGACAACTAGCGCGACCAAACCAGCTTTGAAAGAATTTTCTTGTGCGAGAAGAACATTGGCGCGCCACCAGTGGACCCGTAGATTGAAAAGATGAAAGCCAAAGTAGTGGTGATGCCAAAAGCGGCGGTCCTCGATCCGCAGGGCGCAGCCGTGCGGGAGGCAATGCAGCATCTCGGAATGCGCGAAGTCAAAAATGTGCGGATTGGCAAATACCTGGAAATCGATCTCGAGCGCGACGACGCTGACGTGGAAGCGCGCTTGCACAAGCTTTGCCGCGATTTGCTTTCGAATCCGGTCATCGAAGATTATCAGTTGGTGAAGGAATGAAAGCTCTGCGTTATTTTTTCTGCGTCGTTTTTCCGCCGCTCGCTGTTCTGCTCACCGGACGGATTGCCAGTTTTTTCCTGAGTCTAATCCTGACGCTTCTCGGCTGGATTCCAGGTGTGATTCACGCCTGCCTGGTGGTAACTGATTATCATGAAGAACGACGAGCGACGCGGCTTGCTCACGCTTAGATGAAATTCGCAGTCATCCAGTTTCCTGGTTCTAACTGTGACCAGGATTGCCTGCGCGCGATCAATGGGCTCGATGGGTTGAGCGCGGAATACGTTTGGCACAAAGAGACGACGCTGGCCGGCTTCGATGCCATCGTGCTACCGGGCGGATTTGCTTATGGTGATTATTTGCGCTGCGGGGCCATCGCGCGTTTCTCGCCCATCATGAACGAAGTAGTGCGCGCGGCGAAAGAGGGTCAGCTCATTCTCGGCACCTGCAACGGCTTTCAAGTGTTATGCGAGGCGGGGTTGCTTCCGGGTGCCCTCGTTCGCAATCGCGGGTTGCGTTTTGTTTGCGATATGGTCAACCTGCGAATCGAAGTCGCCGACTCGTCTTTCACGCACGATTGTGCGCAAGGCACCATCTTGCGGATGCCGATTGCTCACGGCGAAGGCTGTTATTTTGCCGATCCGAAAACATTACGGGAATTGAATCGGAACGGGCAGATCATGATGCGCTATTGCGATGCGACCGGCGCGACCACACCCGAATCGAATCCAAACGGTTCCATTGAAAACATTGCCGGCATTTGTAATCGGAAGGGAAATGTTTTCGGTTTAATGCCGCATCCGGACCGCGCATCCGATGTCCGTCTCGGCAGTGCGGACGGCACCAAAATATTCCTCTCCATGGCCGAGACCATTCTGGCCGGACGCGCCCGAGCTGCGGCGTGAGTCTGTTCCTAACGGGAACTGGTACTGGCGTCGACAAAACCTTCGTCACCACTTCGCTTTTGCAGTGATTGCGGGCCCGGCGAATTCGCGCTGCGGCACTGAAAAGCAATCTGCGGTGGCGACCGGGATGATGCAGGTTGGAGGCTAGCTGCGAGCTCAGCGGGAATTGCGGGGTGTGTTTAAAAACGTAACACAATTGTCAATATTTTGACACCTTGGGAGGGACGAAATCAGCCCTTCCCTCGGCAAAAACGGTGGCACCCGCATTGCTGGGAAAGCGCCTACAACTCAACCCACTATGCTACTGCAAAAGACTCTCCACATGGGCCAGTCGTTGCTAGAGTGCAAAAACCGCCTGGCGAATATCCATTCCTACCGGCGCCAGTTTGTGATGGTAACGAGGGCGATCATTACCTCATCGAAAACGGTCGATTTTTCGTTTCGTGGGCCGCTCGGTTTCGCGGGCCACACCGTTCTGCTCGGTCTCGAGAGCGATTCGCCGGATGAGGTCGTTTTCGAATCCGTCGGCGGCAATCTCGATCTGATGGGAATTGTCGATTTCACGGAGGTGCGGCCGAACTGCACCGAAATCACCCTGGCAATGCACTACGAGATTAAAAATAAATTTTTCGCGTGGCTGGATCGGCGATTGCATTTCATGGACGCATTCGTCAACCGCGAGCTGCGCAGTATTCGAGCACACTTTGAGGGAATCGCAGCGCCGTATGCCGAGCCGGCAACTATCTTGCCTATGCTCGAGACGGCAACTGCGTAGGGCAGGCGGAAAGGGCGCGGTCGGGACGCCGCGCCCTTTTTCCTGTACGAATGTCGCACCGGGATCCCCAATCCCGGCTGTAGAGGCGGGCGTGCCGCCGGCATTTTTGCCACAATTTCTTCAGAGGCGGCTGTCGCCGCCTAGAGTTACCCAATCCGCACTGCGTGGGTTTTGTCGAGTCGCAAGATTTGATTCGCGGACAATGTGATCTGCTCGGTTGGATTGCGTAGCTTCGCGCCGTCCAATTGAATGCTCCCTTGTTTGATCAGGCGACTTGCTTCAGCGCGCGACTTCGTAATCGCGCAGACAGCGAAAGCTCGAACGACAATTGTGACGACATCGCCAGATTGCGCCGACAAAACTGGAAGCTCGGTTTCCGACAATCGCTTTTCGCTGAAGCGTGTCGTCCATTCTTCTTTCGCCCTGGACGCGACCTCGCGTGAATAATACGTAGCGACGATTTCAGCCGCGAGATGTTTCTTCGCCTCCAGCGGATGCTCGCCCTTCGGAAGCTCGCGCGAGAGCAGCAGCAAATAATACCGCGCCATTAATTCATCGGAGATGCTCATCAATTTGCCGAACATCTCGGCCGGTGGATCATTGAGCGCGACATAGTTGCCGAGGCTCTTGCTCATCTTTTGTTTACCGTCGAGCCCCTCCAGGATCGGTGTCAGCAGGACGATTTGCTCTGGTTGTCCGTTCATTCTTTGCAGGTCGCGCCCGAGTAGGATGTTGAACAACTGATCGGTCCCACCGAGTTCCACGTCCGCTTTTACCATCACCGAATCGTAGGCTTGCATGATCGGGTATTGAATTTCGTGCGCATGAATCGGTTGCTCGTTTTTGATCCGGTCGCGAAAATCTTCCCGTTGCAGCAACTGCTGCAAAGTCACATTGCCGTTGAGCCGGATTACGTCTTCGAACGATAATTTTCCGAGCCAGGAGCCGTTATAAACAATTTCGGTCTTGCTTTGATCGAGAATTTTAAAGGCTTGTTCGCGATAGGTCGCGGCATTGCGGTCCACTTCTTCGCGCGTGATCGTCGGGCGCGTCGCTGAACGCCCGCTGGGGTCGCCAATCAACGCGGTGAAATCTCCGATGATTAAAACGGCCTGGTGGCCAAGCTCCTGAAAATCCCGCAGTTTCCGGAGGATGATGGTATGCCCGAGATGAAGGTCGGCACTGGTCGGATCGACGCCGAGTTTCACGCGCAACCCGCGGTTGGCGCGGAGTTTTTCCACCAACTCCGCTTCACTGATAACTTGCGCGGCGCCTCGGGTGAGTCGTGCAAGCTGATCGCGCATATACATGCGCACTAAAAACAGCAGGCGCGCGGAAACAACCTACTTGTTTTTGTTCAACAACTCGCGCACTTCGTCGATCGTGAGTGGTCGATCCTGCGCATGCAGCGCCTTTTGACTTTTGCCCTGTCCCAGAAACGGCCGGTTACCGGCGAAATCGCGAGTGGCGTATTTTTTCGTGGAATACGCATTCGTTGAAACACCTCGCGCCTTTTTCGTTTCAAATCCTTTCATCGGCGGCGCAGTGGGCACTGTTGCTGATTTGGTTGTGTAACTGCGGGAGCTGAAGGTGCTCGTAGGCGCCTGGCGATCGGCGACGAAGGTTTTGGTGAGTTTTTTTTCCGAAACGTAAAAGGTCTTGGTCGAAGCGGATCGGGTGGGGGCTTCCGTTCCACCGTTGAACTTTTTGTTTTGGTCCGAATTCGACAGTTTTGTGTCCGGGCTCAGGAGCCGGTCGACGAGTTTGCGCTCCTGTTCCTGGGCATAACCCGCAGTCGTAAGAGCGAGGAACGCGAAGGTGAAAAGGGCGGCGCGCACCGTTTCAGCCTGCAAAATTGAGGGCGATTTGTAAAGAAAAAGCGTGATTTCGGCCTCGAGGTTCGATCTGGACGGGCATGACTGCTCGATCCACCTTGAGTATTGCTCGATTTTACGCCCCGTGGCGGCCGCCGCTGCTCAAAGACTGGCAGTTCGATGAGCTGGAAGCTCATGATGCCTCGCGTATCGTGAAGCCATGGAGGACTTGCTTTTCCGTGACGATCAGGCGCTGATGCGCGAAGCTTTGCGTCTTGCGAAGAAAGCCGCGGCGAGCGACGAGGTGCCGATCGGCGCGGTGATCGCGAAAAACGGGCGCATTGTTGGTCGTGGATACAACCAGGTCGAAATGCTAAAGGACCCGACGGCGCACGCCGAAATTCTGGCGATCACCCAGGCGGCGGCCGCGGTCGGTGACTGGAGACTAAACGATTGCGACTTGGTGGTGACAAAAGAGCCGTGTCCGATGTGCGCGGGCGCAGCCGTTCGCGCCCGATTGCGCCGGGTGGTTTTTGGTTGCGAAGACCCGCAGGGGGGCGCCGCCGGAGGTGTTCTTAATCTTCTGCAAATGTCGCAGCTAAATCATCGTTGCGACATTGCGAGCGGTGTGCTGGCGCAGGAGTGCAGTGCATTGCTTCAGGAATTCTTTCGCAGTAAACGCGATACGATCGAGAAGTAGAAGCCGGCGTTAATGCGTTGCGCGATGGGACGTTCCGGGTGGATCGAGCAATCGCGCCACTGGCGGATGACGGAGCGCCCGATCCACCATTATTCACGTTTGGCGGCCCGTCCGGGCCGCCGCTGGTAGCCCCGAACAAAGTACATCCACAGGCGGGATGCGGCATGAGATTGGCTGTGGATCTTAGAGATGAAAACCCCACCGACGACCCCGCCGCGTACTTCCCTTCCTGATTGGCTAAACGATTGTTCGTTCCAGTCGCGCCAGGACTCGCTCGGCCTCACGCCGGGCATCCTCGCTCACCATGTTAAGAAATCGGCCCCTCCGGAGCCTTCCCATCGTGATTTTGCCTCTGGGACTGGTGTGACGGCGTTGGGGGAGCATGGCCTTGTTTCAATAACCAATCAAAATTCCGGTCCGGTGCTCGAATCGTCGACCACGAAGACCTCGTTGAAGTCCTCGAACAACGAGGTTTTGTCCGAACTGCGCACGTTGCGGCAGCTGTCATCCCAGGTTTTTGATCCTCCCAGTGAGCGCGATTTTCTGCCCGAGATGATTCTCTTCGGGCTAATCGGCGTCCTGGGTGCGGCGTGGCCGATCATCTCGATGTTCATCGCCATGGCCGGGCGGCACTGAACGGCGCAACTAGAGCTACTTCGGTAGGCTGCTTTTCGGTTCGCCTTTTGAATCGAAAAACACGAGCGTTCCGCCTTTTTCGTTGCTGGTGAGCGCCACCGCCTGTTCGCCCTCTTTACCGAGAACGGCGATCAGGCCGCGATTCTCGTCGCATCCCATATATGCAGTCTGGTAGCCCGTTTTCCCCTTGATCGAAACAACCCCGTCGCCGTCCACTGTCGTGATTTCCGCCACCGGTCGGCCTTCCGCGTCCGCTACCACGAACGTACCGCCCTGGTCTTTCCCGAGCATCAACACATTGGTTTGTCCGGCGGAATTTTGCGCGCTCACGATGCCGCCCAGCTCATGCACCTTCAACCCGGCCCGTGGTTTTCCGTCAGCCGACGCCACAAAAATCTCGCCCGCGCCGTCCTTGGTTTCGCCGATTGAGACCACGACCTCCTGGTCCTTGTTCCAAATCTCAAAACGCGCGCTCCCATTCTCGTCTATTTGAAACAATCCGCGCGCCCGGCCGTCGTTATCGTTCAGATATATGCAGGCATATCCCTCTTCGGCCTTGAGCAGGATCGGCATCTTATCGGCGCTGTGACGTATCGATATCACTTCAGCGTCGAGCAGTAAGAACGGCGGGCGCGGCTGCTGTGGCAGCTTTTCTTCCTGACCCAGCACGCGTAAAACATGGTCGAGTTCGCGTCGCAGCCGCGCTACCTCATTCCTTAATTGATTAAGTTCGTCTGCCATAAGTGTGATTGTGGCAATCCCAGGCGCCGGCCCCATTCTACTTCGGACAAATTCGGCGACAAGCTCGCTGATTATCCTGGCTGCCTCGCTAGGATTCGAACCTAGACAAAGAGATCCAGAATCTCTGGTGCTACCGTTACACCACGAGGCAATCGAAAGGAAAAGTAACCTCTAAATTATGCTCCTTTCAAGCGTGTCGCTCTGGTAGCGCCTGACACCCTCGTCGCGTGTTTTGACGCCCTTACAGTCAAAGTTCTCAGCTCAAAATCAATTCGCTACCTTCGCGCGCGCCTTCCACCGCTATTGACTTGCCCAACTGCGCGATCTGCATCCGCGCCTTGTCCACGATCTTGTCTACCATCTCGTCGTCGTGATTCGGATCATGATGAAATAACACTAGCCGTTTTGCATCCGCGTCGGCTGCGAGTGAGACCACGCTGCTGATCGAGCCGTGTCCCCAGCCGATGTGCCGTTGATATTCCTCGTCGGTGTACTGCGCGTCGAGAATGAGCAGATCGGCTCCCCGCAAAAATTCGATGAGCTCAGCGCGTTCTTCTGCCGGTGATCTGAATTTACGCGCAGTGTTTCCTATACCGCGATTTCGCAACTGCACATCGAGCTGTTCGAACGGCTCGTTATCTGGCATGTAAACAACCGAACCGGCCGGCGTGTTAATGCGATAGCCCGCGCAAACTCCCGGGTGATTCAAAAACTTCGAGCGCACCTGGAGTTTTCCAATTTTAAAATCGTTGTCTTTCAACTCTTCAATCTTAATTTTTCCGGGCAGCTCCGCCATGGTGACTGGAAAAAACGGTGTCTCCATCTGGCCGGCGAGAATCTCTCCCAGTCGCGTGCGGGTGCCGTCATAACCGAAGACCCGGAGTTGGTTTTTCCCGCTATAAGCCGGGAGAAAAAAGGGGAGTCCCTGGATGTGGTCCCAGTGGGTGTGTGAAATCAGGATCGCCAGTCGGATTGGATCCGAACCGAACTCGTGCTGCAACGATTGGCCGAGAAGGCGAATTCCCGAGCCGGCGTCGAGGACGATGATTTCGCCTTCGGCACGCACTTCCACGCAACTGGTGTTACCGCCATATCGGACCGTGCCGGGCCCCGGTGTTGGAATAGAGCCGCGTACGCCCCAGAAAATTACTCTGGTCTTGGAGGCGCCGACATTCCTCGTCATCGCGGTGAAATCATTGTGACACGCAAATAATGAGCGACCAAGATTTTTTAACAAGGAGCGGCTGTTTCTAACTGCCGTCTAAGGCAAAAGCGATTTCTAATCGCTCAAAATAAAAATAAGTTAGGCGACTTACAGTCGCATTGGTTTGGTCGGCAGGTCCGAGCCGGACGGGCGTAGCAAACAGCCGTTCCTTGCCACACCCTTAACCCTCTCTCCTCCCAAGAGGAGAGAGGGCAGGGTAAAGGGCGGCGGGAACCGAAAAACACGCCGCTCCTAACCTTAAAGAACTCCCCTAATAATTTCGCACCTTGCTCGACGGTTCTACGAACTCGGCTTGGCTCACCATGAGTTTTTCGTGAAGATGCCTTGACAATTCCTCGGCCAAAATGACGGCGATCGGCTTCGCGTCGTGGGTATCGACGGGAATCGGAAATCCGCCGGCATTGCGATCATAGCCATAAATGGTGCCATCGGTTTCCCACACGCAGTAGGCGTGGCCGGCGGGGTGATCGACATAACGAACCAGGAGAATTTTTGCCCAAAAGTTTTGCTCCAACTTGTGCTGAGTTTTGACGGCTGCCAGGTAGTTGCATGCGGAAATGACACAGCCATTGAGGACCAGGAGGTCATCCTCGCTGGGATTAAGCATTACGTTTTGGCGACAGGCGCCGATTCCATAACCAGCGAAAGCGATCAGAACATAGATTGCCACATGGCGGGCGATGCGAGCTTTCATGGAATGGGACGAAACTCCTGCCTTAAAGAGGGCGGTTATGGTTTAATTTCTAGGAATTATAGCAAAGACGCGGCGTGCGCGTGAAGCAAAATCTATCGAATGCGTAAGGGGTTCATCCTCAAGATCCCTCCTGCCCGAACATAGCAGCTGTCACCCTGGAGGTGTACGGCTTATCGCGCCATGGCGGGACGTGTCGTCAAACCCGCCGAGCCAGCGTGGCATCCTCAACCACTCCGGTTCAAAGCTGCTCGAACGGTCCGACATTTCGAAACACGAACCGCTTCTCAGGAAGCCCAGATCAGGCTTTTTTGGAAAAACGGATATACCGATGGGCAATTAGTTGAGTATAACGACAAATTGAATCGGTATCGGAAGGAACTTCACGATCGCAAGCAGCCGATGCCGTAGGGCGAAAGCAAAATCTGAGCTTCTCGCTCTCGCCTCGCGAGTCTCCTCCCGCTGTGTGGGAATGAACAGGCGTCTGCAGGGGGGTGCCTGAATAAATTGGCATGCGGTATGGGACGGGGCAGATTAGGCCATGCACCAGGCGGCTACTGCAGAGGTCGATTGGAAGGCTATCCGTGAGGATTTTCCGATCCTCCATGAGAAGGCACACGGCCAGCCTTTGATCTACTTCGACAACGCTGCGACCTCGCAGAAACCGAAAACGGTGCTCGATGCACTTCGCCGTTACTACGAGCACAACAACGCCAATGTGCACCGCGGTCTGCATGAATTGAGCTCGCGCGCGACGGAAGCGTACGAAGGGTCACGTCGTCGGGTGGCGGACTACCTTGGTGCTGCCAGCCCCGACGAGATTGTCTTCACACGTGGAACCACCGAAAGCATCAATCTGGTAGCGCAGGCATGGGGCGGGAAATTTCTTCGCGAGGGCGACGTAATCCTTCTAACGGAAATGGAACATCACAGCAACCTCGTGCCCTGGCAACTCTTGGCTGAGCGGACCGGTGTCAGGCTGCGCTTCGTACCGGTCCATGATGATGGCACGCTCGCGCTCGAACAGCTCTCTTCATTGCTCACCCGCGAGGTAAAACTCTTTGCCTTCACCCACGTTTCGAACTCGCTCGGGACAATCAATCCGGTGGCCCATCTTTGTGAGAAAGCGCGTGCCATTGGGGCCCTCACGCTGGTCGATGCAGCACAAAGCGTGGGACATGCGCCGATCAATGTCCGGGAGTTGGGTTGCGATTTCTTAGCTTTCTCCGGCCACAAGATGTGCGGCCCGACTGGGATAGGTGCACTCTATGCCCGTGCCGAGGTTCTGGATGCGATTCCGCCCTGGCATGGCGGCGGCGAAATGATCGTCAGTGTCACTTTGGAAAGAAGCGCGTTCAAGAAAGCGCCCCACCGGTTTGAGGCCGGCACGCCGAATATTGCGGGAGCGATCGGACTGGAAGCAGCCATTGATTATATCGAGCAGATCGGACGCCCCGCAATTCTCGAGCACGACACCGAGCTCGCTCATTATGCCATGGAACGACTCGAGGAGTTGCCCGGAATGCGGGTGCTTGGACCACGCGAAGAGCGTGGCGCGCTGGTTGGTTTCGTGATGAAAAGTGTGCACCCGCACGATCTCACAACGTTCGCCGACCGCTACGGCCTGGCCTTACGCGGAGGTCATCATTGCAACCAGCCCTTGATGCGCAGATTCGGCCTGCCGGGAACAACGCGGGCGAGCTTTTACTTTTACAACACGAAAGAGGAGATCGATCGAATGATTGAAATCCTGAGTGACGCCGTGCGTTTCTTCTCATGAACCCGGAGCTGGAGGAGCTTTACCAGGCGGTCATCCTCGATCATTCGCGGCGGCCCCGAAATTTTGGAGAGCTGCGCGACGCTGCTGTGCTGATTCATGGCGATAATCCGGTGTGCGGTGACGAGATTCATCTCGGAGTGAAGTTCGATGCGGACGGCGGCTTGCAGGATATTAGGTTCACCGGACACGGCTGCGCCATCAGCCAGGCCTCGGCTTCCTTGATGACAATGAAGCTGAAAGGAAAAAGTCGGGCCGAGGCGACAGAGATGTTCCGAGCATTTCACGATCTGGTAACAGACGAAAGAGCGGACGCACCTAAAATGTTAGGGGATCTTCAAGTAATGCAGGGTGTGCGAAAATTCCCGCAGCGGGTCAAATGCGCCATGCTTCCTTGGCGCGCCGTGGAGCAGGCGTTGCAACAGGACAAAGGCGAATCAACCATCTCGACTGAAACCGATTTTGTTCCGTCGTAACAAAGCAGCTGCTTTCGCAACTAGAAGTCAGAGATTCCGGCATGACCTTTGGGTTTTCGAAACAGCGCCGTCGGCAACAGCTGAAGGCGAAACCATTTCCGGCGGCCTGGCGGCTGATCCTTATCCGCAATGTTCCAATCTTCGGGCGACTTCCACCCCCCGACCAGATCGACCTGCTGGGTCATATTCAAATTTTTCTGGCCGAAAAGCATTTCGAGGCATGCGGTGGTCTTGAATTGACTGACGAGATCCGCCTAACGATCGCGGCGCAGGCGTGCCTTCTCCTTTTGCATCGGAAGACGGACTACTATCCGCAACTAGCGTCCATTCTGGTCTACCCTTCGAGCTACACGGCGCACGAGAAGCGGCACCTTGGCGCCAACATCTGGGAGGAAGGCGACGAGCATCGGCTTGGTCATACCGGACGCCGCCTCGGATCGCTCGTTCTGGCATGGGACGACGCCAGGCGCGGCGCGGCCAATCCTTCGGATGGCAGGAACCTCGTCTTACACGAATTTGCGCATCAGCTCGACTTCGAGGACTACGCAACCGACGGCGCACCTGCGCTTGCGACAAAGGCCGAATACCAGTCCTGGGCGCGAGTGATGAGTCGGGAATTTGCGGCACTGCGTAGCGCTGCTGAAACTGGACTTCCAACTGTGCTCGATATCTACGGTGCAGAAAATCCGGCAGAGTTCTTTGCTGTGGTCACGGAGGCGTTCTTCGAGCGTCCCCGCGCGCTCCGTGCCAAACATCCGGAACTGTATGCTGAGTTTGCGCGTTTTTTTCGCCAGGATCCCATCCAATATTCCGCTGAGCCAGGCCGCCGCGCTTGGAACAAAAGGTAACGAAAGAGAACCAAGTTTTCCGAGGAAGCTACAATCTTTCCTTTCTTCGTTTGCTTCTGTTCGTTGTATCCGCGTGATCCGCGTCATCCGCGGTTAAAAAATCAGAACTCAGCGCTGCCAGGGGTGCGTGCGAAGGGGATCACATCTCGAATGTTCGACACTCCCGTCACAAACATCAGCATGCGCTCAAAGCCAAGGCCAAAACCGGAGTGCGGCACTGTCCCATAGCGACGCAGATCGAGATACCACCTGTAATCCTTCGGGTCCATTTTGTGACGGCGCATGTTCGCTTCCAGGACCTCCAGGCGTTCCTCGCGCTGGCTTCCCCCGACAATCTCGCCAATTCCCGGAACCAGCAGGTCCATCGCAGTAACGGTTTTGTTGTCGTCGTTCAACCGCATGTAGAACGGCTTGATCTCCTTGGGATAATTGAAAACCGTGACCGGACATTTGAAATGCTTCTCGGTCAGCCAGCGCTCGTGCTCCGACTGCAGATTTAAGCCGTACTCCACCGGAAATTCGAACTTTTCTGTGCTCTTCTTCAGTAACTCAATCGCCTCGGTGTAACTGATTCGCTGAAATGGCCGATCGACCACGAAATCGAGCCGTGAAAGGAGTTCCTTGTCGACGAACTTTGCGAACAAGCCGAGTTCCTCCGGGCATTTCTCTCGCACGTCACGGATGAGATATTTCACGATCTCCTCCGCCAGATCCATGTTGCCATTCAGGTCGGTAAATGCCATCTCCGGCTCTATCATCCAAAACTCGTTAGCATGGCGGGAGGTGTTGGAGTTTTCTGCGCGAAAAGTCGGGCCAAACGTATAAACTTTGGACAAAGCGGAGGCGAATGCTTCGGCCTCGAGTTGCCCACTCACAGTCAAATAGGTGGAGCGTCCAAAGAAATCCCTGTTGTAATCGATCGAACCGTCCGGTTTTCGTGGCGGATTCGTGCAATCAATACCTGTCACACGAAATAATTCGCCCGCTCCTTCGCAGTCGCTCCCCGTAATGATCGGTGTGTGAATGTAGTAAAAACCGCGCTCTTGAAAGAACTGATGAATGGCGAAGGCGAGCCGGCTGCGAACGCGAAAAACGCAACCAAAAAGATTCGAGCGCGGGCGCAGGTGGGCGATCTCGCGCAGGAATTCCGGAGTATGCCCTTTCTTTTGCAGCGGATAACTTTCATCGGACGCGCCAACGATGGTCACGTCATCAGCGATCAGCTCCCACTGTTGTCCCTTGCCTTGTGATGCGACCAGCGCTCCACCCACGATGATCGAAGCGCCGGTCATCAAGCGCTGGATCGCTGCGTAATTCGGCAGGCTATTTCGAGCGATGATCTGCAAATTGCGCAGCGAGGAGCCGTCGTTGAGTTCGATAAAGGAGAAATCCTTTGCATCGCGACGCGTCCGCACCCAGCCCTGCACCTGTATTTTTTCAACGGGCGCGGTTTGATTCAACGTGTCCTTTATCGAAGTCGGTGCGAGCACGGCGGGAAGTTGGACGAGGCCGAGGAGACACTCAAGCGCGCAGGCGATCTTGAGGTAGGCGGTAATCTCTAATCATATTGGGGGGGTGCCGCGCTGCGTGCCGCGCCGAAGTCAAGCGAAGCCGGTTCGGCGCCCAAAAATAACGGGCACCACAGCGCGTGTCCTTCCATCAAGATTCTTGCAGGTGACACATCAGCCGTTCACAATCGGCGTGATGAAGTCACGCGTTGCGGCCGCGGTTTTGTCTGTCGTGTGCTTGAGCATCGTCACCGGGTGCGAAGGCACGTCCCATCAAATCGTCGGCGCCTGGCGAGTTGGCGATGATTCAACTGCGATGGTTTGGGAGTTCTCCAATGACGGCTCGGTCCTGATGGGCACGAATCGCGGCCGGTACAGTTTTGGAAATAACAACCGGATTAAGATCGAGACGCCTATTGCCACTTCCGTTTATCAGATGGAACTGGTCGGCGACAAAATGACTTTAAGAGATCCTAACGGTTCGAAGCTCGTCCTGACAAAAGTGAAGCAGTAAGAAATGGGTAACTCTCAGCCCGAGGAAGTCCCGCTGGCCCGGCGACTCGGTGTATTCGACGCCACCATGATCGTGATGGGAGGCATCATCGGCGCGGGTATTTTTGTAAATCCAGCAGTCGTCGCCCGCAATGTCCACACATCGGCGCTCATTCTCGGAGCCTGGTTGATTGGCGGACTGATCGCGCTGATCGGAGCGTTCGTTTACGCCGAGCTTGCGGCGCTGCGACCTCGCGTCGGTGGTCAATACGCCTACCTGCGGGATGCTTATCATCCGATTGTTGCGTTCTTGTACGGGTGGACCCTTCTTCTCGTTGTTCAAACCGGCGGAATGGCAGGTGCCGCCATCATCTTTGGTCGCTATTTTGGCGAATTATTCGGTTTTTCGATTCCTGAACAGCTTCTTGCGGCTGTCGCCCTCGGCGTTCTGACGGTGATTAATTGCCTGGGCGTGCGCGCTGGCAGCAACGTGCAAAGCGCTTTGATGCTAACCAAGCTGGTAGCGATTGCGTTGCTGATTGGCGTGGGATGTTTCGGGCCAATCGCTACAAATCTCACGGGAACGGATGCCACGGTTGACTCCGGCGGGTTCGCTGGCCTGGGCCGGGCGATGGCGCCGGTCATCTTTGCCTACGGTGGATGGCAGACGGCAAGTTTCATTAGTGGTGAAATGCGCCATCCGCGGCGCGATTTGCCGCGCGGGTTACTGATCGGGGTAATCGGGGTCATTCTTTGCTATGTTCTCGTTAGCTACTCCTGTCTGCGTGCGCTTGGAGTAGCTGGTCTCGCGAGCACAAATATTCCCGCTTCGGAAGTGATGCGTCATGCATTGGGCGAACGTGGCGCCCATGTGATCGCGGCCGGAATTGCGGTTTCAACTCTTGGATTCCTTAGCCAGAGCATTCTCACTGCGCCGCGTGTTTACTATGCCATGGCGCGTGACGGCGTCTTCTTCAAAGCCGTTGGGTATCTCGACCCGAGGACGCAAGTGCCAACAGTGGCGATCATTCTTCAGGGTATTTGTGCGACAGCGATCGCTTTCACCGGCAAGTATGATCAGATTCTTAACTACGTTGTCGCGATCGACGTGCTGTTTTTTGGCTTAACTGGCGCGTCCCTGCTGATTTTCCGAGCGCGTCTTCAAGGCAAGCCATCCGATGAGGGGCGTCTTCGCGTCCCCTGGCATCCAGTTACAACCGGCCTCTTCATTCTCGCATGTTGGGCCATTTCAATCAGCACGATTTTTCAATTCCCGCGCAATGCCGGCATTGGTGTCGGTATTCTCGCCGCGGGCGCGCTCGTCTATCCGCTTTGGCGGAATCGCGGAGCGGCGGAATCAGCACGCCTGGTCTCAGAATAGCTGTGAATTCGCTATCTGAGAGTCATTGTCGAACAATTCAACCTAGCGCATTCCAGTTTTAGTTGACTCGCAACTTTATACCGTGGCAGGAATTGGCTCATGTTATCCCTGCACATGATTGAGAATTCGAGCTGGCTGCTTCAGATTCTTGTCTCGGCTTTCCTCGCGACTCTCTTCCTTCAATCCGGAATCGATAAGGTTGTCGATCGTCGCGGTAACGTCGAGTTTCTTCAGGGACATTTCGCCAAGAGCCCACTCGCCGGAATGGTGCGCATGCTGGTCACGTTAATCACGATTCTGGAAGTGTTAGCAGGCGTCCTTAGTGCGATTGGATGTGTTGTAATTCTGGCCACGCATAATTCGGTGATCGCCTTCTACGGCGCGGTCGTTTCCGCCGTTTCCATTCTGGCTCTCTTCTTTGGTCAACGAATGGCAAAAGATTATGCTGGGGCGGCGGTTCTTGTTCCTTACTTTCTGCTTTGTCTCGTGGCGATTTACCTTCTGGCGTAACGGATGCGATTGATTCGGGCTTCGTAATTCCTTCGTCATTCGTCGTTGGAGTTTCGTCATTCCAATCCATCCGTGTCATCCGCGTGATCTGCGGTTAGACTTCCGCCAATGGCTCGATCACGAACCAGCGCTGGACTGGTAATGTTTCGGAGACGGGGCGACCAACTGGAAGTCTTGCTCGCTCACCCGGGCGGTCCTCTTTATCGAAATAAAGATGATGGCGTCTGGACAATACCGAAAGGCGAAATTGATTCTGGAGAAGATTTGCTGCGTCGTGCGCGAATCGAGTTCGAAGAGGAGGTGGGCATCCCGGCAGCGGGCGCCGATTGGATTGATCTCGGTTGGGTGAAGCAGAAGGGGGGCAAGACCGTTTATGCCTGGGCGTTTCAGGGAGATTTGCCGGACGGCTTCCAATGCCGCTCGAACAGGTTCGAAATGGAATGGCCACCGCGCTCCGGAAAGATGCAAAATTTTCCGGAAGTCGATCAGGCCTGTTTCTTTTCGCTGGAGGATGCGCGTCGTAAATTGAAAGAGGCGCAAACGCCATTTCTCGACCGACTTCAAGCTGCGCTGGCCAATGGAAGATAGGCTTCCAGCCTGTCTCGGCCGGCGGGCACTCTTGCCTGCCGAAACAAGTTTGCAAAACAGGCTGGAAGCCTGTTGGCCGAGTCAGGCAGGAAGCCTAACTTCCATCGATGAAACCTAGTTTTCTCTTTGCGCCCGGAGCTGGCGCGCCGTCGACCCATCCCTGGATGCAAAAATGGAAGGAGCGCTTGGAAACTATCGGCGAGGTCACGTTGTTCGATTACGATTATATGCGAGAAGGCCGAAGGCGGCCCGATTCGCCGCCGCAACTCATCGCTGCGCATCGTCGAGCTCTCGTGCAATTACGCGAAAAAACATCCGGCCAAATATTTTTGATCGGCAAAAGCATGGGTGGCCGGATTGGTTGTCATGTATCGCTGGAGGAAAAAGTCACGGCCCTGATTTGCCTCGGATATCCGCTCTGTGCGATGGGCGACCGAACAAAATTACGCGACAAAGTTCTGCGCGAACTGCAAAAGCCAATTCTCTTCGTTCAGGGAACGCGTGATCCGCTTTGCCCGCTCGACCTGCTCAACGAAGTCCGCAAACAGATGGCGGCGCCGAATTCGCTCCATTTAGTGGAAGGCGGAGACCATTCCCTGCGACTAACGAAACGTGAACTACAAACGGCAAGCGAAACGCAGGATGATGTCGATCAGCGAATTCTGGCAGCGATCGACAAGTTCGTGAACGATCATCAGACGCGATAGTCTCCACTGGCATCGCGCCTTTATCGCGGGCGTTCGACGTTCCCGTGCACAATGTGCAGTGCCACCAGACGTCCGACCAGCGTCACAGCTAAAACAGCCCCATTATCGCTTCCAGCATTGCCAGCGTTCGCCGTCTTCAGCGCAGCTCCAGATAATCATGCGCTGGGGACAGCGCACTCTCCAGCACGCCGGGCATGGAAACATGTCGCGCCGATGACCTTGCGGTGAAAACCGAACTGTGAAGACATTAACAGTTCGCTCTAGCTCAGGGGCAGAAAGCTACCGGGTTGTGGTACGGGTTTGTTGCCGTTGAGGCTGAGATAGGTGT
>Ga0207701_10002079_pt1 | contig 20748 bp, 18 predicted proteins | sample KBSSwiSSwithPhiX_FD_184294 | JGI IMG/M metagenome (GOLD analysis project Ga0207701, IMG submission 184294) | Switchgrass rhizosphere bulk soil microbial communities from Kellogg Biological Station, Michigan, USA, with PhiX - S5 (SPAdes) (version 2) | ecosystem: Environmental > Terrestrial >... | reverse complement strand
CCGCCGCCGCCACCTCCGCCTCCGCCGCCGCCTCCGCCTCCGCCGCCTCCGGCGACGCAGACTTGCCCGGACGGATCGGTGATCCTGGCGACGGACAGCTGTCCGCCTCCGCCACCGCCACCGCCGCCTCCGCCGGAGCCGGAACGCGGTTAGGTAGCATCCACCCCTTGGGCCGGTAGGCTAGTCTCCCGCCTGCCCAAAGAAACTGGCCCGCCGGCATCCCTGTCCGGCGGGCCTTTATTTTTTGAATGATCAGGAGTGTGGAGATTTTCGCCGGGCCAGCGGCATCAAGAGACGCATCATTCCGACAGCGAAGATGACAGCAATCGCGAACTGGACGACGCGGGCGCCCCAGGTACCGCTATTGGACGGGCCTTTAAGGAGCGCCAAGCCGAAGATCACCATCGTGGCGTTATAGGCCAGCAGGGCATTGCCTCCGCGCACCCCGCCCTTCACGATTTCGTTGCCGAAGGCGATGCCGATCACAAGGGTGATGAGGGCCAGCGCGAGAAGCGAGGGAGCGATAGCGAGCAGATAAAAGGCTGCAACGGCGACGAAGCCGCCAAGGAAGTTGCCGAGCAGCTTGGCCCAACCGCTCGCCGCGCCGCGTTCCTCCTCCATCTTTGCCACTAACAGGGTAGTGGTCAAAAGCACTGGAATAGCGTCGGTAATTCCGAACAGCAGATAAACGAGCATCAGGGGCAAGACGATGGCCGTGCCGATCAGGGCAGCAGCAACCGGCGCTTCTGCGGGCGGGGCTGGCGGATCGGGCTGTTTGGGCGACGGCAAAGGCCAGACCGCAAAGCCGATCCACGTGAATATGACGGCGATAGCCATGCCCTTCACCAGCATACCCGGGAAAATGCCCGCATATTGCGAGAGCGTCAGGGTAACGACCGGGACGACCGTGATGCACATCAATAGCAAAGTGAGCGGAAGCTGCCCTTTCGCCTGGGCCAGCCCGGCGAAGGCCAAAAACAGGATCAAACCGATGATTCCGAAAAGGAGATGCGGCGTGTGACTGAGCCAGGTCGTAAGGAAGAAGGCGAGCCACGCGCACATCGCCATGATGGCGACCAGAACGAGGCCCACCTTTGGCGGGGGCGAAGTGGGAAGGCTGGCGAGGAGCACCGCGGTCAGCACTGGCGCCAGCGCCGAAGGCTGCCAGCCCATCCATTCGCATATGACGAAGGAAGCGGTCGTTGCGAAACCGAAACGAAGCACAAAATGACGCCGAGTCTTATCGACCGGGTCGACTGCCGTCCGTTGAGTGGGCAGCGCCGTCGCCATCGCTATTGCAGATAGCTCATCAGCGCCACGACCTTGATCCACAGCCGGCCGATCGGATTCATGATCGACCCGTCATTGGCGAAGATGATGACGTTGGCCTGCGCCCCGCTACGGCCGACGTCGATGCCTGCCTCCTTCGCCTCGTCGGGCAGGATCAGGATGCGAACCGGGAAGAGCTGGGGATCGCGCAGCCAGCCCTGGTCCGCCGGCTGCGCTGCCAATTGCCCGCTGGGGGCTTCGTCGCCCTGGCTGATGCCCCAGCCGACACTGTGAACACGGCCGTGGAACAGCTTGCCGGGCAGGAGGTCCAGGGCGATCGTCACGTCCTGGCCGGGCTTGACGTTACCAAGCTGGTTTTCGCGCATGTCGGCGGAAATCCACCGCGGCCCGCGCTCAAGGAAGCTAAGCAAGGGCTGGCCGGGTCCCACATATTGCCCAGGGGCGAGTCGCAGGTTGGTGACCACCCCGTCGGCAGGGGCGATGACAGTCGTCATGCGCAGGTTGAGGCGCGCCTGCTCAAGGGCCGCAACCGCCTGCTTGACCTTGGGATTGTCGAATCCGGGAGCGCCGAGATTGGCTTCTGCTTTCTTCAACTCCGCCCTCGCTCGAATGAGGTCCGCCTCTGTCTTGCCTATCTCGGCTCCCGATCGAATTGCGTTGGTTTCCGCCAGCGCTTTCTTGTCGACCAGATCGGTTATGATCTTTCCGAGCTTGCGATTGGCGCCCAGATCAACTTGCTGCTTTATGATCGCTGCCCGGGCTGAGGCTATGTCAGCGACAGAGACGTCGGCTCCCTGCAGGGCCACTGCCAGGTTTGCCTCTGCGGACCTTACGGCAATCTCATAGGGTTCGGGATCGACCCGGAAAAGCAGCTGGCCCTTCCGGACGGCCTCATTGTCCTTGACGCCGACTGCCTCGACGTCGCCCGCAACTTCAGGGGCGATTTGCGTCAGGAAAGTCTCGACCCGGGCCTGCGAACTGTACGGAGTGTATCGGTCAGACAGCACATGATAGATGAACAGGACCAGGAGAGTTCCGAGTGCAATCAGGATGACCTTGCGCATCGGGCTTGGCGGAGCTGCAGCGGTTCCAACGTCGATTTCGGTCGCTACGGGCTGCGAGGGCGCAGGTGCGGTATCGGTCATTGGTGGCTTTCCCCGGATTGCGGTAGCGATGAAGCGGTCGGCGGAAGAGTGGTCCAATCGCCGCCGAGTGCGAGATAGAGACTGACAATCGCGCGCTGGTAATCGCCGCGCGCCGAGGCCAGCTGTAGCTGCGCGGAGAAAAGGCTGCGCTCGGTATCCAGAACCTCAAGATAGTCTGAATATCCGTTGTCATAGCGTTCGTTTGCCAGCTCGACTGCACGTTGCAGGGCTGCGACATTTCGCTTGAGGGTCTCTTTGAGTTCCGCGCTGTGTCTCAAGTCGGCCAGCGCGTCCTCGACGTCCCGAAAGGCGTTCTGGATTACCTTTTCGTAACTGGCGAGCGACTGGTCCCGCCGCGCCGTAGCCTGATCGACCGCGGCAGTCAGGCCACCACCGGTGTAGATCGGCCCAGCCACGTCGCCGGTGAACGACCAGGTGCGTGCCGATCCCTTGAACAGATCGCCAAGTGAACCGCTGGCTAAGCCTAACAGCCCGGTCAGGGTGATACGAGGGAAGAACAGGGCGCGTGCTGCGCCGATTAAGGCGTTGGATGCGATCAGCTGCTGTTCGGCCTGCAGAATGTCGGGCCGGCGTAAAAGCAGATCCGAAGGCAAGCCCGCCGGAACCGCTGGTGAATGCAACTGGTCGGGTTCGCCGGATCGCGCGACCGGGCCGGGATTGCGTCCGATCAACACGGACATCGCATTTTCCTGCGTCGCAATCCCCTGTTCGATTGGAGGGATTTGCGAAAGCGCAATTTCATACTCGCTTCGCACCCGCGACATCTCGAATTCCGAGACCCAGCCGCCAGCTAGCCTGGTTTCAAATAGCTCGACGGACTTCTTGCGACCTGCAGCTGTGGCCTGCGCAATGCGAAGTCGTGCATCCAGGTCGAGCAGCGTGACGTATGAACTGACGACTGAGGAAATTAGCGTCAGCGTTACGCCGCGCCGCGCTTCCTCGGTTGCCAGCAAATTGGCGCGCGCGGCTTCGGTCTCGCGCCGAATGCGCCCCCAAAGGTCGATCTCCCAACTTGCCGAGGCAAGCACTCCGAAGCTCGTGCTCTTCGGATCGACGAAGTCTGGAATGACCTGTTCGCTCGCTCGCGACCGGCTGCCGCTAAGGCCGTATCCGATCTGGGGGAAGGCTTGCGAACGCGTGCCGGCGAGGATCGCCGCGAATTCGTCGACACGCGCGCTTGCGATTCTCAAATCGTGGTTGTTGGTCAGTGCTTCTTGTACGAGGCCGTCCAGGTGAGGGTCGCCATAGGCATTCCACCAAGCCGGTTGCTGAAGCGCATCCGCAGGAAGTTGGAAGCGATAGGCGGATGGCACCTCTACCTGGGGCTTCAAATAGTCCGGCCCCACCGTGCAGCCGCTGACGAGCGACAAGCAGCAAACCGCGGTTGTTAGACGCTGAGACATGCTGCTCATGGATTGACCCTTCCGGGAAACGCGTATTGGTCGAAAACCTTCGGCGGCTGCGACTTCAGCGATGCCCTCAACATCAGCATCGGTTCCTGCGATTCCCGAATGCTGCCCGACGCCGGCCGGCTGAGGTCGGCGATGATGGCGACATAGAAGGAAAGGAGCAGGAAAAAGACGAAGGCTCCGATCCGGGCTCGCCGCTCTTCGAGGACATAGCCGATGACGGCAGCGGTAATCACCAGGAAGCCGTAGAGCAGCACCAGAAGGGGCGCCGGCACACGAACCTGTCGTGCAACCTTGCGCTCCGTATCGAGGTCGATGACCTCATTGTATGTGTTCAGCAGTGGAACGGAGATGGAATGTGCCGCCGCCGAGTCCCGCGCGGCAGTCACGGCTGCCCAGATTTCGGTGAGCAATCGGTCATTGGCTGCAAGCCGCTGCGCCTGCTGAGCGGGCTTTGCGGAGGCGAGTTCGATACGATTATCGGTATAAGCTACGAGCAAATTACTGAGGCGTGTACGATGTGGCTCGTCGAGCAATTGCGCCCGAAGATAGGATGTGCCGATCGCGTTGGCTTCCTGGATGACCAAATGTCGGCGCTCCTCGAAACGATCCAGCGCCATCCCGAAACTGAAAGCCATCAGCAGCGCCAGGACGCCGATCATGCCCCCGACGAGATAGCCTTCCTGGCTGTGGTCTTCCTTGACCTTGCCGCGTCGGTGCTGAAGCACGTACATTGCGTGGCCAAGGACAGCAGCCGCCAGCATGCTTCCGAGCGAGAAAATTACTATTCCCGCTAATGATAGGCCGGAAAGCCAGTGCACCATCAGTCAGAGCTCGCCCCCTCGTGCTTGATGGCGCAGTCTTGAGGAGGAACAGGAGGCCGGTGAATTAGGGAATTCCGCGAATGCCTTCAGGGATAATCCCGAGGTCGGAAACCCTATCCGAGAAGTCCGACAGGCATAACAACTTCCAGGCGGTTGCCATCCTCAGTTTGCCCATACTCGACGATCTCGGCCCAGGCGCGGACGATGTCGATGCCGGCACCGCCGCCGCGATCGCTTTTTTCGCCGCGCGGCGCGGAGCGAGGATCGAACGCCGGACTGGGGTCGACTAGCACTAGATGGAGACCGTCGGGCTCAACGATCAAGCTCATGTCGATCTCATGTTCGCCGCTCAGTCCGGCATGATCGTAAAGGTTTGTGAGCAATTCCTCGACAATGATGCAGAGGCGCGCCGTCTCTTCATCGGTCAGCCATTGCTCGTCGGCGAAGCCGCGCGCGGCTGCCAGAGCCTGACCAACAGCGTCGCTTCCTTTGAGGCGAAGGGTCGCGCGCTCCGGATTGGATTCGCCTGAGCTCATGCGAATCGCTATGTCACGTTCCCGTAACGGTTGGGAGGCCTACCGTGCGGGGCATTGTTATTGGACTGGGCCTGATCGCCCTCATCGCGGCTTCGAACGCCGCGGCGGAAATTGCGCGCATCAAGACATCGAGCGGAACCGCGGCGGTCGTTCGCGGCAGCCAGAAGCTGAAGCCGGCTCCCGGTTTGCAGCTGGAAGCGCACGACACGCTCGTCACCGGCAAGGACGGCCGCATGGCCGTGACCTTCATCGATAACACGCGCTTCGCCGTCGGTCCGAACAGCAGCGTGTCGGTCAGCGAATTCCAATATGACCGGACGCAGCAGAAGGGCGCGATGGTCACGCAGGTCGACCGCGGGTCGCTCGCCGTCGTCTCCGGCAAGATTGCAAAGTCGAACCGCGACGCGATGAAGGTCCGCACGCCCAACACCTTGCTCGGTGTGCGCGGCACCAAGTTCATCGTCGAGGTCCCACAGTGAGTCGCGCCTTACTGATCGGCGCGCCGTTCCTGCTCAGCGCATGTGCGACTTCGTCGTTGGTTCTCATGCCCGACGACGAGGGGCACCAGGGCTCCGTCGCCGTGCTCGAGGCTAACGGCCAGCCGACCGACGCGGTCATTTCCGAACAGAGCCGGACCAAGCTCGGCGATGCGACTCCGAACTCGAAGCCGATAGGCGCGGACGGGCTCAAGAAGGACGAGGCGGCGCTCCTCACCAACTTGCCCCCGCCGGCGAAGAGCTTCCTGCTCTACTTCGACCAGGGCACCGTCAATCTCGTGCCGTCCTCTGCGGGCGTACTCACCAACCTTCGTGCCGAGATCGCATCCCGGTCCGGACCGGAGGTCGAAGTCATCGGCCATACCGACACGGTCGGCAGCGCAGAGGACAATGACAAGCTGTCCGTGCGCCGGGCCGAGCAGGTCCTGGAGTGGCTGGTGAGCCAGGGCTTCGACCGCTCCGAAATGTCTGCGGTCGGGCGCGGCGAGCGCGATCTCAAGGTCGCGACCGCCGACGATACCGATAATGCCGCCAATCGCCGCGTCGAGGTCATCGTCCGCTAACCGCCGATGTAGCGAATGGCCATCACCGTCAGGTCGTCGGTGGCTTCCGTACCCGCCTCGAAATTGCGGACTTCGTCGCGGACCGCGTCGCAGATCGCTGTCGCGCTCCGTGCCCACGCATCCTTCCCGCCGAGGATACGGTCGCGGCCGAAAAGCTCTTCCGCAGCGTTCTGGGCTTCGGTGACGCCATCGGTGACGAGCACCAAAGTCTCACCGGGCTGGAGTTGGATCTTCTCCAGCGGAAAGGGGAATTCGGCGATGGAGAAAGGCGGCCCGCCGTCGAGCTTCAGTCGCTCCATGTTGCCGTCGGAATCGAGGCGCAGCGGATCCTCATGACCGGCGCAAACCAGTTCGATCGCGCCCGATTTGAGGTTGAGTATCCCCATCAGCATGGTGACGCTCATCGCCTCGCTATTGTCCTTGAGCAGCTCCAGGTTGACGGCTTGCGCCATGCCGGCGACGTCGGCCTGCATCCGCGATAAGGCCGCGCTGGTCAGTGCTTTGGACATGGCCATGAACAGTGCCGCCGGAACCCCCTTACCGGTGACATCCGCGATGGCGAAGCCAAGCCGGTCCTGGTCGATCATCATCGCATCGAAAAAGTCGCCGCCGACCGACTTGGCCGGCTCCAGCAATGCATCGAGATCGACGCGTGAATCGAGCTTCTGAAGGCGCGCGCGGGGTGGCACCATGCCGAGCTGGATGGCGCGCGCTGCCTGCAGCTCGCCCTGCGTCTCAGCAGCGGCAACGCGCTCATGGACCAAGGCGTCGCGCAGCCGCTCGCGCTCGATCCGTGCCAGAGCGAACAGTCCGATCGCAACGCCGGCGACGGCACCGCCGCCAACCAGGGCCGGCCGCGCGGGGTCCAGCAGCAGTCCGGCCCTTGTGAAGAGGAACCAGCTGGCTACCGGGATCGCCATGAAGACCCCCGCGAGAAGGACGCGATAGCCGCGCCCGAAAAAGGCATTGCCCAGTGCCAGAAACGCCAGAAGCGCCGCGGCCGACCACTCCGCTACAGGCGCCCATGCCGGTCGCTGCAGCCAGCCACCGGTCAGGATCGCGTCAACCGCCTGGGCCTGGACCAGCGGCCCGAATTCTTCGGCCTTGAGCGGCGTGGCGGCGACATCGGACGTTCCTTCAGCCGACACGCCGATCAGCACCGGCTTGCCTGCAAACTCATCAGGCTTCAGCCGGTTGACCTTGTCGAAAAGGTCTTCCGCCGAGATGATCTTGCTGTCCGGGAATTTTCCAAAGTGGAGCAGCATCCGGCCCTCAGGGTCGATTGCGACCTTCTGCCCGCCGATCTGAACCTTTGTCGGACTGATCTTGTCTGCGTCCGCTCCCAACGCAACTCGAGCGATCTCCGCCGAAAAGCTGGGGCGCAGTTTCTGACCGACTCGGACGACCAAGGGCGTGCGGCGCACAACGCCGTCTGCATCAGGCCGGACGTTCAGCAGCCCGGTTGTCAGCGCCACATCGTCCAGTTCGGGGATGGCGGCCAGCTCGGCCGGCCAGCTGTCGAGCTTCGTCGAAGCCCGGCCCGTGATTGGCGCGTCTGCCAACGGCGGCTGCTCGGCCGGAGCCTGATCGACGCCGGCATGACCCAGCACCACCGGCGCGGTGCCGATCACTCGACCGAACGCCTCGTCCATCGGCTCCAGCGTCTTCAGGTCGGCAGCGGCGCTCGGGCTCAGCTCCGGATAAAGCGAGATAAAGCTGTCGGGGCTGACACGATCATGTTCGGACAGCAGGACGTCGAAGGCGATGACCTTGGCGTCGCGTTTCGCCAGTTCTTCCGCCATCCGTGCCAGATAGTATCGCGGCCAGGGCCAGGGGCCGACCAGTGCGATGCTCTCATTGTCGATCAGGACGACCCGGACATCGGTCCGGGACAGGTCGCGCGGATGCAATGTCTGCCACCCGTCGAACACGCCGCGCCGCATGCGATCGCCGCCCGACAAAGTGATGAGCACGGCAATCAGGGTCATCGCCAGCCAGGTGAACAGCACCCGGCGGCGTGGCCCCGAGAATTCAGAGGCGGACTTCGAGTCCGTCATAGGAACAGATGACATTCAGCGCCGGGCCGTCGCGGGTCAGTTCTTCGTAGCGGATCGTCTCCTGGTGCATCCGCTCGATGTCCTCGTCGTCATAGGTCGGTTCGTGGTGGAAGAGGGCCAGCGTCTTCGCCTTCGCTTCATGGCACAGGTCGACCGCGACGATGTTGCTTGAATGGCCCCAGTCTTCCTTCATCGAAACGCTGTCCGCGAGCGAATACATGGTGTCGCAGATGACGAGGTCGGCCTCGCGGAAGAAATGGATGAAGGCGGCCTCGACCGCCATCTTCTCCAACTTGTGCTCGCTGTCGGTGCTGTAGATCACCGACCGGCCGGTGATGTCGGTAAAGCGATAGCCGTAGCTGCCGTGGCTGTGGTGCTGCAGCTTGGTTTCGACTGACAGGCCGTCGATTTCGTAGGTCTCGCCGGGCGTCAGTGTGACGAATTCGAAGGTGGCTCGCAGCCAGTCGAACGGGACGGGGAAAGAGATTTCTTCCTGCTGGCGGCGGAGCGCCTCTTCCGCGTCGGGATGCCCGGAATGGATTCGGATCATCGCTTCCGCGTCGAACGCCGGCACGAAGAATGGGAAACCCATGATGTGGTCCCAATGCAAATGGGACAGGAAGAAATTATAGACCTTAGGGTGACCGCCGGCATTGCGGCGCATGGAATCGAGGCCGAACTGCCTGAGCCCGCTTCCCATATCGCAAATGAAATAGGAACCTTTGCCCGCTTCAAGTTCGACGCAGGGCGTCGCACCGCCATAAGTGCCGCCGGCAGCGAAGCTCATGTCATTCTCGACGAACTTTTCTGCCTCGACCTCATCCGCGAACTTGCGTCCGCCGGCAGCGACCAAAGCATGCGCGATTTTCTTCTGGATGATGTCCGCGGTCGGCGCCACAGGCAGCGATCCGCGAGTGCCCCAAAACCGCGCCAGCATAATCCCGCTACCCCTCCGCTTGCGCCCGATCTAGGGCGCGGCCTCGACCGTGTCGGTGATCTTGAACAATTTGTCGTAGCGGCTGATCGCCAGGATCTCGCGCATCACGTCGTTTGGCGAGGCAAGCTCGACCTCGACGCCAGCTTCATGTCCTTCGCGCTTGGCGACCGTCAGCACGCGCAGGCCGCGTGAAGACATATATTCAAGGCCTGCCAGGTCGATGATCATGCGCTTCAATCGCGCCTGTTGCGCCTTCTCGATGCCGTCGCTCAGGCCGACACCAAATGCGACCCATGTGGCTTCGTCGACCCGTCCTCGGATCGCCACAACCATCGCATCGCCACGCTCATCGAATGAATAGTCCATGCCTCGCCCCTTCGAACGGACTCGGCGTGGATACCGGTATTCGGGCCGGTCGCGCAAACAGGGTTAGTAGGTAGGGCTGGACGCTAGAGTTCGTCAGCCATCACCGACAGCATGGCAGAGGCGCCAAGCTCGGCCTCATCGGCCTGCCGCCGCATCAATGCGAACAGCTCGCGGCCGGTACCAACCGGGGGCGGGGGAGCCGCAATCGGGTCGCGGGAAACAAGGTCGACATCCACCGCCTCCAGCTGGCCGTCATGGCCGCAAAGCCTGACGACATCGCCATCGCGAAGGCGCGCGAGAGGGCCGTCTGGCAGGGCCTCCGGCGAGACATGGATTGCCGCCGGCACCTTGCCGCTGGCCCCGGACATGCGGCCGTCGGTGACCAACGCGACGCGATAGCCACGGTCCTGAAGGACGCCGAGCGCAGGGGTGAGCTTGTGCAATTCCGGCATGCCATTGGAGCGGGGACCCTGGAAGCGGACGACGACGACGCAGTCGCGGTCGAGCTCGCCCTTCTGGAACGCCTCAAGGACCTGATCCTGGTTGGAGAAACAGAGCGCCGGAGCCTCGATCGTCCAGCGCTCTTTGTCGACCGCGCTGGTCTTGAAGATGGCGCGGCCCAGATTGCCGCTGACCAGCCGCATGCCGCCGTCGGGCAGGAAGGGCTCTGTGGCGGGCCGCAAGACGTCAACGTCGCTGCTTTCCTCCGCTGGCTTCCAGACCAGTTCGTCGCCGTGCAGTTCGGGCACGCCGATATAAGCCGACTGGTCGTCGGCGCCGGCCGCCAGGACGTCGGTGTGGAGCAGCCCTTCAGTGCCCAGCGTGTAGGCGACAAAGCCGGTACCGCCGGCGGCATGGAAGTCGTTCACGTCCGCCGACCCGCTTGGATAGACGCGCGCAATCAACGGCACCGCCGACGAAAGCTCATCGAAGTCCTGCCAGTCGATAACGATGCCGGCAGCCCGTGCGATCGCAGGCAAGTGAATGGCATGATTGGTCGAGCCTCCTGTTGCCAGCAGGCCGATGGCGGCGTTGACGATGGCTTTCTCGTCGACGACGTCGGCCAGCTGCCGGTCACCGGACTTTCCAAGCGCCGCCAGGCGATGGACGGCTTCGCGAGTTAGCGCCTGGCGCAACGGCGTGTTCGGACTGGCAAAGGCGGCGCCGGGCACGTGCAACCCCATCAACTCCATCATCATCTGGTTGCTGTTGGCGGTTCCGTAGAATGTGCAGGTGCCAGCGGAGTGATACGACGCCGCCTCGGCCACGAGCAGTTCGTCCTTGCTCGCCTTGCCCTCGGCATAGAGCTGACGGACGCGCTGCTTTTCCTTGTTGGCGAGCCCCGACGGCATGGGTCCCCCGGGGATCAGCAGCGTCGGCAGGTGTCCAAAGCGCAGGGCGCCTATCAGCAAGCCGGGCACTATCTTGTCGCAGATGCCGAGCATGGCGACCGCGTCGAACATCCCGTGTGACAGGGACACCGCCGTCGCCATGGCGATGACGTCGCGGCTGAAAAGGGACAGGTCCATGCCCGGCTGCCCTTGGGTGACGCCGTCGCACATGGCGGGAACGCCGCCTGCGACCTGCGCGGTCGCACCAACTTCCCGGGCGAAAATCTTGATCTGCTCGGGATAGCGACCGTACGGCTGGTGCGCCGACAACATGTCGTTGAACGCTGTGACGATGCCGATGTTAGGTCCAGCCAGCCGCTTGATTGCCTCCTTGTCCTCGCCAGCGGCTGCGAAGCCATGCGCGAAATTGCCGCAGCTGAGGCGTGGCCGGCGGATGCCACCCTCCTTCTCCGCTTGCATCAGGTCGAGATAGCTGCGCCGCGTCGGTTTTGAACGCTCGATGATCCTGTCGGTGACGCGCGAGATCGTCGGATGAAGATTTGTCATTCGTGCCAGCTGACGCCGTCGCGCTCCGCCAATGCGATCGCCGATGAAGGCCCCCAGGTTCCGGCGGCGTAGGCCTTGGGCGTAACGCCCGCGGCCGCCCAGCCTGCCCGGATCTCGTCGATCCACGTCCATTGCGCTTCGACTTCGTCGCGACGGACGAACAATGTCGGGTCGCCCTCGATCAGGTCGAGCAGCAGCCGCTCATAGGCGATGCGACGGCGATATTCGCTGAAGGCATTGGCAAGGCCAAGGTTGAGCGGCACCTCGCGTAAGCGGACGCCGTCGCGGCCAAGGCCCGGCGTCTTCGCCATCAGCTCCAGGCTGATCGTTTCCTCGGGCTGCAGGCTGATAAGGAGGCTGTTCGGCTGTGACACTGCTCCGCGTCTGGCAAAGATATCGTAGGGTACCGCCTTGAACTGGATATAGATCTCGCTGTCACGGACCGGCATTCGCTTGCCGGTACGGAGGTAGAAGGGCACGTCCTTCCAGCGCCAATTGTCGACATGGGCCTTCAGCGCTACGAAGGTCTCGGTCTGGCTGTCGCGACCCAGTTCCTCGTCATAGGAAGGCACCGGCTCGCCATCGATCGCCCCCTTGCCGAACTGGCCGGTCACCGTGTCGGCGGGAGTCATCGGCCGGAGCGAGCGAAGCACCTTGACCTTCTCGTCGCGGACCGATGTCGCGTCCAACCCCGCCGGCGGCTCCATCGCCACCAGCGCGAGCAGTTGCAGCATGTGGTTCTGGACCATGTCGCGCAAGGCACCGGCGCCGTCATAATAATCGCCGCGGCCTTCGAGACCGACGGTCTCGGCGACTGTGATCTGGATGTGGTCGATGTGGGCCGAATTCCACAATGGCTCGAACAGCGAGTTAGCGAACCGCAAGGCGAGAAGATTCTGGACGGTTTCCTTGCCCAGATAATGGTCGATGCGAAACGTCCGCTCTTCGGGGAAATGGGCGGCGACGGCGTCGTTGATCTGCCGGCTCGTGGCGAGGTCGCTGCCGAGCGGCTTTTCCAGAGCCATGCGGACGTCGGCGCATGCGAGGCCGACGGAGGCCAGCCCGTCGATCGTCGGCTTGAACAGCGACGGGGCCGTCGACAGGAAGATCGCCAGGCCGGAATCGCATTTGCCGACAGCGTCGGCCAGTTTCGGGAAGTCCTCGATGCGAGTGGCGTCGACGGCGATGTAAGACACGCGCGCCAGGAATTTCTCGGCGACCGTCGCGTCATAGAAACCCTCAGGCAAATGCTGCTGCAGCGCCTCAAGCGCTCGCTCGCGATATTGTTCAGTGCTGAGCTCGGTCCGCGCCGTGCCCACAATGCGGAGATCTGCCGGCAACAATCCGTCGGCGTCGAGGCCGTAGAGCGACGGCAGGAGCATCCGGCGGGCAAGGTCGCCCGTGGCGCCGAACAGCAGGAGAGTGGCGACCTTTTCCATCGCCACACGGCCTAATCGGTCGGAAGGCCGCTGTTAAGGGCGGGGCGACAGGACGGTTCGAGACCGTAACGAAAAATGGCGGAAATTCGCCACGGGCTGCCGGGAAATCGCGGCGGCCTCCGGGAACCGTTTCGGGCCAGTGTCGTTCCGCACATCGACCTCATGCGCCGACGCCAAGGGGGGCTTCTACGGGGGCCCGGGAGCATAGGCCACTGAATGAAAAGGGAGACTGTGTGATGAGGAAGTCCATTATCGCCGTTCTGCTCGCGGGCACAGTCAGCCTTGGTGCGTGCACCTCGGTTGACGACGCTCGCATGTCGGACGTCGGAACCGGCGCCGCTGTTGGCGCTCTTGGCGGCGCCGCTGTCGGCGCTGTCGTCCCGGGCGTCAGCCCGATTACTGGCGCCGTCGTCGGCGCGGCCATCGGCGGCCTTACCGGTGCCGTTTGGTCCGACTCGAACAATGACGGTGCAGTCGACGGCTACACTTACAACGGCCAGTATTACGCCGGTCAGCCTTCCGGCTATGACAGCACTCTCGGCCATGTCGCTACCGGCGCAGCCGGCGGCGCAGTCGTCGGCGCAGCCGCCGGCGCGCTGATCCCTGGTGTCAGCGTCCTTGAAGGCGCGATCGCCGGTGCGGTTGTCGGCGGTCTTGCCGGCGCCATCTGGGCCGACCAGAACAATGACGGACGGGTCGACGGCTATATGTACAACGGCCAATATTATGCCGGTGCGCCGCAGACCAATCCGCCGCCGGCCGCTCCGGCGCCGATGGGCGCTGGCGAGCGCGGCTAACCAACCGTGGCGCGCGTATTTGCGCCCTGTGAATTGCGCGCCGGACGCTTCGTGCGTTCGGCGCGCCTTTCCTTTGGGGCGCTGATCCTTGCAGCCGCGTCGCCGATGCCGGCAGCCGAGGCCGCGACTGCTCCAGTTGCAGTCTCACAGGCCCAGGCCGGCCAATCGATCGAGGACTTCTACGCCGCGCGCGATGGCCGCCCGCTGTGGCTCAGCGAGGATGGCAGCAGCGGCGAGTCTGCCAATCTGCTGATGAACTATTTGCGGACCGCTGACGCCGATGGCCTGAGCGTTTCCGATTACCCGCTGCCGCAGCTGGAAAAGGCGCTTCGCTCGGCCTGGGGCGGTTCCCGATCAAAGGTAGGCAAGGCCGACCGCCTACTAAGCCAGGCATTTGTCGCATACGTCCGCGACCTCAAATCCATTCCCGCGTCCGGCATGATATGGATCGACCCCGAGCTGCAGCCGCATGCTCCCGCTCCACGCCAGTTGCTCGATGCCGCCGCCGGTGCGCCCTCGCTGGAAGCCTGGCTTTCGGACATGGGCTGGATGTCACCCATTTACGCCGGCCTTCGCCGCGCCATCGTCAGTGGTGAGGGGGACCGTCTACTCCTGCGGCTCAACCTCGAGCGCGCTCGCGCCCTGCCAGGTGGCAACGGCCGCTACATCCTCGTCAACGCCACCGCCCAGCAACTGACGATGTACGAGAATGGCCAACCGGTCGATTCCATGAAGGTCGTGGTGGGCAAACCGAAGAACCCGACGCCGATGATGGCGGCGCTCATCCGCTTCGCCTCCTTGAACCCCTATTGGTATGTACCAACCGACCTCGCGGCGGAACGGATCGCGCCCAATGTGCTGAAGGAGGGCCTGCCTTACCTGAAGCACCAGGGCTATCAGGTGATGACGGACTGGAACGACAGCAGCACGATCATCGACCCGTCGACGATCGACTGGAAGGGCGTTGCCGATGGCACGACGCAAGTGCATGTCCGCCAGCTTCCGGGCCGCGCCAATGCCATGGGCGTCATGAAGTTCATGTTCCCCAACAGCCAGGGCGTCTATCTCCACGACACGCCGCAGAAAGAGCTGCTGACCGAGGCGTCGCGGATGTTCAGCGGCGGCTGCGTTCGCCTCGAAGATGCACCTCGCCTCGGGCGCTGGCTGTTCGGGCGGGAAATCAAGGGAATGTCGAGCGAAACCGAACACAGGGTCGACCTCGCCCAACCGGTGCCGGTCTACATCACTTACTTCACAGTCGTGCCGGAAGGATCGCAGCTGGCGACCTATCCCGACGTGTATGGGCGCGACAAGGAGCGGTTGGCGGCCGTCGGTTCGCCGGTGATGGCCGCTCGCTAATCAGCGGGGCGACCAGTCCGGATACCATGTGATGTCCTGCGCGACCGCGCGGCCTTGAGGGTCGCGTGCTGGGCGGAAGCGAACCCAGATGGTCGTAAGCTGGCACATCAGCGCGTCGACGCCCGAGTTGCCGCTGCTGCGGACGATCCTGCAATTGGACGGGACGCCATCGGCGCCGACGCGGATGCTAAGCCCCACGCTCCCGCGCGCCGACCCGCTCATCTCGCGGATATGGCGATATTCGCGGTCCGGAATCTTGGTGATCTTCTGTGCCGGAGTGAAACCGTCACTACCACTTCCACCGCCGCCAGGCCCGCCGCCGCCGCCGGCGGCGCCCGTCCCGGAACCGGAATTTGCGGCCCCGGCGGAAGCCGCGCTTCCCGTACCCGCGAGCTGAGCCGCCACAACCGGCGATTTGGCCGGAACCTCGATCTCCGGCTTGGGCGCCACGACCTGAGTTGGATTGGCCTTCTTGCCGGCCTCGCCTGACTCGTCTCTGGCGGGGGTTTCCTTTTGCTCGACGACGGGTGGGGGCGGCGGAGGCAGGGTGACGTCGAAGGTCTCGAGCACGTCGCTCGGGCCTTGGGCGACGTGCGTGACCAGGCCGGTAAGGAAGGCCGCGCCGATCGCTACATGCACGACGAGCGCCGCCACCGCGGCCTTGGCTCTATCGGGATTGCTCTGGCGATATCCTGCCATTGATATGGTCCGCCTGAAGCAACGCACGAAGCGATAGATGGTTGGCCGGTTGCCTCGTTGGTCGTTCAAGGCTTAATGTTTATTAACTACGTTGATTTATTTCCCAGTTAACAGTTCATGCCATTAAAAAGGCTGCGTTTTGTGGGTCGATCGGAGTGGACGCCGGTCTACCATGAGTAACCTGGGGATCAGACATGAAGGCCAAAAAGAATGAACTCGCGCGGCTATAAGAGACGCGCGGCACGGATCACCACCCATTGCGATGCGGTGCTCATTGAGCCGGATGGCTGCCGGATCGATGTCGTCATCACGGAGGTGTCCCTGGACGGATTTCGACTTCAGTCGCGGGCGGAGCTCGTTGAGCGCGAGGAGGTGCAGCTGCAGGTCGCGACGGACAGGCCGATGCGGGCCCGCATTCAATGGACACGCGGCTTTGAGGCCGGCGGGCAGTTCCTTGAGCCGCCAGAGCTGGACTAGACCCGCAACGCCGCCGCCATTTCCGCCTCGCGCTTCAAATTGCGCGCGAGTTGCGCCACGCCGCTGAGATATTGCGGCGGAATATGGATATCGCGGTAGTTCAACTGGGCCGCGGCGCGGAGCGTCCAGAAAGGATCGACCAGATGCGGCCGTGCCAGCGCGATCAGGTCGGCCCGGCCGGCGGCGAGGATCGAGTTTGCATGGTCGGGCTCGTAGATGTTGCCGACCGCCATGGTGGCAAGCTTGCCCTGGTTGCGGATGCGGTCGCTGAACGGAGTCTGGAACATGCGGCCGTAAACGGGTTGCTGGCCCTCCCAAGTCTGACCCGCCGAGACATCGATGAGATCGGCGCCGGCCTCGGCGAAGGCCTCGCCGATCAGGACGGCGTCCTCAGCCGTAATCCCGTCTTCGCCCGCCCAGTCGGTTGCGGAAATGCGCACCGACATAGGCCGGTCGGATGGCCAGGCCTCCCGCATCGCCGCGAACACCTCGAGGGGAAAGCGCAATCGATTTTCCAATGATCCGCCATATTCGTCGCTGCGCCTGTTCTGCAGCGGCGTGATGAAGCCGCTGAGCAGATAGCCGTGGGCTGCGTGCAGTTCGACCATGTCGAAGCCGGCCTCCTGGCCCATGCGGGTCGCGGCGACGAACTGGTCGCGGACCTCGTCCATGTCGGCCCGAGTCATGGCCTTCGGCAACTGGTTGTATTCCGACCATGGCACATCGCTCGCAGCCATGACCGGCCAATTGCCTTCGAGCAGCGGCTCGTTGTCGCCCTCCCAACCGAGCTTCGTCGAGCCCTTGGCGCCGGAATGGCCGAGCTGAAGGCAGATTTTCGCCTTGCTGTTCGCATGGACGAAATCGACGATCCGCTTCCATGCCTGTGCCTGTTCATCGTTCCACATTCCGGTGCAGCCCGGGCTGATCCGGCCTTCCGCCGACACGCAGGTCATCTCGGTGAAGACAAGTCCGGCGCCCCCGACCGCGCGCTCGCCCAGATGGACGAAGTGCCAGTCGTTGGGGACGCCATCGATGGCTGAATACATGGCCATGGGCGAAACCGTGATGCGGTTCTGGATTTCCATGTCGCGCAGCTTGAAGGGGGCGAACATCGGCGGCGCTACCTTGTTCGACTGTCCCTCGGTCGCCCGCTTCCAGAACCAGCGCTCGACACCTTCAAGCCATTCGCGGTCGCGGAGCCGGAGGTTCTCGTGACTGATGCGCTGGCTGCGCGTCAGGAGCGAATAGGCGAACTGCAGGGGTTCGAAATGCGTGTAGCGCTCCAGGGTCTCAAACCATTCGGTCGAATTGCGGGCGCTGTTCTGGAGCTTGAGAACCTCGAGATTCCGCTCCGCCTGATATTCTTCGAGGGCGTCGGCGAGATCGAGACCCGGGCGATTGAGGACTTCGGCGAGCTTGATGGCGTCTTCAAGCGCCAGCTTGGTACCGCTGCCGATCGAGAAGTGGGCGGTGTGAGCGGCATCTCCAAGAAGGATGACATTGCCGCTCGACCATTGGTCGCACTTGATACGACGGAAGTTCAACCAGGCGGCGGAGCCGACAAGGTGTGAGGCGTTGGACTGGAGCTTATGGCCGTCCAGATATTTGGCGAAGAGCTGCTCGCAGGCGGCGATACTTTCCGCCTGGCTCATTCGATCGAAGCCGAATTTCTCCCAGGTCTCTTCCGAACATTCTACGATGAAGGTCGAGCAATCGGGCGCGAAGCGATAGGCGTGCGCCCAGATCCAGCCGTGCTCAGTCTCCTCGAAGGCGAAGGTGAAGGCCTCGAAGACCTTTGAAGTCCCGAGCCAGACGAACTTGTTGCGGCGAACGTCGATGTCCACTGAGAGCGCTTCCGGATCGCGGTCGCGGAAACGGGAATTGGCCCCATCGGCAGCGATGACGAGGTCGTATTCTCGCCACTTAGGATCAGTGGGGTCACATTCGGATTCGAAGTGGAGCGCGACGCCAAGCGCGCGGGCGCGGTCCTGCAGGATTTCCAGCATCCGCTTGCGGCCGATACCGATGAAGCCGTGCCCGCCTGAAGTGATGGTCTCGCCGTGGATATGGACGTCGATGTCGTCCCAATGGGCAAACTCGCTCGTGATCGCCGCGGCCGAGACCGGATCATTGGCGGTGATGTTGTCGACGGTGAGGTCGGAGAAGACAACGCCCCAGCCGAAGGTGACTCCGGGCGGATTGCGCTCGAAAACGTCGACCTCGTGGCGCGGGTCGCGCAATTTCATGGAAATGGCGAAGTAGAGGCCGGCTGGCCCACCCCCGACGCAGGCGATCTTCATGGCGCGCACACTAGCGCGCCGAAGGGCAGCGGCTCAATCCTCAGGCGCAACGGTGACGACGATACCGTCCAGGGCCTCGGTAAACGGGACCTGGCATGCGAGGCGGCTGTTGGGCTGGCGCCAATCGGAATAGCCGAGCAACTCTTCCTCGTTGTCCCTGACCGCCTCCAATCGCGCGAGCCAATCCTCGGCGACATGGACGTGACAGGTCCCGCACGAAGCGAAGCCGCCGCATAGGCCAAGGATTTCATCGATGCCGGCGCCCTTCAGCGCATCCTTCAGCGATTGGCCGGAACTGGCTTCCACGGCCTCTTCGCGACCGTCGCGGCGGGTAACGTGGATGATTGGCATGCGACGCGGTTTAGGCCTGCGCGATGCCGACGCAAGCCGCGATTCGGGGCGTTCCGAGTCGCGCCCGAGTCGGGCGGGACAAAGCCTCAGGAATGGCCCGTATCGTCCCGTTTCGAGACGAAAAGCCGCATTTTTTCCGCACTTCCATCCCCAAGCTTCCGTGTGGCGGGCGGCCCGATGAATCACGACAACAACCCATATTAACCTTTCAGAAACTTTGATCAGAAAATTAACAGAAATTAACCCTTCAAATCAGCGATGAATCTATTCGTGCGTATCTTCTGGGGAGCTTGAAGAATAAAGCACTTAAATGATGCAATCACACGATACGTAGTGTTTAGGTATACTGTGCCTTTATTGAGACTGTCATTGAAGGTTAACCAAGGAATACCAGTGATAAATGTCCAAAGTTAGCTGAATCGAACTTCATATTAACCCGTCCGACTTGCCTTTTTGCTTCGTTTAATGCTTTTTTCCTCCTGAGCGCGGGCAATCCCTGAATGAGTTAACCACATCAGGTTAACCGGCAGGACCGATTGTCATGACAGCGCGATGGCATTTTTGCGCCGCGGCCGAGGGGCCAGCGCAACAGGGCGAAGGTGGGGATTATGCGCTACGATGATGCTTCTCAGGCGGGTTCGGCCACTGACCATGTGTCGGCACACGACGACACCGCGCAGCTCGCGGGCAATGATTACGGTCAGACGACCGGCAATATCATCACCGGGGTCGGGACCCTCAGCGGTTCGACCGGTGCCGATACGTCAGGCCCTGGTGCCCATATCACCGCCATCACGGGTGCCGGCGGGTCTGACGACTCGTTCGACGCCAATGGTCATCTCGAGGTCGCCGGCCAGTATGGCACGCTGACCATCGATGCGAACGGCAATTACTCCTACGCGCGTAACGCGGGCTCTCCCGAGGGCGTCTCCGACACCTTCACCTACACCCTCGCGGACGCCGCCGGTTCCAGCGACCAGGCCAAGCTCGTCATCGCCATCGGCAACCCGCCGATCCTGAACGCGCAGGGCTCGCAGACCATCCAGACCGCAAACGGCGTCGTCGTCCTTCCGGCCGGCGTCGAGCTCTCGGACGTTCACGTCCAGGGCCGCGATCTCGTCATCACCCTTCCCGACGGCTCGACGATGGTCATTCCCGACGGTGCGGTCTTTGTGCCGCAACTCGTCGTCAATGGCGTCGAAGTCCCGGCTTCCAACCTTGCAGCGCTGCTGATCGATTCCGAGCCGAAGCCGGCTGCGGGCGACCAGGGTCCGAACCAGCTGTCTTCGGGCGGCAATTTCGAAGTGCCGGTTGCTCCGCTCGATCCGGGCGTGCCGCTGGGCGACCTCATCCCGCCGACGGAGCTGCATTATACGCCACCCGAGGTGAAGGAGATCTTCCCAGATGTGAATGACGAAGAGCCCATCATCCAGATCCAGCCCGACGGTCAGCCAGCGGCCATCGCCGCGGTTGACCAGGTTGAGGAAGCCGGCCTGCCGACCCGCAATGGCGGCGAGCCCGCGGGCAGCGCCGAAATCGCCGACGGCAACGGTTTGAACAATAGCGTTACGAGCGAAACGACAACCGGGACGATCGTCTATGACTCACCCGACGGCGTCGACACGATCACGCTGAACGGTGTCGAAATCACCAACGTCAACCAGGTCATTGCCGGTGCATTCGGTTTTGGCTCGATCACGATCACCAGCATTGCATCCGGCGCGATCGGATATAGCTACACGCTCGCCGACAATACGTCGGGCAACGACACCCACGACGATTT
>Ga0207701_10002075_pt1 | contig 20778 bp, 17 predicted proteins | sample KBSSwiSSwithPhiX_FD_184294 | JGI IMG/M metagenome (GOLD analysis project Ga0207701, IMG submission 184294) | Switchgrass rhizosphere bulk soil microbial communities from Kellogg Biological Station, Michigan, USA, with PhiX - S5 (SPAdes) (version 2) | ecosystem: Environmental > Terrestrial >... | reverse complement strand
TCCGGGGCCACAGACCTCGACCGAAGTATGTGGCCACTCGAAGAATGGATTACCCGGAACGCCATGGCTGGTACACCAAGGTTCTCTATAACCATAAGCTCGATGGCGTAGTGGCGATCTCACGAGTCATTGCCGAACTGCTCGCTCAGGCCGGTGTCAATCGCGAAAAAATCCGCCACATTCCCAGCGGCATCGATCTCGCTCGGTTTAATTTAGCTGATTCGCACAAACTCACCTTCAGAGAATCACTGGTGATCGGCTCTGTCGCCGTCCTCGAAGCGCGAAAAGGGCACGAATTTTTGCTCGAGGCGGCGGCCTTGTTAAAGGCTGATGGCGCCCATCTGATCTACCAAATCGCCGGCGCTGGTCCTTTGCGCCAGCAACTCGAGCTGCAAGCGGCTCATCTCGGATTGCAAGAGGAAGTGCAGTTCCTCGGCTTTGTCGATAACATTGCGCGGTTTCTCGCCGACATCGATATATTCGTCATGCCGTCCTTATATGAAGGTCTCGGAGTCGCGGTTCTCGAAGCAATGGCGGCGGGTAAACCGGTTATTGCCAGCCGTGTAGGCGGTCTCACCGAGTCGGTCGCCGATGGTGTCACGGGAATTTTAGTGCCACCGGCGAACGCGATAGCGCTGGCCCAGGCTATCGCCAAACTGGTGCATGCTCGTTCACTGGCCCGGGAGATGGGCCATCAAGGGCGAGAGCGGATAGAGCGATACTTTACGCTGGAACAGATGGCGGCGGCGAATGAAAGTTACTATTACGAACTACTTGACGCAGCGCCTGAGCGCATCTTAACCCCCGCTCGATGAACAGACGACTCGAACTTCTTGACAAGTTTTCAAGCCTTCATTTGCTCGTCATTGGAGACCTCATGCTTGATCGTTTCATTTGGGGTGAGGTCGAGCGCTTATCTCCTGAAGCCCCCGTTCCCGTACTCAGGGTCGTATCGGAGGACGCAAGCCTTGGCGGCGCGGCAAATGTGGTGCAGAATATCCGTGCGCTTGGAGGACGGGTGACCGCCTGTGGGATTGTCGGTCGGGATGATGCGGGCAGACGCGTGCTGCAGGCGCTCCGCAACGCGGGAGCGTCGGTCTCAGGCGTGATTTCCGACGCAGACTTTCAGACGATTCAAAAAAGCCGGATCATCGCAAGTCCGCACCATCAGCAAATCGTTCGCCTCGACCGCGAAAGCCGTCGGCCAATCGATCGCAGAACGCTTGGGAAAATACGCGACTTCGTCGCGTCCAAGGCAGCACGGTACCACGGAATCGTGATTTCTGATTATGGTAAAGGAGTGATTCACGAAGAACTGCTGCAACACGTCGCCGCGGCGGCTTCCAGAGAGAAGGTCGTTACGATCGTCGATCCTAAGAAAGAGAATTATGATTGTTATCGGTTCCCGACTTTGATCACCCCCAACAAGACCGAGGCGAGCGAAGCATCGGGGATCGCGATCCACGACGAAATGTCTCTAGACGCGGCCGGCAAAAAGCTTGTGCGGAAATGGCGCGCCCAAGCGGTGCTGATCACTCGCGGTGCGGAAGGCATGAGCCTGTTTCGCCGCCGCCTCGCACCGAAGCACTTTCCCACGGAGCCAAGAGATGTTTTCGATGTGACCGGAGCCGGCGACACCGTGGTCGCGATGTGCGCTTTGGCTTTGGCGAGTGGTGCAGGCTTTGATGAAGCGGCGGTACTCGCCAACGTCGCGGCCGGGTTTGTCGGCGATGAGATCGGCACCGTGGCGGTTGCGGCGGCTCAGATCAAGAAGGTTATTGAGGATCGCGATAGATGAAGAGCATGACGGGATATGGCGAAGCCTCGCAAAATGTTTCGGGAGCAAAAGTGACGGTGCAAATCCGCAGTCTCAATCACCGCCACCTGGATCTGCAGCTGAGGGTACCTAGAGAGTATCTGTCGTTCGAGGAAATGATCCGAAAAGCAGTTCGAGAAAAAATCGCCCGCGGGCGAATCGATTTGTTTATCAACCGTTACGGCACCAAGCCTCAGGGAAAAAAACTGGAAATCAACGATGGCTTGGTGGGGCAATATATCGCGAGCCTGAAACAGCTCAAAAGAAAATACCGCCTTGCCGGAGAGCTCGGCCTCTCTAGCTTGACCCAGGTTCCGGAGCTGTTTCATATCCGAGAAGTGGAAGCTGATCATGTCGGCGAGCGCGACGCTGTGCTCAAAGCGCTCGGCTCGGCCCTAACAAAACTCGAGAGATCACGCGAGCGCGAAGGTCGTCAGCTCAGAGTCGATATGGAATCACAGATTAATCACGTGAAGCAGGTTGCCCAGGAGCTCGAAAGCTGGGCGGAAGCCGTCGTACGGGCACAAAGGGATTCCACTGCCCAAGCGCAAAACGGCGCGATCCGAGAACGCGACCCGAATGAAACCGCGAGCCCCTTGGGAAAAGGCGATATCAACGAAGAAATTGTCCGGCTGAAAGCGCATGTTGCCGAGTTGGCTAAAGTGACTCGAGAGCATGAGCCGGTGGGCAAAAAAATCGATTTCATGTTGCAGGAAGTGAATCGTGAGCTCAACACGATTAGCTCGAAGGTCCCGAATTTGCCGGTGATTCAGCTTGTTCTTCGAGGCAAGGAACGGGTTGAAAAGATCCGCGAACAAACCCAGAACATCGAATGACCCGTGCGCCCGCTCCTCTGGCTAAGAGGCAGGGAATCATTTTCATTCTATCTGCGCCGTCAGGCGCCGGTAAAACGACCCTGTACAATGGGCTCAAACTCGTCCATCCGGAAATCAAGCTTTCGGTATCCTGCACAACCCGGCCGCGCCGCGCTGGCGAGGTTAACGGCCGCGATTATCGCTTCATCAGAGAAACGGAGTTCGATCAAATGAAGGCAGCGGGCGAGTTTGCCGAATGGGCCAAGGTGCATGGCAACAACTACGGCACGCCGCGCAAGCCATTAGATCACAGCATGCAAACCGGACGCGACATCCTGTTAGACATTGATGTTCAGGGTGCGCGGCAAATCAAGGAAAGCTATCCTCAGGCAGTGTCAATCTTTCTTTTACCGCCTTCGCTGAAGGAATTGAAACGGCGTCTGGCGAGCCGTGGCACTGACCGTAGCGAAATTATCCAGCGCCGAATCGCCAATGCTCGAGGTGAAATCGGCGAGATTTTACACTATGATTATTATGTCGAGAATCGGGATGTTGAGGAGGCGGTTGAAGTTTTAAGCGCCATCGTTGCGGCGGAGCGGGCAAAAATCTCTCGGGTCATCGAATGGCGCCTCGATTCGTTACGCGGCCAGCAAGGTCCAAAAGACCATGGGCAAAGACCTTAAAATAAGCGATCTCATTGAAAAAGTTCACTCCTACTATCCTGCCGCGGACGTGGAGTTGATCCGCAAGGCGTACGATTTTTCCGCCAATGTCCATCAGGGGCAAAAACGGTTATCCGGAGAGCCCTATCTGACTCACCCCCTGGCAGTGGCCAATGTTATTGCCGATTTGAAACTCGACGTGCCGAGTGTCGTCGGGGGGTTGTTGCACGATACCGTCGAGGACACCTTGACGACTATTGATGAGATTAAAAGTTTGTTCGGCCGCGAGATTGCGGCGTTGGTGGATGGGGTCACCAAATTGGGCCGAGCAAACTTCAGCAGCCGCGAGGAAAAGCAGGCGGAGAACTTTCGCAAAATGTTGCTGGCAATGGGCAAGGATGTGCGGGTGATCCTGATCAAGCTCGCTGACCGGGTGCACAATATGCGCACCTTGGATCACATGCCGCCCGACAAGCAAATTTCCATCGCTCAAGAAACCCTCGACATTTACGCGCCGTTTTCGCACCGGCTGGGCATCGCATGGATCAAGAGCGAGCTGGAAGACCTTGCGCTCAAATATCTTCATCCCGAAATCTATTACCAACTCAAGCGCAATGTCGCGAAAAAGAAGAGCGATCGGGAAAAGTACATCGAGGAAGTGATCTCGATCATCACCAAAAAACTCGAAGCCGAGGGTATTGAAGCCGAGGTGACCGGGCGCCCGAAGCACTTCTACAGCATTTACCAGAAGATGGAAAGTCAGAACCTCCTGTATGATCAGATCTATGACTTGGTAGCGTTCCGTATCCTCGTCGATACTCAACGTGAATGCTACGAGGCATTGGGCGTGGTGCACGCCCAATGGCGCCCGGTGCCTGGCCGGTTCAAGGACTACATCGCGCTTCCCAAGCTCAACATGTATCAGTCCCTGCACACCAGTGTGATCGGGCCATATGGCGAGCGTATCGAAATTCAGATTCGCACTCATGAAATGCACCGCGTGGCCGAGGAAGGAATCGCCGCCCACTGGCGCTACAAAGACCGCGAAGATTTTCAGGTTAGCGACATTCAAAGATTCGCCTGGCTCAGACAGTTGCTCGAATGGCAGGAAAACCTCCAGGATCCGCAGGAGTTTCTGCACAGCCTGAAGGAGGATTTGTTCACCACTTCGCTCTACGTGTTCACACCCAAAGGAGATTTGCTGAATTTTCCCAAGGGTTCCACGGTGATCGATTTCGCCTACCGGATTCATACCGAGGTCGGGAATCGTTGTTCCGGTGCGCGCGTGAACGGCCAACTGGTGTCGCTCAAATACATCTTGCGCAGCGGCGACACCGTCGAGATTATCACGACGCAACAACAGTCACCGAGCCGCGAGTGGCTTAAATGGGTCAAAACGCCCCGTGCCAAAGCAAAAATTCGCGCCTGGCTGAAAGCGCAGCAACGCGATCGAAGCGTGCTCCTGGGACGGGAAATTTTCGACGGCGATCTTCATCGCTATCAACTCGACTATTCCGCGTTGCGCGACGAAGGCAAAATCGCCTGGCTCAGCAAGGAGCTGGGCATGAAGGATGAAGAAACTTTGCTCTCGGCGATTGGTTACGGGCGGATTACCACCCGACACGCGCTGGCGAAACTGTTATCACCGGAAAAGCTCGATGCCGGGCCGAAGAAGGCTGATGGCGCGCTCGAGTCGCTATTTCGTCTGGTTTCCAAACAAAAAAGAGGTCTGGGGATTCGGGTGAAGGGGGTGGATGACGTTCTCGTTCGATTCGCGCTTTGCTGCCATCCTTTACCGGGGGAGCAGATCGTCGGATTTATTACACGCGGCCGCGGCGTTACCGTGCATACCGTCAGTTGTCCAACGGTGCTGGAGAGTGATCCACACCGAAAGATCGATGTCAGCTGGGAGGAAACTGATCAAGCGCCGCGCCCGGTGAAGATCGAAGTCACCTGCGTGGATCAGCCCGGTTTGCTGGCCGCGATCAGTTCCGCGATCACCAGCGCGGAAGCAAATATTGCCCGAGCGCAGGTCCGGACGTTTTCCAGCCACAGAGCGATCAACACGTTCGAGGTGATGATCAAAAATTCGGAACACCTCAATCGGGTTCTGCAAAACATTACGAAGGTTAAAGGTGTTTATAAAGCAGTGCGCGCGCGTGGGAGAACCGGTGGCAAGGTCGAACTAGAGCAAGCACCGAAGGAGGAATTGCACTGAAGCTGGCCATGCCGACATCACGCGACTTTGTGGACACGACCGGAGTGAATACAGTCGGTACAGACGAGCGCCCGTTTCACCCGACCTTCGAAACTCGCGCGGACCCGCTGTAAATTCGGTTGCCAGGTGCGCTTGGTCTTATTGTTCGCGTGACTGACGTTGTACCCGACGGATCGGCCTTTGCCACAGATGGAGCATACTCTCGCCATTTTACTTTCTTATCCTTTCAATGATTTGCGTGGTTGAAAATTCCGGCAAATAAGGAACCACCGCTACCCGCCCACCATTTTGCTCGACGACATCCGCTCCGATAATCTTGTCGGCGCTCCAGTCGCCGCCTTTCACCAGCACATTCGGCTTGATCGCAGCGATGATATGATAAGGGTCCGGTTCACTGTAAACGACCACGTAGTCTACCATCTCTAGTGCGGCGATCAACTCAATCCGATCGGCTTCTGGCATGATCGGACGGTCCGGCCCTTTGATCGTTTTGACGGAGACGTCGCTATTAAGCCCGACGATCAATATGTCTCCCAGCGCCTTCGCCTGACGCAGTAGATGAATGTGCCCGCGATGAACGAGATCGAAGCACCCATTGGTAAAGACGACGACTCTGCCGGCTTTCCGAGCCTGAGCCGAGATCGCGCTGAGCTCGTCGACGCTCTTGTACTTGGCGGGCACGGTAATCGTGGGTACCATGGCGCAGTCTGGAATTCAATTAAGTCACGGATCTGTTGGTTCATTTCATAATCTTGACCCTCGTCCAAAACTCCGCTAAGGTCCAAGCAAGATTGCGGAGTCGTCAGGAGGAAAAATGGAATATCAGGATCTGCGCGACTGGATCCAAATTGCCGAAGAAATGGGCGAGCTCAAGACCCTGAAAGGTTGCGATTGGAATCTCGAAATTGGCGCAATTACCGAGATCGTCGCCCACAAAGAAGACGGGCCCGCGGTACTTTTTGATGACATTAAAGGATACCCGAAAGGCTATCGCGTGCTGTCCAACTCGCTATCGTCGCGCAAGCGATTGGCGTTGACCTTGGGCCTGCCTCCAGGCGAAACGAAGATGGATTTCGTGAAGATTTGGAAAGACAACTACAAAAGCATCAAGCCGATGCCCGCCAAATTCGTCAAGAAAAGCGCTCTTTTCGACAATGTCTACAAAGACGGCGATATCGACATGTTCAAATTCCCGACGCCGCTTTGGCACGACAAGGACGGCGGCCGTTATATCGGCACGGGCAGTGTCGACATCACCCGCGATCCCGACGAGGGTTGGGTGAATTACGGGACCTACCGGGTGATGATCCACGATAAAAACAAGATCGGTTTTTATATTTCGCCCGGTAAGCATGGCCGAATCCAACGCGAGAAATATGCCGCCAGCGGACAGCCTTTCAAGATTGCCATGTCATTTGGCCATGATCCTTTGACTTTTCTAGCCGGCAGCATCGAAGTGCCGTACGGCGTGCCGGAATACGAATTCATCGGCGGTCTGCGCGGCGAACCCTTCGAGATGATCGAAGGCGAGTACTCAGGGTTGCCCATACCCGCCAACGCCGAAATTGTTATCGAAGGCGACGTGCATTTCGATAATCCCAAGGTCGAAGGACCCTTTGGTGAATGGACGGGCTATTACGCGAGCGCCGAACGCGCCGAACCTTGGGTCGAAGTGAAACGGCTTTATCACCGGAACGATCCGATCATTCTTGGCTCGCCTCCGGGAAGACCGCCTGCGGAGTTGGGTTGGTATCGCTCGTATTTACGCTCCGCTTTGATTTGGGATGAGATGGAGAAGGCGGGCGTTCCCGATGTCAAAGGCGTCTGGCTTACGGTTTCCGGCGGCAGCCGACTGATGATGGTCGTATCGATTAAACAGCGCTATCCCGGCCATGCCAAGCAAGCCGCGATCGTTGCTTCGCAATGTCACGCCGGCGCTTATCTTGGCCGCTTTGTGGTTGTGGTCGATGATGATATCGATCCATCGAACACCGATGACGTGATCTGGGCGATGTCGAGCCGCTGCGAGCCGGAGCAGGATATTGACATTCTGCGGCGCTGCTGGAGCGGACCGCTGGATCCGGTCATTCATCCGACGAAAAAGGGTTTCAACTCGCGCGCGATCATCGATGCGACTCGGCCGTACGAATGGATGAAGGATTTTCCGCCGGTCGCGGAGTCGAGCAAAGAAGTGCTAGATGCGACCGCGAAAAAATGGGGCGCGGAGTTATTCGGCAGCAACGGAAAAAAGTAAAACAAACAAACTGACTGTTATAAAAGGCAAGTCGATCGCCCCTGGTCGGCTTGCCTTTTTTTATGACTTCGAGCTTCGACTATCAGACGTCGGCTACGGATTTTGAGTGCTGTTCGGAAAGTCGTTGGCAATTCGTTGGTGAGATGCTTGATGTTCAGATGCGTACGATAATAGCGTGCGCCCTTACATGAGAATGTTTACCTTGACCTCACAATGGCCACTCAGTATTGTCGCCCTCTAGTGTTGTGGACAAAATTCCAGCAGCGTTCTCAGAGGGGCGTATAGCGCACGCTCTTCAAAACTCGCTCGGAATGATGCTTGAAAATATGCAATGAACTTTGGGGACTCGACATTAGAGAATCACGGTGAAAATCCAGATCTTGTCCGATGATCTTGCCAGCCGAATTGCGGCCGGGGAAGTCGTTGAGCGCCCGGCTTCGGCGGTGAAGGAACTCATCGAGAATTCGCTGGATGCGGACGCCAGCGAAATTTTCGTGGAGGTGGAAAAAAGCGGCACGGCAATGCTCCGCGTGACTGACAACGGCGAAGGGATGGACGCCGGAGACCTTGAAATGGCCGTCGAGCGCCATGCCACAAGCAAATTGACCGTTGAAGCGGATTTGTTTCGGATCGCCACCTTGGGATTTCGGGGCGAAGCCCTGCCGAGCATCGCTTCGGTATCACGAATGGAAATCGCGTCGCGCGTAAAGGACGCAGTAACTGCACATTTACTCCGCTGTGAGGGCGGGGTTAGGAAAGAGCTTCGCCCGACCGCAGCAGCTTCCGGAACGACGGTTGTCGTCCGCGATATCTTTTTTAACGTGCCGGCGCGTCGCAAGTTCCTCAAATCGCCGGCGACGGAATTGAGCCATATCTGCGATGTGATCAACCGGATCGCGCTCGCTCATCCGGCGGTTCATTTTCGCCTGGAGCACGATGCACGTACGGTTGCAGATTATGCCGCCGTCGGGCAGGCGCGCGATCGTTTGCAGCAGGTGTGGGGGCGCGAGGTGGTCAAGGATATCGCACCGTTTCGCTGGCGACAGAGCGAACTATCCGTGCAGGGTTTTTTGAGTGCGGCACCAGCCTCTTTTCCCAACGCGCGCTATCTTTACACCTATGTGAACCGGCGCTACGTGCGCGATAAAGTGCTCACCCATGCGGTTCTGCAAGGATACGAGAATCTTTTGATGAAAGGGCAGTATCCCGCCGTTGTGCTGTTTTTGCATCTGCCCTTCGAAGACGTCGATGTCAACGTCCATCCGGCCAAATCCGAGGTACGGTTTCGCCGCCAAACGGAGGTGCACGCAGCCGTGGCGAGCGCCGTGCGGAACGCGTTAAAACAAGCTGCGAAAGAACCTGCCGTGCGCGCAAACTTTACCTCGGCGGAGACGTTTCAAGGCGTCAGCGAGATGGCGCTGCGCTATCGGATGGGATCGAGCGCTGCGCAAAGCTTCGCCGAACCGACTGGAGACAACTTCACGATCCCGCTAACAACCAACGAACGAGACGGTTGTTTTTCTTCGCTGCAAATTCTGGGGCAGATTCTCGGTTGCTATATTGTGTGTGCATCGGCGCATGGGCTTGCGCTGATCGACCAGCACGCGGCGCACGAACGCGTCGCCTTCGAAAGGCTTCGCCGTCAGCTCGAAACGGGACAGGTCTCGGCGCAGGCGCTTTTGCTGCCGCAGACACTGGAGCTTAATGCCGGCGAGATCAGTCTAATTGAGGCCAATTGTGAAACCCTCAAGAGCTTTGGCTTCGCCCTGGAGCCTTTCGGACCTGGAGCGTACGCCATCACCGAAGCGCCCGCGCTGCTACCGGAGGGAGACTACACACAACTGGTGCGCCAGATGGTCGCCGATCTAGCGGACGTGGATACCTCGACAAAGCTCCGGATCCATCTCGAAGGGCGATTAGCGACCATCGCGTGTCACAGCGTCATTCGCGCCAATCGTTCTTTAGAATTGGACGAAATAAAGGCACTGCTCAGGGACCTTGATCAAATCGATTTCGCGACACAATGCCCCCATGGCCGGCCGGTGCTGATCGAGATTAGTCGAGAAGAGCTCGAGCGAATGTTCAAGCGAATCGCGTAACTGGTCAGTCTAAAACGGGATCGGAAATTCGCTGAGCCTCGATGCCTCAACTAATTTTGACTGTCGTCATTCCCGCATGGTTTAAGCGGGAATTCAGGACTTCGGATGGGGCCGCGATTTGTCTTTCAATCAATCCCGATCGTAGATGAAACCGAAACTCGTTATCATCCTCGGTCCCACTGCGGTCGGCAAAACCGAGCTGGCTTTAGCCTTGGCCGAAACAATCAAAGCTGAAATCATCAACGCAGACTCGCAGCAAATTTATCGATATCTCGATATCGGCACCGGCAAGCCGTCGAAAGCAGAGCGCGAGCGAGTGCGCCACCATCTGATCGATGTCATAAATCCCGATGAAGATTTCAACGCAGCGCTTTATCGTCAACTGGCTAACACTACAGTTGAGGACATTCACGAGCGCGGCGCACCGGTGTTCGTTTGTGGCGGGACCGGATTATACTTGAAGGCGCTGACCGGCGGCCTGTTCGCGGGGCCGGGACAGGATACCGAACTGCGCGCGAACTTAGAGCGCGAAATCGCCGAGAACGGGCTCGCACCCTTATATGAGCGGCTGATTGCGGTTGATCCTAGCGCCAATGCAAAGATCCATCCCAACGACCGCCAGCGTATCATTCGTGCTTTGGAAGTGTATCAAAGCACCGGCCGTCCGCTGAGCGCGTGGCAAAATGAGCATCGATTTCAGGAGCAGTCGTTTGACCTTCTCAAGATCGGTTTGCTGCGCGAGCGCGCCGAGCTTTACGATTTGATCAATCAGCGTACTGAGAGCATGATCCGCACGGGCTTGCTCGACGAAGTGCGCGGCTTGATTGCGCGCGGTTACAGACTGGACCTCAAACCGCTACGCAGCGTCGGCTATCGGCAGATGGGCGAAGTCATAGAGGGAACTAAAAAATTGCCGGACGCGGTGGAGGAAATGAAACAGGAAACCCGCCGCCTGGCGAAACGGCAGCTGACTTGGTTTCGCAGCGATGCGGAGATCCGCTGGTTTCATCCCGAAAAACAGGAGCGGGAGATTGCCGAGTTGATAGAAGCGTTTTTACTATGAGTACTGGGGCATTCATGAACTATAGAGCGCGAATGAAAATTTGGCTTACCGTGGCGGTCATTTGTCTTCTCACACCGAATATCGGTCGAGGCGCGGAACCGGTTCTCGAGTGGGCAAACATCGAGCAGGAAGCTGCCTTAGTTTTAAGCCGATATATTCAGATCGATACGACAAACCCACCCGGTAACGAGATCAAGGCGGCCGAATTCCTCAAAAGCATTTTTGACGGCGAGGGGATTGAAGCGAAAATCATCGAGGCGTCCACTGGGCGCGCTAATCTGTATGCTGTTCTACGCGGAGATGGCTCGCGAAGATCGATAATTTTACTCAACCACATGGATGTTGTCCCGGCGGACGAAAGACTCTGGAAGGCCAAACCATTTAGCGGGGAGATCAAAGACGGCGTGATTTGGGGCCGCGGCGCGCTTGACGACAAAGGGCCTGCGATCATGGAACTCGCGGCAATGCTGGCGCTCAAGCGGCAAAAAATCGCTTTGAAGAGCGACGTGATCTTTCTTGGAACGGCCGACGAAGAAGCCGGGGGCGCGCTTGGGGCTGGATACCTCTTGGAGAAATATCCCGAACTGTTCGACAATGTCGGCTTGGTGTTTAACGAAGGCGGCGGTATTCGTGTCGGAGAAGACGGTCGCGCACGAGTATACAATGTGAGTGTGGCCGAAAAGACGCCGCTTTGGCTGAGGCTCACGGCAACCGGAACACCAGGCCATGGCTCGTCTCCCGGAAACGATATGGCGGTGCATAAACTGATCGCCGCGCTTAGTCGATTAATGACATATCAAAGCCCGATCAAAGTCGTTGCCGAGGTACAAAAGTTCTACGCTGATACCGCCCAAACGGAGCCTGAACCCCGGCGTACGGGCTATCGCGATTTGCGTCGGGCATTGGAAGATTCGGCGTTTCGCTCGGAGTTTCTCGCCGATGCACGCGGGCGCGGCAGTGTAAGCAATACGATCGCGATCACCCGGATCACGGGATCGGACAAAGTGAACGTGATTTCCGGCGTGGCAACTGCCGAGATCGACATTCGTTTATTGCCCGGCGAAGACCCGAAAGTCGTGATGGATCAGGTCCGGGGGCTCATCGATGACGAGTCGATCAAGATCGAGGTGCTCTTGTCATTTCCGGCAGCGGTCTCGCAGCCTCATCCGGAGGCGATGAAGGTCATTACCGAGTTCGCCAAAAGTCATGACGCGGGGGTGCCGGTGGTGGCGCCGCTAGTGCGCGGGTTTACCGACTGTCATTTCTTCCGGGAAAAGGGTATTCCGTGCCTCGGTTTCATGCCTCATCGGAGCCCGTCGAGCAGCGAAGGCTTGGTTCATGGCGTCGATGAGCGAATAGATCTCGAGAGTTTCAACTTTGGCGTTCGGGCCATGTATGAGATTGTGCGGAAGCTCGCGACGGAGTGAGGATCGTTCAGTAGTGGGCCTCAGTCCTGCGGACACCGGCCGATTGTCATTTCGGCCAAGGGGAGAAATCTTCTTCGTTTGCAGCTGAAATGTAAAGATCTCTCGCTGCCGCTCGAGATGATAAAAATGAGAGCTTGATGCGTTTTGACGGATTCACCCAGGTGCGGGGCGAAGCGAATACGAAGTCAGCAGCAGGGCAGAGGATTTTCTATCAAGTTGTAAACGTGATCGAAATTCACTTCGTTGATGCGCGCCAAAATCTTGAAGGTGCGCGGTGGCTCATTTTTGAGAAAAACCATGATCGCGGTTTCCACGGGCGGGCATCCGGCCTTCACGCAGGGAACTTCTTTGACCACGATGGGCGCGTCGGGCGGAAAACTAAGAATCGTTTGCACCCAGTAACGAATTTGGTCGAGGGTGAAGTTCGAAACATCCTGCTTGCGACCGAAGGGATCCACATCTTCGGCGGATGACGCACCGTTGCTGCTCGTGATGCAGTTCAGAAATCCCTGTGTGATGCTTTCCTTGTCCAAGTCGCGGCCGATAAATACCAATCGGTTTAGACGTTCCTCCTGCTCTGCCCACGGGCGGCCGGGACGCCCTTCGAAGAGCATGTGAACGCCTTGGAAGACGAACTGATCGGGATCTTTGCGCAGGTTTAAAATCCCCTTCATGCGCATGATGCGCTCACCGAATTGCGCCAACAGTTCGCGAAACCAGTGGCTCAGCTTCAATCCATCGAGATCGCCCGCGGTCGTGATCGCGACAGTTTCGATATCCTCGGTGTGGCTATGGTTGTGATCGTGTTTTTCCGCTCTGATCACGATATCCAGGCTTCTCAGATCTAAAACCGTGCCGATATCAACGTCGGAATTGCGCGTCTGGCAAATACGCGCCGCGCCGTTCAAATTGCGCAGCTTGAACTCGAGCTCCGGCAAATCCTCGGCATTGATCAAATCGATCTTGTTGAGCAAGACCATATCCGCAAAAGCGATTTGCTCTTTGGCTTCCGGCGAATTGCTTAATTGTTGGAAGATATGCTTGGCGTCAACGACGGTCACAACGCCGTTGAGCTGATACTCGCTTTTGATCCGCTCGTCGACGAAAAAACTCTGCACGACCGGCGCGGGATCCGCCAGGCCGGTGGTTTCGATCATCAGCGTGTCGAATTTGTCTCGATGCTCGAGCAGGCCGAATAAACTTCGCAGCAAGTCGCCACGCACGGTGCAGCAAATGCAACCGTTGCTCATCTCGACGACTTCCTGATCGGAGGAAATAAGCAAATGATGATCGATGCCGACCTCGCCGAACTCATTGACGATGACGGCGACGCGCCGGCCGTGATCGGCAGTCAAAATTCGGTTCAGCAGTGTCGTTTTTCCGGCGCCGAGAAAACCGGTGAGAACAGTCACCGGCACTCGTTGATCGTTAACTTCCGCCATGCACTTGAAATCCTTCTGCGTTTGTTTTCTAAAGGTAACAACGAGTCAGAATCGAGTCAACTTACAGACCTTTCACATCGGCATGCAACGGGGAATGACGATGAAGCTCAAGGGGAAAGTAGCCTTTATCACCGGATTCGGATCAGGGTTAGGGCAAGCAATCGCGGTCATGTTCGCCCGTGAAGGGGCGGCAGTGGCGGGCACTTCGCCGACGGAATCGAAGGGCCGAGAGACCGTTGCACTGGTCGAAAAACTCGGCGGAAAAGCGCTCTATTGGCCGGGCGACGTTTCGGATTCGAAGCAAATGAAAAGCATCATCGGCGAAACAGTGCAGCGGTTGGGCGGCATCGATATCGTTGTAAATAGCGGAGGGGTCCGGACCAACGGCAGCATCACTGAAATTACTGAAGAGGAGTGGGATCGAACGGTGGACGTAAATCTTAAAGGCGCCTTCATCGTGTCGCGGCTCGCGATTCCCGAGATGAAGCGGCGCGGCGGCGGCGTGATTCTTCATATCGCGGCGCGCTCGGGAATGCTCGGACAATCAGGGCGAGCCGCATATTGCGCATCGAAAGGGGGCATGGTTCGCTTGACCGAAGCGATGGCGATGGATCACGCGAAAGATCATATCCGCGTCAATTGTATTTGCCCGGGTCCAACGCGCACGCCGATGGTCGATACCTCAACCCCCGAGAAGCTTGCGCGCTATAAAACTCGCGTGCCGATCGGCCGCATTGGCGAGCCTGAGGATGTCGCGTATGCCGCTTTGTACCTTGCCTCGGATGAAGCTTCCATGGTTACCGCAGCGATTCTGCCGGTGGACGGCGGCATGCGCCTGACCGGTCCGTGAGACGCCGCGGATGCGCAGACTTTAGGCATTACACTAGGAAGAACTAATGCTTGATATTAGGCCTATAGGTATTGAGGATTACGCCGAACGCTGTAGCAAGCCCCTATCGGAATTGCATGACAAACTTTGGGTAGAAACATATGCGAAAACCCATAGTCCAGGCATGATGGTAGGTCCTGTCGAAGGGCAGTTTCTTAAAATGTTGGCTCAACTGACGGGTGCGCGGCGGATTCTTGAAATCGGCATGTTCACTGGCTACAGCACGTTGGCTTGGGCAGAAGCGCTACCCAAAGACGGCCGCGTTGTCACGTGCGAGGTGAGTTCGGAAAATGCTGAAATCGCCAAGCGCTACTTCGCGGAGAGTGCCCATTCGCAAAAAATTGAAATCAAATTAGGCCCGGCGCTCGAGTCCCTCAAACGTATTTGGGGTCCCTTCGATATTTGTTTTATCGATGCCGATAAAGAAAATTATAGCGCTTACTACGACGCCTGCTTCGAATTGGTTCGGCCGCGTGGGCTGATCATTCTGGACAACGTGCTCCGCAGCGGCCGTGTGGTCGACCCGCGAGACTCGGCGACCAAAGTTGTCGATGCTCTGAATCAGCGGATTCGGAATGATCCCCGTGTGGAAAATGTGCTTCTGCCATTCCGAGACGGAATTATGCTGGTGAGAAAATTATAGCGGATGTCCCGTTTCGCTCCGCGCTCAGAGTTCGTCGCTTGATAATTTCTTCAAGGCTTCGGTTAAATCCTGCGGCACCGGAGCGCTCCATTCCTTCAGTTTTCCAGCATGCCGGAGCGCCAGTTTCTCGGCATGGAGAAATTGTCGCTTCAAGCCAAACTGTTTGCGAAAGCGCCGGTTGAAAGCAAAATCGCCGTGCTGCTCGTCCATGACTACGGGATAACCGAGCTTGGCGAAATGGAGACGGATTTGGTGCAGCCGACCGGTATCTATTTTCACGCGCACCAAGGTCGTATCCGAAAACCGCCTGCAGACACGGTAGTGCGTCAGCGCATGCACTGGAGTTCCGTGTCTGCCCTGCAGCGGAAAATCGATATTTCCCTCATGCAAAAGTAGCCGGCCTTTAACGAGACAGAAATATTCCTTTTCGACCTCGCCTTCTTCGAAGCGGGTCTCCAATTCCTTGACGGTCACGGGATTCTTCGCAACCAGCAATAGCCCGGATGTATCTTTGTCGAGACGGTGCACGAGTTGCGGTCTGACATCTGTGCCGCGATAATTGGCCTCCAATATGCCCAGAACCGTGTCTTTCTTGCGCACGGTCTTCCCTTCGTGAACAGCAATCCCGGCAGGTTTGTTGATAACCAGCAACGAATTATCCTCGTAGATGATATCGACGCGATTTGTGCTCCGGGTATGAGCCGCTGAGGCTTTTTTCGCGAATTCGATATAAAGCTGAATGCGGTCTCCAGGACGGACTAAATCTTCGCCCTTGGCTCGTCGACCATTGATTCGTACGCCGTTTTTCCGAAGTAGCTTTCGGACATACCCGACGGGGAACTCCTTTTTTAAAAAATTCTCGAGCTTTTTCGCTGATTCATCCGTCCGGACCACAATCTCATCCATCGCTTTAATTGAATAGCGGCAGAACCGGGTTTCAGTCAAGCGGTGGACCTATGATTATTTGCAATTGTTTAATTATTAAGATAGCTTACGTCGACGGCGCCAGGGCGTTGAGCCTTGCTTGGCTGCGCCGGGTGAGGTTGTCATTGAGCCGTAATGAGCCGGTCGATGTTTTAAGAAATAAAATCGATCAAATTGATGAAAAAATCGTAAGCCTTCTAAATGACCGGGCGTCTTTGGCGCAAAAGATCGGCCGTTCGAAAAGCGTTAACCATCAAGAAGTCTATGCTCCCCATCGCGAAAAGGAAGTTCTCGAGCGCGTTTGTGAACTGAACCACGGACCGCTCTCGGCGCAGGTTATCGGCGCAGTTTTCCGGGAAATCATTTCAGGTTGCCGAGGTCTCGAAGGACCATTGAACGTCTCGTTCTTTGGGGCCGAGGCCACTTACACGCATCTTGCCGCGCGCGAGAAATTCGGCTCCGCAGCCAACTTGCGGTCGACCGCAAGCATCTCGGAAGTTTTTCAGGAAGTCAGCCAGGGGCGAGCCGATTTCGGCGTTGTGCCGATTGAAAATTCCACTGAAGGAGCGGTCACTCACACCTTCGATTTGCTCGTTGATACGGATCTACAGATCTGCGCGGAGATTTTTTTGGAGATACACCATAACTTATTGTCGCGGTCGGGCAGAGCGGCTGATGTAAAAGGGATTATTTCCCATCCACAAGCATTGGCGCAGTGCCGACGCTGGCTCGGGCGCCACTTCCCGTCGATCCCGATCGATGAAGTCGCAAGCACGGCTCATGCGGCAATGAAAGCCGCTGCGGACGGCTCCTTGGCAGCAATCTCCAGCGTGATGGCCAGGGAAGTTTACGATCTGCAGACCGTGTCGGCAAACATCGAAGATCAAAGCAATAATATTACTCGGTTTGTGGTCATCGGGAAGCTGCAGCCTAAGCCGAGCGGCGATGACAAAACGTCTCTGGTGTTTTCCGTTCAGGACAAACCGGGTGTGCTGCATCGAATGCTCCAGCCCTTCGCCCGAAGCCGGATCAACCTGACGAAGATCGAATCGCGACCGATAAAAAACAAGCCGTGGGAATATCTGTTTTTTCTCGATCTGCGCGGCCATCGCGAGCAGAAGACGGTCAAGAAGGCGATCGCCGGCCTGGAAAAAAATTGCTTGTTTCTGAAAATTTTGGGCTCTTATTCGAGCGGCAGATGAAAATTGTCGAACACGTACCGGAATATATTCGCTCGTTGATTCCTTACGAGCCGGGAAAGCCGATCGAAGAAGTCGAGCGTGAATATGGGATTTCCGGCTCAGTCAAGCTAGCCTCCAACGAAAACCCTTTGGGGCCCTCGCCTCGAGCGCTCGCCGTTCTGCGCGAGCGACTGCCGGAGCTCCATCTCTATCCGGATGGTGATTGCTTCTACTTAAAACGCGCGCTGGCGCAGAAGCTCGGTGTCCAGCCCGATCGCTTGATTTTCGGCAACGGGTCCAACGAGATCATCGAGCTCGCGGCGAGGACATTCATGCGCCCCGGTGACGAGGCGGTTATGGCCGAGCAAGCATTTGTCGTCTATGAGTTGATCGTTCAAGCAGTCGGCGGCAAGCGCAAGACCGTGCCGCTCAAAAATTTCACCCATGATCTGGCCGCTATTGCGGACGCGGTTACGCCTCAGACCCGTCTGGTGTTTCTCGCCAATCCGAACAATCCAACCGGCACCATTTACCGTAGGCACGACTGGCAGGCATTTCTCGAGCGGATTTCTCCCGATGTTTTGGTCATTGTTGACGAGGCCTATTTCGAATACGTCGAAGAAGCAGATTATCCAAATTCCCTCGACTACCACGCGCGCCATCCGGCGATTTTGACCTTGCGGACCTTTTCGAAGCTGTACGGGCTGGCCGGTTTACGCATCGGTTATGGGATTGGTGCGAAGAGTGTCATTGCCTTGATGCAGCGCGTGCGCCAGCCGTTTAACGTCAACGCGCCGGCGCAGTGGGCCGCGCTGGCGGCGTTGGACGACACCGAGCACGTGCAGCGGAGCCTTGGAGTCAATCAGCAAGGAGTGAAATATCTTCAGACGGAATTTGCGAGGCTCGGTCTCTCGTACATACCGAGTCAAGCAAATTTTATTCTCGTTCGCGTCGGCAACGGACCGGAGGTCTTCCAGAGGTTACTTCAGCAAGGAGTAATCGTTCGGCCCATGGTAGGGTACAAATTTCCTGAGCATGTACGGGTGACGGTGGGAACTATGGCGCAAAATCAAAAACTGATCGGCGCTCTGGAGCGGCTCATCCAAGCTTCGTAAAGAGATTGCAGCGAATGCGCAGAGCTAATTCATGGCGATAATTTTTAAAAAAATGGTCATGGCCGGAGTCGGCTTGATCTGTGGCTCGCTGGCCCTGGACATGCGGCGGCGCAGGCTGGTGAACCAGATTATCGGGTTCGGTCGCAGCGAAGCCAACCTGCGCACGGCAAAAAAGATGGGGCTGATCGATCGTTATTTTCTCCGCGATGATGAATTTCCTGCCGGTGTCGATTTTCTGATGATGGGAACTCCGGTGGAAACCATCGTTCCGCTAACCAAAGCTTTTCTGCCTCGACTCGAACCGGGTTGCATCATCAGCGATGTCGGCAGCGTCAAAGGTGCGATCGTCCGCGGCATGGAACGCATACTGCCACGGCAGATTCCATTTGTCGCGGGTCATCCGATCGCGGGCAGCGAACAGTGGGGCGCGCAGGCGGCTCGCCCAAACCTGTTCGTGAGCCATCGTTGCGTGCTGACACCCACCAGAAAAACCGATCGGAAGGCACTCAAAAAAATCGCCGCATTGTGGCGGGAGGTCGGTGCCGAGGTGGAGATCATGTCGCCCGAAATTCATGATCGTCTGCTCGGGGTCATTAGCCATTTACCGCATGTTCTGGTCTATGCTCTCGTGAACACCCTCGAGCGCGCTCCCTTGCCAGGTGTGGATTTGAAAAAATACTGTGCGGGCGGCTTTAAAGATTTCACCCGGATTGCATCGAGTCGCCCGGAGTTGTGGCGCGATATCTGCCTGATGAATCGCCGAGCACTCGGGAGCTCGCTGGCGGATTACATCCGATATTTGACCCGGCTCAATGGCTGGATTCGCGACGGTAAGGGTGCTCAGCTGGAAAAAGAATTCGCGCGTGCTTACGGGATTCGTCAAAGCATTCCTGGCTGAGAATCGAAGTGAAGAGAATCGAACCGATCAAAAAACCGATCAGCAGTGAGATCACCGTTCCGGGCGACAAATCGATCGCCCACCGAGCAGTGATCCTCGGGAGCATTGCCACGGGCCGCACTCGAGTGTTCAATCTTTCCGGCGGCGAGGACAATTCGCGTACCGTGCGTGCATTTAAACAAATGGGCGTTGAAATATTCCGCGACGGCGAAGCGCTTTGCATTGACGGCAAAGGCTGGGACGGATTGCGCGCGCCCGACGAGCGCATCGATTGTGGCAATTCGGGAACCACGATGCGGCTCCTCTCCGGCGTTTTGGCGGGGAGGCCATTTTCGAGCGAGCTCGATGGCGACGCCTCGCTGCGCCATCGACCGATGCAGCGGATCATCGACCCTCTGAAGTTGATGGGTGCGAATATTCGCAGCAAGTCAGGGAATGGGTTGGCGCCTCTCGAAATTCATGGGGGAAATCTCACGGGCGTGCGCTATCGAATGCCAGTAGCGAGCGCGCAGGTGAAGTCGGCAATTGTTTTGGCAGCGCTCCAGGCACGTGGCGTCACAGTCCTGGAAGAGCCGCAAAAATCGCGCGATCATACCGAAGTAATGCTGCGCGGTTTCGGCGGCAATTTGGGAATTGACGGCGCGCTGATCACGATCGAGGGCGGACAAAACCTTCGCGCTCAAGACGTTCACGTCCCCGGCGATATCTCCTCGGCGTCGTTTTTTCTCGTTGCTGCCGCCATCATTCCTGGATCGGATTTAACGATCCGAAACGTCGGGCTAAATCCGACCCGCGATGGCGTCGTCGAAATCCTCAGGCGCATGGGCGTGGTCCTCGAGTGCTCGAACGAGCGCCACGAAGCCGGCGAACGAGTCGCGGACATCCGAGTCCGTGGTGGTGCACTGACCGGTGTCACTGTGGGCTCGGAAATGGTCGCCCGAACCATAGACGAGTATCCGATTCTTTCCGTTGCTGCGGCGCTCGCCCATGGCGTGACGACGTTCTTGGACATAAAGGAGCTGCGCTATAAAGAATCCGATCGAATCACCGCCATGAGCGAAGGTCTGCGCCGTCTGGGTATTGAAGTCGAGGAGCGCGAAGACAGCATGTCGATCCAGGGGGACATGCAATTCCAGGGCGGCGAGATCCGGAGTTACGGTGATCATCGCATTGCCATGGCGTTTGCTATTGCCGGTTTGTGCAGCGAGGTTGGCATCGCGATTGACGACGCCGCATGCGTCGATATATCGTTCCCTAGCTTTTTTGATTTACTGAGGAAAATTTGTTTGCATTAGGGTTTGAGACGGGGGATAGTCGCGCGACGAGGGAGGC
>Ga0207701_10002074_pt1 | contig 20779 bp, 17 predicted proteins | sample KBSSwiSSwithPhiX_FD_184294 | JGI IMG/M metagenome (GOLD analysis project Ga0207701, IMG submission 184294) | Switchgrass rhizosphere bulk soil microbial communities from Kellogg Biological Station, Michigan, USA, with PhiX - S5 (SPAdes) (version 2) | ecosystem: Environmental > Terrestrial >... | reverse complement strand
CGCAGTTGAACGTGGCGGACACGCAAGACATCCCGCCGATGCACGCCTCGCAGGTGTCGGCGGCGCCCTTCACGTTCGGATCGTTGGCCGCGCGGTCGCGGCAGCTCTGCCGGCATCGCCCGACGTCGTAGTTCGTGTCGTAACAGTCGCGGTAGCGGGAGCAGACCGACTCGCAATCGAACGCGGTGTCGAGCGTGTCGCAGCTCGTGACGCCGAGGCCCGCGAGCGTGACGGCGCAGAACAGAAGAAACGAAGTGAACAGTCTTCGCATGTGGTCCTTTCGCGGCGAGGACGAACGGAGCACACGGGACTCCCCAATCGCGCCGGCTTTGACCCCAATGGCCGGCCGAGCCCCTCCATGACGCCCCACCCCCCGGTCACCACCATCCCCGCCGTCTCCACCTGGGAGTCCCGTGTGCTCCGTCGTTGCCTGCATTTCGCGAGAGGACACCGTTTCAAGGGCCGTGCCACGGTGAACCCCCCGAGAATCGCCGGCCCGCGGGCCAGGGAAGACCCGGAATCGTGACGTCCGGCCGGCGTAGGTGTTACCGGACGAGATCGGGGGGCTGCTTTCGTCATTGGACGCGGAACGGGATCTTCACTTCGGCGACCGTGGCCTGGCCGTCGGTGGCGTCGAACTCGGCCTCGAAGGTCAATCGGTCCTCGCGCCCGAGCGGGTTCTCGAAGTAGAGGAAGCCCGAGATGACGCCGCCATCCGCGAGCACGCCCTCGGGCATGCCCATGCGCACGACCTCCAGCGGCGGACGGTCCTTGCCCCAGAGCCGGAACTGCTGCTCGTAGAGATCGTCGTCGCGGCCCAGCGGCTGCGGCCAGGCCTCCAGCGTCTGGTAGACGTCCTTGAAGCGCGGCGCGACGAAGAAGTTGGTGGCGGCATACACCGGGTCGAGGCGCGGCGCGTTCCCGTCGGGCTCGATCGACAGGACGGGGACCGGGAAGTACTTGTGCCCGTTCTTACCGACCAGCGCGAAGTCCTGATACAGGAGGCGAATGGGCGATCCGCTCGAGTTCACGATGCGGACCTTGATGGGCGTGACGGACGGGGGGAGATGGCCCGGGCGTCCGGTCCACGCCTCGACGTCCGCCGAGCAGCGGACGCCGTCGACGATTCGATAAGCCGCGCCGGGCGCGCCGGGGACGATGTTCGCCGACGGCGCGGGCACCAGCTTGCCGTGGGCGCAGCCGGTGAGGGCGAGGGCCGCGCCGAGCGGGATCACGAGCGTACGCATGGGGGCACCGGATGCGTCAGCGCACGATCAGATCGTCGCGGCGATTCTTCGCGCGGGCGTCGTCGTCGTGGCCGGAATACTTCGGGCGCTGCGATCCGTAGCTGACCGTCGCGATCTTGTTCGCCGGGACGCCGAGGTGAACGAGGTAGGTCTTCGCGGCGCGGGCGCGTTCCTCGCCGAGGGCGAGGTTGTACTCGGTCGTGCCGAGCTCGTCGCAGTTGCCTTCGATCGCGAGCGACGCGTTCTGCTTGCGCACGGAGTCCGCGACGCCCTGGAGCACGCGGCGGCCGTCGTCCTTCAGCAGCGAGGAGTCGAAGTCGAAGAAGACCGCGAGATCTTCCTTCTGCTTCGGGGCCTCGGGCGGTTCGGGGGCGGGCGTCTGCGCGACCGCCTTGCGCGCCGGGGGCGGCGGGGCCTGCGTGACGGGGCGCGGTGGGGTGGGGGGCTTCTCTTCGTGTGCGCAGCCGGCGGCGGCGACCAGAGAGAGGGCGGCGGTGAGCGCGAGTCGTGACGAAGACATCGGAGTCCTCCTTGTCGGGTTGCGACGACCATGATACATGGGAGCCAAACATATGGGTACCCATGCAGGAGCGCAAACAACGGCCCGGTCGGCCAAGTCGACCGACGCGGCGACCCGGGAGGTGCTGGACGCGATCCGCCGGATCGTGCGGGCCCTGCGCGAATCGTCGCGGGCGGCGGAGCGCTCGGTCGGCATCGGCGCCGCCCAGCTGTTCGTCCTGCACCGGCTCGCGGCGGCCCCGGGGCTGTCGCTCAACGAGCTGGCGGCGCGCACCTTCACCCACCAGAGCTCGGTGTCGGTGGTGGTCAGCCGCCTCGTCGACCGGGGCCTGCTGACGCGCACCCGGGGCGGTGACGACGGACGGCGCATCTCGATCTCGCTGACGCCGGCCGGGCAAGCCTTGCTGGCGCGGGCGCCCGCCGCCGCGCAGGAGCGGTTGCTGGCAGGGCTGGGGCTGATGGGCGCGGGCTCGCGCCGGCAGCTCGCCGATCTGCTCGGACGCCTCGTCGACCTGATGGCGCTGCCCGAGCGGAACCCCCCGATGTTCTTCGAAGCGGCGCCGCCGCGCCCCCGAAAGAAGCGGCGTGCTCGCCTCGCCTGACCCGCACGACGAGCGGGCGCGCGTGCTGTCGCTGGTCCGGCGCTTCGGCTGGAACGCGACGTCGTTCCAGGTGCTGGAGCCGGGCTACCGCTACTTCTTTCCCGACGGCGACGCCTGCGTCGCGTACGTCGACACCGGCCGCGCCTGGGTGGCGGCCGGCGCGCCGCTGGCGGACGACGGGCGATTCGCGGCGGTGACGGCGGCGTTCGTGCGGGCCGCGCGCGCCGCCAACCGCCGCGCCTGCTTCTTCGCGACCGAGGATCGCTTCACCGGCCGCGTCCCGCTGCGGTCGCTGCTGGTCGGCGAGCAGCCGGTCTGGGAGCCCGACCGCTGGGGCGCCAGCTTGAAGGGCAGCGCCAGCCTGCGCGAGCAGCTGCGGCGGGCGCGCGCCAAGGGCGTCCAGGTGCGCGTGACAGACGTGCACGTCGCGGCGGGCGCGCCGTCGCACGAGGCGCTGCGCGGCTTCGTCGAGGACTGGCTGGGCGCGCGCGAGATGGCGCCGCTCGGATTCCTGGCGCGCGTCGATCCGCTCGCGCTGCTGCCCGACCGCCCGTTGTTCGTCGCCGAGCGGGCGGGCGAGGTGGTCGGCCTGCTGTCGGTGGCGCCGATCCATGGCCGGGAAGGGTGGCTGCTGCAGAACCTGCTGCGCGCGCCCGACGCGCCGAACGGGACGGCGGAGGCGCTCTTCGATCAGGCGATGCGCGAGGCGGCGGCGCGCGGGCTGACGTTCGTGACGCTGGGCCTCGCGCCGCTGGCCGGGCGGGTCGCGGCGCCGCTGCGGTTCGCGCGCCACGCCGGGCGCAGCCTGTTCAACTTCGAGGGCCTGCGCGCGTTCAAGGCGAAGCTGCTGCCCTCGCGCTGGGACGCGGTGTACACGTCATTCCCCGCCGAGACGTGGGCGCCGCGCGCGATCGTCGACGTGCTGTCCGCGTTCGCCCACGGCAAGTTCGTGCGCTTCGGGATCGCGACGCTGCTGCGGGGACCGACGCTGGTGGTCACCCTGCTGGCGGCGCTGCTGGTGCCCTGGACGATCCTGCTGGGCTGCTGCGAATGGCGCCGCTGGTTCCCGCACCCGGCCTTCAAGTGGGGCTGGGTCGCGTTCGACGCGTGCGTCGCGGTCGGGCTGTTCGCGTTGCGCCGACGCTGGCGGCCGGTGCTGGCCCGCTTGCTCGTGGCCGCGATCGGCGCGGACGCCGTCCTGACCGCGCTGGAGGCGGTCTGGTGGAACGCGCCGCGCGCGACGGACGCCGCCGTGCGCGCGTTGCTGGTGATCGCGGCGCTCGCGCCGATCGTTGCTGTGCTCATCCTTTCTGCTGCAGTTCGGAGGCGCCGTGCTTGACAGTAAACGACCCGAGCGGCTCGGCGACTTCACCGCCGGCCCGCGCACCCTGGCCCTGGGGGTGCTCGCCATCGCGCTGGGCGTCTTCAGCGCGTACGTGGCGACGGCGCTGCTCGCGCTGATCGCCCTCTTCACCAACCTGTTCTTCTACCAGCGCTTCTCGTTCGCGGCGGCGACGCCGGCCGGCCACACGCTGGGCGTCCTGGGCGCGCTGGTCCCCGTCGCCGGCTGCCTGATCATCGGCGTCATGGCCCGCTACGGATCGGAGCGGATCCGCGGGCACGGGATCCCGGAGGCGCTGGAAGCGATCCTGATCCGCGGCAGCCGGATCCAGCCGCGCGTCGCGCTGCTGAAGCCGATCTCGTCGGCGATCTCGATCGGCTCGGGCGGGCCGTTCGGCGCGGAGGGCCCGATCATCATGACGGGCGGTGCCTTCGGGTCGATCCTCGCCCAGCTCATGCACCTGACGGCGGCGGAGCGGAAGACGTTGCTGGTCGCGGGCGCGGCGGCCGGCATGTCGGCGACGTTCGCGTCACCCGTCGCGGCGGTCTTCCTGGCCGTCGAGCTGCTGCTGTTCGAGCTGAAGCCGCGCAGCCTGATCCCCGTCGCGCTCGCGTCGATCGCGGGCGCGGCGATGCGCCGCCACCTCCTGGGCGTCGGGCCGCTGTTTCCGACGCCCGACATCGATCTCGCGGCGGTCGTCCAGCCGACCGCGCTCGCCTGGTGCGCGGTCGTCGGGTTGCTCGCCGGCGGCCTGTCGGCCACGCTGACCGCCGCCGTCTACGCCGCCGAGGATCTGTTCGGCCGGCTGCGCCTGCACTGGATGTGGTGGCCGGCGCTGGGCGGGATTGTCGTCGGCCTGGGCGGCCTCGTCTGTCCGCAGGCGCTGGGCGTCGGCTACGACCAGATCCAGACCATGCTGGGCGGCAGCGCGCGGCTCGGACCGACGCTGAAGCTGATGGCGGTGAAGGCCGGGATCTGGGCGGTGTCGCTCGGTTCGGGGACGTCGGGCGGCGTGCTCGCGCCCTTGCTGATCATGGGCAGCGCGCTCGGCGTCGTGGAGACCGCGTTCTTGCCCGCCTACGGCGCCGGCTTCTGGCCGCTCGTCAGCATGGGCGCGATCCTGGCGGGCACGATGCGCGCGCCGCTGACGGCGCTGGTGTTCGCGATCGAGCTGACCGGCCGGTTCGGTCTGGCGCTGCCGATCCTGACGGCCGGCATCGTCGCGCACACGTTCACGGTGCTGGTGTTGAAGCGGTCGATCCTGACCGAGAAGGTCGCCCGCCGCGGGTACCACGTCAGCCGCGAGTACGCGATCGACCCGCTCGAGATCCTGTTCGTGCGCGAGGTGATGCGGCCCGAGGTGGTCGTGCTGCCGGGCGACACGCCGATCGCCGGCGCCGCCGAGGTGCTGGTGGCGACGGCGCGCGCCCGCGCGCAGGGCCTGTATCCGATCACCAACGCGCGCGGCGGCCTGGCGGGCGTGGCGACGCGGACGGACATCGAGGCCGCCAACCCGAGCAGCGCGCCGATGACATCGATCGCGCGGGCGCCGATCGTCGCGCTGGCCGACGAGCCAGTCCGGGCCGCGATTCACCGCATGGCCGAGAACGGCATCTCTCGCCTGCCCGTCGTCGATCGTTCCGAGCCGCCGGCGCTGGTCGGGCTGATCACGCTGAAGGAGGCGCTCAAGGCGCGCGCCCGTCACCTGGAGGAAGAGCGCCGGCGCGAGCGGGTCCTGCCGCTGGACGCGCTCATCCCGATCGCGCGCCTCCTGCCGGCGCGCAGCGCCCCGTCCGAGCGCCAGCGGAAGAGCTCGTCGCGTAGCTAACCGCGGACCTCGAACAGCGTCATCATGCCGGCCTCGGCGTGCTCGAGGATGTGGCAATGCATCATCCATTGCCCCGGGTCCAGCGGCACCAGGCCGATGTCGATCGTCTCCTTCGAATGCATGAGGACGGTGTCGCGGAAGAACGGCTCGTCGACGGGGGTGCCGTTGCGGGCGAGGAGCCGGAAGAACATGCCGTGCAGGTGGATCGGGTGTAGCCGGAAGCTCGCGTTGACGAAGCGCAGCCGCACCCAGGCGCCGCGATCCATCACCAGCAGGGGCGCGCCGTGGTGCTCGTGGCCGGCGAACGCCTGGTCGTTGAACGTCCACTCGATGCCGTAGCTGCCGCCGCGGCGGGCGTTCACGACGATCTCCTTGGTCGGCGGGATCGTCAGGCCGGCCGACCACGCCGGGACACGCGCGTGCGCGGGCGATCGGAATGCCGGCGCCGGGCGTTCGGTCGAGCCGTCGACGACGATGTCGGCGAGGTGCTTGGGGTCGTCGGGGTAAAAGCGATCGGTCACCGGCAGCGATCGGCTGACCGCGGCGGGCGGCAGCGTCACGTCGAGATCCAGGCGGTTGCCCGGCGCCAGCTCGAACCGCTCGAGCGGGATCGGCCGCGCGAGGTACAGGCCGTCGACGGCGATGATCTTCGGCTGCAGCGCCCCGAAGTCCGGCGCGTAGATGCGCGCGTTGGACGCGTTCAGGAGGCGCAGGCGGATGCGCTCGCCGCCGCGCGCCGCCAGGACGGTGTCGGTGCGCGCGTTGACGGTCACGAAGTTGCCCCAGCGGCCGTCGTGCATCAGGTCGTGGGGCGTGTTGAACCGGTCGAAGATCTGGTGAGTCTCGTCGAGCAGCCAGTCGTCCAGCACCCAGACGACGTCGCGCGAGTAGGGCGCCGGCTGCGCGTCCTCGACGATCAGCACGCCGTAGAGGCCGCGTTCCACTTGCTCGCTGGAACGGACGTGCGGGTGGAACCAGAACGTGCCCGCGTCCTTGGGCGTGAACTCGTACGTGAACGTGCCGCCCGGCGCGACCGGCGGCTGGGTGACGTGCGGGACGCCGTCCATCCCGTTCGGGACGCGCACGCCGTGCCAGTGGATCGTCGTCGCCTCGGGCAGGTGATTCGTGAAGCGGACGCGCAGCGTCTCGCCCAGGCGGATGCGCAGCTCGGGGCCGGGGACGCTGCCGTTGTAGGCCCAGACGCGCAGCTTCGGGCCCAGCGTCGGGCTATCGATCAGCGGCAGCTCGGCCGGGCGCGCCTCGATGTCGAACGTGCGGACGACGCCGGTCGGCGTGGCCTGCTCCGGGTACGCGCCGCGCAGCTCATGCGCCATTCGCGCCGCCGGCGCTTCCGGACGACAACCGAGCGCGCAGAGCGCGACGAGGGCGAAGGAAACAGCCGACCTCGTTCGCGCGTGCATCTACGCGCGACAATGTAGCCGATGAATGGCTAGTTCGTGACGCCCGAGATGATGACGTTCGCGAGCATCAGCGTCTTGCCGGACGCGGCGCCGCCCGTGTTGTACGGGTAGACGCGCAGGTACAGCGTCTGTCCGGCCGCGACCGGAACGCCCAGGCTGGGGTAGGCGTTCGTCGTCACCGTGTCCTTCACGCCCATCAACGCCGTGCCCAGCGCCGTCGGCGACGCGAAGTCCGCCGTCAGCGAGTAGACGACGTCCCAGCGCGTGTTGCTGCCGCCGCCCGACCCGCCGCCCACCGAGATGGTGTCCAGCGTGAACGACCCGGTCGTGATCGGAACGGTGAACTCGACGTAGCGGCTCGCGTTGCGCGCGCCCTCCGCCGGCCACGTGCCGTCCGGCGTGTCGAAGCGCGCGGCGTTGTAGTTGACGTTCTTGTTCACCAGGCCGCTCAGGGTCGCGGCCTTCGCGGTGATCGCGCCGTCGGTCGTCGGGTCGAGGACGATCGTCGTCCCCGTGAACATCGGCCAGGTGGCCGTCGCCGGCGTGCCCGAGATCGCGATCTTCCCATTCCCGGTCAGCCCGATGCTGCCTGCCTTCGTGTTCGGCGGCGTGTTCCCGTAGTCCGGGGTCAGGCTGCTGTGCACGACCGTGAGGTCGGCGTTGTACGCGACCGAATCCGTCGGGCTGAACCGCACCTTCACGACGCTGCCCACGTACGCCGCGTCGGCGGTGATCGTTGCCGTCGGTCCGAAGGTGGTGCCGTCGGTCGACACCGTGTAGTTGGCGGGCGCGGTGATCGTGATCGTCCCGGTCGCGTCCTTGTACGGCGTCAGCATGAACGACTTGTCCAGCGTGTTGCCCGAGTAGATCCCGCCGAACGCCAGGCTGCTGCTGTCGATCATCAACCGCGCGGTCGCCGGCTTCGCGTAGGCGGTCAGGATGTTCTGCGCGTTCAAGGCGCGCACGGCTTCCTCCGCCATCAGCAGCGCGCCCAGGTTGCGCACGTGCGTCTGATCGCCGGCGATGTAGACGTAGGGCAGCGAATTCGACGCCGCATGCGCCTCGACCATCGTCTTGCTCCACGCGGTGATGTCGACGACCGGGACGTCGTGCTTGGCGGCGATCGCCTTCACCGCCGCGGGGTAGTCGCCGCGCGCCGTCGTCTCGTTCGCGTAGGGAACGGTGATGTTGTGCTGGCCTTCGATCGTCACGGTCGCCGGCGTCCCCTGCAGGTACTCGCGCACGAACGGCGTGAACAGGACGGGGATGCCGCCGAGGGCGCGCGTCTCGACGATATAGCGTTCGAGGTAGTCGTAGTACGTGCCGGCGACCGTGCCGTTCTGGTTGTTGCTGGCCCACGTCAGGTACAGCGGCCCGTCCGTGTCCGTCGTCTTCTTCTGATCGTTGTGGCCGAACATGATGAAGACGAACGCCGGCGTTCCGGCTGTCTGCGCCGCCGTCAGGCGCGCCTTCACCTGATCCCAGCGCCCGAGCTCGTTGTAGAAGCTGCGGCTGCTGCGGCCGCCGTTGGACAGCGTGTTGTCGACGGCGACGTCGGCGCTGAAGAACTGGCCCAGGACCTGGCCCCAGCCCGACTGGTCGGCGGAGTTCGCGGCGTACGTCCGCGTCAGCGAGTCACCCGCCATGATGATCTTCACGGGCCCGGACGTGATCGACTTGGCGTCGAGGTAGCTCGCGGCGCGCGCGCGATTCGGCTCGGCGACCGTGATCGTGCAGGTCGCGGACTTCGTCGGATCGGCCATCGACGTGGCGGTGATCGTCGCCTGGCCGCCGGCGACCGACACCACCTGACCGGCCGGGCTGACCGTGGCGATGTACGTGTTGCTCGACGCCCAGGTGACGGTGGTCGTCGCGTTGCCCGTGACGGTGGCCGTCAGTCCGTGGTGAAGGTCGGGCGTTTCGAACGTGTAGGACGTTTCGTTCAGCGTCACGGCCACGGGGCCGATGACGGTGTCGCCGGCGCCGCCGTCATCGGTGGTGGTGCCGGTGTCGGTCGCGGCGTCGACGTCGATGTTCGGGTCGCCGCCCGTGTCGGGGCCAGCGTCGTTGCCGTTCTGTTGGGACTTCCCACCGCCGCAGCCACCCAGCAGCAGGAACGAGCTCGCGACGACCGCGATCAGACTGAGACAAGGAACGGGAAAGGTTTTTCTCATGTGCGTCAATTCCGAGGTGCGTGCAATGCGTCTGGGGCGCGGGCCCGATCAGGGTTTTTCGCGAGATTTCTCGCGGATGTGGCGTGATATCGTTGCCGGAGGCGGTGGCGAGGGCTCACGCGATGGATCGAGGGCGACGCTTCGTGATCTTGTTGCTCGGCGCGGGCGCGCTGGCCTTCGTCGGCTGCTCGCGCGATCTCGATCCCGGGACGATGCGGATGACCGGCACCGGCGGGGTGATGACCGACGCGGGCACCGGCGGACACGCGGGCCACCCCGACGCGACCAACTGTCACGACCTCGTCGACGCCGTGCACGTATCGACGGAGAATCCGGGCGACGCGTGTCTGTTCGCGATTCCAGATCCGGATCCCAACGTGGTCGTCGACGCGTATCGCATCCTCGTGAACGGCATGTATTTGCCGCAGGACTCGATAGCCGGGTGGGGGTACACGGACGCCACGCAGCGGGTCATCCGGATCGCCGGCCCCGTATGTGACGCGATCAAGGCCGGCAGCGTGCAGACGGTCGTGGTCGAGTACTACTGCAACGGCATCGCGTGATCCGGGCGTTTCCGCGCCACCTTTGAGGGGGGGAACTTACGGACCATCCGGAGGGTGATCCGGTTGCGCAACACCGGGCATCTGGGAACGGGTTCCACGCCCGCTCCCCCACGCCCGGAGGTCCCCCATGGGCCGATTCGCCGCAGGTCAGGTCGTGCTCGTCGCCGCCGTCGTTGGTGGTTGTAGCGGATTCAAGATGGCCGGCAGCGCGCCGCGCGGGACCGCCGGTACGTCGGCGGGCGGCGCGGGCGGCAGCGGCGGCACCGGCGGTGCTGGATCGGGCGGCGCCGGGGCGAGCGGCCGCGGCGGCACCGGCGGCTCGACCCCGGTCATCATCATCGACGCAGCCGTGACCGACGGGCCGGTCAACCCGAACCCCGACGCGAACTGCGGCGCGCGCAGCAAGACCGCGATGAAGGTGGCGCCCGACATCCTGATCCTGCTCGATCGGTCGGGCTCGATGAACGACAACACCAACAACCAGATGTGCCTGCCCGACGGCGGGGGCGGCGGCGGCATGGGCTGCGGCGCCAATTCGAAGTGGGCGCAGGTCGCGCCCGCGATCATGCAGGTCGTCAGCGAGACCGAAGCCGACGTGAAGTGGGGCCTGAAGTTCTTCCCGGACAACAGTGCCAGTGTGTGCGGCGTCAGCAGCACCGCCGCGGTCGACGTCGGTCCCGGGAACGCCTCGGCGATCGCGACCGCGATCATGGGCGCGACCCAGACGAACGGCGGCGTGATGGGCTACAACGGCACGCCCACGCGCAACGCCGAGAGCGGCGCGACGACCTATCTGCAGACGCTGACCGACACCAGCCCGAAGTACATCCTGCTGGCGACCGACGGTCTGCCGACCTGCCCGGCGAGCGGCGCGGGCGGCGGGCCCGGCGGCGGCGGCGCCCAGGCGGACGATTCGGCGGCCGCGCCGTCCGCGGTGGAGGCGGCGCGCACGGCCGGCTTCAAGACGTTCGTCGTCGGCATCTCGACGGGCGGCGGCACCGCCGACGCCACGCTCAGCAAGATGGCCGAGGCCGGCGGGCTCGCCCGCGCGGGCACGACGCCAAGCTACTACCCGGTCAGCAACACCGGCGATCTGGCCGCCGCGATCCGGACGCTGATCGGCGTGGCCGCGACCTGCACGTTCCAGATCGGCCCGAACCCGACGACCGACGGCACCACCGGGCTCGATCACATCGACGTGCTGGGCGACGGCCAGGCGATCGGCCGCGACACCACCCACAGCAACGGCTACGACTACGTCGACTCGACCATGCAGTCGATCCAGGTCTATGGCGCGCTCTGCGATCAGATCATGAGCGGCGCGATCAGGGACGTGACCGTGACGTTCCGCTGCCTCGTGCCCTGAGGCGACCCGGTCGCCGCCCAGGCGGCCCCGACCGTCAGGCCTGAAAAAGGCTTGTCACCAGTCCCCTTCGGGCCACTCTAACGGTCGTGAGCATCGATCGGGCAACAGTCGACGCAGCGCGGTCCGAGGACACGGATGAGAAGCTCGTGGAGCGGGCGCGCGCCCACGACGGCGCCGCGTTCGAGCTGCTGATGCGCCGGCACAACCAGCGCGTGTACCGGGTCGTCCGTTCGATCCTGCGCGACGTGGATGAGATCGAAGACGTGATCCAGCAGGCGTACCTGCAGGCGTTCACGCACCTCGATCAGTTCGGCGGCAACGCCCGATGGTCGACCTGGGTGTGCCGCATCGCCATCAACGAGGCGCTGGCGCGGATTCGCCAGCGTGGACGGTTCGTCTCGATCGACGCAGCAAGCGAGGAGTCCATGGCCGATTTTTCGAAGGCACCGACCAGCGATCCGGAACGCACCGCCGCCGGGCGCGAGTTCGGCCACCTCGTCGAGCGCGCGATCGACGGTCTGCCCGATATTTATCGGTCGGTGCTGATCCTGCGCGAGGTCGAGGAGATGACGACCGAGGAGACCGCCGCCGTCCTCGACGTCGAGGTCGACGTGATCAAGACGCGTCTCCATCGCGCCCGCGCGGCGCTGCGCGACGCGATCGAAGACCGCGTCGGTGAGCAGATGAAGAACGCGTACACGTTTGGCAACGAACGTTGCGATCGAGTTGTCGCGGCTGTGCTTGCCAAGTTGAAGTTCGGGGATCGACCGTAATCGCGAGACTTACGGTTCGACCGCTTGTCACTTTCTCCGCGCTGGCGACTCTTGCAGGGGAGAGGAGACAGCGATGCTTCAAGAAGGCATTCAGCGCAATGTCGTCGTTCTGGGAGGGTTGTTGGTGCTGGCCAATCTGGGGGTTGGTTGCGGCAGCGACAACAACAGCGTGCCAACGATTGACGTAACGAAGGCGATGCAGGGGAAGGATATCTTCCGCAACGATACCTTTGGTGACGAGACGTTCTGGACGGACACGCTGATGATGAATCAGGTGATCCAGACGGTCGATCCGACGACGGCTTTGTCGGTCGGGCTGAAGGTGGACGCCGAGGCTCTGCCGGCAGAGGTGGTCGCGGGAGTGCAGGACAAATCGATCAGTTTGACCGCCCCTGCCACGACGATCGCGCTCATCAAGTTGAACGCGGTGGTCGGCGTCAAGGGCACCGTGGAAAGCGTGAACGGGACCGATACGCTGACCCGGGTCGGCATCACCTGCGCGCTCTGCCACTCGACGGTGGACGATTCGTTCACGAAGGGGATCGGCAAACGGTTGGACGGGTGGCCCAATCATGATCTCAATCCGGGAGCGATCATTGCCCTGTCGCCGGCGGTCGATGCGGCGAAGAAGGCCGTATACATGTCGTGGGGGCCGGGCATGTACGACCCGCGCTACAACCAGGATGGAATGAACGGGCCGGCGGTCATTCCGCCCGCCTACGGCCTGCTGGGCGTCAACAAGGTCACCGTCACGGGGGACGGCGACAACCTGGAGTACTGGAACCGCTACGTGTCGGTCACGCAGATGGGGGGACACGGGACCTTCATGGAGTCGCGCACGGGCGTCAGCGTGACGAACGGGACCGACGACCAGGTGTCATCCAAGCTGCCCGCGCTCCAGGAGTACCAGCTGTCGATCCCGGCGCCCGCGCCGCCAGCGGGTAGCTTCGATCAGGCGGCGGCCGACCGCGGGAAGATGGTGTTCGAGGGGGCGGGCAAGTGCTCGAGCTGCCACAACGGGGCGGCGCTCACCGACGCCAACAGCAAGCTGCACGACCCGAGCGAGGTGGTCAGCGAGCCGGAGCCGAACGGCGAGCCCAGCTACGCGGCGCGCAGCGCGACCAAGAAGTACCGGACCGCGCCGCTGCACGGCGTGTGGCAGCACGCGCCGTACTTCCACAACGGCAGCGCCGCGACGCTGGACGCGGTCGTCGAGACCTACGACTCACGCAAGTCGCTGGGGCTGACGAGCGACCAGAAGGCCGACCTCGTGCAGTACCTGAAGTCGCTGTAATTCAGAGGGACCGCAGCCTCACGGCACGCCGTTGACGCCCTGGAGCGTCGAGTTCGTGATCGTGAGGCTGTGGCAGTTGGTGCCGACGGCGGTGCCGGCGTTGGTGGTGCTGCCCGTCTGAGCCGTTGTCCAGCGGCCGCCGGTGTTCCCGGTCATCGTCGTGTCGGTGATGACCAGGTCGCCGCCGAAGTCGTTGCTGGTGAAGAAGAGACCGCCGCCGAACGCCTTCGTGCCGGCGGCGTTGTTGAGGACCGCGTTGCCGCAGAGGGTGAGGTCCACGTTCTCGCCGTCGCTGTAGATGGCGCCGCCGTTGCCTCCCGAACCGATCTCGTTCTGGCCGTTGTTCATCGCGGTGCACATGCTGGGGTCGTTGCTGTTTGCGTCGTGGCCGTCCGCTTTGTTGTCCCGGAAGAGGCTGTTGTAGATGTTGAGCGGCGATTGCAGACAGCCGACCGCGCCGGCGTTGCTGGCGTGGTTGCCCGTGAACGTGCTGCCGGCAATCCACACGCCGGACTTGGCGCCGAGGACGTAGATCGCGCCGCCGCCCGTGTCGGGCCCCAGCGGCGCGCCGACGTTGTTGGTGAAGATCGAATCGACGACGACCAGGTTGCCGTCGCGCATGTACAGCGCGCCGCCCTCGCCGTCGTTGTAGCCCTGCGAGCACGGGGCGGGGGCCGTCGGGATCGCCTCCGTGGGCGTGGTCTTTCCGCCGGTGAACGCGATGTGCTGCAGGGTCAGGGTGTTGTCGTTGGCCCGGTAGTTCCCGCTGTAGAAGCGCATGATCTGGACGGCCCCGCCGCCGTCGAGCGTGATCTTGCGGCCGCCGTCGATGACGGTGTTCTTGGTCGACGGGACGTTCAGCGTCGCGGTCACGCGGATGGTGACCGGGTCGGGGCCGCAGTTGAAGGTGATCACGCCGCCCGCGGTGATCGCGGTCTGCAGCGCGCTGGACGTGCAGCTCGCGGCGGTGCCGGTTCCGACGACGGTGGTCGGGTTCGTCGTGCTGACCGCCTGCGCCTTGGCGGGGACGCCGGCGGCGCACGATCCGTTCGGGTTGCCGGCGTTCCAGGTCGAAGCGGTGCTGCCGCCTGTGCCCGTGCTGCCGCCGGTGCCGGTGCTACCGCCGGTGCCGGCCGCGCCGCCGGTGCCGGTCGAACCGCCGCGCCCGCCGCTGGATCCCGCGGCGCCGCCGGTGCCGGTGGTGCCTCCGCGTCCCGCCACACCCGTGGTGCCGCTCGAACCGCCGGTGCCGGTGGTGCCTCCGCGTCCGGCCGTGCCTGTCGTGCCGCCGGATCCGGCCGTGCCCGTGGTTCCGCCACGACCGCCGGTGCCGGTGCTGCCGCTCGCGCCGGCCGTCCCGGTGGTGCCGCCACGCCCGGCCGTTCCGGTCGTGCCGCCGCGCCCGCCACCGCCGGCCGAGCTACCCGCCGCGCCCGCCGTCCCGCCACCCCTGCCACCGGTCGCGCCGCCGGTCGAGCCCGCCGGCCCGCCGGTCCCCGCCGGACCGCCAGTTCCGGCCACGCCGGCCGAGCCGCTCGACCCGCCGGTCCCGGCCGCGCCCGTTTCGCCCGCGCCGCCACCTCGACCGCCCTTGCCGGCGCTCACGCCGCCGGTCCCCGTCGTCCCTTCGAAGGGCGAGCTGTCCGCGCACGCGACCCCCAGGAGCGGCGCGAGGGCGATCAGAAGTAGGCGAGTGGTCCTTGGCATGGCGCGTCCTCCGACGGTTCGGGTACGGGGTATGAACCCCGAGCGCTCCGAAGCGGGCCAGCCAGCCTTTGGCCGCACCGCACGGTTGACATGCCCGCGCGGTTGAACCAATGTACCAACAAATGAATCGTCGTTCAGAAAGTGAATCGGAACGACATTCGCTTCGCGATCGGATCCGCGAGACGACCGTCCAGGCGATCTTGTCGGCGGCCGAGGAGGTCTTCGCCGACGAGGGATTCCACGCGGCGCGCATGGGGGCGATCGCCGCGAAGGCCGGCGTGTCCGTCGGTACCGTCTACAACCATTTCGAGGATCGCGACGCGCTGCTGGGCGGCCTGCTGGCCTCGCATCGGGGCGAGCTGATCGACCGCATCGATCGCGCGATCGCGGAAGGCGCAGACCTGCCGCTGCGCGAGCGGCTGCGCGGGATCGTCGCCGCGTTCCTCGGGCACTGCGAGCACCACCGAAAATTCGTGAGCCTGGCGCTGCAGCAGGAGCTGGGCCGCTTCCAGCAGAGCTACCCGCAGGCGTGGGCCAAGAAGGCCGACACGATGCAGGCGATCTACGAGCGCGTCGACGGCGAGATGAAGCGCGGCATGCAGGAACGCATCCTGCGCCCCGAGATGGCGGAGCTCGCGGCGGCGTTCTTCATCGGCATGATGCGGGCGCTGCTCGTTCGCGATCTGCTGCTGCGCAAGGGCGAGGGGATGGCGGCCGAGCTGGACGGGCTGCTGGACATGTTCTTCGACGGCGCGGGCGCCGGCCCACGCAAAGGTGCCGCGTGAGCGCCGCGACCGCCACGGCGATTCCGTTTCCGGTCCGCGCGCCCGTCAACAAGTGGCTGGTCACGCTGTCGGTCACGTTCGGGACGCTGATGGGCGCGATCGACACGTCGATCGTCGCGGTCGCGACGCCTCACCTGACCGGCGCCCTGGGCGCCACCGTCGAGGAGATGACCTGGGTGACGACCGGGTTCGTGATCGCGACGGTCGTGGTCATGCCGCTGACCGCGTTCCTCGGCCGGTTCTTCGGCCAGAAGCGCGTCTACCTGTTCTCGCTGGGCCTGTTCATCCTCGGTTCCGCGCTGTGCGGCCTTGCCCGATCGCTGCCGATGATGGTGGCCTGTCGAGCCTTGCAGGGCCTGGGCGCGGGCGCGCTGCAACCGACGGAGCAGGCGATCCTGCGCCAGACATTCCCGCCCAAGGAGCAGGGGATGGCCATGGCGCTGTTCGGTCTCGCCGTCGTCGTCGGGCCGGCCGCGGGGCCGGCGCTGGGCGGCTGGCTGCTCGACAACTACGCCTGGGAGTGGATCTTCTACATCAACCTGCCGATCGGCCTGCTGGGCATCTTCATGGTCTCGCGCTTCGTGCACGAGCCGGAAGACATCCGCCGCGAGAACAAGGCCCGGGCCGAGGCGCAGCGCACGAACCTGGACTGGCAGGGGATCGTGCTGATGACGGTCGGCCTCGCCTCGCTGCAGTACGTGCTGGAGGAGGGGAGCAGCAACGACTGGTTCGCGTCGCACACGATCGCGATCACGTCGTTCGTCGCGGTGTTCGTGCTGGCCGCGTTCGTCATTCGCGAGCTGACCGCGCCGGTACCCGCGGTCGACCTGTCGCTGTTCAAGGACCGGGTGTTCCTCTCGGGGACGCTGATCGGCGCGGTGATGTTCGCGATCCTGATGTCGATCACCTTCCTGCTCCCGCTGTTCATGCAGGAGCTGCTCGGCTTCCCGGCGCTGGCGTCGGGGCAGGCGCTGATGCCCCGGGCGCTCGCGATGATGGTCGGCATCCCGCTGGTGGGGCGCCTCTACAACCGCGTCCAGCCGCGCGTCCTGATCATCATCGGCGTGCTGCTGGTGGCGCTGAGCGCCTACATGATGTCGCACTACACGCTGGCGACCAGCGCGCGCTCGGTGGTCGCCGCGATCGTCGTCCAGGGCTTCGGCTTCGCGGCGATCTTCGTGCCGCTGACGACGGTCGCGCTGGCGGGCATCCCCCGCTATCGGCTGACCGACGCGACCGGGCTGAACTCGCTGCTGCGGCAGATCGGCGGGTCGCTGGGGCTGGCGGCGTTCGCGACCTTGCTGCCGCACTTCACCGCGGCCGCGCGCACCGGCCTGGCGGCGCACGCCGATCCAGGGCGGCCCGAGCTGATCGCCCGGCTGGGTGCGCTGCAGTCGGGGCTGATGGCGCGCGGCCTGGACGCGGGCGCGGCGCGCACGGCCGCCACCCGCATCGTCGACGGCGGGCTGGCGCAGCAGGCGGCGGTGCTGGCGTTCGAACGGATGTTCCTGTTCGCCGGGATCGCGTTCCTGTTCGTGATTCCGCTGGCGTTGTTCCTGCGCAAGGGACAGACGGCCCAGCAAGCCAAGCTCGAGGACCTTCATTAGATGACGCTCATTGGAAAGAGGCTGTGATGGAAACTGCTCAGAAATTGCCGGCCGCCGTACCCAGCAACGACATCAGCAACGGCAAGCCCGCCGTCGCGGTCGAGGAGCCGGCGAAAAAGCGGGGTCGCCGCCCGTTCGTGATCCTCGGGGTGGTCGCCGCGATCGCCGTGTCGGTGTTCGCCGTCTACACGGCGCTGACGGCCGGCCGAGAGAGCACGGACGACGCCCAGGTGGCGGCGGACACCGTGCCGGTGTCGGCGCGCGTCGGCGGCGTCGTCGCGCGCGTGTCGATTCACGACAACCAGGCGGTGAAGCGGGGCGACCTGCTCATCGAGCTGGATGCGGCGGATGCGCACGCCCGCGTCCAGCAGGCCGAGGCCGAGCTGGCGACCGCGCAGGCGCAGGCGTCGGCGGCGGGCGCGCAGGTCACGATCGTCGAGGCGACCTCGAAAGGCGGCCTCACGAGCGCGCGGGCCGCGCTGAGCGGAACGACCGCGGGGGTGGGCAGCGCCTCGGCGCAGATCGCGTCCGCACGCGCCGCCAACGCGCGCGCCGACGCGGACGTTCGCAAGGCCGAGATCGATCTCGATCGCGCCCGCATCCTGCGCAAGGCGGAGGCGGTTCCGCAGGAGCGGCTCGACAGCGCGCAGATCGCCTTCGAGGCGGCCAAGGCGGCAAAGGCGCAGGCGGACGCGCAGGTGGCGCTGGCCGAGGACGCGCGCCGCGGCGCGGAGAGCCGCGTGTTCGAGGCGCGTGGTCGCCTGAACCAGAGCACGCCCGTCGCGCCGCAGATCGAAGCCGCGCGCGCGGGCGCGGCGCTGGCGGCCGCGCGCGTGCGCAGCGCGGAGGCCGCGCTGATCCTGGCGAAGCTGCAGCTGGACTACACGCGGATCGTCGCGCCGGCCGATGGCTACGCGTCGAAGCTCGCGGTGCACGAAGGCCAGCTCGTCGCGGCGGGACAGCCGCTGGTCGAGGTCGTGCCGGCCACCAGCTACGTCATCGCGAACTTCAAGGAGACGCAGATCGGTCACATGCACACCGGTCAGACGGCGAAGGTCGACGTCGATGCCTTCCCGGGCCGCGAGCTGGTCGGCCGCGTGGACAGCCTCGCCGCGGGCACCGGCGCGAGCTTCTCGCTGCTGCCGCCCGACAACGCGACGGGCAACTTCGTGAAGGTCGTCCAGCGCGTGCCGGTGCGCATCACGCTGGTGAATCCGCCCGCCGAGCTGGCGTTGCGGACAGGACTGTCTGCCAACGTCACCGTCGACGTACGCTGACGATCAGGAGGCATCATGGCGAGAGAGGAAGCGACGATCGAGACGCGCGACGGCCGCTGCCAGGCGTCCGTCTTCCGTCCGGCGCAGGGCGAGGGGTCGTGGCCGGCCGTGCTGATGTACATGGATGGCGTCGGCTATCGCCCGCAGCTGTTCGGGATCGGGCAGCGCCTCGCTGACGCGGGCTACATGGTGCTGCTGCCTGATCTTTTCTATCGGATGGGCCCGTACGATCCGCCGGACGCGAAGACGCTGTTCACCGATCCAGCCGCACGCCAGGCGTGGGGTAAGTACCGGGCCAGCGCGTCGATCGCGAACGCGATGAGCGACACCGCGGCGTACCTCGACTGGCTGGCGGCGCGGCCCGACGTCCGCAAGGGTCGGATCGGGACGACCGGATATTGCATGGGCGGCCAGCTCTCGCTGGCGGCGGCCGGCCATCACGCGGACCGCGTCGCGGCGGCGGCGTCGTTTCACGGAGGCTACCTCGCGAGCGACGAGCCCGACAGCCCGCACCTGCTCGCGTCGCGCATGACGGGCACGAAGATCTACGTCGCGGGCGCGGTCCAGGACCCGTCGTTCCCCGACGAGATGAAGAGCCGCCTCGCCGCGGCGCTGACCGGCGCCGGCGTCGACCACCGCATCGAGACCTACGAAGGGCTGCGCCACGGGTGGGTTCCGCCCGACACGCCGACGCACAGCCCGGAAGGATCGGAGCGCCACTTCCGCGCGATGTTCGAGCTGTTCGGATCGGCGCTGGCGGCGCGCTAGTCAGCCGGTCACGTCGTAGCGCAGCTGCACGAGCCCGCTCGGGAAGGCCTGGCTGCCCGCGAGGCGCAGGCGGCGCGTCGGGACCGACGCGTCGAACAGCGGGAGCCCGTCGCCGAGCACGATCGGGATGATCGAGAGCGTCAGGTCGTCGATCAGACCGTCGCGCAGGAACTGTCGGATCACCGCGCCGCCGTCGACGTAGATGCGGCGGACGCCGGCCGCGTGCAGCTCCGCGAGCAGCGGCCCGGGGTCGCCGGCATGGAACCGCTCGCCGTGGCGGCTCTCGTACGCTCCGTGCGTGAGGACGACGCAGCGCTTGTCACCGTACGGCCAGGCAGGGAAGCTCAGCACCTTTTCGTAGGTTCCGCGGCCGAGGATCAGCGCATCGATGTCAGCGAAGAACTTCGCGTAGCCGTAGTCCTCGCCCGGCGTCTCGACGATCGACAACCAGTCGATGCCGCCGTCGCGCCGGGCGATGAACCCGTCCAGGCTGGTCGCGATGAACACCGAACAGCGGGGCCGCATGATGGCAGCGAGTTTGCGGGCGGGATGCGATGTTGCGCAACCTTCGTGTTGCTGTGTTTCGCGCGAAGCTTTTTCCGAATCCGTGCCCTTATCGGGGAAGCAGCTCTTGCACAGACATTAGATGAGGGCGCAGACTGAAGACCATTCACGGAGCGGCGTCCGTGATGTAGGTGCGTGTAGCTTTTGGTGGAGGCGCCCGATCCCGTCGAGAGACGCCGCTTGGAGGGTGCGAACATCATGAGAGGCCCGTCGTCTCCATTTGCGATCACCGCGATCTGCGGCGCGGCGCTGTTTGGCGTCGCGTGCAACGGAGCGATCGGTGCGAATCAGATGCCGACCGGCGGCATGATCACGGGCAGCGCCGGTTCGACGTCGTCGGGGACCGCCGGCAATGGCAGCGGGGGATCGACCTCGGTGCCGCCCGATCCGAACGCCGCCGGCCTGATGCCCGCGCGGCGTCTCACCTCGCGCGAGTTCCTGAACACCGTCCGCGATCTGCTCAACGACACGACGTTGCAGCTCGATGACGTCCCCGGCGAGTCCGACGATCTCAGCAACAACGCATTCCCGTTCCGTCAGCCGACCGCGATCGGAACGCTCGATGCCGCCAACGTGCAGGTCGCCGCCGAGGCGCTGGCGAAGAACGTCTCGAGCAAGCTGTCGACGATCCTCCCGTGCACGCCCGCGAACGCGTCAGCGGAGGCGGGCTGCGCGAGCATGTTCATCGCCACCTTCGGCGCCAAGGCGTATCGCCGGCCCCTGTCGACGGCCGAGACGACGACGCTGACCACCCTCTACACCACCGGCCGCACGACGCTGGCGCTGGACTTCAACGGCGCGATCGTCCTGCTGGTCGAGGCGATGTTGCAGTCACCCGGCTTCATCTACCACTGGGAGATGGACCCCGGCCCCGCGATCAAGGAGGGCGCCGTCGTCCAGCTGGGCAACTACCAGATGGCGAACCGGCTGTCGTACTTCCTG
>Ga0207701_10002072_pt1 | contig 20783 bp, 14 predicted proteins | sample KBSSwiSSwithPhiX_FD_184294 | JGI IMG/M metagenome (GOLD analysis project Ga0207701, IMG submission 184294) | Switchgrass rhizosphere bulk soil microbial communities from Kellogg Biological Station, Michigan, USA, with PhiX - S5 (SPAdes) (version 2) | ecosystem: Environmental > Terrestrial >... | reverse complement strand
TGACAGACAAGGCCAATGGCCGCAGAGGCCCATCCCATATCGCGAGAATGCGTTCCAAAGATACCTCCAGCGATACGCTGCAGGATGCGAAACGGAGTGGATCCCATCAGGCTGAATCCGATGAACGCCTGAGTAAGATCTAACACGCCTGCCAGCAGACCGCCCCAGAAGATCGCCGCCAACGGACCCTTGGAGAAAATCTTCATGTTTTTGAGTCAGGAACGACGCCTCAACTGGCCTTCAATCGGCTCGGCGGCAAGGCGGCCACAATTATTGTTTAGAAACCCGCGATTCTTCCAACAAGAGCGTCTTCACATCGGCGACGACGAGGCGTGGGTCGAGCGTTCCCGAACTGTAGATATTTCGGATGCGACCTTCCCGATCGATTAAAAACACCCGAAGAGTGTGATAAAGCGGACCTTGCGGATCCGCCGGGTTTTGTCGCTTGTCCACCGTCTGATCGTAGGCGGCCAGAATCGTTTCTAATTCCGCGCGCGACTTCGCGGTGGCGAAGGACCATTCACAGCCTGATTTTTGATCGCGAACATTTTCTGAGTAGGTGGCAAGTCGCTGCGGCGTGTCGTACTCAGGATCAAAGCTCAGGCTAACGAGACGCATACTCTTTGCCAGTGTTTTATCGTCGACGCTGAGATCGTGGATTTGGGTTAAGACGCCGGTTGCGTAGGGACATGCTTTCGGCGCCGCGCAACGAGTGTAGATGAAACTCAACACCGTGATACGTCCACGAGTGAGGTCACGCAGCTGTACGGATTTGTTATTCGAATCGAGAAGCGCGCCATCGGCGGCAGGTTTTATAACTGGCAAACTATAACTGCCCGCCGCGGGTGGATCGTAATCGTGGTCGTTGTCACGCGGAAGTCCGACTGCGGCGGTCACCGCGAAGGAGACTAGAAGAAATTTCAAGAATCCAATCGCCCTCACCCCAACCCTCTCCCACAGGGAGAGGTAGTTCCTTCTCCCGCGGGGAGAAGGTGAGGATGAGGGAATTATTTCTAACATCGCCCGCGCAGCGGTCGATCCACTTTGCATGAGTTAGTCGCGACTCGCGACGGTAGTGCGGTTCGCGCCAATTTTCGTCGAGCCAAAGAGCATGTGATGCGGGCGCCCAAGCTTGAGCGCGGTGAAATCGAGATCGAACGCCGGCTTTAGTTCTTTGCCGTCCCAGGCGTAACCGCGGAGAAATTGCTCGTTGTCGGCGCCTTGCTTGTCCCATCGCGCCAGGAGCGAAGTGGTAAAATAAAGGCGTTTCCCGTCCCAGCTCTGCGACACCATGTTCACCTGCTTGCCAATCTGTTTCTCGTAAATTTGTTTCGGTTTCTGCGGATCCGAAACGTCAAAGACGCGGCACTTGCCGTCGCCAAAACAATCGACAAACAATGTTTTGTCATCGGAACTGATGCTGATGTCGACCGGGAGCACACCGCCTTTCACGTCACTGATCGGCGCGACCTCTTTCGCCTGCCATTCGCCGCGATCGTCCGCGTAAACGAGCCAGAGCTTCGAGGTCAGCGCCGTTGCGGTGAAAGCGTAGTTGTGTTTGTCACCCCAGGCCCAGCGGATTTCAAGCGGCGCACCCGGCACCTGAAAAACCTTTTTCGGCTGGCGCGCATGAAAATCCCACATCACCATCGTGTTCCCGAAATGCTTCATCGCCTCGGGATCAGCGGTCAATTTTCCGAAGTCCATCGTGTAATTCTTCCAGCCGGTGAAGGATGAAGTGAGCAGCGCGTTCTTCCGCGGCAATACTCGGGCGTCATAGCCGTAGCCATCCGCGAATTCCGCTCCTGAGGCACCGCGCGCATCTTCTTTCGTCGGCAGCCAATGCGTGGTGATGTAGTTGCCGTCGTTCCCGTATTCGACCAGCGCTGTCTTTCCTCCTTTGTCCTTCGCGTTGGAGAGACACGGAATCAGCACGCGTCCCGGCAATGCATATGCGCCATGCGGTCCCACGGAACCGCCGGTAGTCTCGGCGAAATTGTCGATTGTCTTGGTCAACTTCGGCTTCGCTGGATCGGTGTGGACATCGAAGATGAAAACGCGACTGCTTTCGAGGCCGGCCAGCCAAAGCTGACGGCGGTCGTCGGTGAACCCGCCGTGATGCGCCTCATTACGTCCATCGACCGAAGAGCTGCTGACGACTTTGCCATAGGAAGGCGAGCCGGGTTTTACATCGACTGTAACGAGTTTGTCAGAGCCATCGCCCATTCCTTCGACCCCGAGTGTCCAAACATAGACAAACTCTTCCTGTCCATCGATGCGGGCGAGGTACGGTGACGAGCACGTTTCATCGGCGCGCAAAACATTCGAGCTGAAGACGAGAGTGCATACGAGCGCAGCACAGAAGATTGCGGGTGAAAATCTAGCAGTGTGTAAGTGATTAAGCGGTGTTTTCATTTTAGTCGGGTTTATTGGTTGGGCAGTAGTTGCCGGCGTTGCCCTCGAGGCCAGCCGGGAAGCTGCCTCGTCTCCCAATTTGCGGCCGCTGCTCATGGGGTTGCGTTGAAACGGTGCGACAGACGATAAAGCTCGGCACGTTGTTCGACAAACTCTTTCGATTTACGCCAATCCGAGAGAATGGGTTTCAAAACAGCCCTAAGAACTGGCCATGATCAGCTCCTGGCTGATTTATCCAGATGAATCCGCACTGAAGATCAGGTGCGGCGGACGTTGAGATCTCGTCGCGCATTCCCGCTCCCGACTTCCATGCGGAATCGGGCCGAGAGCTTTTCTCGTTTTTTCGCCACGCAGCCTGTTTATCGGTTGTTCCAAAAATCGCCACGACAACGCCGCAGTGAATAGCGTAGCAATCCCGAACACGAGTAAACGCAGAGAAGGTATCGTGATCAGGAATCGCATTTGCGACGGCATCCAGCGATTGAAAACCATCGCCACCAGGATGTGGTAAATGTAAAGTCCGTAGCTGATTCGTCCGGCGAACACGAGACCGGCATTACTCAGGAAACGCGCGATGTTTCCATCGAAACCTGTCGCCGTCCGCGCAACCAAAATCACAAACGCGCCGGCCTCGAGTGGTTCTACCAAGACCGATTTCAGTTTCGTCGGGTCGCTATTTCGCAAGACCGCAGCCACAGTTAACATCGACAAACAGAGCAATGCGATCACCCACCCGCCGCGCGATGCGCGCAATCGACCGCCCCACCAGCCCAGCGCTGCGCCGGCCGCGAGCGAGTCGAGGCTGCCGAACGGCAACACCCATCGGACAATGATCGGCGCTGAAAAAATCACGCACCCGATTCGAAACGCGATGCCGGCAAACGCGACTGCAATAATCGCGGACAGCACCCATCTGCGCGGCAACAGCAAGATGAGCAGCGGCCAAAACAAATAGAATTGCTCCTGCACGCAAATCGACCACAGATGCGAGATCGCCAATGGCCATTCATTATTCAGGGCAATCAGCCAATCCACTGTGCCGGTGAAAACCCACGGCCAATAGTGACGGATTGCGCCGAGATTGAGCAGTAAGGCAATCCCCGCGAACACAAAATAGGCCGGCCCGATGCGAAGCAGGCGCCGCCAGTAAAATGCTGCCATCGTTCTACCGGCCGATAACCTGCCCGCGTCCATTCGATCTCGCGCGCGTCGCAGTGAGGCGGTAATAAAGTAACCGCTCAGGACCAAAAAGAGGCGGACACCGGTTGCACCGAGACGAATCCAGTCCGGCAACGGGAAATTCGGAACGTCCGCGCTGAAGTGATCGACCATGACGGTGAGGACCGCGAGCGCTCGCAGTCCGTCAAACTGCGGCTGATAACGCTCCAGCGCGCGATCGCGCGCCAAGGTCTGCTCCGACGTGAAAACATCTGTCCGAGTCGATCCGACACCAGCCCCAGCCCAGTACGCAGCCCACCCCATTAAGTATGTGACAAGCCTCGCGGCGATTCGTTACCAACTTTTTCTGAATCGCTGGCGCGGCGACGGCAGGAGCTGCCCTGGGTTAATTCCGTTAGCTTCGCACGCAGATCATCCGTCGGCGCGCGTCGACGCTGACTTAATGTCGACCACCGGCGTTCCGTCGAATGCCTCAATCGGCCCGATCTTCAAGCGTGTGGCGCGTGTCGCACCGTAGACCTCGCGCGAAGGCGAATTAATCTCACGCACCGTTACGGGATGCAGCCCGAGAGGGTTCGGTCGCGCAGGTGAGCGCGTGTAAAACACGCCAGTGAGCGGGCGGTTCGGATCGCTGCGCGGATGCCCCTTGAGCACGTCGCGCCCAGCCTCGTGCAACCACGTGATAACGATTAGTTCGTGACCGACCTCCATGCCCAACAACGCCTCAGCAAATTGCGGTTCGATCTCGAGCCACGCGTCCGGCGCACCTTCCGATCCCTGCCGCGGCGCCTCTTCCCGCCGTTTCAGTATCGAACGAATGAATCCAACCGGTTCCAGTGTGTATGAGCTCATCTTGTCTAACCTTGTTCACGCTTCCTACGACGCAACTGCGTTCTAAATGCTCCAACGCTGATCATCAGGATGGTGACGGCGCACGTTCAGTAATCCGCCCGAGAGAGAAAGTTCCGGAGCGTCGAAAGAATACCCGTTGAGCAAAATTGCCGCTTATTTCAGCTTTGGAAGAGCGGGCAGCTTTTCAGGAAAGAAGCAGCGCGGAGAAAATGTGGCACGCGAAGTAGCGATTACAGTCGGACAAAACGTGCGCGTACCAGCTGTCTTGCCTATTTACCGTTGTAAGGCAATTACGATTGATCACGTCGGTACTGAGCCAATTGCGCAGTCACACTTTCTGGTAAAATTCGCCAGCTTTGGTGAATTCAGCAGCTTTCTCTTCTAGGCCACGCTTGATTGCGTCTTCTTCTTTCACGCCTTGTTCGTCTGCGTAACGACGAACATCTTCTGTAATGCGCATGCTACAGAAATGCGGTTCGCACATCGAACAGAAATGCGCGGTCTTCGCGCCTTCTTGGGGAAGAGTTTGACGAAGCTGATGCCCATCATCTTCGCCCGCTGCCTCGCGGGCTTGACCGTCTATGTCGCCTCACCCAGTCGGCTTCGTTCGTCATGGTTTAGAATAAATTTCTGCTCCGCTGTGCTGGAATTCTTCGGCCTTTTCGCTTAAGCCCGCTTCAATTGCGGACCTCTCGTCGATTCCCCTTTCTGCAGCATATTTCCTCACATCTTCCGTTATTTTCATGCTGCAGAAATGAGGACCGCACATTGAGCAGAAATGGGCTGATTTCGCCCCTTCCATGGGAAGAGTCTCATCATGGAAAGAACGGGCGGTTTCGGGATCGAGCGCGAGATTGAATTGATCTTCCCAGCGAAATTCGAAGCGCGCCTTACTAATAGCGTTGTCGCGGTATTGCGCGCCGGGATGTCCTTTGGCTAAATCAGCCGCGTGCGCGGCGATCTTGTAGGCGATGACGCCGTCCTTCACATCCTTCTTGTTCGGCAAACCGAGATGTTCTTTGGGCGTGACGTAACAAAGCATGGCGCAGCCATACCAGCCGATCATGGCCGCGCCGATCGCGCTGGTGATGTGATCGTAGCCGGGCGCGATGTCGGTGGTGAGCGGCCCGAGGGTGTAGAACGGCGCTTCGTCGCACCAGGATAGTTGTTTCTCCATGTTCTCTTTGATCATGTGCATCGGAATATGACCGGGGCCTTCGTTCATCACTTGCACATGCTGTTTCCAGGCGCGCTGGGTCAGCTCGCCTTGCGTATATAACTCGGCAAACTGAGCCTCATCATTTGCGTCAGCAATACTGCCTGGTCTCAGGCCATCGCCGATGGAAAAGCTGACGTCATAGGCAGCCATAATCTCGCAGATCTCGTCCCAGTGGGTGTAGAGAAAACTTTCCTGATGATGGGCCAGGCACCATTTCGCCATGATCGACCCGCCCCGCGAGACGATCCCCGTCGCCCGACGGGCCGTCATGGGGATGTACCTTAATAGTACCCCTGCGTGGACGGTAAAGTAATCCACCCCCTGCTCCGCCTGTTCAATCAGGGTGTCGCGATAAATTTCCCAGGTCAGTTCTTCGGCGCGGCCGCCGACCTTTTCGAGCGCCTGATAAATCGGCACGGTGCCGATCGGCACGGGGGAGTTGCGGATGATCCATTCTCGGGTGGCGTGAATGTTTTTGCCGGTGCTGAGGTCCATCACGGTGTCGGCGCCCCACTTTGTCGCCCAGCGCATCTTTTCAACTTCTTCCTCAATCGACGACGCCACGGCGCTGTTGCCGATGTTGGCGTTGATCTTCACCAGGAAATTGCGGCCAATGATCATCGGCTCGCTTTCGGGGTGATTGATGTTGGCTGGGATAATCGCTCGGCCTCGCGCCACTTCACTTCTAACAAACTCTGGGGTGATTTCTTCCGGGATTGCAGCGCCAAACGAATCTCCCTGATGTTGATGCGCGAGATGATTGCGAGCGAAAGTATGATTTAAGAAGGAAGAATTATGAAGTTCGGAGTCGCTGCCGTCCTTCTTAATTCTTAATTCATCCTTCTTACTTGCGATTCGGTGGTTTTCCCGAATCGCAATGAATTCCATCTCGGGAGTAATGATGCCACGCCGTGCGTAAGCCAATTGGGTGACGCAATTGCCGGGCTTTGCTCGCAGCAACTTGGAGCCTGGAGCTTGGAGCTTGGAGCTTCCGTTTGAGTTCGACGTTGGATGTTGGGCGTTGGGCGTTGGCCGTTTGCTTTTCGCCTGCGCGGCATGCGTCTCGGACAGATATCCGTCATCGATCGGCTGGACGACTCGTCCGGCGATTTCTTCCACATCGCCACGCTTCAGGATCCAATCGCGGCGCAAGGGCGGAAGCCCTTGTATTGGGTCAAGCGTCACGCCTGGATCGCCCCATGGACCGCTAGTGTCGTAAACGCGCACCGGCTCGTTTACCTCCATCGTGCCGGACATTGTTTTGGTTGGCGCTAACGAGATTTCGCGAAACGGGACGCGAATGTCGGGATGCAGCTGACCGGAAATGTAGACTCTTTTGCTGTTTGGCAGCGCTTCCGGGGGCGATGCGTTTTCGTTGTTAGTTTGGGAGACGACGGCGCGTGTCCCTCCATTCTGGGGGGAGTGCGGATTTCCGGGATCATCGATCCCGGCTACGTCGACTTTGGGAGGAAGGCTCATTGGCGGCGCGGGATCATATCGTTGTAGGGCGCACGCTTCCCCTGCCGCCTTCATCGACCCATGGCAAGCGATGCGCTTGCCCTACAACAGCCAATAAAAAAATGCGCTTCATAAAACAAAACCATGCGGAGATCGCATGGCCGGACTCCTCGCTCCCTTCGGCGGCATTACCCGCATCAGGTTCAAGGGGTCTCCGGTAAATTTACCGGACTCTCAGCCACGCGGCTCCCCCGCATTATTTCCTTTCAGAATAAGACCGGCTCGTTGCAAGTCAATGCCACGAAGAATTGTGGCGGCGTTTGTACGAAACGCCTCTTCAACTATGACGCCCTGCTCCCTGCTGTTTCCCGCTATTGCGACGCGGCCCCCTGTTTTATGTTGGTGTGGAAGATCGCCATCCACGCCCCCTTCTTCTGCTTCCACACGGAGCCGGCATTGTAGGTGCCGGACATGTCCTTGCCGTCATACGTGCCCTCAATCTTCACGATATAAGTGGTAAGCATGACGTTTGGTTCGTCAGAGAAGGCGGTGAAATCGCTGATGGAAAACGACTTCATGTCCCACTTCTGCATGTCGGCCAATTCCTTCTGCATATCGGAGAGGCCTTCGGCATAAACGCAGTGAAGATTCTTATCCACGACCTTCTTGAAGTCGTCGGCCTTTTTGTCTTTGAACGCTTGCCAGGCAGCGTTTTCCTTCGCCTCGATCGCTGCCTTATCCGGTGCGGCTAACGAGATAGTGATTGTCGCGAAGAACGCGGTCACTGCATAAGTCATGTATTTTTTCATAAGTCCTTTAGATTCAGATTGGATTCGAGTCTAGAGAGACTCATTGATAGCGTCAACACATTAGGAAATCAGGTCCGCTTCGCACAAACTTGACGGCTTAAAGCCGTCAAGTTTCGGTTCTCTAGATCACGTACTGAGCCGGCATCGTTAAAAAAACTGACGGCTTCAGCTGTAGAGGCGGTCGTGTCAAACGCCGAATCTTCGAACAGCCGCGGCCGGCGACCGCGGCTACAGCTGTAACACGCGTTCGAAATGGCATCGAGGTGGCTGACCGCCGCGAAAGTTGCTCCTGCCGCGAATCCGGTGATCGCAGATTTGCGGGCGACACCCCCGCCCTACAGACCGAAATTTACCGTTATGGCTCGACTGGCGCGGTGCCGATCGGCGATGGTGTTGGTGTTTGAAGCGGGGTGGAATTTTCCGCCGGCTGCTCAGAATATAACATATTGAGCGACAAGGTTGGCGGAGCTGCCGGATCCACCAGGGTGTCTTTTTGCGGTGCGGGGGCGCCGGGCTTTTGCCGCCGATAATCCGCCACCATTAACGGAGGCTTCTTGCTGTTGGCCAGCGCCCGATAGCTGTCGATCCCAGCACAGATGGCATCAGCCAATTTTTGTCGCCACCCGGGATTGGCAATCAACCGGCTTTCGCCACGCTCAGTCAGAAAGCCGCCTTCTATGAGCACGGCTGGAATTTTGGTTAAGCGCAGGACGGCGAAGCGGGCGCGTTTAATTCCGCGATCAAACTCGCCAATCTGGCCCAGGAGCGAGTGATAAATGCAACAGGAAAGCTCGACGCTGGCGGCGTCTTCTTCGGTACCGTTTTGAACATTTACCGATGCCAGAGTGAGGCCATCCTCATAAGTGGAGGGCGCACCGCGCGGGGTGAGCGAATAAATTTCGAAACCGCTCGCGATTGGATCGCGATCGGTGGCGTTGAAGTGCAGGCTAACGAAAATTGAATCGCTGGTGGCGTTGGCAATTCTCGCGCGCAATTCCAGCGGCAAGAAAACATCGCTTTCGCGGGTCATGATCACGCGAAAGCCTTTCGCCTGTAGCAACGGCCGGAGCAGTCGCGCCAGATCGAGGGCGTAATCCTTTTCATAGCCATAACCGCTGATCGCGCCTTTATCGAAACCGCCGTGACCGGGATCAAGCACGACCGTTCGGACACGGCCGAGCCTTTGGATCATGTTCGGGCGCAACTGCGGTTCGAGCGTCTTGGCGAGATCGATGCGTGAGACGACGATTTTTCCGTCATGAACGAACACCGGAAAACTCAACCAATTGCGCACGCCGTTGATCAGCATTTCCCGGCTATCGATATGAAATTGCATTTCATTCTTGCCGTTGTTCAGATCGACATTTCTTCCGTTGATTGTCGGGTTCGGAAAACCATAGAACTTCGCGATGTTATCGACAGTGAGGAAATCACGGCCGTTGATTTTGATGACCTGCCACTCAACCGCAGCGATCAGCTGGCTAACGAAAAAGCAGCCGCCAATCGTGGACAAAATGAGACGCCGCAAGTTCATCGTTAGAAAAAGGATGCAGGATGAATGCCATCGCCTTCAACGGACGCGGGCGCATTTGACTGTGGCATGGATATTTTCCAAATAATAATCACGTAATATCTCCCCTTGCTCGCCTTCTCGTTCTAATAATAATCGCACTTTCGCTGCTTTTCGCGCGGTCTTTTGGCGCCTTTCGCACCGGACCACTTTGAGCGCCGTCTTAGCGTGCATAGTGTTTAGCGTTGCTGGGTTATCTCTCATTTCATTAACACCTCGCTTCAGCGAGGTGCATGACCGAGTCTATCATCACAACCGCTTTAGCGGTTTACTTGCTTACAACAAAAAACCGCTGAAGCGGTTGGGCTCGCTCAGACATCGTTAACACCCAGCTAAAGCAGGGTATTAATGAGAGGGTGACTCGACGCTAACACACGCCAGCGGCGAGCGCATTTCTTCAGAGTGCGGCGCCGGTTGGTTCCTGTTGGACAATAACCGCGTTCTCGCCTTTCATGCCGGATGCGAAACCGAACGTGCCTGACCCTTCTGGGCGTGCTCACGGCTGCAACCGCGCTGGCGCAGACCGAGCCGCAAAAATCTCCGCCGTTGGCCACGGCCACTCCGCCGCCAAACGTCCAAACCGCGGGCAAAATTCCGGCAGAGAAAAGTCCGCCACCACTCACCAGTCCGGTTGCGCAAATACAGGGAGAAATCACTAGTCCAACGCCAGAGGACAAGAATCCGCCGCCCCCTTTCGACACCGCCAACATGGACACTTCGGTGAAGCCTTGTGACGATTTCTTTTTGTATGCCAATGGCGGCTGGATCAAACGCACGCCAATTCCCCCGGAATATTCCCGCTGGGGCAGCTTCAATCAGTTAATCGAAAAAAATAACGACGCGCTTCATGACGTAGCCGAAGGCGCGGCCAAGGAAACGACTGCGACCGACCCGAACGCAAAAAAGGTCGGCGATTATTATGCCAGCGGGATGGACGAAGCGAAGGTTGAGGTGGCGCACGCCAGACCGTTAGCCGATGAGCTCAAGCGAATCGATGGGGTAAAGGATCGCAATGATGTGTTGAAAGAGATTGCGCATCTGCACACCCTCGGGGTCACCTCTCTCTTCGGTTTCACTTCCGGCCAGGACGATAAGAACAGCACGATGGTTATCGCGCAGGCTTACCAGGGTGGCCTCGGCCTGCCCGACCGCGATTACTACACCAAGACAGACGACGACTCGAAGAAACTGCGTGATCAATACGTGCAGCATGTGACCAAGATGCTGACCTTGCTGGGCGAGGAGCCTAAAGCCGCCGGCGAGCACGCGAAAAAGATTCTCGCCCTCGAAACCAGTCTCGCCCAAGCCTCGCGCACCAAGGTCGAACTGCGCGATCCGCAAAAAAATTATAACAAGATGAAGACATCGGCCCTTCAGGCCCTCACGCCCGACTTCAAGTGGGATGCCTACTTCAAAGAAACTACGCTCCCGGATCCCGGCGAACTGAATGTCGGTCAACCCGATTTCTTCAAGGGCGCGAACAAAGTCTTTGCGAGCACACCGACCGATATCTGGAAAGAATATTTCCGATGGCATTTGGTGCACGCGACCGCGGAGGAACTTTCCGCCGATTTCGTCAACGAAAATTTCAATTTCTATGAAACGACTTTGCGCGGAACCAAACAAATCAAGCCGCGCTGGAAACGCGTGGTGGCATCGACGGACAGTTCCATCGGGGAAGCGCTGGGCAAACTTTACGTTGCCGATTATTTCCCGCCCGAATCAAAAGCGCGGATGCTAGATCTGGTTAATAACTTGCGATCGGCGTTGGCCGACCGGATCAAGACCCTGGAATGGATGGACGACGCAACCAAGGAGGCAGCCTTGAAAAAACTCGCGGCCTTCACCGTTAAAATTGGTTATCCGGACAAGTGGCGCGATTACTCAGATCTGGAAGTCGACCGTGGACCGTTCGTGCTCAACGCCATTCGCGCCTCAATCTTCGATGTCCATCGCGAGCTGAACAAGATCGGCAAACCGGTCGATCGCTCGGAATGGGGCATGACGCCGCCAACGGTGAACGCCTATTACAATCCGAAGTTAAATGAGATTGTTTTCCCGGCCGGGATTTTGCAGCCGCCCTTTTTCAATCCCAAGGCAGACGACGCCGTTAACTACGGCGGTATCGGTGCCGTCATCGGTCACGAAATGACGCATGGATTCGACGATCAGGGCCGCCAATTCGATGAAGTTGGTAATCTGCGTGATTGGTGGACACCGGAGTCGGCCGCGAAATTCAAGGAACGTTCGGGCGCGGTGGTCAAACAATATTCCGAGTATGAACCGTTACCCGGCTTGCACGTGAACGGCGAGCTCACGCAAGGCGAGAACATCGCCGATATTGGCGGCGTCAAGATCGCGTATGCGGCGTTACAAAAAGCGCTGGCCGGAAAACCGCAGGAAAAAATCGACGGCTTTACTCCGGAGCAACGCTTTTTCCTCGGCTTCGCCCAAATCTGGCGCTCGGTCCAGCGGGACGAAGATTTGAAATTGCGCCTGAACACCGATCCGCATTCGCCCGCGCGCTATCGCGTCAACGGTCCGCTTTCGGACTCGGTGGAATTTCAGAAAGCGTTTAATCTGCCGGATAATTGTCCGATGGTGCGCCAGGCGGACAAGAAAGTGAATATTTGGTAAGCGATTCCGAATTGTAGGGCGACCATTCCTGGTCGCCGTCTTTTTCGGAACGGCAGGCGACGCGCCTGCCCTAGAGTTTAGAAAGCGTATCGCGAGAAGTCGGGACACCAGGTTTCCTCTTCACTCTCATCCACGCGGCCGCTCACGTGCGCAAAAACGAAATCCGGTTGAACTCAACCAGGAGGCGTTATGGCTAAGTGCGATGTTTGCGGAAACGATTACGATAAGTCATTCCAAATTATCTCGGCCGGAAAAACTCGGACCTTTGACAGTTTCGAATGCGCGATTCACATGCTGGCACCGACCTGTCCCCACTGCGATTGCAAGGTAGTCGGTCACGGCGTTGAAGCCGGTGGCCAGATTTATTGTTGCGTCCATTGCGCCGAAGAATCCGGCGCGCACGGATTGAAAGACCGGAGCTAAACAATGTATGGCGACCTTTCCTGGTCGCCATTTTGTCGGACCGGCAGGCGACACGCCTGCCCTACAATTCACATCGCTCCCTATCGTGGCTGCCTTTAAGGTATACAACGAGACCCTCGGCTTCCGCTTGGGATGACGGTTAACACGCAATCTTCCCGTTCCCGCGCGGGTCATCCCGAGCCGTATAGGCGGCGAGGGACCTCTCAAAAGGGCCACGTTCACACAAACTCCTTGTCCGGTCCACCAGCATCGGCGCGGTCCCTCGCTTGCGCTCGACGAGCATGGGACCGGGAATAGGAGACCGTAAAAGGTAATTGGTGATCGTGCGGAAAGGTATTCAACTACTGATCACTTTCGCAGACCCCATCACTTGGCAACCCTGCTTTACCGAAAAAGATTGTTTCGGCGAGACGCCGAAACCAACACGCGAGACGGGTGCGCTACCCTTCTTTCGCAATCTTCCCGCCCCACCCCAAAATCTTCGCTTTAGTTCCGGCGGCTTCGGCTTCCTTGATGTCGCCGTTGCGGTTGTAAAATAGCGACAAGCTGGTCCAGCCGATCTGATCGTTGGGCCGCAATTCGGTGGCCCGCTTTCCCGCTTCAATTGCTTCCGGAAATCGTCCGATTTTCATCAGCGTCATTCCGAGGGCGTGCCAGCCGTCAAAAAATTCAGGATCGATCTCCACGCACCGCCGATACTTCTCGACCGCGCTCTCCAATTCTCCAGTCGCAAGATCACCATTCGCGTCGTCGAAGATTTCGTCGCGCGATGCCATGTTCAGATCAGCTCGGGACTATCGGCTGGACCCCGGCAGCCCGTCGGCGTTCCCGCAGCCACTCGGTGAAAATCATCGCGCGTTTCCCCTGCAAGATGCGCTCCTCAAGCGAAGCCCGATTAGCCGCGGCCAGGGCTGCATCCGGCGGCTCGCGCTTTTCCACAACCGCAACCAGCGCCCCATCCGAAGTCGGAATCGGCTCTGTCACTTCATTGGAGTGCAAATCGGCGACCGCGTTCTTGATTATAGGCAAATCTGGGACCTTGTCCGGCGGAGGAGACGCTTTTGGCTCCAACTCATCGGCCAGAGAAAACGGCGGTACCTTTTCCAGTTTCAAATTCAACTTTTGCGCCGCCTTGGCCAGGGTGTCGCCGGCTTTCAATGCCTCGCCCAAGTCGTGCGCGACACTAGCCGCTCGAATGCTAACCAACTCGCGCTCCTTTCTTGCTTTAAGCGCCTCAACAATTTTCGGTTTCGCTTCCTCGAGAGTCAGCGGCCGCGCCGGGGTGATTCCCATGAGATGCAAAATATAGAAACCGTCCGCTCCCTGGATCGGTTCGCTTGTCGGTTCATCATTAGAAAGTTGGAAGGCAGCCTGGACCAATTGCGAGTCCTGCTTTAGTTCCGGATCCGGCGCTGCCTGGGTAAAATCGCCAGTGTTTTTGATCGACAACTGGAATTTCACCGCAACTGCCGCAAAATCCGCATTCTTCTCCGCCAGGGCCTGAGCGACGTCGTTTGCCTTGTCCGAGAGTTTTTGCAAGGCATCGATCCGTTCTTTTCCTGTTAGCTTTTTTTCCGCCTCCGATAACGTCAGGGCAACGAATTGCACCTTCCGCTTTTCCTCGCTCTTCAGTTGTTCTTTGGCCCCGTCGTAATATTTCGCGATTTCGTCATCGGAAATTTTCACCTCATTCGCGACGTCACTGGTTTTGAAACGCACCACGCTCACTTCAAATTTCGAGTAGAGCTGTTCAAAATTGGTCTTGCTCTCCGCCGGAGACACCGTCACGCCTGTGCTGAGTAGCTCCTTAACGCGATCGAGACGAATCTGGTCGCCGGCCAATTCCTCAATTTGCGCCTCGGTGAACCCAAGTGGTCCGAGCGCATTCTGCACGATGTCATTGTACCTCTTGATGTCGAAACTGCCGGCGTCCCCTCGGAAGGCGCGCATTTTGGTAACGACCGAAGCGATCTCCGCGGTCGTTGGCCGGATACCCAAGGCTTCGGCTTCATGCTGGAGAATCATCAAATCGATGGCGAATTCCTCTTCCGCCTCCCGTTGCGCTTCTGATTGGGTTTTCGCACGCTGCGGTCGCCATTGAGCCAACAACTCGTTTATGAATTCATTCATTCCCAAATTCCCGGCGAGTCGCAGCAATCGCGCCCCTCGCTCGATTTCAATGGTCGAGATGTCGCGGCCATAAAGTTTGGCAGCAGTATTCGACCGTAGAGCGCTCATCCAATCCGTCCGTACGAAATAAAGGCAAAACGGCATCGCCAGAATGGCGATGACGATCATGAGCCAGCGGGAATGCTTACGTAAAATCGTGATCATTAATTTTGCGTCGCGGAATGTACCGCAGCTCTCTCGCCCGCCAAACGCTTTTTGGCGGTTCGCTGCCGGTCATCCCGAGCGCAAGTCGAGGGATCCCGTGGCGAAATCTTTAACGTAGGATCGCGGAATCTCTCGGTCCGGGCCGGACGGAAGCTTATTTTCGGGATGGCGTGGCGAGCGATCGCGCAGTTTCCTGAATCAGTTCCCATGCATCACGCAGATGCTTTTCCGTGGTGAGAATATTGCCGAGTCCCAAACGAATCACGGTTTGGCCGCGCAATTTTGTTTGATTCAAATACGCGCGACCAGATCGGTTAACCGACTCGACGATGCTGGAATTGAACGCGTCCATCTTGTCTTTTGCGCGAAAGCAAACCACGCCCATCGAGATCGGCGCGGATAATTCGAAATCGTCGGACGCGCTTACCCATTCGCCAAACAAGCGCGCCAGCCGCAAGTGCTCGCGCATTAACGCGAGAATTCCTTCGCGTCCGAATGCGCGCCAGATCATCCAGGCCTTGAGCGCACGAAATCTTCGCCCGAGTTGAATTCCGTAGTCCATATAATTCCTCTCCGTCTCGATGGTATCGCCACGCAGATATTCCGGCACGAGCGAGAAAACGCGGCGCAACCGTTCGATATCGCGCACATAGAGGACGCTGAAATCGAGCGGCACAAACAACGTTTTGTGCGGATTGATGATGATCGAATCCGCTTCGCTCCAACCCTCGGCGATCCATTCATATTCCGGCAAAATAGTAAAGCCGCCGCCATAAGCGCCATCGATGTGCAGCCACATCTTTTCTTCGCGGCAAAGACGTGCGATTTCGGCAACTGGATCCACGCTCGCGGTTGAGGTGGTCCCGACTGTGGCAACAACGGCGAGCGGTTTGAATCCGGACTCTCGATCGTGCATGACCGATTCGCGCAGGATCGATGTATCCATTCGAAATTCCGTGTCGCTCGACACCCGACACACACTTTCCTCGCCAAGGCCAAGCGCGATGGCCGCTTTCTCAGCCGAGCTGTGGGCCTGGTCAGAAGTATAAATCCGAAATCGCGGAAGGTTGCGTCCGGTCAGACCAAGTTTGCGAGTGGATGGTGCGGCTTCTTCGCGCGCGACCGCAAGGGCATGCATGATCCCGACCGACGCGGTATCGTAAACCACGCCATCGAAATTTTTTGGCAAACGCATCCATTGGCGGAGCCAATCGATCACCAGAGTTTCGAGCTCGGTCGCCGCCGGACAAGTGCGCCATGTCATCGCGTTCACGCTCAACGGCGCGGAAATCATTTCGCTGAGGATTCCCGGCGCGGTCGCGGTCCAGCCGAAGTACGCGAGGAACATGGGATGACTCCAATGCACCATTCCCGGAAGGATGACCCGATCGACATCAGCCAGAATTTTCTCGAATGGCTCGCCCTGCTCGGGTGGTTGTGCGGGCAATGCGGCACGGATTGCGCCCGGTTTGGTGTCGGGCGCAACGCGCAACGTTTCCATTTTTCCACGAAAATCCGCGATCCAATCCGCCAATCGATGGAGTTGTTCGCGGAAAATCTCCGGTGGCGTATCTCCGAGATCTTTCTTCACAGCGGTCCTTTTGTCATGTCGAGCGAAGCCGAGACATCTCTTGCTACCCCCTTCGCGATCTGCCTGAAAAGTAGCTAGAGATTCCTCGACTTCGCTCGGAATGACAAAAATTAAAAAGCGAAACCAAAACTGAAATGGAACGCGCCGATATCCTCGTGCTCACGCGGATCGGGATTGACGCCGTAATCTAGCCGGATTGGGCCGATGGGGAGTTTATAGCGTAAGCCCGCGCCGATGCCGTAGCGCATGTCGTTCAAACCGGGATTGTCCGCGTCGGGAAGCAGGTTGCCGGCATCGACAAAAACGGCGCCCTGCAATTCGCCATAGAGTGGAAAGGTATATTCCACGTTGAAAATGGTGTAGAACTCGCCGCCGATCGGAAAACCATGGCGATCATGCGGCCCGAGGTCGCGCTCGCCGAAACTGCGCACGGTGGTGCTGCCGCCGTTGAAGAAACGTTCGTCAATCGGAATTGCCTCGATATCGCTGGTGCTTTCCGTAAGCGGCCGAATCACACCGGCGCGGGCGCCGAACTCCAGTAAAGTTTTGCCAATCGGGATGAAGTAACTGGCGCGCGCGGTCGTCCGAAAATACTCGATCTCACTTCCGATCGCACTGGCGGCGAGTTCGAGGGTTTGATTGAAGACAAAACCGCGGCTCGGCACCACCGGGCTATCGCGCAAATCGAGGGTGTGAAAAAAGCCAACCGAACTGACGAAGTAATTCATGTTACCAAGGAGATCATCATCGATATCGGCGCTGATAATTTCGTCGTGCCGCTGCGAAGCAAAAAGGCCAATCTGATATTGCTTGGTGATGTTGTAGGAAAACTCCGTTCGCGCGCCGATTTCAAACTTCGAATAACCGTCATAATCGAAGGTCAGGGCACTGAGCCGAATCTTCAGTTCGACGTTACTTTCGAGAAAATGCGGATCGTCCCACAAAATCTCGCCTTTGTAGCCGCGCTCTGAAATCTCGATTGAAGTAACGAGGGGCCGGCCGTAGCCGAAGAGATCCCTGTCGGCAAACTGGATGCCAAAGATTGCGCCCTCATACGAACCGTAACCGACGGATACACCAAACTCTTTCGCCTTTGCTTCTTCGGCGGCAATGTCGAGCCGAAGGTAATTTCCACCCTCGGGCTGGGGATTGATTTGCAGAACATTGAAAAGGCCAGTGCGCATCAGCTCGCGAAACTTTTCGTCCAACACATCCGGGCTGTAATTTTTCCCCTGAAGCGAGGCAAAGCGATTATGGACATAACTCGGTCGCAGGCGGCGCAAGCCGGTCACGTTCACCTCGCCAAACTTATAAACCGGTCCTGGCGAAATCACGACCACCACCGGCACGCGACCGGCAACGGAAGCTTCCGGCTCGCCAGTCGCTTCCACTTTCACGGCATAATAACCGCGGGCTTTGTAGTAAGCTTGCAAGCGCCGCGAAATGTCATCAACCCGGCGATCGGTATAAGGTTGCGAAAGCAAATCGAGCATCTGCCCGCGTAACGTTGCCGGATCGTAAATAGGGTTTCCGCGAAAAATCAGGTTTCCAAAAAAGTATTGCCTGCCTTCATGCACCGGGAGCGTGATATCTACCCGGGCGCCGTCGGTGCGGAAATGAAATTGCGGCGCATCCACTGTCGCCTCGAGATAGCCTTCTCCGACATAGTAGCGATGCAGCAGGTCTGCGCCTTCCTGTATATCGGCCGCGACAAACGGCAGGTCCTTTTGTAATCGCGAGTAACGCTCCCGCGTCGGACCGACTACGTATTCGAAAAGTTTTTCCGCCGGAACATGATTGTTACCGACAAAATTGATCGTGCCCAAAATCGCCTGTGGCCCTTCGGTCACGTTAAGCACAAGACGCGATCCGCCCTCGATGGAGTAGTGCACATCTACTTTGGCATACCCATGTTTGCGGTAGAAAAGCTCCAGAAAAAATGCGGCGTCATCCGCGCGCGCGGCCGTTAATCCAAAATCGTGGATGGTTGCGATTTCTTCCTTCAGGACGGAACGCAATTCTTCTTCCTTAAACGCGGTGGCGCCGCGAATCTCCAGATTCGTGCTCCGCGCTTTTTGCGTCTCCCGGCGTTCGATAACTTTACGTTCGCGGGCGTGTTCCTCCGGCCGTTTCACATCCACTGCGCTTTGGCCGGGCAGGTCGGACACGCCACTGAATGCCATTAAGGCGAGGAAAAAAACCGCCCGTCGCATCTCAATGGAATCGGATGAGGTATTTCACCTGACCGCGAAATTCTCCCCCAACTCCAAGGTCACCGACAAGCACCCAATTCTCGTTAACTTTAAATCGCGCGCTGCCCTGCTGACGACCGGTGCGCGGGTCGACCGTGCCAACATCGACCTGCAAACGGTCGAAGGCGGAATTGCTCTGGGTGGGCTGGCCTTTCTTGAAAATCTTCCGGTAAAGCTGCTGCACCAGCAACATGGCCGCGCGACCGGCCAGAACGTTGCTATTTCCAGTCAGCTCCTGACGGGTCGCTCCAGTAGCGAGAAGCGAAATGATTTCTTCTTGAGGCAAGGGGGGCTCGCTCGTGAAAATGGCCTGCGGCGCGAGTGAATCCCCATAAACGTAAACGCGCACGGTGTAATCGCGGATCACCGATCTGCCTTGCAGGTCAATCCTGGGATTAAACGAATCGCTCGGATCAAAATAGAGAAAGCCATTCGTCACATCGAGGCGGCTGAATGGCAAAGTCGCTTCCACGCCCTGCAATTTCACTATCCCTTTCAATTCCGGGCGGCCGCCGGTGCCACCTAGATGCAGATCTGCAACAGCTTTTCCATTCGCGAGGTTACCGCGAATGGAAAATGGATCTTTCGTTTTGATCGCGACATCAAATTTCCAATCGCGCAACGGCGGAGTTTTAATCGAATAGTCCGGCCGGTCTTCAATTGGCTCCGGCGCGGGCCGGCCCGGTAATCCAATCGGAATCAAATCGATGTCTTTAAGAAAATGACTGTTGGTCAGCGCGACATTTCCTTTCACCGTCGCGCTCATCACCGGCCCGGCAACTTTCAAATTCGCGTCGGCCCGCGCCGTGAGTGAATCGTTGCGCGCGATCAGGATACTCTCGGCGCGCAAATCGAGGTCAATGTTTGCGTCGGTCAGCTTGGTGAAAACGACCCGGCCACCGAGGGTGAACGGTCCGCCGGCGAGATCGCCCCGAAATTTTTCCAGGGTCACGGCATTGTCGCGAAAAATCAGGCGGGATTGGAATCCGCGCAGCGCCGGCAATGTCGCGTTAGTAAAGCGCGCGGCATTAATGGTGATGTCGCCACTGCCGGTGAAGGCCGGGCGCGCAATCGTTCCGCCAATGGCGATATCGAACGCCACGTCGCCGTCAAGTTGTTCAACCGCAGGAACGAATTGCCGCAAAAAATTCACCGAGCTTCGCGGCAAGCGGACTGTCGCCTGCACCGGCGTGTTCTCGTCAAAGGAGCGCGTGCTCAATATTTTGCCGGCATCGAATGGCATTGTTGCCGCAATACTGACGGGCTGAATTTTCGGCTGCTTCAATTCGCCGACGAGATTGAGCTTGTTTCCTGCGGCGTCCGCCGAAACACGAAATGTGGCCGGATCAAGATTCGGTAGTTTCGGGTTGCGCAAATCGCGTCCATCAACATCGAGACGGGCTTGCAAATTCGCCAGGGTGCCGCCGGCTTGCAGCTTCACCGATAAAAGCCCGCTTGCGAGCGGCTCGATCCCAAAGTCGTCGAACAATTTCTTGAGATCGAGATTCGCCGAATCAAATGTCGCGTTGACCTTTCCATCACGCGGGAAAACCGGCTGGTTCGTACCGACATTTCCCCAGATAAGCGGGATCGAAGCATAGCCGGACGCGTATTTCGCCTGCCCCTGATCAAGCTGAATCTTTGAAATCTCCAGGACCTCGCCTTTGGCAGAAACGATTGCCTGAAAATCCATCCGGTCGCTACCGATAAAAAACGTCGGAATCTCGAGCCCCGCTGGCGAATAAGTAGCGTCGATGTTTGTCGTCAACGCTTTCATATTGCCTAGTTGACCGTTTTTCCAGGCCAGCTTCAAAAATCCATTTTCCGTTAGCTTCGACAGTGAACCGCGCCCCTCCCAATTCAGTAAAAACGAACCGCGTAACTCAGTTTTGTTTCCGCTCACTTCCAACAGCGGCTTGAGCGTGCTCATGTCGGCAATATCAACCACGAGTTTGCCGGCGAATTTCCTCTCGCCCCGCAAATCGAGCGTCCCCTGGCCATTCACGAAGTCGCGCTGATTAAGATTGGCGGTCAGATCATTGAG
>Ga0207701_10002071_pt1 | contig 20784 bp, 20 predicted proteins | sample KBSSwiSSwithPhiX_FD_184294 | JGI IMG/M metagenome (GOLD analysis project Ga0207701, IMG submission 184294) | Switchgrass rhizosphere bulk soil microbial communities from Kellogg Biological Station, Michigan, USA, with PhiX - S5 (SPAdes) (version 2) | ecosystem: Environmental > Terrestrial >... | reverse complement strand
GGGCCACAAAAGAGATAAGACCGAGCCGTGAGCCTGACCCTGGACCTGCCCGCCAAGGGCGTGCTGCGCCCCAACGACGCCCACGATCCCCTGCCCTACTACTACCACCCCTGGGTCGGCTGGCTGTACCGCCACCGTCTGCAGATGGGCCTGGACCTGTTGCCGGCCGGCGGCACGCGCGTGCTGGAGATCGGCGTGGGCAGCGGCGTGCTGGTGCCCACGCTCACCAAGCGCTACCGCGAGTACACCGGCACCGACTTGACCCTGGCAGCGGGCCTGGACGCGCTGGTGGCCCCGGGATGCCACGCGCGATTCACCGCCGCGGACCTGCTGAGCGACGGCGACCTGCCGGCCGGACACTTCGACGCGATCGTCTGTTTCTCGGTGCTGGAGCACATCGCCGACGCCGACGGGGCCGCCCGCGGTCTGGCGCGCGCGCTGGCGCCCGGCGGCACCCTGGTCACCGGATACCCGATGGTGAGCCGGCTCATGACCCGGGCCTTCGAGCTGATCGGCTTCCGCGGCATTGACGACCATCACGTCAGCCCGCCGGCGCGCATCGCGGCCGCGCTGGGCCGGGTGCTCCGTCCCGCGGCCCGGGTGGCTTTCCCGCCTCTGGCCCCGGTCTCTGCCGCGCTGTACCAGTGCAGCGCCTGGCGGCACCAGGATTGAGACGACTGAACGATTGAAACCTCTAACCGGAAGTATTTCAGTGTCCCGAGGTTGTTTCCGCGTGGTAAACGCCACGCTAATTCTTTTCGCAGCCCCGCTGGCGCGAGCCGACGGGGGTACACTTGGGACACTGACAAGACCATGAACGGCGACGATCACATACCCGCGGGGACGCGACGCCAGATCGACGGCCAGTGGCGCGTCTTCTTCGACGGGTACTGGATCAAGGCCTACGATCCCCCGGCCGACACCCTGGCCGCCAAGAAGGCCTTGATCGAGGCGCTGACCCGCCGCCTGTTCAACCACGTCGAGCACGGCTTGAACATCCCGGGCTTCCGGCTGGAAGAGGCGCGCCGCGCCTTCGAGGCCGAGACCGACCCTCAGAAGCAGCGGGTCAAGGGCGCGATGCTGGCCGGGGCGCTGTTCAACCGCGCGACCCAGGTGTTCACCAAGGTGGTCGACATCCAGGCCCTGGGCCTGGAGATTCGCTCGGACAACGCGCTGATGCGCCAGTGCAGCGAGCACCTGCAAGAGGCGCTGGCCCTGGGCAAGATGGTGCTCCACCGCAGCGGCGAGGAGGGCATCGACGAGCTGTGGGGCGAGCCGTTCAAGGCCTTCGCCTTCCCGATCGAGGACTTCTATCGCAGCCGCTACATCAAGATCGCCTATACCATGCGCGCGATCGACACCATCGCCGAGGTCATCGTGCGCACCTTCGAGGGCCTGGCGATGTTCAACGGCATCGCGCCGCTGGTCGCCGACCTGGCCAAGACCGCGCGCGCCAAGTGCGAGACGCTGCACACCGACGCCGAGATCTTCGACGTGTGGGCGTCGTTCGTCGCCGCGGCCGAGCGCCTGTCCTGTTACCGGGCGCAGATGCCCGCCGAGCCCTCACTGGCCGACGAGCACTACGCGTGGCAGGGGCGCGAGCTGATTCGCGCCGGCAAGGATCTGATCTCGTACATCACTCGCGCGCGGGTGCCCATGCCCAAGAGCACGCGCGAGTGGGTCGAGCGCTGCGATCACTACCGGCAGTCGCTGATCGCCGAGGCGCCGGCCGCGCCCGTGGCGGTCGCGCCGGCGGAACCGGCCGCGTCCGCGGACACGGCCCAGCGCACCCCGACCCCGCGCGCCTATCGCTTGGGTGCAGGCGCAGGTGAAGCCGACGTCAGTGGCGCCAGAGCTTCCGCCGCCACCCTCCCAAGGTAGCTCCCAGCGCCGATCCCAGGCCGGATCCCAAGGCAGATCCGATGACAGCCGCCAGGCGCGCCAGCGGGTGACGCCAGCCGTGGCTCTCCGATTCGTAGATCGCCTTCTGCGCCAGTAACTCCGCGCGCACTCCCTCGCCGTCGCGCTCCCCCCCTACCACCCTGCTTGGTCCACCCTCGATTCCACCCCTCACGATAATCTCCTTGGCTCGCCCAGCGTCTCTCGGTCGGCCCTACGCTCTCGGATAATGCGGACATAAATAAAACGTACCGACCGTAATTGATGACAGGACTAATCCAATCCGCGTCGGGTTGCAATGCGCGGCGAGGTTTTTCGCACGCCTCAGCCGAAAATTGTCCGATCAGAAACACGGACAGGCTCGGCGAGGGAATTTCGCTCGCGCGCTTACTAGATCAATTTCGCTCGATGACGACCAGTAGCCGAAAACCGAAGAGTCGGTACACCGAGGCTGGCAGGTGGCGCTCCAGCTCATGCAGCGCGCGCCATACCGCCATGGGCAGCAGGGCCCGGCGCGAGAAGCCGCCCGAGGCCGGGTAGCTCGGTCCGGCCAGCCGCTCGACCGACACGATGCGCAACGCGGGGAAGGCCTGGGCGAAGGCCTTCCGGCGGCGACCGAAGAGCACGGTCGGGATGGCCTGATTGGAATCGAAAGGGTCGCGGTCGTCGCCTGCCGGCGCCCCGCCGCCGTTGTCCAGCTCTGCCATCGCCAGCGGGTCGACGGTCATGTCGACCGGCTCTTCGTGCAGGAACTTGTACACAGGGTACGACAGCGGCGAGATCAGCGGCTCGCACATCACCAGACGACCGCGCGCGCGCAGCACGCGCGCCGCCTCGACGAAGAAGCGGCGAGGCGACGGCAGGTGATGGAGCACGTCGAACAGCACCAGCGCGCCGACGCTGCCGTCCGGGGCTCCGATGGAATCGGCGCTGAGCGCGCGGTCGTGCCAGGGCGCCGCCACCACGTCGGTCAGCTGCAGCCCGGGGATGAAGCCGCGCGCGAAGCCGGGGCCCGATCCGAGCTCGATGCGCGGCCCCAGCTCGGGCGGCGGCAGCGCCGCGGCGATGCGGCCGTACCAGTCGGCGTACAGCGCGCGCAAGGCCGGGTTCTGGTCCCAGGCCTCGCGGTGCTTGCGAAACCGCTCCAGCGTCTTCTCGCGCTGCTCGAGGGTGGGCATGGGGTCAGACGAACTTGAGCTTGCGCGCCGCCACCGCGGACATGCGCAGCAGCAACCAGCCGTGCTTCCAGCGCGAGATGTTGGTCTCGCCGTAGGTGCGATCGCGGTAGCGCACCGGGATCTCGGTGATCTTCAAATTCAGGCGGGCGGCGCCGAAGATCAGATCGAAGTCGCCGAAGGGATCGAAGTCGCCGAAGTAATGGCGCGCGGCCGCGATGCGCTCGTAGTCGGCGCGCCACAGCACCTTGGTCCCACACAGCGTGTCCTTGATCGGCTGTTGCAGCAGGTAGCTGAACAGCTGCGAAAAGGCGACGTTGCCGATGCGGTTGAAGAAGCGCATCGCGCCCGGTTCCATCGGGTAGACCAGGCGCGTGCCCTGCACGAAGTCACCGTGTCCGCGCGCGGCGATCTCGAAGAACTCCGGCAGGTCCTCGGGCGGGACGGTGAGGTCGGCGTCCAGGATCATCAGCAGATCACCCGACGCCCTGGAGAAGCCCAGACGGACTGCGTCCCCCTTGCCCTTGCCGGTCTGCTGGTAGGCGCGCAGGGTCAGCGGTCCGCGATAGCTCGCGATGCAGTCCTGGATGGTCTGCCAGGTTCCGTCGGTCGAGCCGCCCTCGACGAAGATCAGCTCGGTGCCGCCGCCCATGACCGGCGTGCGATCGATCGCGCCCTGGACGTTGCCCGCCTCGTTGCGGGTCGGCACGATCACGCTCACGGTCGCGCTGGTCCCGGTCCGGCGGCGCGCCGGCGGCGTGGCGGGCGGCGCGGTGGCCACCCCCAGCGCGCGCTCGCGCTCGCGCAGGACGTAGACCCGATACAGCGACAAGCGGGTGAATCCGGGGACGCGCACCAGGTAGCGGTTGAGCAACGACGACGCGCCGGGGACCTCCAGCGGCAAGATCAGCCGATCCTCGTAGCGAACCACCTCGAGGCCAGTGATGTCGAACAGGTTGCGGAAGTCGGTGTCGGTGAGCCAGTTCGAGGTCGGCGCCGGACGCTTCCAGCCCGCCAGCTCGGCGACCCGCGCCGGCCCCTCCCAGAAGTAGTTGAACGAGGTCAGGTAGATGCGGCCACCCGCCGCCAGCCGGCGGCGCAGCCCGGCCAGCAGAGCGCGGATGTCGAGCACGCTGTGGCACAGGCGGTCGCAGACGATCGCGTCCCACAGGCGAGGCTCGGCTCCGGCCTTGGCGCCCGGCAGCGGCTCGGGAGCGGTGGCGTCGTCGACCTCGAAGGTGATGTCGGGATGCCGGGTGCGCGCGCGGTCGACCATCTCGGGCAAGAAGTCGATGCCCTTGCGCACCGGATTCGGCAGCGACGCCAGGAGATCGCCCAGACCGCAGCCCGCCTCCAGCACGGTGGCATCGGCCGGGATCAGCCGCGCCAGCGCGCCCTGCAGGTCGGCGTCCATGAAGTCGCGGGCCGCCGGGTGCTCGGGCGGCTCCCCGGCGCGCCGGAAATAGTCCCGCCAGGCCGCGATCAGCGCGTCCGAACGCGAGGGCGCCTCAGGGGTTGGATGGTGAGGGTGGTGACCTGCCACGGCCTGTGCCTCGCGGTTCAGATCACTCGCTCGACTGCCCATATCAATGTCACCCTGCCCGTGAAAGAGATTGCCCGGCCAATCACTCGGCCGATTCGGCTTCCAGCGCGAACGATTGCTTGAACTTCTGGCCGGCGCGCACCGTGATCACCTCGGTGTGGTCGATCTGAAGATCGGGTCGCTTGAAGCCCAGCCGGTGTTTGCCACAGGGCACGCGGTAGTCGGCGAACGGCGTGTGCTTGGAGGTGTTCCTGCCATCGATCCAGACCTCGGACCAGGGACGGGACCCGATGGTGATGCTGCAGTCGCCGCCCTCGGCGTTCTCGGACCGTGACGAGTCGGCGCTCTCCTCTTCCTCGCCGGCCGCGGTCTCGCGCGCCTTCTTGCGGCGCCGGGCGGCATCGCTGGCCGCCGATGCCTCGGCCCCGGAGCCCGCGCTGGCCGATGGATTGGCTGGGCGTGGCCGCGGCGGCATCACCCGCGCCACCGTGGTTTCGGTTCGAGGCTCGGGCTTGGGCTCGGGCTTGACCTCGGGTTTCGGCTCGGGTTTCGGCTCGGCGCGCGCTGGCGGAGGTGGCTTGATGGCCTCGACCACCGCGGCGGCCGGGACCAGGGTCGCGTGGACTTTTTCGATCTTGCCCGCCTCGAGGTCGATCTCCTGCCGCCAGGGCTTGAAGCGGTTCTCGCCCTTGATCTCCAGCACGTGGCGGCCGGCGGGGATGCGATAGGCGCGGAAATCGGTGCGCGCCTGCTCGCCCGTGGGTCCCTTGATGGGAACGCCGTCGAACCAGACCAGCCCGCCGGGCGGCTCGCTGGTCAGCTCGAATCCAGCGTCGGGCGAAGCCTCCAGCGCCACCGCCAGGCGCGCCTGCTGGCCCGCGCGCAGCTCGACGTTCTGGTCGTTGCGCAGGAACCCATCGCGCGTGATCGAGACCATGTAGGTCCCGGGGGGGCGCTCGAAGGTGACCGGCGAGTGATCGCTGATCTTCACGTTGTCGACCAGCACCGTGGCGTCCGGAGGTGTGACGGTCAGCTGCAAGCTGCCGGGGCGGTTGATCGACCACCAGTACCAGAGCCCGCTGCCGCCCACGACCAGCACCGCGGCGATGCCCAGCGCGGCGTACAGCCCGCCACGGGACGGACGCAGCGGCCGCTGCGCCTCGCCGAGCGGGGCCGCGATCCCGGATGAGATCCCGGATGACAGCGCCGGTGGACCGGGAGGCGTGAACCCGCCCGGCGGCGAGGCCCCCGGCGAGGGCAGGTACGAAGGGGGCGGCAGCCCCGGACGCTGCGCCGACGGTCGCGACGTGGGGGCGCCAGGCAGCGGCGAGCCGCCGGCGCTGGCCGGGTTGTGGGCGGGGATCCCGACCAGGGTCGACTTGGGCAGCGTCGGCGAACGCCCCGGCGCCATGGGCCGCGCGGCGCGCGCGGTGTGCCCTGCCGCCGACGCCGAAACCGCGGGCAGCGAAGGCTTGCTGCCGGGCCGCGGTGGCCCCGCGACCGGCGGCGGGGTCACCAGGTGCTCGGGCGCGGTTGCGGCACGCAACATGTCGGGTGGCGGCTCGCTGGCCACCGTGCGGTCGCCGTCCTCCTCGAAGAACAGCTCGGCCGAATCGGCGGCCGACTTCTCGGGCGGCGAGGTGGCCTCTTTCTCGAAGATCTGGGTGTCCAGCTCCTCGTCGTCCCAGCCCATGTCGACACCCATGCTCATGCCGGCGGGGGCGATGTCCTTCAGCCCGGCGCTGGACGCGGACGGCGCCACGGCCGCGGACGCCGACAGCCGGGCCGGCGCGGGCGCGGCGGCGGCGACCGCGGCGCGCTTGGGCGGCGCGGCGGCGGCCGCGGCCTCGGCCTGCGCGGCCACGGGCGCCGAGATCTGGCGGAACAGCTCCAGCTTGGCGTTGTCCTCCTCGATCTCGATGGCGAAGTTCTTCTTCATCCAGGCCGAGAGATCCTTGCGCGAGTAGATCTCTCCCACCGAGTACAGGAACGCCTGCAGGTCATCGTGCAGGTCGATGGCGTTCTGGTAGCGGTCCTCGGGATCCTTGGCCAGCGCCTTCATGGCGATGCGCTCGAGCTCGGCCGGGATCTTGCGGTTGTAGGACGACGGCGGGAGGATCTCGACGTTGCGCACCTTCTCCAGCGTGGAAAAGTCGCTTTCGCCCACGAACAGGCGCTCGCTGGTCAGCAGCTCGTAGAGCACGATCCCGACCGCGAAGACGTCGCTGCGCCGGTCGATGGGCAAGCCGCGCACCTGCTCGGGCGACATGTACCCGAACTTGCCCTTGAGGATCCCGGCCTGGGTCTTCGAGGCCTTGCCGGCCGCCTTGGCGATACCAAAGTCGATCAACTTGATCTCGCCCTCGTAGCCGATGAGCACGTTCTGCGGCGAGATGTCGCGGTGGATGAGGTGCAGCTCGCGCCCCTGCCCGTCGCGCTTGTTGTGCGCGTAATCCAGGCCCTCGCACACCTGCATGACGATGTACGCCGACTGCGAGATGGGCATCACCTCGCCGCGCTGGCGGGTGCGGTCGAAGATCGCGCGCAGGTCCTTGCCGTTGACGTATTCCAGCGCGATGAAGAAGCTGTCCTCGACCTTACCCAGGTCGAAGATCTGGGCGATGTTCGCGTGCTGCAGCTGCACGGAGATCTTCGCCTCGTCGATGAACATCGCGATGAACTCTTCGTCCTCGGCGATGTTGGGCAGGATGCGCTTGACCGCCAGCAGGCGCTCGAAGCCTTCGACGCCAAACGCCTTCGCTTTGAATACCTCCGCCATCCCCCCAACGTTGATGCGCTCGAGGAGGTAGTACTTGCCGAAGGGAATTGGCTTTTTCAGTGCGATGCGACCCTCTTTTTCGGTCCCCTCTGTGCCGACGCCGAGGAGAAAGCCGCTCTATTTATCGGGTGAGGCAACCGGCAATGTCAAATGGATTATCCGGCCTGTAGGGAATTGAACGCCATCACGGATCAGCTGATTTTTTCTGACGTTTTTTCGGAGACCGCCGCCGGAGCGGGCTCGGGCGCGCGCTTCGCTTTTCGCGCCTCGTCGTCCAGGAACGCCAGGGTCGCGCCCGCCGCCGCGCAGGGAGGGGCGACCACGAACGCGAAGGGCACCAGGTACAGCAGGGTGGTGCCGATCCCGTACCCGATGGTCAGGGCCGGATGCCGGGCCAGGTAGGCCCACTTGGCCCCGAAGCCAAGCCCGCGCCGCGACAGAGGGTAATCGAAGCCGTCGTAGGCCAGGAACAGGGCCCCCAGACCGACGCCGACCGGGACGCCGATGCCCACCACGGCGGTCAGTCCCAGGCCGACGACCAGCGCCACGGCGTACAGCAGCAGCTTGAGCAGGCCGTGGACCACGGCCTTTCCGGTCGAGGCAAAGAACGGCGCCTTGGGCACGTTGCCGCGCTCGAGCACCTCGACCTTTTCGGACAGTCGATCGTTGAAGATCGCGCCCAGCACCGGCTGCAACGCGACGAACAGCACCACGCCCCCCAGGGCGGTGGTCACCACCAGGAAGAGCCAGCCCAGCACCGGGGAGCTGGTCAGGTGCTCCGCCAGCTCCTGGCGCCAGTAGGTCGAGGCGGCCCAGAGCGCGCCCACGGCCAGGGCCAGGTTCAGCACCAGCGGCACCACCAGGAAGCGCCACAGCCGCCGCCGCGCCATGTACAGCCCCCCGCGAAAGGGGGCGAGGAACCCGTTGATCAGGCCGCGGTGGGGACTCACCGGGGGGATTCTACATGGCCGACGCAACCGGCGGCGGGTCCCGACCGATACCCTCGTGCTATGGTCGCCGGAATCCAGCGATGAAAGTCACCGGACCAGGTACGGGACCGGGGGCGCCCCCGGCAGTCCCCGAGGCCAGCGCCGGAACCGACCAGGCAGGGGCCGCCGGCGGTGCCAGGCCATCCGGCCAGGCCTTCGCCGACAAGCTGGCGTCCGTAGGCGCGCCCGGGGCGCCCGACCCGGCGGCGGCCGCCGCCGGCGCACCGGGAGGGGCCTCGCCGGGGGTCGCTGCGCAGGGCGTCGGAGGCATCGTCAGCCCCGAGATCGCCGCCGATCTGGCCGCCGGCCGCCTGTCGCCGCGCGCCGCCGTCGAGCGGGTGATCGAGCAGGTGCTGTCCCGCCAGCTGGGCGCCGACGCCCCGGCTGCCGTGCGCGAGAAGGTACGCGCCGCGCTGGAGGACGCCCTGGAAAACGACCCCCTGCTGGCCGACAAGCTGCGCAGGCTGGGCTAGCCGCCCGGGCTAGTGTCCTAGGCCGGCGCGGGCGCTTCGGCGGGGGCGATGGCGCGCCTGGCCTGCAGGGCCTCGCGGACCTTGGGCGGCAGGAAGACCTGGTCGGTGTCGAAGCCGGACAGGGCCTCCAGCAGCATCGCGGCGCGGTCGGCGGCCGGGGTGCGGCGGTCCATGATCACCACCCACTCCCCCTTGAGCTTGCACAGGCCCCCGGCGCCGGCGGTGTCGCCGGTCATGGCCTCGTAGCGAACCTTCACACCCACCTGAGCGGCGACCTGCTCCAGCGCTTCGGTCATCTGTTCGGGCTTCATGTGAAGATCTCTTTTACCCGGTTCCCGGCCGCTCGGGAAGCTTTCCCGCCTGGTCACTGTCGGCGTCGGTCTCCTTGGCCGAGCGATCCAGGTCGATGATCTGGGCGCCGCCCACGTAGGACTTGGTCTCGTAGCGGGTCAGGCTGCCCAGCTGGCGCACGATGCCGGCCATGCGCTCGGCCTCGGTCAGGATGGTCTCGACGATGCGGATGTGGGGATCCTTGGCGCCCAGCTTGCGCACCAGCATCTGGGCGTAGCCCATCACGGAGGTCAGCGGCTGGTTCAGCTCGTGCGCCGCCGCCCCGGCCAACTCGATGGCCACCGTCTGCTTCTCGGTCACCGCCAGCCGCTCCTGCGCCGAGGCCAGCCGCTCTTCCATGCGCAGGCGCTCGCGGAGATCCGAGAAGATCCCGACGGTGGCGATCTCCCGCCCCGAGTCATCGAAGACCAGCGCCGCCGAGATCGAGACCGGGACCACCTCGCCGGTCGCGGTGATGAGGTCGCGGCGCACCGGCTCCAGGCGACCACCGCCGCCGTGCTCGGCCGAGCGGATGAGGCGCATCACCTCTTGCGCGACGCCCGGGGCGTACAGCTCCTTGACCGACATCCGGCCGATCACGTCGGCGGCGTGATAGCCGCAGATCCGCTCGGCGCCCTGGTTGAACAGCAGGATGTTGCCGCGCAGGTCGGCGGCGATGATGCCGTCGACGGCGGAGTTGAGGATGCGCTCCAGGAACTCGCTGGTGCGGCGCAGCTCGTGCTCCAGCTCGCGCGCGATGGTGACGTCGCGGAAGGCGAAGATCGCCGCCTCTTGCTCGGACAGGATGCCGATCGAGGCCACCGACACGATGATGAAGTCGCCCGAGGTGGTGATGATCTCCAGATCGAAGTTGTCGACCGGCTCGTTGCGGATCGAGCGGCGGATGGCGTCGGCCAGCTGCGCGCGGTGCTCGGCCGGGACGATCTGCGCCAGCGGCCGCCCGGCCAGGCCATCGCGCGCGTAGCCGGTCACCTCCATGGCGGCGCGGTTCAGGTACAGCACGCGCCCGGCGGCGTCCAGCACCAGGATCCCGTCGGAGGCGCTGTCGATGAAGGCGCGGTAGCGCTCGATGGCGCGCACCTGCCGTTCCTGCTGGAAGTCGGACAGGGTGATCTGGCGGGTGCGCTCGCGGATCGGGTCCAGGGCGCGCGCCCCGCGCATCACCATGCCGATGATCGCGGCGCTCAGCTTGCCGGCGCGCACCGTGGCCGCGGGGATCCGGCTGACCGGCAGGCTGGGAAAGCGGACCAGCAGCGCGCCCACCGGTTTGCGGCCCACGATCATCGGGAACACCACGGTGGTCTCGGCCGCCAGCGGCGTCGCGAACCCGCCCCCGGTCGAGGTCATCTCGCCGCTCTCCAGCGCGCCGCGGATGTGCGGATACTGCGCCAGCGGCAGGCGCACGCGGCCGGTCTCGGTCTCGTCGCTGTCGGCGACGATGTACACGCTCTCCACGTCGGGGACCACCGCCAGGACGGTCACCGACGACGCCTCCAGCGCGTGGGCCACGTGCTCGGCGACCGCGTGCAGCTGCACGGCGCCGGTCCCGATGGCCAGCACCTGGGCGACCTTGGCCAGGTCCTCGTCGATGCGCTGCTGGGCGTCCTCCGGGGTCATGGCCGTTTCCGCCCGCCCGAGCGACGCCCGCGCGCAGACCGCGCCGGTTTGCGGCCCGCCGGCGACGGCGCCGCCAGCAGCGCGCGGCCGGCGGCGGCGGCGGCGCTCATCACTTCGCGCACCGCCACGCCGCTGGCGGCGGCGCGCCGTCGGCAGTCCTCGAACTCGGGCTGCGCGCCGATCACCTCGCCGCCGGCGGCGCCCACCTTGACCCGCACCGGACCGTAGGGGGTGGCCACCTCGACCAGCGAGCGCGCCAGCACGGTGCGGTCGGCCGGATACCGGCGCACGCCGATGGTGGTCGAGTGGCGGAAGAAGGCGCGCTCGATCTGGGCCAGCGCCGCCGGCGGCGCCAGCGCCGACACGGTGACCGCCGGGCGACCCTTCTTCATGAGAATCGGCGTCGACCAGACATCGAGCGCGCCCGCGGTCAGGATCGCTTCGAAGAGCGGAGCCACCAGCTCCGGGCTCATGTCGTCGATGTTGGCCTCCAGCACCAGCACCGCCGCGGCGGGCGCCGCCTCGGCCAGCCCCAGCGGGCGGCCGACCAGAACCCTGAGCAGGTTGGGCCGATCGTGCAGCTCCCGCGTCCCGGCGCCGTAGCCGATCGCCCCGACCATCATGGGGGGCGGGTCGCCAAAGCTGTCGACGATCGCAGCCAGGATCGCCGCCCCGGTGGGCGTGGTCAGCTCGCCGGTCCCCTCGAACCGGACCGGGATCCCGCGCAGCAATTCGGCGGTCGCCGGCGCGGGCACGGTCACGCGGCCGTGGGCGGTCTGCACCAGCCCGCTGCCCAGCACCGGCGGCGACGATCCGATCGACGCCGGAGCCAGCCAGGCGATGGCGGCCGCGGCGCCCACCACGTCGGCGATCGAGTCGTAGGCCCCGACCTCGTGAAAGGTCACCTTGTTGGTGGGCGTTCCGTGCAGCTCGCCTTCGACCTCCGCCAGGCGCGCGAAGATCTCGGCGGCCAGCGCGCGGGCGTCAGGATCGAGGGAAGCGCGCTTGAGGAGACGGCGGATGTCGGCGTAGGTGCGGTGGTCGTGTCCGTGTCCGTGTTCGTGGTCGTGGTCGTGGTCGTGGTCGTGGTCGTGGTCGTGGTCGGACCCGTGATCGTGGCCGTGCACGTGAACGTGAACTCCGCCGTGATCGTGATCGTGATCGTGATCGTGATCGTGATCGGCGCGGCGCTTCTTCTCCCCCGCCAGCTTGACCACGAACCCCTTGCCCACGAACGCCCCCTGCTTCCGCCCCTCGAACCTGGTGCTCAGTCCCTTGACGCCCATCGCCGCGACCGCCTTCGTGACCACGGCGGGCGGGACGCCGGCATCGACCAGCGCGGCGACGGTCATGTCACCAGCGATACCGGAGGCCGGCTCGAAGTGCAGGTGCTGGCCGCGCAGGTCGTCGCCGGCAGGGCGGGTCATCGGCCGATCACCGGTCGCGCTTCCGGTTGATCATCGCCGCCATCTGACCGGCTCCAAAGCCGTTGTCGATGTTCACCACCGCCACCCCCGCGGCGCAGGAGTTGAGCATCGACAGCAGCGCGGCGACGCCGCCGAAGCTGGCGCCGTAGCCCACGCTGGTCGGCACCGCGATCACCGGCCGCGCGAACAGCCCGCCCACCACGCTGGGCAGCGCGCCTTCCATGCCCGCCGCCACGATGATCACCTCGGCCTGCTCCAGGGTCTCGCGGTAGACCATCAGGCGGTGCAGCCCGGCGACCCCGACGTCGAAGATGCGCTGGACCTGGTTGCCGGCCAGCTCGGCGGTCAGCGCCGCCTCCTCGGCGACCGGCACGTCGGCCGTGCCGGCGCTGAGCACCGCGATCGGCCCGCGCCCGCGATCGGGCGCCGGCATCGGCCCCACCACCACGGCGCGCGGGACCGGCAGATAGCGCGCCTCGGGCACGGCGGCGACCACCAGGACCGCCGCCTCCGCGCTGACCCGCGACGCCATCACCGTGGAACCGCCGCGCCTGAGCTCGCTCAGGATGGCGGCGATCTGCTCGGGGGTCTTGCCCTGTCCCAGCACCACCTCCGGAAATCCCGTGCGCAGGTGGCGATGGGTATCGGCGTGGGCGAAGCCCATGGCGGCGAACCCGGCGTCCCGAAATGGCAGCTCGCGCAGCTCACGCAGGGCCTGGTCGACCGGCAGCTTGCCGCTCTCGACCGCCTGCAACAGGGCCTTGAGCCGATCCGGATCCATCGCTGTCACCTTAGCATTCCGGTCGCGGCGCGCGCACGCCCGTCGCACCTGCGCACCACCCGGAATCGCATGTTAAGCTGCCGCGCATGGCCAATCCGACCGCGCTCCTCAACACTTCCCTCGGCGACTTCAAGATAGAGCTCTTCACCGACAAGATGCCGATCTCTGCCGGAAACTTCATCAAGCTCGCCAAGAGCGGCTTTTATGACGGGCTGCACTTCCACCGCGTCATCGACAAGTTCATGGTCCAGTTCGGCTGCCCGCACAGCCGCGACCCCAATAGCTCGCGCGCCGGCACCGGCGACGGCCCCGACGGTCCCATCGCCGACGAGCACCCGCCGGACGCCAAGATCAGCAACACCCGCGGCACCCTGTCGATGGCCAACACCGGCCGCCCCAACAGCGGAAGCTGCCAGTTCTTCATCAACGTGGTCGACAACCCCTACCTGGACTGGTTCTCGCCCGGCAACTCGCGCCACCCGGTCTTCGCCAAGGTGGTCGATGGCATGGACGTGGTCGACAAGATCTCCAAGGCGCCCCGCGACCAGCGCGACCGCCCCAAGACCCCGATCCAGGTCATCAAGGTCACCGTCTCGGGCGACTAGACCTCAGGCGGGCCAATCAGGCGGGCCAATCAGGCAGGAGACGGCCGCTCGGTGGTGAGCCCGATGGCGTAGGCCCAGGCCGGCGTCGGTTCAATCAGACGCCGGCGCTCGATGTCGAACAGGCCGAAGGTGAAGATCGCCTCGCAGGCCAGGTTGCCGTCGCTCTTGACCATCTGCTGGCGCAGCTTGCCGACCTTGCGCTCGTAGGAGAGCATCTCGGTGCGGATCACGATCACCTCGCGCGGGCCCATCTCGCGCAGGAATCGGATGTTGATCTCCAGGATGGTCGGCCCGCTGCGCGACTGGCGAATGACCTCGATGCCGAAGCCTCGTTCGGTGATCAGGTCCCAGCGCGCCTGCTCCAGCAGCTCGAGGTAGCGCGCGTTGTTGACGTGCCCAAACGAGTCCAGGTGCGCCTCGCTGACCACGATGGTCTTCTCGTGAACGTACGACATCGGGGCAAAGTTTTACCGTGGACTCAGCCCAGCCGCAGGATTATCTCGTCGTGCTCGTCGTAAAAGCCGATGCCGTCGCACTGGACCATGCCGCCCGCCCGCTCGACGAACAGGCTCATGAGCCAGCCGTTGGTCTCGTAGCCGCGCGGGCCCACGCCGCCCGCGGGGAACTCGACGACCAGCAGGAACCGGGTGGCCGCCAGCTGCGCCATCACCCGGGCGCGCGCGGGGTCCTCGGGCAGCTCGCCGAGATCGGCCAGGAAGTCGGCGACCTCCTCACGCAGCCGGGCCGCGCCCACCCCGCGGTCACCCGCGTGGTGGCAGCGCAGCACGAAGGGCGCTTCATCGGGGTCGTACGAGACCCTGGCTTCGGTCCAGAACGGGGACAGCAGATCCCCGGCCGAGCGCCCCCCGTCCAGCATCACCGGGGTGCCGTGCTGGCGCTGCCAGGCCAGCAGCTCGGTCAAGGTGGGGGCGGTCGATTCGCGGCAGAAGACCCGGGTCGAGAACGGCATCAGATTTCAAGCATGAGACCAATGCTGGGATAGACAATCAAGGTCGACAGCTTGGTCTCGTGCACGGGGGTGGCGAAGGCGTTGACCGTGGTGCGCGCGGTGCCGAAGGACTCGGCGATGGTGAGCTCGATCGCCAGGAACGCGTGCTTGTAGCCCAGCGCCAGACCGGCCTGGCCGCCGGCGTAGGTGGCGTGCCCGTCGAAGCGGGCCACCGTCACGTCGTCGGGGATCTGCAGGGTCAGCTGGGTCTCGAACCAGGTGAACAGCAGCTTGGGGCCGATCCACACCCGCAGGAAGTCGTACGAGGTCCCCATCAGGATCGGCACGTCCAGCTGCCAGCGCGAAAAATCGTCGAGCTTCAGCACCGGGATCTGATCGGAGATCGGGAACTCGTAGGTGAAGCGGGACACGCCCACCCCGACGGTCAGGTCGAAGGGACCGCTGTCGCGCTTCAAGATCTGGTAGCGCCCGCCGAAGCGGAACGCGTGGCCCGCGAAGCGCAGGTTGGCCTCGACGCGATCGATCAGGGTGTAGGCGATCCCCAGGTGCGGCCCGATGGCGGGCGAGTTCACCACCAGGTTCACCCCGGCGTCCAGGATCTGCAGCTTCTGCGCGTCGGTCAGCCTCTCGCCGTTGCTCGCGCGCTGCCCCAGGTCCTTGGCGGTGTCCAGCCCGTCCAGGATCGCCCCGGTGGGGATGGCCACCTCGAAGCCTGCCTCCGCCAGCACGTGACCCGCCGGAGCGACATGGGCGGGCTGGAAAGTCGAGAGCGCGGGCGCACAGCCCAGCACCAAAGTCACCGCCAGCAGGCCGCCGACCAGGGGGAGCCGGAAGGGTCTCATACCTCAACCGTATCATCGATCGGCCGTGGTTCGCCTTGCCGGCAGCGCGGAATCGGCCGAAAATCGCCGCTGGTGGCGAGAGTGATGCTGGGAAGATTGCACAGTTCCTCACGGCGGTGGCCTGCCCTGCTGCTCCTGATCGGCGGGCTGGCTGCCGCCGCTTGCTCCTCGACGGGGAGCGCCCCGGACGGCGGCGATGTCGGCGCAGGTGGGGGCGATGCCGGCGACCGGGCCTATACCACCACGGTCCCGGGATGTGCCTGGCCGTCGTATTTGACCCCGGCCGACTTTACCGCCAGCCACTGCAGCCAGGTCGCGCACACGGTGCTGACCTGCAACAGCGCCACGGGCTACGCCGCTTGCGTGACCAGCGCCAGCGAATGCGACACCAGCAACACCAACATCACCGGACCCTTCACCTGCGAGAATCACTGCAGCGCCGGCGAGTTCGCGATCGCCTGCGGCGACGTCGGCCCCGTCCCGGCCCCACCGCCGGAGCCGCCTGGCTGCCGGGGCGCGTTTTTCACCCCGGCCGGGGTCACGTTCTACTGTTGCCCCTGCGGCTCCTGACCGCCGGCGAACCGCCGCGCGCCCGGAGTGAAGCCAGCAGCGGCCCCGCGATCAGTACCGCCAGCAGCAGCAGGCCGGGCACGATCGGGATCCAGAGGAAGGCCTTCATCCGATCGATCATCCGCCGCGTCAGCGCGTCGGCGGCGCTGTCGGGCGTGGCGACCAGCACCACCAGACCCGTGCGCCCGACCGGCGCCAGCGCGGCGATGGAGCGCAGGCGCGAGATCGGATCCTCGTAGTCGTCGATGATCAGGGGCTGGGGTCGCACCGGCAGCGAGAACTGTCCATCCAGCCGGGGCGAGCAATCCAGCGCCCCGCAGATGCGGCGCGAAGGCCCGCGATCGAGCATCCGGTCCTGACCGTCGGCCAGGCCGGGCTCGGCCAGGACATTGACGGTGTCGGGCAGCGGGTCCTCTGCCCGATCCCGGTCCCGCGACCCCAGCAGCGCGGTCATGCAATCGCCGGTGCCGGTGCAGTTCATCTGCACCGCGCCGAAGGTCGAGCGCGCCAGGGTGGTACCCAGCACCACCCCGATCGGATCGCCCTTCCCGTCGAGAACCGGGGCCGCGAAGCCGATGTGCAGGCAGCTGTCCGCGGGAGACTTGAAGACCCGCGAGACGTAGGCGTGCACCGGGGCGCCCGGGGCTCGCCTGGGCAGCTGCTGCACGGTGCGAAAGTAGTCGCGGAAGCCGAAGTTGATCGACGCGTACCGGGCGGTCGGCCGCGGCGAGCGGGCGCGCAGGGTGCCGTCCAGCTCGAACACCGACAGGTTGTCGAAGCCCGAGTTGAGCTCGATCAGCTCGCTCGGGGGCTGGTACACGTCCCGGTGCGCCACCATGCGGGGCATGGCCTCGTTGTGCGCCACCGCCTCGAGCCGCGCGGCGAACGACCGCAGCTCGTTCATGACCGCGCCGGCCTGGGCCACGGCGGCAAAGGCGTTCCGCTCGCGGATGGTGCTGCGCACCTCGCGCAGCACCGAGACCGGGGTCAGCGCGACGTACAGCAGCAGCAACAGCGCCTGGATCCCGCCGGCGGTCGCCAGCCGGTGCCGCCGCACCCATTTGACCGCGCGGCGCCCGGGGCTGCGGCGTTCGGCCTGGATCGGGCGGCCATCCCGCGACCGCTCCAGATCATCCGCCAGCTCGGCGGCGGACTGATAGCGCAGCGCCGGCAGCGACTGCGTCGCCTTGTCGATGATGGTGCCCAGCTCCCAGTCCAGTTGACGCCCGCCGGGCCGCCAGCGCCAGGTGCGGCGGGTGCGCGCGGCCGGCGCGCTGGCCACGCCGTCCTCGGCCACCGTGGGCGGCGGATCCGGGGTGACCAGCCACCGCAAGATCAGCCCCAGGCTGTAGACGTCGGACGCGGCGGTCAGCGGTTGGCGGGCGATCTGCTCCGGCGACATCCAACCCGCCGTTCCCCCGTGCAGCGTGCCTTCGTATCCCGAGCCCGGCTTTCCGATCGCCCGCGCCAGGCCGAAGTCGCTGACCTGCGGCTCGCCCTGGGAATCCAGCAGGATGTTGGCCGGCTTGAGGTCGCAATGCAGGATCAGCCGCTCGTGGGCGAATTGCACGGCCCGCGCCAGCTTGATCATCAAGGCCCGAGCCGACGCCGGCTCGCCATGGCGCCGGCGATTGGGCTGGTCGGCCAGCCGTCCCCCTTCGAGCAGCGGCATGACCAGGTAGGGCCGCCCGTCGCTGCCGGTGCCGCTGGTATAGGTGCGCACGATGTGATGGTGATCGAGCCGGCTGGCCGTCCGGATCTCCTCGAGAAAGGCGGCCGCGCCCCCCGCCAGCTCCAGCACCTCTGGCTTGGCGACCTTGACCGCCACCAGATCGCTGTGCTGCCGGTGCTTGGCGATGTAGACCTTGCCCATCGCCCCTTCGCCCAGCTCCATGAGCAGCTCGTAGTCGCCGAGCGAGCCGCCGCCGGGGGGCAGGTTCTTCACCGGGTCAGGCCTCGGGTTTCTCGCACAGCGTGCGGTAGCAAAGCGCCATCTCCCGATCGATCTCCTTCTGCGCCTCGGGCCCTTCCGGGTCCAGGTCCAGAGTCTCCGCGACCGCCGCGCGCAACAAGGTCTTGAAGCGCAGGCGCAGGCGACAGACGGCCGCCGCCACCGCGGTGCTGGTCATGCCCAGCGCCGCGGCGACGCCGTCCAGCCTGGCCAGGTCCTCGTCCGGCCCAGGCAGGAAGCGCTTGAGCGCATCGAATCGAGCCTTGTCGGCGGTCTCCTCGCGCAAGCGGGCCAGCACGTGGGACAGGGTGTCCCAGCAAAACGCGACCAGATAGGCATGCTCGGGGTTGTCGGCGTCGCCGGCGCGCTCGAAAGCCAGCGTGTCGGTGACGGTGTGACCGTTGCTCTGGGCGTGCCAGCGATCCCAGTCGTTGAACAGGAAACGGGTCACCGCGGTGTTCAGCCAGCCGCGAAAGTGGCCCTTGCTGGGGTCCAAACGCTCGATATCCTTGCGCCGCAGGGTCCGGGCGAAGAACTCCTGTTTCAGGTCTTCCGGGGTCTGGTCCGGCGGATGCGATCGGCGCCGGATCAGCAGCAGGACCGAGCGGTCGTAGCGCTTGATCAGCTCACCCAGCGCCACCCGCGCCTCCGAACCCAAACCCTGCGCCCGGACAATCAGACTCCACTCCGTGGATGGGTCCATGTCTACTTATACAGCCGGGGGGCTCGACCATTACACACCTGGGGCCGAAATACCGGCCGGAAAGGCGAGCTCAAAGCCCCCTCGACCGCCGAGCCCAGGCATTTCATCCTCCCTGCCATGACGACAATTCCTCCCACGCTCGCGGTAACCAACTGCATGTTCGCGATGGACGGAGGATCGCGGGTGATCTTTCTTCGGGATGCAGCGGGCGGCGAACACAGGCTGAGCGTCCCGCAGCACCACCTCGCGGGCAACTTCAGGCCAGGAGAGCCGCCCGGTGCTCTCATCTTTGACGGTGAGGTTCTAGCCGTCCGAGGATCGGCCGAGCAAGAGCTCGTCGCGGCGCTTCGCGCCGCAACCTACGTACACGCTGGTCGCTCCGGCGCCGCAGACGTCGTGAAGCTCGCTCCCCCGGAACGGCGACTCGCCATCGGTGAAGACGTGTCAGCGATGCTGGGGGCGATTGACCGTGGTCCCGAAGCCGCGTTGAGACACGCGGTCGCCGGCATCCTGGAGTTCGTCGCATCGGAGGCCTACGTCGACGTCGCGCGCCGATTCGGTCGCGTGCCCTGATGTGGCACGCGACGCTGGCTCTGCTGGCAATCGCCGCCAGTGCGTGCACGACGTCCGAGCGGAGCAAGCTGGAAGCCGAATGCGCCAAAGGAGCGCCGGAAGGTTGCTATCGACTCGGAACGTATCTGGAGTACCAAGTGCGCGATGCCGTCGCCGCGCTTCCGCCCTACACGCGGGCGTGCGATGGCAACTACGCTCGCGCGTGTACCAACCTCGGGTCTCTGTACGGGCGCGGCGTTGGGACGTCGCCGGACCACGTGAGAGCGGCGGCCTTGTATCGCAAGGGGTGCGATGGCAAGGACGCCATGGCCTGCGCGAACCTCGGCGATTTCCTGCTGAGAGGCATTGGCGTCCCGGCGAATATTGCGGCCGGTCTGGCGCTGTACCGACAAAGCTGCGAGGCGGGAGAAGTGGTGGCTTGCCGCGACCTCGGCGCCGTGTACCTGGCCGGGGTGAGCGTACCCGCCGATCCAGCTCTCGGCGCTAGATGGCTCCAAAAGGCTTGCGACGCGGGCTCAGCGCAGGGCTGCGGCGACCTCGGGCACCTGTATGACAAAGGGAGCGGCGTACCCCAGGACAGTGCGGCTGCGCTGCGCCTGTACAAGACCTCTTGCCGTGGTGGGTACAAACAGGCTTGCCAGATGGTCCGCTAGAGAGTGTTCCACGAACAGTGCCCAATCAAGACCGGTCGCCACCGGTGGTCAGCGCCGTTCACGGGTTTGATCTAGTCGCCGACCGGTCGACGAATCCTTGGAGGCGGCGCTCAGCGCCTGAACAGCTGGCGCCAGCGCGCCTCCAGCAGCGCGAAGGCGCCGACCGCCAGCAGGCCGCCGGCGACCAGCCCCAGCAGCAGGTTCCCGTGGGGTAGCTCGCGGACCGCGTGCAGGGCGCCGGCCGGGCCGCGCGCGACCTGCGGCGACCAGCGCGCGGCCGCCTTGACCAGGAAATAGCCGATCGAGACCAGGATGGTGGCGCGCGCCAGCAGCGCGATCCGGCCCACGGCGCTGACCAGCCGGCGCTGCCGGTGATTCATCTCCTCGACGCGCAGGCGCCGGCGGACCGCATGCGGGATGAAGACCCGCACCACCTGCACCACCGCCGCGATCAGGATCCCGGCGGCGACGGCGATCAGCAGCACCCGGCCATGGGGGGCCGACATCAGGCGCGCCGACCAGGCGCGCGCCTCTTGATCCTTGTCGGCGTGGGCCTGGTGGGGCGCGCCCAGCGCCAGCGCGCCCGCGGTCAGCGACAGGCCGAGATAGAACAGCGCGCTGCCCGCGTTGACGATCCGACGCAGCACCCGCCAGACCGGACCGCGGTCGTCGTAGGGCTCGCCGAACAGCGCCAGCAACGCGCGGAAGGCCGCGTGCGCCAGCAGGGCCAGGGTCGCAACCGCCAGGATCAGGCGCCCGGCGGGCGCGCGCGCCACCTGGACCAGCGCGCCGCTCGGATCGGTGGTCGCGCCGCCCCACCCCGCCGCGGCGGCCGCCGCCAGCGCGCCCACCAGCAGGAACAGCACGCCCTTGGCGATGTATC
>Ga0207701_10002068_pt1 | contig 20807 bp, 15 predicted proteins | sample KBSSwiSSwithPhiX_FD_184294 | JGI IMG/M metagenome (GOLD analysis project Ga0207701, IMG submission 184294) | Switchgrass rhizosphere bulk soil microbial communities from Kellogg Biological Station, Michigan, USA, with PhiX - S5 (SPAdes) (version 2) | ecosystem: Environmental > Terrestrial >... | reverse complement strand
TCGCGCGAGAGAGGGAGGTCGAGGGACGTGCGCGCCGGTGGATAGCCGGCGCCCCAGGTCACTCGCACAATTTTGGGGTGTTTGTCACGCGTGGCGGCGTCCGGCGTGTCGCGCACGATGGTGTAGCCCTGGGCCACGAGATGACGTTCGACCAGAGGTTTGATTGAATCCGGGGTTTCGTTAGGCACGAGCCGAAAGTCGATGGAAGCGCGCGCTTCGGTCTGAATCGTGTTCGACGCCATGGCGCCGACGTGGCCCGATTCGATCCCGCGAATGTTCAGTGCGGGCTGAAGCAGCACCTCGTTCAGAGGTTTGCCATTCCCTTCGGTTGCCGCGATTTGAAATTCCCGGCGCAAGTCCGCCTGGACATCCGGAATCTTCGCAATCGCTGCTAGCTCCGCCGCGGTCGGCGGTTTCACATTGTCATAAAACCCTTTGATCAGGATACGACCGTCCTCATCGCGCATTGAGTCGAGCAAATGTGTCAGCCTAACGATTGGGTTTGGAACCCAGTTGCCATAATGACCATCGTGTAAACCCTTAATAGGTCCGTAGACCGTTAACTCGAGATCAAACGTGCCGCGCGCACCAAAGAACAGTTCGGCTCGCCGGCTCTGATGGACCGGCCCGTCGCATAAAATCCAGGCGTCCGGCCTTAACTCTTTCGGATATTTTTCGAGATAACGTGCAAGGTGAGGCGAACCAGCCTCTTCTTCGCCTTCGAAAACAAAACGCAGGTTGACCGATGGTTTTAGTTCGCTGGCACGAAGGGCATCGAGCGCAGCGAGCATTCCGATAATAGGCGCTTTATCATCTCCGGCCGAGCGCGCGTACAGGCGCCATTCCGGATCGATCGCTTTCGGCTTTTTCCAATCAACATCGTTTCCGGCCGAATCGCGCATGACAGGCTTCCACGGGTCGCTTTTCCACTTCGTCGCATCCACCGGTTGGCCGTCGTAATGGGCGTAAACTGCAATCGTGCGCTTGGCTTCCGATGCGGTGAGATCAGCTACCACGATTGGCGGGGCACCTTCCAGGGTGAGCAATTGTGTCGTTAGGCCGCGTTTCTCGCACAGGGCGCGAATTGCGGTTGCGTTTCGCTCGATGTTTGGTTTGTCGCTGGCGAGGTTCGGGATCGCGAGAAGGTCGGAGAATTCCTGCAGAATTTCGTGCTCATGTTGTTTCCGCCAGGTGGTCGCCTTTTGCGAAATCGCCGCTGGATCGGCTGCACCGACCGCATGACTGAAAACCAAGCCGGCAAAGGCGAGCAGGAGACGGCTCCTCATCGCAACTCCGCTGTCGCGCCCTCTATCTTTTTCCATGGCTCGGCTCGACCACCGAGATGCTTCGCGAGGAATTCTTCCACACGGCCGTAGAAGTCGAGATTGTTTTCCGGGCGCGCGAAGCCATGCCCTTCATCCGGATAAACCACGTAAGTCACTTCTCGTTTCGCTTTGCGCAACGCGGCAACCATTGCGTCCGAGTTCGCAATTGTGACGCGCGGATCATTCTGGCCCTGTCCAATCAGAAGCGGCGCCCTGATTTTATCGACGTAATAAAGGGGCGAAACCTTGCGGTTAAGCGCTTCATCGTGATCAAAATCTCCGCCGCGTCGCCGCCAGCGCGGCATGATGTTGGACCAATAACTCGGGAACGAACGAAAGAGTGTCGCGAGGTCGGCTGGACCAACTCCATCGACGCCGCAAGCGAACAGATCTGGCCGCATCTCGAGCGCGAGCAGGGTTGCAAATCCGCCACCCGACCAGCCCATCGCCGCGATTCGTTTGGAATCCGCGATGCCTTGGTCGATCGCCCATTTGGCGGCGTCGAACAAATCTTCCTGCGTTCCACGTCCCCATTGATTGGTTCCGGCATTGAAAAACTTAAGTCCGAATCCAGTCGACCCGCGGTAGTTCACTTGCAGGACAGCGTAACCGCGGTTGGCGAGCAATTGCACCTCCGGATCAAAACTGTCGAAGTCACGAACCCACGGTCCGCCGTGAATCAGCAACACCATCGGCAGATTTTTCGCATCTACACCGGTTGGTGTCGTTAGGTACGACGGCAGCGACAATCCGTCGCGCGCTTTGATAACGACACCCTTTTTTGGCGCGAGCGATTCTCTGCTCAGCTTGGGACATTCGTCATAAAGTTTGGTCACCTTCTTCGAATCGCGATCGAAGACGTAATAGCTCGCAGGCGCGTCGCTCCGGCGCGATGCCACAATCCATTTTCGATCGGCGCGATCCCGGCTGATGAGATCCAGAAACCCAGGAACATCGCGCGCGATGATCTCGAAATCCGCTTGCACCTTCGCATCGAGAAAAACCCAGTGCGATGTGCTGTAATTAAATTCGACCGCTTGAATTGCCTTTGTGACCGGGTCCCGGAGAACGTGGGGTTCGTCGCCAAGGCCGCCATCAGCGACGTCTGACCGCGGATCCTGCGCGATAACGCTCAATTCTTTCCCGTCACGCAAATCCACCCTAACCAGCCTTCCAGTGTCCGAATTCAATGCCGAGTGGATGACAAGGCTCTTCCCATCGGGATCGAAACCTAGGATGAGCGAACCGCCGACCACCTCACCCTCGAAAAGCGCGCGTTCGAACGGCATTACCACGAGATCGCGCCATGGTTCGTCGACCGCGTCGCGCACACGAATGATCGAGGCTGCGGTTTTGCCATCGAAGGCAGTCGCGCCGCGGATGACGAAATCGTTGTCGGTCGTCCATGTCAGAACGTCGCCCGGATTCGTCGCTTCGAGTGTGACTGCGCCCGTCTCGAGGTCGACGCGATACATATCGAACGCCTGTCGATCGCGCAGATTGAGCGCAACGAGAATCGAACGCGGATGTTGGAAATCGGTCAGGATATTTTGCGCGCGCACCCCGCGAAAAGGCGTGAGATCGCGCACGTTGCCACTCGTTAGGTCAGCGGAGAAGAGGTGATTGATTTCGTCGCCAGCGTTGTCCTGAAGATAGAGAATGTGTTTGGTATCGCCGCCCCACGCATACCAGAAGATCGGGCGATGTGTTTCATTTGTGATCGCACGAGGCTTCGAGCCGTCGATCGCGCTCGCCCAGACATTTTGAACACCGCTCTTATCTGGCGCCAGCCAGGCGATTTGACTGCCGTCCGGTGAAATCTGCGGTTCGGCCCGCTCCGGATTTCCAAAAAGAATGTCGCGCGGAATCAGAGAAGGTAGTTCCGCGCGCGCGCTCAAGACGAGTAGAAGCACGGCTGCGGTGACACCAGATTTCCGGGCGAACTGAAACATGATGCCATTCGTCATTTCGTCTCTGACGCCATTCTATCGTTTCTTTTTCCGCGACGCCGTCTCAGTCGACAGTCTGGTCAAATCGATCGCCGCCGAAACAACTCCATAAAGCATCAGGAGCGCGCCGATCGGGACCAGCCAAATCCCGGTTCCAGGATCCCCGTCGTAAGTGAAAAAGCCGCCCAGCAAAAATCCGCCGGGCAAGAGAATGGCTGCCCAAATCAGCGAGAACGAGGTGGACGCTCTAATCTCGAAGTCGTCGACACTCCGAATCGTTAGGCCAAGTGCGACATTGACAAGCGCGAGCATCGTCCCGTGGAAATGCCCGAGCGTAAACATGAGGCGACGCGTATCGTTTCCGACATCGAGATACCAACCAACCTTAAACCCGTGCATCGTCTCGAGCACGATCCCAAGGGAGACGTAAACCGCGAGCGCCCACCAGCCGAAACGCAGATGACGAATAGAATAATTCATGAATATCAGGCGGCGATAGGCAGAAGGTTATCCAAATATCTTAAAAATTGATGGAGCGTTTTTCTTAGACCCGGTCATTCCGCCAGCACAATTGGTTTATCATCGCGTTCGTGTCGGAGCCGGTTAAAGACTTCCTGAAATCGGCCGTCGGGATCGAGAACAGTTTTGGGATCGAAGTTTGGCTGCGGGGAACGAACTTCCGTCCACCATTTCTGAAAACCTTTTTTCATCACATCCTCAACGGCCTCCACGTCCGCGGTGTAGGTGAATTTGAAATCGGCGAATCCCGGTAAGGTCTGGAGAGATTTCCAGGCATCGAAGCGGACCGCAGGATAGGGATCGCGCAGACTGTAAATCAAAAAAGGATAAAGCCAGTCGCGCCCGGAAGCTTTCTGCGCCGGTTCCCACCCCATTCCCCAGGCCAGGAGCGCGCGTTGGCCGGCATCGCCTTTCACCAGCCACTGCACCGCTGCGGAAATTGTTTTGTCGTCTTCGGATAACTCAGGCGCTGGCTGTCCATACCAGTCATTCAACTTATTCGCCGTCCAGCTCAGGGTTTGGTCGAGGTGACAAAGATTACAGGCATTCGGTCGTCCGTGGTCGAGACTCTCGCGAACGTTAGGCGACGATACCTGATGACTGCGCATGGCATGAAGCAGCCCAAAGGTAGTGTGCGGCATGTGGCAGTTGTAACATCGACTACCGGCCGAATCAGCCGCGTGATGCGTATGATTCGTTAGGCTAGCCGCCTTTTCCTGGTGACATTGCAGGCAGGCTTGATCCGATTCCATCCGCGGCGCGAGCTGATCGTTTCTTGCCCAGGCGTCCACCGCCCGCTTTGTCGTGTCGGTGGGATGCATTTCATGACAGGAAATGCAGGAAAAATTCCCGCCTTTGAAACAAGGCGACTCTTGCACGCCATTGGCCTCGCGTCCGGTCACCCGAATCATCCCGTCGCCCCAAAAACGGTTGCGAAAGAAATCGGGCTCCGTCTGGCGGATGAAATCTTTCTGGGTTTGATGATCCTTTTCGTTAGGCTGAACCACAAAGCGCTGCACGAGGTCCTCTTTGCCCGGACGAAATTTTCCACCGTGCCGATTCCAATCGATCTTCTCCGTCATTCCCTCAAACGCCCAGACGCTGTGACACTGGCCGCACGCTAACGTCGATTCCGGGCCCTTCATTCGTTTGGCATTTGCGATCGTGGAATCGGTACGCGTCGTCAGGTGGAGTTTCCAGCGCCGAAAAGGATTGCGATTAGCTGTGATATGTTCGCGCCCTTCGCTATGACAGGCTTCGCAAGCGATGCCAAACTCGGCCACATTCGTGTCCCACCTATTGCCTTCGACAAAATTCGACACGCCCTGGGTAACGTGGCAATCCATGCAGGCGCCATTCCACGCGCCGATCGAGTACGCTTCCCTCGTTTCCGCCGGCATGAGAAAAGTCTGCACAATCGGTGCCCACATTTTTTCCGCGATGATGTAGGCGAATGGAAACTGCTCGAGCGTTCTCCCCTGCCCCGTCTCGTTCCACAGGATCTGAAGAGTGTGCGAACCGGTCAGGAGCACAATTTGGCGCGGCGGACCGTATTCATTTTCGCCTAACGAACGATCGGAGACAAAGATTTTGCCGTCTCTTTCCGATAATTGGTACTGCCGACCGGCGAAGGTCATTTCCTTGCCATCAACCTGGTCAATCAGCGTGGCGGGCGTGGCGACCTGAGTCATGGTGCGATGAAAGGAGGCGTGCCAGCTCGCGTAATTGCCTGGATGACAGGCGCGACACGAATTGGACGTCACGTAATTCCCTTGCGGCGCGATGATTGGACGGTTCACCGGCGCGGCTTCGCTTCGTCTGAAGTCTCGCCAGAAAATCGCAATCAGAGCAAGCGCAACCAGCACCGTCACGATGACGGAGGGGATGGCTCTGCGCGCGCGCGGTTCCTTGGGCATGGCGATCGAACGTGATCAATGGAGAGGAAAGTTTCAAGGCAGACCATGAAAAGCGCGTCACTTTTCAGGAGCGCTGTTCCGTCCTTTCGCGTGGAACACGGAGGTGCTATCTTACCTCGATGGCAGATGATCGCCCAGCACTTTGAAAGTGTTGAATGTTCTTTGCGAGTCAGCGTTATTAGATACGCCAGAAATCAGCAGCAGCTTCGACGCTTACAAAGTGCTGGGAGGAAAGTCCGAACACCAAACGGCAGCATGCCCCGAAAAAATCGGGGGCGCGGTTTTCGTAAGGGAGCCGCGACGGAAAGTGTCACAGAAAAAATACGGCCTAACGAGCACGCGAGTGGTCGTTAGGCAAAGGTGAAAAGGCGAGGTAAGAGCTCACCGCTCGACGCGCAAGCGGCGAGGCACGAAAAACCCCATGCGGTGCAAGACAAAACAGAGGAAGGGCAGCCGGTCCGCCCCGCCCCGAAGAAATTCGGAGTAAATCCTCGGGTATCGTCGCATCACGCTGGGCTGCAACGGTGGTCTATGACCCCGAAAGCGGCTCGGCGGGCGTTCGGCGCAAGCCGGGCGAGATAAATGATCATCGTTCCGGAGCAATTCGGGATACAGAATTCGGCTTATCGCCATCGAAATGAAGGGCGCTTTCGGGAACGAAGGCGCCCTTCCACTTTTAAGAATAATTGTCATCCTTGAGCCGGCGCAGCGCGGCGAAGGATCTCTGATCCTTTCCGGCATCGGAGCCGTACGAGAACAGAAACAGTAAGAGGTCCTTCCCCCTTCGCTGAGGATGACAGTTTTTGAGGGCGGTACCCTCGCCAGCGGGATTCGTTAGGGGACAACCGTGACGCTCTGAGAGAATTCTGAAGTTCCAGCGGCCCCCGCGCCTGTCTGGGTCGCGGTCGCCGTCACGACAGAGCCCACCGCAAGCGAACCAGGGAAATCCGGATTAAACGAAGCGTTACCGCTGCCATCGGTCGTCACAGTGACCGTACCAATCCAGGTCTGCCCCTCACCGAATCCGGAGGCATCCGCGGCGGGGCTGGAATAAAAGTCTACGCGATAGGTCTTACTCGCGAGACTGTTGAGCGTGCCCTGAATAACCCTTCCGCTATTGGCGGAGGTAAGAACTGGATAATTCTGGAGCTGGTTCGGACCAGTGTCCGGATCGTTCAGATCATTTGCCGTCACACCGAATCCGTTCTCGCTCCCCCCGATGAGATTAATTCCAAGACCGCCATTGGAAAAGATAGAGTTAGCGTTGAAATCATTGCCGGTCGTCGTGGCATCGAAAACGTCGATCCCGGCAAAGCTGTTGAAAGCAATGATGTTACCCGCGCCCGTGATAGCGCTTCCGATTACATTATTCTGCGCGCCGTTGAAGAGAATGATGCCTGAAAACGCATTTGGGATAGCCGCATTCACCGCGGCGTTCATGCCAATGACGTTACCCTCAACATCCTGGGAATTTGTTCCGGTTCCGCTGATCGCAATTCCGTAATTGCCATTGCCCGAAATCGTGTTCCCCTGCCCGATTGCACCGACGGTATTCGAGCTGGCGCCAGTGAAGATATCAACCCCACTCCATCCGTTCGCGACCGCGGCCGTGCCGGCCGCATCCGTTCCGATGAAATTGTTGAGCACCTTGTTCTGGTTGGTGCCGCTGTCACTAATCGTGATTCCCTGGTTCACGTTACCGGAAATAATGTTGCGTGACTGGGCCGTCGTGCCACCAATGGTGTTCGACGTCGCGCCGCCGAAGATGGAAATGCCAGCTGAGTTATTGGGCATAGCGGCTGTGCCAGTTTTGTTGAGACCGATGTAGTTACCCGCGATTGTGTTAGAGCTAGTCCCGGTTCCGGAAATAGTCATTCCCTGAAATGTATTTCCCGAAATCACATTTCGGCTCGCAGCGTTCGTTCCGCCAACGGTATTCCTCTGAGCGCCGCTGAAAATCTGAATCCCGACAAGATTAGGAACGACCGCGGTGACTTTCAGGTTTGTGCCGATGAAGTTATGCACGACTTTATTAGTCTTGGTGCCGGTGCCGCTAAGGTTAACTCCCGCGCCCGCATTGCCGCTGATGAAATTGCTCGCGACATTTTGCGTGCCGCCAATGTTGTTCGAAGTCGCTCCCCCGAAAACATCGACGCCACCACCTCCATTGCCCAATCCCGCGCTTCCAGCCGGATTCAATCCGATAATGTTACCCAGGACATTGTTTAAGTTGGTTCCCGTACCGGAGATCACGACGCCCTGGTAAGTGTTGCCCGAAATGATATTACGACCGCCGCCAACTGTCGGGCTCCCGATCGTGTTGCTTGTCGCAGCGTTACCAAGCACCACACCGGCGCCCCCATTCGCTAACTTGGCCGTGCCCGCAGCCGTCAGACCAATATAATTGCCCTGGACAAGATTACCGGTGGATCCGGCATCGAGAATCGCTATGCCATCAAAGCCATTGCCCGCAATGACATTGCGTGCACCTGTCACCGTCCCCCCGATCACATTAGTCTGGGCGCCGCCAAATATCTCAACTCCCTGGTAAATATTGGGAACGGCAGCTTTGCCGGTAGCATTCAGTCCAATGTAGTTGCCGAGAACGACATTATTGTTAGTGCCACTATCGTGAATGGTAACACCAACGAAGTTATTACCCGAAATCACATTCCGGGCCGTGGCCGTTAACCCACCAATCGTATTTCCATTGGCACCCTCGGCAATCTCGACGCCCGGGAAAGCATTGGGCACAGCACTGGTCCCGGTAGAATTGGTGCCGATATAACAACCGGTAACAGTATTCCCAGTTGCGCCTGACTTATCGAACAGAATTCCCTGTAAATTAAACCCGTTAATGACCAGGCTGTTGATTACACAGTTAGAATCGAGAACCAGGAAACCCTGGGCAAAGACGTTTTGAGCGATGACCTGAGACCCATTCAGGACGATCTCCGGTCCCTTGTTGTTCGTGTCACCAGTGAAGGCCGTCTGAGTGGCGCCATCAATCGTGGTGCCGGAGCCGGGCGCAACCATGAGATAGGTCGGTTTGATCGTGAAAACGTTGCTGGCGAAACCAGGATCGCTGGTTGGAATCTGAAAGGAGATGGTTGTCGGAACCGGCGGGACGTCAGTCGATTTATCGAACGCATAGTAGAGGGCGGCGCGCAAACTACCCGGGCCACTGTCTTTGGTATTCGTAACGACCGCGCTCGGTAACGGCGACGCGTTGCCATAGACGGTCGCCATACCCGCCCGATCGAGTTTGCTTAAACTGCGATAGTAAACAGCCCCGATAATGTCGGCGAATTGAGCGTAGGGCGCCTGCATCGTGATCGTGTCCTGCTGGGGATCAATCGCCAGCGCATTGCGGGCGTAGTGCATCGCCGAATAGAAGTCATACGCACCGATGGCTGTCGTTCCGCCGGGTAACTTGGCAAAGTTAGGTTGATTGCCGAGTGCGATGTTACTCCAGTCAATAATCACGTAGGTGTCGCGATCATCGCGTTGCTGTTCGTGCCAGTAGCCAAGAGCGTGCCCGACCTCGTGACAGACAGTGCCGCGATTCCAGGCGGCAGGCCCAAATTTTACGAATTGCTCGCCGCCCGCCATTCCAACTGAAGAGGAAAAGCCACCTCCCAGGGTCGCGTCTTCCTGGACCGTAATGAAATTCGTCGGCGTGCCTCCGGTAAATTCAGAGAAATGCACGTTGGCCGCGCCGGCCCATTCGCCGATACCATCGCGAAACTGCTGCATCTTGGCCGCGGTGATGGTGCCATTCGTGACCTGGGTCGGATCGAATCGATATGGAACGGTACCACCGGTCCACGGGAAGGTAGTGTTAGGCGGGGTAACCGCGTCCGGCATTGGGGTCGGCGAGGATGCGCCTTCTTGTTCCGCGACCAACCGGTCGCGGAAAATCTTCAAGACTTCTGGCTTAACACCTACGTCGCCGAAGACCACATAGTCCTGACCAGATTGGAATGTCGCGAGGGCGCGATCTATGACCGCGATATCCTGGGCATTCCTGCCTGGCACCGTTCCATTGAGCGGTGCTGCCGTAGCGAATGAGGCTAACGATAAGAGAAGAAGTAAAGTTATTTGTCCGGGGGTTTTGGACTGCGAAAGAGACATGACGACTCCTGGTTGACGTGAAGTCTTTCAGAGTGACTCATTTGGGTATCGGACGTCAATCAGTTTCGTGATTGATGTGCCTGCGAAAGCTCGACAAACGTCGGAAAACCACGGGCGCGCGGCTGTAAGGCAAGCCATGCCGCTTTACGAAGCGGTTCCCCGCCGCGAGAGTCGCCGGTCATGGCTGCTACCGCAACGCAACGAAGAGACTGGCGCATTCCTGTCGCTTGGCTGACGCTTTGCGTCGTCTGGAGCTCGACCTGGCTGGTCATCAAGATTGGATTGCGTGATTTGCCTCCAGTTTCCTTCGTTGCATGGCGATTTGTCGTGGCGATCCTGGTTCTGCTGGTGATTTCCCTCGGCCGCGTCCGGCTGTTGCCGTCGACTCGCGCCGATTACCTCATCCTGGCTGGGACGGGCATCCTCATGTTCAGCCTCAACTACGCCCTGCTTTTTTGGGCGGAACTGCACGTTTCATCCGGACTGGCTGCGGTCATCCAGGCATCGATTCCGATTTTCGGGATGGCGTTCGCGCATTGGATGCTGCCCGATGAGCCGCTGCGCTGGCAACGTTTGGCGGGCGCATTAGTGGCGATGGTGGGCGTGGGTTTCATTTGCGCACGTCTGCTCAGTTTTGACGGCTGGCTTGCGTTTCTCGGTGGGCTCGGGGTCACCGTCGGTGCGGCGACCGCCGCTTTTTCCAATGTGGTGCTCAAGGCAAAAAAGATTCAGCTCGCACCGTCAATGCTCGCCGCGTGGCAGATGATTTTCGGCACCGTCCCACTTCTGTTCCTCGGTTTTGTTTTCGATGGAAATCCGCTCCGGTTGCACTGGACTGGTCGCGCCATTGTCTGTCTGCTTTATCTCGCGGCGATTGGCTCCTCCTTTACCTTTCTCCTTCTTTACTGGCTGCTGCCCAGGATGTCGGTGACCAACTTGCAGACGATTTCGCTCATCACTCCGCCCGGCGCGATCCTCCTGGGTTGGGCGTTTGGTGATGAAAGGCTTTCGGCTTGGTCAATGCTGGGCGCAGCTCTCGTTCTGCTCGGTGTCTGGATGATTTTCCGCCGACTCGATGAGCCGAAAAGGGCCGCAGCCGTCGCCGCCGCAACCCGCGCCTGATCCCGAGATGTAGAGCTGCGCTTCAGGCAGCCGCTTTTTTTATCATGAACCCGATGTAACCCCAGCGGCCCCATTCATGGTGCCGGGTTCGATCGTAATCCAGCAGTTCAGTTCGCTTGTCATGGGCGTACGTGTCCGCGACGAATTCGGCAAAGGCTCCAGTCATGTTGACATCATGAGAAGCGAGGAGACCGCGATCGCCGAGGCGCCGCCAAAATTCGCGAAATTCCCACTGCATGTGCCGGTAGCGATGGGAACTATCGTGAAAAAACATGTCGATCTTGGCGGGCAATTGGTCGCCACGAACAAGCTCTTCGACTTTGCTGCGCAGCGGGACGAGTTGCGACCGGAGATCGTCGGGAACCAACGCCCAGTGCTCGCAATGTTCATCAGCCTCGATGCTATACAAACGCGCCGTCGTGAGCTTTTCGTCTGCTAACGCTTTCAAGATGAACGCCGCCGAGAAACCGATGAATCCGCCCGTTTCAATCACAATTTTCGGACGCTGGAACCTGGTCAGCGCATAAAGGGTGGCGCAATCCAGCGCGGCCATCGTTCCGCCTTTTCCGAATTTGGCGCGCCGCTCCATCATCTCACTCATGAACGGGCTTCCCCTGATTTCTGCGGCGAACTGGCTGACGCGATCCCACATTTCATAAAACGACAACGGGATCGCTTCACCATTGCTTGGTTTCGTCGATTTTCGGCGCCGCCAAGAGAGCGAAAGCAAATCGATCTTCGCCATAAACAGAGTCAGGAGAGGCAGTCGTCGAGACAGCGCAGCAAATGCCAAACCGTTTCTTCCGTTTCGTCGCCCATATTGGAAAGGCGAAACGTTTGTCCCTTGAGCTTGCCGTAACCACCGTCAATCACCAGATGATGCTTTTCGCGCAGGTCGCGCACCAATTTCGCAACATCGACAGCGCGGTTATTTTTCACACAGGTGAGCGTCATGGCACGATTGCCCTCGGCCGCGAAAAATTCGAACCCGCGCTCTTGCACCCAGGCGTGGACGAGCGCGTTCGTGCGCGCATGCCGCGCGTAGCGATTCGTTAGGCCTTCCGAGAAAATATCCTCGAGCTTCGATTCCAAGGCGAAGATGTGGCCGATACTGGGCGTTGTCGGAGTCATGTCGCCCGCCTGCTGTTTCTTGAACTCGAGGAAATCGAAATAGTATCCGCGATCGCGCACCTGTTCCGCACGAGCGAACGCTTTCTCCGAAACGCTGAAGAGCGAGAAACCCGGTGGCAGCGCGAGCGCCTTTTGCGAGCCCGTCAGGAGCACATCGATCCCGTAGGCATCCATCGGGATCGGAACCGCGGAAAAGGAAGAGACGCTGTCCACGATGAGAACGACTTCGGGATATTTCGCCAGCGTGCAGCAAATCTCCGGCAGCGGATTCATTACGCCAGTGGACGTCTCGTTATGGATAAGAGTGACCGCATCGAATTTCCCGGTCGCGAGTTGCGCGTCGATGGCCTTGTGATCAATCGCCTGCCCCCACTCCACCTGGAGCGGCTGGGCCTCTTTGCCGCAACGCCGCGCCACCTCAAGCCATTTATCGGAAAACGCGCCGCACATGCAGCAGAGAAGACGTTCCCTAACGAGATTGCGAACGGCCGCCTCCATTACTCCCCACGCGGACGAGGTGGAAAGGAAAACCGGCTGGCGTGTGCCGAACAACTCCTGCAAACGCGGATGCAGCCCGCCATAAAGATTCCTGAAATCGTCGCCGCGATGGCCGATCATCGGTCGCGAAAAAGCCGCGAGCGTTTTTTGCGAGACCTCGACCGGCCCGGGCGTGAAGAGTTTGTCGTGCGGCACCACAGCGAGAACGTTCAACGCGCCACGCGAAACGTCTACCCTGCAGCCGAGTTATTCTTTCTTGATAAAACTAATGTCGCCGCTGCGCTCGACGCGAGCCACACGGACTTTCGAGAAGTCTTCCAGATTGCCGTCCAGCCGCAGATCTTCCTCGAGATCGTGCTCCGAAACCAAATGCCGTCGCATTGTGCGTGCATCGAGTTTTCCGTCCTCAATAATCACTGCCGGAGAGCCCTTGATGAGCTTACCAAAAACATGGGAGCGACACGCGATCCACGCGAAGAAACGATGCAACAAAACAAGGACAAAACTCGCGCCGATCGAAGTGTAAAAACCGGCCGAACCATTGATCGCACGCGAAAGGACCGAAGCGAGAACGACAATCAACACGGCATCGAACGCGGTTTTCTCCGCGAGCGAACGTTTGCTACCCATCCGGACCATGAGTAGGGCGGCCAGGAACACAATCACTCCGCGCAATGACACTTGCAGGAAGGTCAAATCCTTTGGATCCGCACCGAGACCGAGGAGCGGACCGAGAAAATTGTTGATCGCGTCCACAATAATTTATCGCTCGCGTTAAGGAGTTTGCGTGCATCAGCGGGCCTGCTGTCCCCAAATGAGTCCAAACGGGATCTCCCATCCGTTTTTTAATGAGTAACCTCGCAAATGGGAGACTAACAATGCCACGAGGAAGCAAATCCAGTTACACGGCCAAACAGAAACGCAAAGCTGAACACATCGAGGAAGGCTACGAAAAACGCGGTGTCGGAAAGAACGAAGCCGAGCGACGCGCCTGGGCGACCGTCAATAAGTCGGACAAAGGTGGAAAGAAGTCAGGGTCTGGGCGCGGCAAAAAATCAAGCAAGGCCCCCAGCCGCAAGGGCGGTCGAAAAGGCGGCAGCAAGAAGAAGCGTTAGGGAGGTTGGACAGGGGCGCCCGGAAGCGGGTTAGCCAAACACCGCGCTGGTCTTGCCATGCCAACCAAAAATCCGGACCTACACGGAAGCGCGCCCGACAAGAGCGGGATGGCGCTGCTCCTTATTGACGTCATCAACGATCTGGAGTTCCCGGAAGCAGAACAGATGTTGGACGCGGCCATGAAGATGGCGCGGCAAATTGCCCGCCTGAAAAAGCGCGCTCATCGGGCGCGCGTTCCAGCCATTTATGTGAACGACAATTTCGGAAAATGGAAATCCGATTTCCGCGCCACGATTGAGCATTGCGCCGAAAAAAATGTGCGCGGTCGCGAAATTGTCAAAATGCTAAAACCCGCCGAGCAGGACTATTTCGTCCTAAAACCGAAACATTCCGGATTTTTCTCGACGAGTCTGGAAATGCTGCTGCGCTATCTGGGATCCGAAACGCTCATTCTCACTGGCATCGCCGGTAATTTTTGCGTCCTCTTCACCGCGAATGACGCCTACATGCGGGACTACAAATTGATCGTCCCGCGCGATTGCACAGTTTCAAACACAGCCAAGGAAAATGAAGAAGCGCTTCAGCTAATGCGCAAATTCCTCAAGGCGAAAACGCCGCTCAGCAAAAGTGTCCGGCTGTCGACAACGCGAACGAAGCGTTAGTCGAAGTGTTGTGCACTAGTTCCGATTCAATTCGCCGCCCGCTGCTGGTTGCGCCCGAGGGTCACGCGAATTCCGAATCAGATGCATGGACAAACTGGGAGATTTCATCAGTCGTCAGAAGTGGCTCAAACCGGTGGAAACGATCCTCGGGACGGTCGCCGATGCCCTCTTCCTGAAAGACGCACCGTTGGGAGAAAAGGTAAGAAATTTTCTTCACGGCACCTGGTTCGGGCATCCGCTCCATCCCGCAATTACAGATGTTCCTCTCGGTGCCTGGACGGCGGCAACAGCGCTCGATGTCTATGAACTTGCGAGCGGCGATGAATCTCTCGCGCGCGGTTCTGACTTCGCGGTCAACGTCGGCTTATTCGGAGCGGCGGGCGCGGCCATTACCGGCCTGAACGATTGGAATTACACCTACGAAAAGCCGCGGCGAGTCGGCGCACTCCACGCAATCACAAATATCGCGGCAACGGCCTGCTACGTTGGCTCGTGGTGGCAACGGCGCTACGGCTGCCGCCGCGCTGGCCTAACGATCGGATTTGCCGGTTACGCCTTGGCGGCGGTGGGCGCTTACCTTGGTGGCCATCTCGTCTACAACGAGCGGATCGGGGTTAACCACGCGCCGGAAGAGCTGCCGAACAAATTCGTCCCGATTGTCAAAGAATCTGAACTTCGCGAAGGCAAGATGTGCAAAGCGGACGCGGACGGCGTTCCGGTGCTCGTGGTCAAACGCGGCCATCAAATCTTCGTCATGGCAGAAAAGTGCTCGCACCTCGGTGGGCCGCTTTCGGAAGGGGACTTTGACGGCGAAACGGTCACCTGCCCCTGGCATCAGTCGAAATTTGCGATTGAGGACGGCAGCGTCGTGGTCGGGCCGGCGGCTTATCGCCAACCCTGCTTTGAGGTACGAGTGCGAGATGGCCAGGTGGAAGCCCGCGCCCCGCGCGGAATGATCGCAAACCCGTACTAAGCCGCGGGAATCGGGTCGGTGGGAAGCGCTTGCGCGAAAAACCATCGCGTGGCATAGACACAACTCCCGGTTCCCATGGCTACCGTATCCCAAATCACAAACGACGCTGCGCTCGAGTCTCATCTTCTCTGGGACCAATACAAGAACACCATCATCGCCGTCGTCGCGGTTCTGCTGCTCGGCGCGATCGGATATGCCGGTTTTCAGTTCTATCATGCGCGGCGAGCGGCGGACGCGTCCGCGCTTTTGGCGGCGGCCAAATCGCCCCAGGATTATCAACAGGTGATCGATCGCTACCCCGGCAGCGGACCGGCAGCGAGTGCTTATCTTCTGCTCGGTGCGCAGCAGCGCGCGAAGAAGAACTATGCCGAGGCCAACACGACTCTGCACAAATTCATCGACCAATTTCCGAAACACGAGCTCATCACCACGGCATGGATGGGAGTGGCGGCGAACCTCGAGTCGTTAGGCAAAAACGACGAAGCGCTCAGCACCTACCAGCGGCTCGCGACTGAATACCCTCAGAGCTTCAATGCTCCGCTCGCGCTCCTCTCCCAGGTCCACTTCTTAAAAGCGAAAGGCAAGTTTGATGAAGCGCGCCGGATTTGCGAGACCATGCTCAGTCAATACCGCGACAGCGCTCTGATGAACGAAGCCTTGCGGGAGATGATGTCCTTGCCGAAGCCCGCTACTCCACCGGTCCCTGCGACCGCGCCGATGCCTGGAGCGGCGCCTGCTCAATCCGGGATTCCAATGGCCAGGCCTCCAGAAGCAGCAACGGCTGCACCGACTGCCGCGCCTTCCGCACCCACCGCGGCGCCTTCGGCGAAGCCGTAGCGATTTTTTCCCGATCAGACGGTGCGTTGCGACCAGATTCTGGGAGCGCGTGCGCCTCGCACGCACTTTTCGGCGCCTCGCCGGAAAGCCGTCCGTCGCAGCGTACACGAATTGGCAAAAGACACTGGGAGAAAAGTTCGTCGCGGCGAGGGCGCCGCAACCAGCGTGCGAGGCGCACGCGCTCCCCAGGCCACGGCAATTCTAGAGGGCACCCCGCCGTGGGTACCTAAGCAGCGTTCCACGACGAAAACCGCCACCTGTCGTCCCCGCGGGACCCTGTTTGTTTTGCCATCGAGATCCTCAGCGCTAAAGCGCTGGGCTGTTTTCGATATTGACGAGCACAATAGCGGATGAATCCGCCCGGTTTTCTGTTTTGGTGCCAACACAGCGCCGCGTCGGGAGACGCGGCCTACAACGGCGGGTTTGCCCCGACTGGCAGCCTAGCGTTGCCAGTGGAACTCATTAACGCGTAATCCGCACCGTAATTCTAAAGGGTTGCGCTATCTCGCATGGCCAACACTCGCCATTAGTTCGCATTCCACACCTTGCCACGTTGGCAACGTTGAATTTGAAAATAGCCCAAAGGTGCCAAGGCAAGTCCCGCCAAGGACGAAAGAGCCTAGCGCTTCGAGAACTGGAACCGCTTGCGCGCGCCCGGTTGTCCGGACTTTTTGCGCTCCTTCATCCGCGGATCGCGTCTCAGCAATCCTTCGGCTTTCAGGGTACCGCGAAGATTCGCGTCCACCTGCAACAACGCGCGGGAAATCGCGAGCCGCGCAGCCCCAGCCTGACCGGTAGCACCGCCGCCACTCGTGTTGACCGAGATATCGTAAGCCTGCGCGAGTTTCACCACCTGTAACGGTGCCAACACCGTGTTCTGGAGCGGCACGGTCGGGAAATAATCCTCAAAGCTCTTGCCGTTGACATCGATCTTGCCGTTGCCCGGCATCATGCGAATGCGCGCGACCGCAGTTTTGCGGCGGCCGGTAGCGATAAATTCCTGTGTTTCAGCCATGAAAATATTTCGTTAGTCCAAAGCCACGGTTTGCGGCTGCTGCGCGGCATGCGGGTGATCCGCACCTTTGTAAACCTTCAGTTTCCGATAAACCGCCCGGCCAAGTTTCGTATGCGGAATCATTCCGCGGACGGCATGTTCCACCAGTAACTCGGGATGACGCGCCCGGCGCGACCGCGCGCTCTCGCTCTTGTGGCCGCCGACGAAGCCGGAAAAACTCATGAAGGTCTTTTGCTCTTCTTTCTTGCCCGTCAGGCGCACCTTTTCTGCATTGATGACAACCACAAAATCACCGGTGTCGACGTGCGGAGTGAGGATCGCTTTTTCCTTGCCGCGCAGAAGGTTGGCGGCTTTGACCGCGATGCGGCCAAGCACCTGATCTTCGGCGTCAATGATCCACCATTTGCGGTCGACCTCATTAGCTTTTGCGGAAAACGTTTTCATTACAGGACGGGTTGGGAGGGCGGGGAAATTAGTGGCGGGTTCGCCGAGTGTCAACCCTCGGCATTTCCAGTGCAAATGCCGCTCCCACTCTTGCTCATGCTCAATCCCGTAACGACGGTTTTGCGAAGCTGCTCACCATTCTAGCGATTCGAGCAAGAGCAAGAGCAGGAGAATGAGTATGATAAGAGGCGAGGAAAACCGCCTCTGGCCAACCTGCGTGCGCCGGTTTAAATATCGCGCTTCGACAATGCCAAAATCCGACGTTTCAAAATCCGCCATTAGCCCGCGCCGCTCCGAGGATTTTCCCGAGTGGTATCAGCAGGTCATTCGCGCGGCCGACATGGCCGAGTCGAGTGACGTGCGCGGTTGCATGGTGATCAAGCCATGGGGATACGGCATCTGGGAAAACATGCAGCGCAGCCTCGACGCCATGTTCAAGGCCACTGGACACACCAATGCTTATTTCCCGCTCTTTATTCCGCTCAGTTACATGCAGAAGGAGGCGGAGCACGTCGAAGGTTTTGCGAAAGAATGCGCCGTCGTGACGCATCATCGGCTGGAGTTAAACGCGGAGGGCAAGATGGTGCCGGCCAGTCCGCTGACCGAGCCCTTTGTCGTTAGGCCAACCTCGGAGACGATCATCGGCGCAAGCTACGCCAAGTGGGTTCAATCCTATCGCGACCTGCCGATTCTGATCAATCAATGGGCCAATGTCGTTCGTTGGGAAATGCGTCCTCGCCTCTTTCTTCGCACGACGGAATTTCTCTGGCAGGAAGGTCACACCGTGCACGAGACGGAAGCCGAGGCGCGCGCCGAAACGCAGCAAATGCTCGATGTTTACGCAACCTTTGCCCGTGATTACCTCGCCGTTCCAGTTTTCACCGGCGAGAAATCGGAGAGCGAACGCTTCCCTGGCGCCGTCCAGACACTTTGCATCGAAGCAATGGTGCAGGATCGAAAAGCAATCCAGGCGGGTACATCACATTTTCTCGGGCAAAACTTTTCGCGATCGAGCGGAATTCAGTTCCAGACGCGCGACGGCAAGCAGGAATTCGGCTGGACGACGAGTTGGGGCGTCAGCACACGAATGGTCGGCACCGTCATCATGATGCATGCGGACGACGACGGACTCATCCTGCCTCCCCGCGTCGCACCGACCCATATCGTCATCATTCCAGTCACGCCCAAGCCTGAGACGCGCGACGCAGTTCTGGCGGCGGCGAATGAACTTGCCGCTCAACTGCGCTCCGTTAGTTGGCACGGAGGCGCCGTCCAAGTGTACGTCGACCAGCGCGATCTGGGAGGCGGAGTCAAAAATTGGGAATGGATCAAAAAAGGTGTGCCTTTGCGGGTTGAACTCGGACCGCGCGATCTCGAAAGCGGAAACGTTGCCGTCAGTCGACGTGATGGCTTTCCTGTTGGAGCCGGAGGCGCTGACCCCGGCAAAACATCCACCAAATCATTCCTCCCAAGCTCAGAATTCGTTAGGCAAGCTCCTCAGTTGCTCGACGCGATCCAGCAAAGCCTTTTCGACCGTGCCCTCGCCTTTCGCGATGCAAACACCCGCCGAATCGACACCAAGGAAGATTTTTACGAATTCTTCACTCCAAAGAATCCCGCGAAACCAGAGATTCACGGCGGATTCGCCCTGTCTCATTGGAATGGTTCGCGGGCGGTGGAAGAACAAATCAAAAAGGATCTGAAGGTAACAATTCGCTGCATTCCTTTCGACGATCCCGCGAATCCCCCCGAAACTGGTAAATGCATTATCACCGCCGAGCCCAGTCCGAGACGCGTCCTTTGGGCTAAGTCTTACTAGCTGTAACCCTACCCAGTCCTAGACAGCAACGCGCTGCGATTTCTGGGGAGCGTGTGCGCCCTCGCACGCTGGCGGCTCCGAAAGCTTTCGCGAGCCGCGAACTTTTCTACGAGTGCTCTTGGTGTTACACAAGGCCGCCATTCCCAACAGCACTGTCATCCTGAGCGTAGCGAACGGATCTCTGACTCTTGCCGTGTCGAAGCGCGGAGCGCGTCCTTGCGGTTACAACAAAAGAAATGCCCCCGCACCCGAAAGTGCGAGGGCAATCCCAAACAATCTATGATCCGATTAGTCGTGATCGATCTCGAAAATCTCGATCATGGCAATACCAGTCGAGTTATTCGCACCTGTGACCACCGCCGTGTAGGCACCCGGCTCTAGCCGCACCAGAATGCTGGCTTCCTTTGTGCTCGAAGGCTGAATGGCTGTTGCGATAATATCGTCCGAATTCGACTCACTCTGCCAGTCATCATTCGACCTCAACTGCGTTGCGCCACTCATCAGCTGCAGAACGGGATTCTCCAAAACTGGACTTACGCCCTGGCTCGCCAACGAAGGTCCAAGCGCGCGGACAAGCACAAGCTTTGGCCCGCCCGTGATGATGAAGCCGCCAATGAGCTGTCCCTGACCTGTGCTGACAAACCCACGGGTGGAAATGTTCGCGAGATGATTCTCGGAAGATTCCTGAGGTGCGCGGAAGAAATAAGTCACACCCGACAGTGTGAAGTCACCCAGCATTGCACCATGACCGAAAGTCAGGTTACCGGTTACCGCCTCGCCGCTTAGAAAAGTAAGCGAAAAGGTAGCATTCGGATGATCGTCATTCAGGTCCTCATTGAAGTCCGACAAATCGTCCGCGTCCTGCCCGTGATCGTCACCCGGAGGGTCATCGTCTCCGTTCTTATCGGCACCGAGCGCCTGGGCTTTTAGCGCCGTCGCAGTGATGCTGCCAAATCCACCCAGCACATTGCTGCCGTCTTCAGCGATAAAGAAGATCTGGTTTTGCGAATCAACCACCATCTTGATCTCCAGACTGGCGCCATCAACACTTTGAGCCGTTCCGGTAAAACGTCCCGGCATATCGTCACTCGGACCGAAACTGCTGCCGCGAACGCCGGTTACCGTCTGACCTCCGATCGTGGCAGTCACCACGTCATCGTCAAACGCTTCGGGGTTATCGTCATCATGCACGGAACCGGTGATGGTGGCGCCATTGCTCGCGACCACCGAAAAGGTCCCGTCATCTGCGATGTCGCCGCCGGCAAAACTTGCCGCGGTCGCAGCTACATCAAAGACGTAGATGGAAATAGCGTGGTTACCCTGAACAAAGAAAACGGCCTTGCCGCC
>Ga0207701_10002067_pt1 | contig 20810 bp, 14 predicted proteins | sample KBSSwiSSwithPhiX_FD_184294 | JGI IMG/M metagenome (GOLD analysis project Ga0207701, IMG submission 184294) | Switchgrass rhizosphere bulk soil microbial communities from Kellogg Biological Station, Michigan, USA, with PhiX - S5 (SPAdes) (version 2) | ecosystem: Environmental > Terrestrial >... | reverse complement strand
CTGGGCGCATGGGTGGCTCAAGCGGCGGCCATGCTGAGGCCGGATCTGTTCCGCGCCCTCGTGATGCTCAATACGCCGGTACCACCGCGCGGGAAGGTCAAACCGACGGTCGGCCTGCGCGAAATGGCCAAGGGCAGGGTGTATCACCACCTGTATTTCCAGGAAATCGGCAAGGCAGATCGCGAGTTGGCCAACGATCCGCGCAAGACGTTGCGCAGCGTCTTCTACTCGATCTCCGGCAGCGCCGTCGGCTCCGAACGCTGGCGCCTGTTCGTCGAACCCGGTGAGCCCATTCTCAACGCCTTCACTGAGCCGAAGGAGTTCCCGTCATGGTTGAGTGCACGGGCGATTGACTACTACGTCGATGAATACACGCGCACAGGATTTACCGGTGCCCTGAACTACTACCGCTGTCGCGACCGGAACTGGGAAATCACAGCATTTCTAGACGGCGCGGTGGTGCGCCAGCCGAGCTTGTTCATCGGCGGCGCTGCCGACCCTTCCCTCGAACCGATCGAAATCCGCGGTCTCTACGACAAGCTCGACACTTATTTACCCGGACTGCAGAAGAAGTTGCTGCTACCCGGCGTAGGCCATAGCGCCGCGGAAGAGTGCCCTGACCAAGTCAACGAACTGCTCCTGGAGTTTCTCGAGCAGCTGGAACGGTAGCGTCCAGGCTGTTCGGCTGTTGGGTAGGGGCCGCGCGTCCATTCACACGGCTGCTTTAGCGCAGGGCAGGTTCACCCTGTGGTTGATTTGGGTACAGCGCATGGACCCGTGTTCCGTGCGCTACTCCCTTCGTCGACGAAATCGTCGTAGCGGGCTGAAGCCGGCTGCGCAGATACACTTTTGAGGTTCCAATTGCACACGCACTCGCTAGACGCTACGAAGGAGTCTGCCGACAGCTACCTGTTCGGCCGCCGCCAAGCCTGGTTCGCCTTGGCGATGACGATCGCGCTGATGGTGTTCGACTACGTCGACCGCCAAGTGATCGTCTCGCTCTTTCCCCACATGAAGCAGGACTGGGGCCTGTCCGACAAGCAGCTCGGGGGGCTGGTCTCGGTGGTGTCGGTCACCATCGCGCTCGGGGCACTGCCGGTGGCGCTGTTTGCTGATCGCACCAGCCGGGTCAAGAGCATCGTCGTGATGGCCACCGTCTGGAGCCTCGCGACGATCTCGTGCATGTTCACGCGCAGCTACGGCCAATTGCTGGCCGCGCGTGCGCTGGTCGGCCTGGGCGAAGCCGGTTACGGCTCAGTCGGCGCAGCCTTGATCGCGAGCCATTTCCCGGCACGCATGCGCGGTGCCGTGATGGCGGGTTTCTTCGCCTCAGCCTCTGTGGGCTCCGTGCTCGGCGTGATGCTCGGCGGCTTGATCGCGGCGCACTGGGGCTGGAAGGCCGCGTTCGGTGTAGTCGGCTTTCCCGGCTTGTTGCTGGCCCTGCTGTACCTCAAGGTGCGCGACTACCCGACCGTGAAGCTCACGCCCCGGCAGGACCGGGCCATGCGCTCGGCGCGCAGCGCCGCGCAGGCCATCATCAAGGCGCTGGTTCGCTCGCGCACCATGCTGTGGGTGTGCGTGGGCGGTGCGGCGCAGGTGCTCGTGGTCTCGGCCATCTGGTCGTGGCTGCCGAGCTTTCTCAACCGCGAGTACGGCCTCGCGCCCGAGCAGGCGGCCGTCAAGGCGGCGCTGGTCGTGCTGTGCGGCGCCATCGGCAGCGTCGTGTGGGGTGCGGTCATCGACCGTGCCGGCGCCCGCCACCCGCACGCCAAGCTGTACGCGATGGCGCTGCTGTGCATCGCCTCGTTCCTGGTGGTGGTTGCCGCCTTTGGCGCTCCGCAGTTCGGCCTGGAGATGTCCGCACAGGTCCGCTTCGCACTCATCGCCTTCGGCGGCTTCCTGATGACCTGCACCGTCGGCCCGGTGACGGCGATCGTGATCGACGTAACCCACCCCGCCGTGCGCGCCACCAGCGCATCGGTGCTGGCGCTCTTCCTGAACCTGTTCGGCCTGGCCGCGGGGTCCTTCATCGCCGGCGTGCTGTCGGACGCCTGGGGACTGACAGTTGCGTTGACGGTCATTCCAGCATTCGGCCTGCTGGCGGCGCTGGCCTTCCTCTTCGCCGCGCGAACCTACGAGGCCGACATGCAGCGTGTCGGCCAGCCCACCGACAAGCCGGCCTCGACGCCCATAATCGGCGCGCGCAACGCACTTGCCTGAGCCGCCCTCTCGCGCAGAAGCAGTCTTTCGGTGATGTGGAAAGACCTCATCGAAAGAGCGGTTCATCGTGTCCGCCAAAAACAAGCTTGACGCGGATCTCAACTGAGCTGATTCCGGAAAGTCCCCAACTTACTTTATGATCTCCCTGACACCCACGCGGCTTTCATGACAGGCCACTCGATTCGCGTGCAGGATCCCGTTAGGGTAACTAGTCGCTTGCGATTGACAATGCTTGTCAAAAGCGTAGCGTCCAGTGATGGGGGATTGCGGCACTCGGCCCAAGAAAGCGGAGACATTCCGACGTTGCGATACTCACCTGAGAATTCCTCGCCCGCGCTCCCCAACGCGGACGATCGACATATGGGTAAGTTTAGGAGGAACACATGACCAAGCTACTTGCAGTCCTGATCGGCATAGCGGTCGTAAGCACGGCCGCTGCCCAAACCGCCGCACCTGCAGCAACCACGCAGGAGAAACAGCAGTCCGTAAGGTCCACAACCGAGGCCGGGTCCACGGGCACTACGGGTGCAGCAACCGCGAAGCAACAGAAGAAGAACGTCGAGACGTCGAAGCAGTCCAGCAGCATGACGACGGACGAGAAGAACAAAGCCATCAAGAACGTCAACAAGCAAGCCGTGAATCCTGAGAACTCCGGCGGTGTGGGCAACACTTCGCGACAGCAGTCGGGAAACGTCGCGGCATCGAAAGAGCAGCCGAAACAACGGCCCGACATGAGTACTCCCGAAGCCCAGAAGGCGATGCAGAAGGCAGCAACGCCCTGAATAGACGATTCCGACCGATTAGAGCAGGGCACGCGGTGCCCTGTTTTCTTTGGACGCGTAGGGAGGCCGCCTGGACCACACTCACTTGCGCTGGAACCTGAACAGAAGTCCGCGGTCCTGGGACCAGGATCGTCCGCTTTCGGGATTGCGCAGTTAGATCGGTGGGACAAGACCTGACTGCCGCCCGTCGCGTTCTACTTGGGCGCCGCGCGCTGATCGTTGTCGCGATCGTCATTGCGGTCATCGTGATTGCATGGTTCCTGGAAAGCACGAAGCCGCGCCGTATCGTGCTGGCGTCGGGTCCCATCGACGGTCTGCACCACGAACTCGCATTGCGCTACCAGGCGATTCTGGCGCGCAACGGCGTTGCCGTGGTCGAACGAGTGACCACCGGCGCCGAGGAGAATGCCCGCCTGTTGCGCGATCCGCAATCCGATGTCGACGTCGCGTTCATGTTCGGAGGCGTCGTTCCGCCTGACGCGCGCGAGGGACTCGAAATGCTGGCGGGGCTTTACTTCGAGCCGCTGTGGGTGTTCTACCGTGGCAAGGAAACGCTCTCGCAGCTCGACCAGCTGCGCTATAAGCGCATTGCCATCGGCACCCCGGGCCAAGGCGTGCGCGCGTTCGTCGAGCCACTGCTCGCGGCCAATAATGTGACCGGCTTCAATTCGCAATTCGTGCCGTTGGGCAACGTCGATGCGCTGCACGCCCTGCAAGCCGGCGAGGTCGATGCCATATGCCTGCTCGGGGCCGTCAAGTCGCCCGCGGTGTTTCAGGCGTTGCACGACACGAACCTGAAGCTCATGAGTCACGAGCGTGCAGAGGCTTACCAACGACGGTACGCTCACATTACGACGATGTCGTTGCCGCCCGGGACCGTCGATCTTGGGTTGCGCATCCCCGAGCGTGAGGTGAGCCTCTTCGGAACCGAGGCCATGCTGGTCGCTCGCAAGGGTCTTCCGCCGGCGATCATCGATCTCCTGGTCGACGCCGCCCGTGAGCTGCACAGCGGTCAGGGCTATTTCGAGGCCCGCACGAGCTTTCCGAACACCAGCGTCGTCGACCTGCCAGTCTCGGTTGAAGCGGACCGTCACATGCGTTTTGGCCCGAGCCTGCTGCAGCGCCATCTGCCCTTCTTCGTGGCGAGCTATGTGGAGCGGCTGGTGATCCTCCTAGTGCCGATATTATTTTTGCTCGTGCCGCTGATCAATTGGTTACCGCAACTGTTACGTATGCGTGCGCGTTCGCGGCTGTACCGCTGGTACGGCGAGCTCGCGTTGCTGGAGCGCGACGTCGAGCGCCGGCAGGGCGAACTGCCGATCGAGCGTTGGCTCGCAGACTTGGACCGGATCGAGCATGCCGCATCGCACGTCCGATTTCCGAAAAGCATGGCAAGCGAGGGTTACACGCTGCGCGAGCACATCGCCCTCGTTCGTCGTCTCATCATGACTCGAGGCGAAGCCCCAGCCGGCGAGCAATAGTCGAATCGGATGAATCTGCCGGAACCGGTTCGACGTTCCTCCCGAGGATCCTCGATGCGTGCCGCCCATTCTGATCTATGCTTGCAAAGCGCGCAACGCGACCGACACGTGTCGACGTAACCTTCGAATCGATGCAAATCGTGTTCGCAAGGCTCTTTCGGGGAACGGAGAGTCCATGATCCACGCAATGCAAATGTTCGGACTGGCGGCAGCGACGGGATCTCTCCTCGCTTCGCCACTGTTGCATGCAGAGGGCGAGCATCATTGGACCTATTCCGGCGACACAGGTCCGGCAAAATGGGCGGCGTTGGAGTCCGAATACAGTGCATGTGCGCTGGGAAAGTTGCAGTCGCCCATCGATATCCGTGACGGCGTCGCGAAGAAGGCCGATCTGCCGGCCATCATGTTCGATTACAAGCCGTCGCCGCTTGCGATCGTCGATAACGGGCATACCATCCAGGTGAACTACGCACTTGGCAGTTCCATCACCGTTGAAGGCAAGCGCTACGAGCTCGTTCAGTTTCACTTCCACAAGCCCAGCGAAGAAAAGATAAACGGCAAGAGCTCCGACATGGTTGCACACCTCGTGCACAAGAACGCCGACGGGAAGCTTGCGGTGGTCGCCGTCCTGCTCAATACCGGACAGTCCAACAAGCTTGTCGAAACGCTTTGGAAGAACCTTCCGCCGCAGAAGGAAAAGGAAAATGCCCCGGAGGCAGTTCAGGTCAACGCTGCGGATCTGCTGCCGTCCAAGACGGCTGCGTATTACACCTTTACTGGCTCCCTCACGACGCCGCCGTGCAGCGAAGGCGTAACCTGGTTCGTGCTCAAGAGCCCAACGTCGATATCCAAGAACGAAGTAGCCCAGTTCGCAAAGCTCTATCCGATGAACGCGCGGCCGGCGCAACCGCTGAACGGTCGGGAGATTCGCACGACGCCGTGACGTCAACCGCCTGAGCTTGTGGGACAGTGGACCATCCAGACATTCGACGTCATCGGTCCTGCAGCACCACGCCGCCACGCACGGATACACGCCGCGCGACGCCTAGAGCATCCAATCGATCGGAAAAATAGACAGGAATTCGACGCCCATGCGCCCCGACCAGGTGGTCTCAGGCTCCGTATCGTAGTGTTTCTCGCCGGATGCACTTCGCTCGATCCATTCGAGGCTGTTGCCATCGGCGGCGAGCCGCACTTCGTACGCGAGCATCAACACTTCCGAATCGAAAAATCGGGTCAGGCCCTGGGCTAGGTTGGGACTGCTGATCACGAGCCCCAATTCGGTATTGAGCCGAGCCGATCGCGGGTCGAGGTTGAAGGAGCCAACGAAAATGCGGCGGCCGTCGACGGCGAGCGTCTTGGCATGCAGGCCGGAGGACGAACCCGATCCGAAGCGGTCCGCGGATTCGCCGGCTTGCTTTGATGCGGTTGGCTTGATTTCGTACAGCCGGACTCCCGCCTTGAGCAACTCGTGACGGCGCTTCGCGTAGCCGGAGTGCACCGACTTCGCCTCGGATGTTGCGAGCGAGTTCGTGAGGATGCGCACCGTGACGCCACGTTTCGCCAGGGCGGCGAGTTGCTCCGTGCCGGCAGGACCCGGTATGAAATACGGGGAGACGATGTCCAGTGTCTTTTCCGCCGGGCCGATCTTGCGCATCAGCTCCGGGAAGAGCAAAACGTCCGTCCGCTCGCTGGCGTCGAGCGTCTTCGCCGGGTCGTCGAACAGAAGCTCGGCTGCCGTCCATTCGAATTGCAGCTTGTTGTCGAGCAGATCGCCCACCAGCGGTGTGGCACGCACCGAACCGAGATACCCGAGCGTTTCGGGGTCGGCGCGCGTTGACGCGAATTTGGCCGCGAGATTGGAAATGCCGTCCGCCATCGGCGATCCGACAAAATCCGAGGCCGGGTACGCGGACGCACTATTCCAGTAGACATCGAACTCCCTCGACACCTCGGGCACCGCCGATCCCACCGCGAGTACGTCGAGGTCCGCGAACGTGAGGCCGGCACCCGCGCCGAAGTACTCGTCAGCGATATTCCGTCCGCCTACCACCGTCGCCTGATTGTCGACGGTGAACGACTTGTTGTGCATGCGCCGGTTCACGCGCGTGAAGTCTGTTACGAAGTTCAGCGCGCGCGCGTCGCGTCCAACGAGAGGGTTGTACAGGCGTACCTCGATGTTGCGATGTGCGTCGAGCGTGGCGAGCGTCGGATCGAGTCCCTTTGTGTTCAGGTCATCGAGCAACAGCCGTACGCGCACTCCACGCTCGGCCGCCTGCCAGAGCGCCTCGAACATCAGGTAGCCGACCTGGTCGCCATGCCAGATGTAGTACTGCGCGTCGAGCGACCTTTCCGCGGCATTGGCGAGAAGGACGCGCGCTGCGAACGCGTCGCGCGGATCGGGCAGCGCGTGGATGCCCGTCTTGCCGGGATTTGTGGCAATGCCGGGTGCAAGCGCGCGGCCGAGTCTCGTTCCCGCTGTGTCAGTGGGGGCGAACGATTCGACGCGATCCTTGGGAGGCGGCAGCGTCGCACAGCCGGTAAGGACCAATACAAACGCAACAAGAAGCGACGACAGAACGCGATTCATCAACGTCACTAACAAAGGTTGGGAGACCTTCTGAAGATGACTGCGCCAATCGGCATGGTACTCGCAACAGCACCACGCAATCTTGCAGACTCGGCTTCTGGCCCTCCGCGTACCCCCAGCCGGCACATGAACCCGACACTTGCTCAGCCTCAAATTCGGTGTGACAGCCATCCCTTCATGCGACCCACGCCAAGCTCGGTGGGAAAGCTCGGTCGTTACCCGAATGCGCCTTCAATGCAGCGCAAGGTCGACGCGTGAGGGCACGCCCGGCGTCGCGCCGCTCGCGGCTTTCACGCCGCCGGCTTCGTTTCCCACCCGCGGCGCGGTCACGAACAGACGCTCGCCCTGGATGCCGGTCGCGACAATGGCGTCTTTTACCGCCTGTGCGCGCCGGTTTGCGAGCTGACGTAGCACATCGTCGTCGATCTTCGCGCTCGCGACCAGCATCGCCTCCATCTCCGCCGGCGGGATCTCCTTCAGCATGCCGAGGGCGTTGCGCGGCCGATCGGGCAGCGCGGCCGAACGGTACGCCTCGGTGAGCCAGTGGTTGCGCTCTTCCACGTCGACCGTGACCTGGTTAACCGACGCCGGCGCGTTGCCTGCCGCCGCGAGCGATTTCATCTTCTCGCCACGAACGGCGGTGTCCACGCTCGCACGCTCGAGTACTTCGCGATCGAGTCCGGGATCGGCGCGTCCGCCGATGTCGAGTTTTAGTGCGGGGCGGTCGGCGAGTGCCTTGCCGAGCGTGTCGATGCTCTTCTTTGCCTCATGCGCAATCGACGCGCTACCCGGCTCGAACGAGACCGTTGACAGCTCTTCGCCGCTTCCGAACGCGGAAGCCAGTAACGCGAACGGCGCCGTCACCGCCTTGGTGATCATGTTGGCGATCACGCCGCCGATGAGGTCGCCGAAGGAAAACTGCGGATCGTCGAGCGAGCCGGAGACCGGCAGCTGGATATCGATCACGCCGTGCCGGTCCTTGAGCAGGGCCACCGCGCGCAGTACCGGCAGCTTCGTGGCGGTGGGACTCTCGACGCGCTCGCCGAACGTAAGCTGGTCGAGTACGAGTCGATTTTGCGCGACGAGCTTGCGGTTGTCGACGCGGTATCGCACGTCGAAACTGACCTTGCCCTTCTCGATGCCGTACCCTGCGTATTTCACCGAGTAGGGCGTCAGCGGCGGTAGCTCGATGTCGCGCGCCTTGCCGGCGAGATCGAGCGAGAACTCGCTGGCGAACGGATGGATGCGTCCCTGCACTTCGACGGGCGCAATGCCGTCGACGCTCGCGGTGAGCGCGACGCCACCGGCCTGGTTGGCCGACATCGCCGAGACACTGCCCGCGACGTCGGTGAGGTTGGCCGAGTAGTTCGGCCGCACGAACAGATCGGTGAACACGACGTTGCCGCGCGCAAGCTCGATGCGGCCCATCGACACCGGCAGCGGTGCGCTAGAAATGCCGCGCTCGGCAGGCGGTGCCGGCTTCGTATCGCGCGTCGGCTCCGGGCTCGCACCCGGTGTTACCAGCCTCGCGATATTGATTGTGGCATCGGGATACACGATGACACGCGTGTAGAAGTCCTCGAGGACGATGCGACCGGTGGCGGCGTGGAACGGTTCGCTCGCGATGTCCATGCCCTCGACAACCAGCGACTTCCAGTGCGCGAGATCGGACGACGTCGGCTTGTCGAACGATGCGAAGTCGGTGATCCTCATCTCACCTTTCCACGAGCCACGCACCGCAGCGCCGTCGGGAACGTCCAATCCGACCTGGCCTTTCGCCGCGAACACGCCGCCGGTGACGACTACGTTGACCTCGTGCTCGAAATAGGGCTTCAGCGCGACCAGGGAAAGTCCCGACGCCGCCAGCGTGCCGGATAGCGACAGCGGCCGGGTCGCGATCGGTCCCGCGAAGGCGACCCGCCCGTGCTCGCCGATGCGTCCGCTGAGTTTGAGCTGTGACTTCGTACCGCGCGCGTTCGACAAGTCGCTGGCGACGAGATCGACGTCGCGGATTGCGAGCTTGACGGCGGGTGTCGGCACGCGGTCCTCGAAATCGATGGCGCCGTGCTCGGTCACTGTCCGCGTCATGGCGATCATCCAATCCCCGCCACCGGTAGGAGCGTCCTTGGCCTGCCTCGTTTTCAGGACTCGGGCGAACTCGAGCGAGCCGTCGCGCTCGCGGACGATACGCAGGGAGGCACCGCGGCTCTTCAGTTCGGCGAACGTCACCTTGCGTGCGTGGACGTCAACGTCGACTCCGGTCGCCGTGAGGGTCGGCACGTACCACAGCGGGCTGCGGTTGCCGGGCAACGCGAGCGACAGCTCGGAGATCGTGCCCACGCCGTCGCTCAGCGTGAGGTTGCCGCCGGCATCCACGCTGAAGCGGGCGGCGAGGTCGAGCGAGCCCTTCTGCACGTCGACATCGAGCGCCTCGCCATAGTAGGGAAACAGCAGTCGCAGCGAGAACTTGGCGAGCTCGAAGCGGCCCGTTGCCGCGGGCGCCGTCGGGTCCACATCGGCTTCGCCGGAGAACGATGCGATCCGGTCCTCCGAAACGAAAGCGAGCTTGACGTGCGCCTGCTCACCCGCCGCGGTCGACAGGCCCGTCGCGTCGAGCTTCACGTCGATGAGCGTCGAGCGGAAACCGGACGTCTCATCGGCGAGCGTGATGGTTCCATGATCGACTGCGACGGTTCCGACGGAAACGGCCCACGGCGGCTCGTCGGTCGCCAGGGACGCGGTAGCCGGCGACGGCGCTCCTGCGTCGCGCGGCGCCTCGAGCATCGGGCGCGTCAGCTCGACCGTGCCGTCGGTCATCCGCATAATGTCGACGCGGGGCGCTTCGATCGAAACCGATGCGATGCGCGCCTGCCGGTCGAATACCCCGACGCGATCCAGCGCGACGGCGATGCGATCCGCCGCTACAAGCGGCGTGCCATCGCGCCGCTTGATCGCGATTCCGTCCACCTGCGCTTTGCCACGAAGCTCGAGCCGGCGGTCGGTCGGCCCCTGTTCGACGAATGCAATTGTCAGCCGCGTGGTCAGCGTGCCGCGGGCGAGATCGAGGGTCGGCCGCGACGGCACGTAAGCGAGGTAGGGTGGAAGTTCGAGCGCGTCGATGTCGATGTCGAGCGTCGTCTCGCGACGCTCCGCGAACGGTGTCGCCGAGCCTCTCAACGAGAAGTGGGAACCGTTGAGCGTGCCGTCCACGCGCGGCGTGACGCGGATATTGGCTGCGTACGGTAGTGAAGATACGAATGGCACCGCGATGGTGAGGTCGCGTATCTCGTGCCGGCGGCCAGCGAGTTGATCGTCCAGCGTGATCGCGCCATCCTCGATCTCGATGTTGTTGAACGCGAATTGCGGCGGCGGTCCCGCTGGCCCCGGTGCGAGGGCGCGGTCCACCAGGTCCTGCACGTTATAGTGGCCGTCGCGCGCACGGGCGAGCAGTATGCGCGGCCGGGTCAGCTTGACGGCATCGAACAGCGGCGCGCGCTGCCAGAGCGAAGCAGCCGAAACGTCCGCTGTGACGTCGTCGACGGCGAACAACTGTCGTTGCGCCGGCTCGTCGGCGATCTCAAGATTGCGAACAACGAGACGCAACCGGGCGAGGTCGAACCCAACCGATTCCACGGTCGTCTTGCGACCGAGCGCTGCTGTGAGCCGCGTTTCGAGTTGCGTGCGCGCAATCTGCGGAACCGCGACCCAAACGGCAAGTATGAGGAGGGCAATCGCGCTGGCGGCGTAGGCTAACCGACGCACCCAGCGACTGCGCGTTACGCGGACGGCCAATTCCGAAGCTGACGACATTATCGCGGCGTCGCGGTTCGTCCTCGAACAGCGACGGCCCGATTCTATACCGTTGCGCTCGCGTGCACGATCCGCACCGAATACTCGACGTGGCACTGTCCGCACGCGTAGGCGCGCATTTCGGCGGACGAGGCCTGCTTGTTCACGTCGTAATGACTAAGCGCCATCCGTACGCTCGCTGCGGTTGCGAACCACAGCCTCTCGCTACCGTGACGATTTGACAATACTCGCCAAAAGCGTAGCGTAAAAATTGGGGATTGCGGCCCTCGGGCAGCGCGAATCGCCATCAATCCCGACGTGGCGATTTACACCAGGTGAGACGACCGCGCCCCCCATACGGACGGTGATGTATTGTCAGTGGAGGAAGAGATGAGCAAGCTGCTCCTGAAATACCTTAACGGTGCTCCGCGCATGCGAGCGTATACCTCGACTACTGCCCTCTGCGCGTTCCTTGTACTCGGCTTCGGGAGCGCGGCGTCGGCCGCGGTCGAAACGTACGAACCGGGACTATCCAAGCTCGTCGCGCCGCAAGCGGCACAGTTGAAGGCCGCGGGCATCAAATCGATTCTTACGCGAACGGGGAAGCATCGCCGCGACATCCAGTTGCAGACGCAATGGGGTCCAGCGTATTTTCCCTGGCCGAAGAACGTCACGCCGGCACTGTTCGAGATCTACATCGCCAACAACGGGACCGCCGAGGTGTACACGGACGAGAATTACAAAGACAGCACCCAGGCGCGCTACGTTGCCGCGTTCAATGCGATCATTCCGGAGGCTGTCCGCCAAGCGCAACTGACACGGGCTGCCGCAGAGAAGCCGCGGCACTAGCGACAGAACCTATCTGCCGCCTATCGGTGAGGTGCCGTCGCGCCGCGCGAAAATCGCGCGCCGCACCCGCCCGATGTACTCACGCAGCGCACAGCCGTCGCTCGCCATGCTCTTCGGCACGCGGATGTGCGACGCGGCGTGCTCGATCCGATCGAGGTCGGCGAGCCAGCGCCCGATTGGCAGATCGCCCTGCCAGCGCTCGACATCACGCTCGAGCAACGCGAGCTCGCCGTACCATCGGTACACGCGCGAGCGGGCGCGCGAGCGCGGCAGCTCCGGCAACCAGTTGATCAGCGGCGCGATCGTGCCGTTCTCGCGAAGCGCCATGAGCTGTACGAACGTATGCGCCGAGCCAGCCCCGAGCGTTGGAGCGGCTCCACACCCGTCGGGTCCGTCGTGCTCAACCCATACCGCGCACCCATGGCGCGACAACTATCTTGACGCGCACCGCCGCAATAACCTGTAACCTATCTCTCGATAAGCTCACCTTGTACGGACCGGAGACATCGGTAACGATCCGTACCTTCCCCCTGTGCCAGGATAGTTGTCGCGTCGGTCATTCTTTAACCGTTGAGGGGCGAGAACGCGATGGAGGTTGAACAGCGCGTTGGGGCTGGTGAACGGCACGCTGTTGTCGGAGCGAATGTCCGTGGGCCGCGCTCGAGGAACAGTTGCTGGTCTTGCGGGACAAGGCGGCGCGGTGGAACACGATGCGCATGGTTCGCAACTCCGCCGCCTTCGCGGCCAACAGGGCCCCCGTGGTAGCGCAGGCCTTGCGCACACCATCCGCGGAGATCTACGCGATCGACGTCCCGTTTTCCGCATTGAAGGACAAGAAGGAACTCGAGTATCTGAACCTGCAGCCGACCCGTTCGTGCTTGAACCTGAGGCCGTGGACCGGCTGCGCGCCGCGGGCGGCACTATCATCATGGATTCGCCGGAGTTCAAGCGCCTGCTGAAGGATTTGGGTGGAACGCTGGTGACGCAACCCGCGGCAACTGCGAGACCGCCGGCCCCATAGCACCGCGCCGGGTGCGTGCCGCCACTGCTCACGATGATTTGGCGGGAAGATTTCTTCGAGCAGTTCCTGAACATCGTGTGCTGAAAGGGTTCGAGAAATGAGCGAAAACGCGGAGCAGCAAAGGCTCGACGAGGCGCGCGACGGCCGCCTGGCATGGAAGCGGTGGGGCCCCTATCTGAGCGAGCGTCAGTGGGGGACGGTACGCGAGGACTATAGCGACAACGGGGATGCGTGGAACTACTTCACGCACGACCAGGCGAGGTCGCGAGCGTACCGCTGGGGCGAGGACGGTCTCGCCGGCATCAGCGACGACCACCAGCGCCTGTGTTTCGCGCTCGCGCTGTGGAACGGAAAGGACCCGATCCTCAAGGAACGCGCCTTCGGGTTGGCCAACAGCGAGGGCAATCACGGCGAGGACGTCAAGGAGTACTACTTCTACCTCGACTCGACGCCGACGCACTCGTACATGAAGTACCTGTACAAGTATCCGCAGGCCGCTTATCCGTACGGCGACCTCGTCACGACCAACCGCGGCCGCGGCAAGCTCGAAGCCGAGTACGAGCTTCTCGACACGGGCGTTTTCGACGACAACCGGTACTTCGACGTGTTCGTCGAGTACGCCAAAGCGGCGCCCGATGACATTGTGATCCGGATCAGCGTGTGCAACCGCGGTCCCGAAGCGGCAGCGATTCACGTCCTTCCTACGCTGTGGTTTCGCAACACCTGGTCGTGGAAGGGAGGTGGCGAGAAGCCGAGCCTTTCGCGCGCAGCGCTCCCCGGCCATGCCGCCGTTCACGCGCGACCTGCCGAAATACCGCTGCTGCAGGAATCGCTTGCGGAGTACTTCCTCTATTGCGACAACGACGTCCCGCTGCTGTTCACCGAGAACGAGACCAACCACGCACGGCTCTTCGGCTCGGCCAATGCCTCGCCCTACGTAAAAGACGGCATCGATCGCCTCCTCGTGCACGGCGAAACGGCTGCGGTGAATGCCGCGCAGGAGGGGACGAAGGTCGCAGCCCACTACCAGGCGTCCGTCGGCGCCGGCAAGACGCACGTCATCCGGCTGCGGCTGACGACGAATGCCCCAGCGAAATCGAGCAAGCCTTTCCGCGACTTCGATGCGGTGTTCGAAAGCCGGGCATGCGAGGCCGATGCGTTCTACCAGGCGATCACGCCGCCGGCTATTCGCAGCGATCCTGACCGTACCCGCGTCATGCGCCAGGCGTTGGCGGGAATGCTGTGGACCAAGCAGTACTTCAACTACGATCTCGACACCTGGCTCGAGGAGCATGGCGCCGGGGGAGACCTGCCGCAACACGAGCGCAAGCACGTGCGCAACAGCGAATGGGCCCACATGTTCAACAACGACGTCATCTCGATGCCGGACAAGTGGGAATACCCGTGGTATGCGGCGTGGGACCTCGCGTTCCACATGATCCCGCTGGGCATGGTCGATCCGGATTTCGCCAAGCATCAGCTCGATCTCATGCTGCGCAACGATTACCTGCATCCGAACGGCCAGCTGCCTGCCTACGAATGGAATTTCGGCGACGTCAATCCGCCGGTGCACGCGTGGGCGACGATCCAGCTCTACCTCTTCGACAAGGAACGCCGAGGCGGTGACATCGAGTTCCTCAAATACGCCTTCGCCAAGCTGCTGGTCAACTTCACCTGGTGGGTCAATCGCAAGGATCGCACCGGCGCCAACGTCTTCGAAGGCGGGTTTCTCGGGCTCGACAACATAGGAGTCTTCGATCGCTCCTCTCCGTTGCCCACTGGCGGCTACCTCGACCAGGCGGACGGCACGGCATGGATGGCGTTCTTCAGCCAGCAGATGCTGCGCATCGCCGTCGAGCTGGCGCTGCACGAGCCGCAGTACGAGGAGTTCGTCGAGAAATTCTTCCAGCACTCGCTCTACATCTCCGGCGCCATGGACCGGGTCGGCGAGCGTCATGACGAGATGTGGGACGACGAGGACGGATTCTTCTACGATGTGTTGCGATTCCCGGATGGCTCGGCGACGCGTCTCAAGGTACGCTCGATCGTGGGACTGCTGCCGCTTGCGGCAGTGGCGATCTTCGAGGAAGACATCCTCGCTAAGCTGCCGAAGTTCCGCGAGCGTGCCCGACTGTTCATCGGTCGTCACCCCGAGCTCGCGGCCAACATGCACCTGCCTCAGATACCGGGTGTCGCCAACCGCCGGATGCTGTCCATCGTGGACGAGACGAAGTTGCGCCGGATTCTCGCTCGCATGCTGGACGAGTCTGAATTTTTCGGACCTCACGGGATCCGCGCACTCTCCCGCTACCACCTCGATCACCCTTACGTGTTCAGTCACGAGGGACAGGAGCATCGCGTCGCCTATGTGCCCGGCGATTCCGACACGGGAATGTTTGGAGGCAATTCCAATTGGCGCGGGCCGGTATGGATGCCGATCAACTTTCTCCTGTATACGGCGCTGCTACGCCTCTATGCCTACTACGGCGACGGTTTCAAGATTGAATGCCCGACCGGTTCAGGGCAGCTCATGACGCTGATGGACGTTTCCCATGAACTTGGAGAGCGTTTGAGTCGCACCTTCCTGCGGGATGCATCCGGCCGTCGGCCGGTCAACGGTCGCGCCCAAAAATTCAACGACGATCCCCATTGGCAGGACCTCGTGCTTTTCCACGAGTACTTCCATGGCGATACCGGCGCCGGCATTGGCGCGAGCCATCAAACCGGATGGACCGGCTGCATCGCGCGGATCGTCCAGACCAACGCCATCCTCAATGCGGACCTGCTGCTCACGCCCGGCGTGGAAGCCGCTGCGCTCCGGATTTTGCGGACGGGAGGCAGATCGTGAACGATTACTACGCAAATATGAACTTGCCGAAGCCTGTGGTTCCGTCTCTGACGGCGCTCACGCTTCTCAAGGGCCAGACCGCACTGGTGACCGGCGCAAACTCCGGCATCGGTCGCGCCATCGCACTTTCGCTCGGCAAGGCAGGCGCGAACGTCATGGTGAACTACGTGACGAAGCCTGAAGACGCGGACGCAGTCGCGCAGGAAATTTGCGATGCCGGTGGACGCGCTTCGACAGCTCACGCGGACGTGAGTGACGAGGCGCAAGTGCAGGCGATGTTCGCATCCGCCGTGCGCGAGTTCGGCACTGTCGACATTCTGGTCAGCAACGCAGGCATGGAGCGTAACGCACCATTCCACGAGATGACCGTGGCGCAGTGGGACGCCGTGATGAACGTCAATCTGCGCGGCGCGTTCGTGTGCTCACGCGAGGCAGTCCGCGAATTTCTGCGACGCGGCGTGAAGCCTGACGTCTCGGTCGCGGCCGGCAAGATCATCTTCATAAGCTCGGTGCACGACATCATTCCATGGGCCGGCCACGTGAACTACGCCGCATCCAAGGGCGGACTGACAATGCTCATGAAGAGCCTCGCCCAGGAGGTCGCCGAGAAGCGCATTCGCGTCAACGCTATCGCTCCCGGCGCGATTCGCACGCCCATCAACACGGCAGCGTGGGCGACGCCCGAGGCCTATGCCGATCTCATGAAGCTCGTGCCCTACAAGCGAATCGGCGAGGTGGAAGAGATTGGCACCGCGGCAGTCTGGCTTGCTTCCGATTTCACCGACTATCTCGTGGGAACCACGCTGTACATCGACGGTGGAATGACCCTGTACCCTGGTTTCGAAACCGGTGGTTAGCGCGGACGCGCGTAAAAGACTTGACGACCGACCTACGTGCCATCTCAGGGCAGAACGCTCACGCTCGTCCGTTCCGTACGAGAGGCTCCGGATGCGGAGACGGGCCGCAGGCTCCTCGAGCGGGCGCTGTCACGAGTCTTGGCACGTCTTGTTTCGTCGGCCGAGGTCGAGGCAATTCGCGGGCGAATCGTGGCGCTGCCATCGGTACGCGCGCGACCGACCCTGCAATGGGATGACCTGCGCGCTGCACTGGTGATTTTTCTCATCGTGGTCGCTGCAACGTTTCCCGTGGTGTTGCCCTTCTTGATCAGCGATGTTGCGACAGCGAAGACGGTTTCCCGCGCGCGCTCTCTCGCAATGCTGTTCGTGGGTGGGCTCGCTCTCGACCGTTACGCGGGCTATGGGAGCTGGAGAGTCGGGCTCATGATGGTTACACTGGGCACGGCACTCGTGATCGCGATCAACGCGCTCGGCGGATGAGAGCCGCGCTGCCGGTCGTCGTCGCGTGCGCCTTCGGCATGGCGACGACGGCATTCGCTGCTGAGGACGAGTACACCGTAAACGGTGCGGAAACGAACAGACAGCATGGGGCTGGGCGTGGTCTGCTGGGGACGTTGCATCGCTCGGCAGGCAGTCTGACGTCAATACTGTACTTGGTCCGAGCGCAAAAGAAGGAACCGCATGGCAATCGACGGCAGGAAGACCGGAAGTCCGAACCGAGACAGCATCAGCCTCGGCGACGAGTACGAAGTCCGGGAGTGGGCGATGAGTCTCGGCTGCACGGAAGTCGAGTTACGCGCGGTAGTCCAGGCGATCGGCAACAACGTGGACAAGGTTCGCGCGTATTTCCACAGCAAGTAACCGGCTTTGCGCGGAGGAGTCATTCACGCTCGCAGTTTCGCAGGCATTTTCAACCAATGCCCCGCCGCGTGCATTTGAGATTTCTATCTTCTCCTCTGCTCCTGGAAGATGCGCGGCAGCGCGACCCTGAATACGGTGCCCTCGGGACTCGACGATTCGACCTTCAGCGTGCCGCCGTGCCCCATCACGATTTCCCTGGCTATGAACAACCCAAGTCCCAGGCTGGTCGATAGCGGGTCAGGCGAACCGCCGTGCTCGGTGCGCAACTGCACCAGGGGATTGAATATCACCTGCAACGCATCTTCCGGAATGGCGGGGCCTTGATTCTTGACTTCGATTACCACGATGTCGCGCTCGCCGCGAGCCGACAGGGTGATCGGAAAGCCGAGCGCACCGTACTGAATTGCGTTGTTCAGCAGGTTGGACAAGACTTGCCCGAGCCGGGCAGGGTCGACCTCGGCGCGCAGGTCGCCGTCCATCTCCAGATCGAAGACGCGGTCGGGGTGCGCGGCTAGCACTTCGTCGTGGGCGGCTTCGCAAACCTGCCCCACGTCGTATGCCAACGGCGTGACCGGGATGCGCTTTCCGAGTCGTGCACGGGTGTACTCGAGCAAGTCCTTGATCATGAGACTCATGGTAAGCACACTCCGCCGGATGCGTACCAGCGCCGGCTGCCCCTCGGCGACCACCTTGCCGGAGGTCGCGAGATACTGGGCTGACATCGAGACCGCGCTCAGCGGGCTCCGCAGATCATGGCCGAGGATGGCGAGGAACGTGTCGCGCGAGTTTGCCACTTCGTCCGAATAGCTCGCGATCGACTCCGCCAGCGCCTGGTCGACCGCCTCGTTGAAGCGAGTGATCTCGGTGAGCATCGGGTCTTCCTGCATGGATTGATGCTCGCGCCACAGCTTGAGCACGCTGGCTCGCAAGGCGCGGTACTCGGCCGCCAACTGGCGCAGGTCGAAACCCGCCAAATGCCGGAGTGCACCGTGTGTCGCCGCAGCGGTTTCCTTGCCCTCCAAAACGGGCGCCCACCCCTTGGACTTGTCGGTTTGTTGCGCATCGGTCTGGGCCGCGTCGAGATCGCGCGCCATCGCCAGGAGTATTTCCTTCGCGTGGTTGCGCAGAGCCAAAGCCGTCATTGTTTCGGCCGCGGGGTGCAGCGTGAGCGCAAACGATTCCCATTCGGCCAGGATCGCGTCGATATGCTCATGGATGAACTTGGCGAGCGTCACGGGATGGTTACACGCATTGCGTGCACGTTCGATGGACGAGGCCGCAAGACCAGACATCAACGCCTTCCCCATGGGCCACTCCACTTTCGCTACCGCCAGACGTCAGACCTCGACCACAGCCGGACCCGCGCCAGCGTTGCGCGCTCGCCGAGGAATCCAGCGATAGTTTGCCTTTTGCGTGCAACTGGAGTCGGTGCGGTAGTGCACACTCGCGTCAAGGGTCCGTCGAAGCAACAATTCCTTCGGTGGCCCCGCGCTGGCCGACGGGGCGCGGGCGCCCGTCTTCCGAATGCTGCGGCGTTGCCGCATGCGTCGGAGGCACTTCAACCTCGACAACGTGGTCCTGATGGTCGTCGACGAGCAGCACGGAGCGCTCGCTCTGTGCGACGCCATCGACCACCACGCTCATGACTGTGGCCGCTTCCAATGCCTGCCGAATGCCGATTCGATACGTCGTTTCGCCGTAGCGATACTGGATTGCGCACGAGGGCCAGGTCGCTGGAAGGCGCGGCGCAAACGTGAGGCGCTGCGCTTCGCGTCGCACGCCCAGCAACGATTCGACGATGAGCCGGTACATCCAGCCCGCGGAACCCGTGTACCAGGTCCAGCCACCACGACCCGTGTGTGGGGCCACCGCGTAAACGTCGGCCGCAACGACGTACGGCTCTGCGCGATACACGGCAACCGCCTGGGGCGAGTTGCCATGGTTGATCGGGTTGATCATGGCCAGCAGATCCCATGCGCGCTCGGCATCGTTCAACCCGGCAAACGCCATCGCTGCCCAGATCGCCGCGTGCGTATACTGGCCGCCGTTCTCGCGCACCCCCGGCACGTACCCGCGGATGTAGCCGGGATCGACACCCAGATTGTCGAACGGCGGATCGAGAAGCTGCACGAGCCCGTGCTCTCGCTTGACCAGGCGTGCGTCGACGGCGTCCATCGCGATATGCGAGCGTTCAGGTGCGCCGGCTCCCGAGAGCACCGACCAGCTTTGGGCGATGGAATCGATCTGGCATTCGGCGTTCTGCGCCGAGCCGAGCGGCGTTCCGTCGTCGAAGTAGGCGCGGCGATACCATCCGCCATCCCACCCGTGCAGCTCGAGGTTGCGACGCAATTGTTCGGACTCGCTGCGGCAACGTTGGGCGAACGAAGCGTCGCCCTGGCGGTCGGCAAGGGTGCCGAATTGCATCAGCACCTCAAACAGGAAGAATCCCAGCCAAACGCTCTCGCCTTTGCCGTGCGTACCGATGTTGTTCATGCCGTCGTTCCAGTCCCCGGATCCGATCAGCGGCAAGCCGTGCGCGCCGAAGGCGAGTCCGCGCTCGACGGCGCGCACGCAGTGCTGGTAGAGGCTCACGCGTTCGGACGAGCGCGTCGGCAGGTCGTAGTAGGACTCCTCCGTCGGATTCAACGGGCGGCCGTCGAGGAAGTGCACCATCTCGCTCAGGACACCGGTGTCGCCGGTGCACGTGACATAGCGGCACGTGGCAAGCGGCAGCCACAGGAAGTCGTCGGAGCAATGCGAGCGAACGCCGCGTCCGAGTGGCGGATGCCACCAGTGCTGCACGTCGCCTTGCGAAAACTGTCTCGATGCGCATCGCAACAGCTGCTCCCGAAGCAGCTTCGGTTCGGCGTGAACCAGCGCCATCGTGTCCTGCAGCTGATCGCGAAACCCGAACGCGCCGCCGGACTGGTAAAAGCCGGTGCGTCCCCACACTCGGCAGGCGATCGTCTGGTAGAGCAGCCAGCCGTTGACCAGCAGGTCGACCGCCGGGTCGGGTGTGGCGATCGTCACCGCCCCGAGCGTCCGGCGCCAGTGAGCCTTCACGGCCTCGAGCGCTGCGCGCGCAGTGCCGGACTTGCGCTGCTCGAGCGCCAAGCGACTGGCATCATCGCGACCGCGACCCACGCCCATGCGAAAGATGATCTCGCGCGATTGCCCGTCGGCGAGCTCGAACGGAATCTGAATGGCGGTGCAGGGGTCCATCCCCGCACCCACCTTGCCCGAGAGACGCGCTCGCGCAAGCGCCGCGGGATTGCGTAGCGAGCCGTTGCGTCCGATGAACTCCGTGCGGTCTCCACTGATGGTGCGAGTGAGGTCGTCCACGTCCAGGAAGGCGACGCTGTCGGCGAATTCCGGATGGTAGGCGTTGCGCGCAAACACCGCGCCGCTCGCCGGATCGATCTCGGTCACCACCTGCATGGCGGTTTTCGGTCGCAGGTCCCCGAGCACCCATTCGACATAGCCGGTCGCCGAGAGCCGTCGCGCGCGTCCCG